>Ga0082335_1001611_pt1 | contig 46446 bp, 31 predicted proteins | sample Subgrocontami58m_FD_72375 | JGI IMG/M metagenome (GOLD analysis project Ga0082335, IMG submission 72375) | Subsurface groundwater microbial communities from S. Glens Falls, New York, USA - GMW37 contaminated, 5.8 m (SPADES assembly) (version 2) ...
GCGGAAGCCATTCGTCGACCGAGGGCGGCATCAAGAAGCCCGTCAGGCGGTCGGTGGGGCGGAAGTTGCTCATCAGCGGCATCCGGGGAGGGTGCGAATCGACGTTGCGATTCTAACATGACCCCCCGGTGGCCGTAAGTCCGACAGGCTGCTAGAGCGGTTTGCCTTTTCCAATCAAGATGAAGCCGCTCTAGCGCGCCTTCACCGGCCGGTCGCCATGGCTCGTCTGTGGCACACCGCGATTCAGCGACAAATGCGAGTGGACCCCCAGCCAACCCTTGTCGGACTTGTGGAACACCATCGTGGCGCGTCCCGGACGGTCGAACGGCGTCCCGTCCTGGTGAAACCCGGTGCTGGTCCAGGGTGCGATCACCACCGCCATCGAGCCGTCATCCGACGCCAGCACATGTGTCGCCGCCAGATCGAACCGGAAATCGTCCGTCTTCGGCCACACATTGTCCCACTGCGACCCCACCCACGCCTCCAGGCTCGGCAGCACATCCCGGTGTGTGCCGAAGGCCAGGATCTCCGGGTGGAACAACGGACGAGCGGAGGCGTAGTCGACAGCGCGGACGTGGCTGGAGAAGGTTTCCAGCCATTGCAGGAAGTGGTCGCGGAGATCCTTGGGTGCCTCGGGCAGTCCCGTCATATGCCTGATCCTTATCTATCCCGCCGCGCCCGCCAACTCAGCGCGTCGGCGGGACCGCCAGTCGCTGGTCAGGCCCATGATCGCCGTCATGACCATGAACACCACCGAGGAGTAGAACACCCAACGCGGCAGGTCGTGATCCATGATCCAGCCACCGATCAGCGGCCCGACCGTACCGCCGATGTTGAACCCTGTCGTCACGATGCCGAAGACCCGACCAAATGCACCGGGCGGCGAGGCAGCCCGGACCAGCATGTCTCGCGACGGCGAGATCATGCCCGACATAAAGCCCGCCGCCGTCATCGCGCCGGCCAGCAGAATCGGCCCCAGGTCGATCGTGCCCACCAGCAGGATCATCACCGCCGCGCCACCGAAGCCGATGGCGGCGACCTCCCCGTGCCGCTTGGTCGCATCGGCGATGAAGCCGCCTGCCAGCACGCCCACCGCGCTTGCGAACAGAAACGCCGACAGCGCCACGTTGGCCGCGGACAGGGTCAAATCGTAGAGGCTGGTCAGCGCCACGGCGGAGTAGTTGGTCAGCGCCCCGCTGGACAGGCTGAGCAACGTGAAGAAACCGACCAGGCTGATGACCGCCGGGCTGAGCAACCGCCTCAGTGGGATGTCTGCCGCGCCGACCGGCGTGCTGGCCGCCGCCACGCGATCCATCCAGCGCGCGGCCATGAGCGGCAGGGCGACGACGATGGCCACCGCTCCGGCGGCGATGATCGCGGTATTCATGCCCCAGGTTTCCGCCATCACCAGCATGACGATCGGCGCCACGGCGCTCCCGAGAAACCCGGAAAACGTATGCAGGGAGAAGGATTTGCCCAAACGCGAGGGGGCGATGACGGAGCCGAGGATCGAGTAGTCGGCGGGATGGTAGACCGCATTGGCAACGCCTAGCAGAACCGCCGCCACCAGCAGACACGGATAGGTCGGATAGAGGCCGATCAGCACATAGGACAGGCCCCCCAGCACCAATCCTCCAACGAGCACGCGGCGGGCGCCGTAGCGATCCACCGCGTAGCCCATCGGGGTCTGCACCACGCCGCTGACCACGTTGAATACGGTCAGGGCAAGGCCGAGCTCGATGTAACCAACGCCGAGCTTCTGTTTCAGCAGCGGGAAGAGGGGGATCAGGACGAGATAGTGGAAATGGCTGACCCAATGCGCGGCACAGATCAGGCCCAGGGCCTGAAACTCCGCGGCCTTGCCGGAGCGTGGGGCGTTCATCGGATCAGCCTTTTTCCATCGGTTAAGCCTTCGCGTCTCGGCTTGGCGTGCCGGCTCCGTTTTGCCCGCTTGCTTGTACCCTGGGGCGCCGGAGCTTATGTGCCCTGGGACTTCGGTTTACCTGGGGCACCGGTCCACCTGGGACGTCGGTTCAGGTGAACGCGCGTTTGATGCGGGCCCAGTCTTCGATCGCGCCTTCCTCGCCAGGGGTAATCGGAATGACGAACTGGTTCCATCCGGCATCGCGCAGGGCTTCTATGCGTTGCTTCAGTTCCTGCTCGGTCGCCGTGAAAGTGGTCCGTCGGATCAGTTCGGCATTCACGAACTGCTTCTCCTCGGGCTTCACGAACACGAAATGGCCGCGATGGTTCATCAGGTAGCGGGCGTCCTTCGGCTCGAACTCGCGTGCCATCTTGATGTAGCCGTCGATGCTTTCCTGGGTGGATGGCGGAACCTCCGACGTATTCTTCCAGCCGTTCATGTCCAGATCCGCGGCGCGGTGCAGCAGCACGGCGGCGCGAGGACCGGCCTGGCGCATGGCGCGCGGGCTGTCGGCGGGCTCCCCCGGTTCCAGGACGCAGCCGCACACCCAGGCGGTGGTATAGAGGTCGGATGCGGATCGGCCGGCGACTTCCCAGTCCTTCTTCATGCCCTCCAGGGCCCCCATCGCGCCGGGCACATCGCTGATGAAGGTCTTCCAGGCGGCGCCCAGCTTGCCCACCAGTGCCTGGGACTTCGGACCATAGGCCGAAATATGCAGCTTGATCGGGTCCTTGAGATTGAAAAGATTGGCGTCCGGATTGAGAAAGCGGATCTTCCTTTGCTTGCCTTCGACGTTAGTCTCCAGCGTTTCCCCGTTCAGCAGGCCGTATACGACGCGGATATACTCTTCCATGTCGGCCAGCTTCATCGCATTCAAGCCCATGGCACGCCGCGCGGAAAACCCGGTGCCGACGCCGAAATCCAGCCGCCCCGGCGCCAACCCGTTCAAGGTCGCGAAAGCGTTGGCGGTAACCGGGGCGATGCGGTTGGATGGCACCAACACGCCGGTGCCTAGTCGGATCTTGCTGGTCTTCACCGCCGCGGCGCCCATGGCGACGAAGCAGTCGGCTGTGATCATCTGTGTGTCGTAGAACCAAGCGTGGGAGAAGCCGAGTTCCTCGGCGCGTTGGGCGAGCTTCCAGGAGTCGCTGGAGGTGGCGATACCGATGCCGAATTCCATGGTGCCGGGTTCCTCTTGGCGTCACGTTGTTGTTGGTGTTGCGTTGTTGCCCCAGGTTATCGCGGGATGCGGGGCAGGGGAAGCAGACGCATTTCGATCCGGTGGCGCCCGATCGCGCCTTCCCATGCAGCCGTCCCCGGGGAGTCGCCACCGTGGAGCCGCCCTCGGGAGCCGCCCCAGGGGAGCCGACAGCCCGGTCCGGCGAATTCCCTTTGGTATTTATTCACACGGAAGCAATGGTGAAAGTATTGGCATGCTAACCGGCGGGGTAGCCGATTGATACGATACGCAGTCAAATTGTGGTTCAGTTATCGTATTTGATTTAATATTTAGAATTGTGTACGATTTCATGCCGCCCGAGGCAGCGTGCGCTGTAGGGCGACAATCCATGGCGGATGGGATGCGGAACGCAGTTCGGATGGGGGTGTCAATGGTTCGACGGATTGTGGCGATCATGGGCATGGTCGCTGTTTGCCTGACCTTCGGCACGCGGTCCGCCAGGGCAGATGCGGTCACCACCTGGAACAACGAGTTGCTTTCGGTGGTCCGTCAAACCTCCAGCCTGCTCGTCACGGGCCCGCCCGTGGGCGCGCGCCAGATCGCGATCCTCGGCACATCGATGTTCGACGCGGTCAATGCCGCAAGTGGCTCCCCCTATACCCCCTACGCCTATGCTGGAGGTCCGGTCGGTGGTGTCTCGGCTGAGGCGGCGGCGCTCGCGGCCGGGTATACGGCGATGACCAGCCTCTATTCCGACCCGCTCTGGCAGCTTCCGGGCGCCGGCAACGCGACCCTGATCAACACGACCATCCTGCCGCAGATCACCCAGACCTATAACACCGCGCTGACCAGTCTTTATGCGTCCGCGGGGGGCAATCCCGGCAGTATCCTCGCGATCGACAACGGCCTTATCCTGGGCCAGGCAGCCGCGGCCAGCGTGACCGCCGCCCGGGCCGGCGACGGGGCCAGCGCCGCGATCATTGACGGATTGACCCCGCAGTCGGCACCCGGGTCGGGCACGGTGCCGGGCGTCTATGTGCCGCCCAGCAGTCGGCCGGCGATGCTGCCGAAATGGGGCGATCTGGTCACGCCATTCGGCCTGACGACCACGCAAAAGGACCAAATCAAGGCGTCGGCCGAGAACACGCTGCCGGCTGTCGGGACAACGGCCTATGCGCAGGGCCTGTTGGAGACCGAGTGCATGGGCTTCAACACCGGAGCACCCTTGTCGGGCGCGGCCCAGACCGCCTGTGCCAATGCGGGCTTTTCGGCTCGTACCGCCGAGCAGGTCGAAGCCGCTCTGTTCTGGAACGACCCGGGAAGCACGATTCATCCACCCGGACATTGGCTTCAAATCGCGACCACGATCATGAACGACCGCAACCTGTCACTGCTGGACAAGGCGCGCCTGAGCTCGCTTCTCGGTATGGGCCTGACCGACGCCGGCATCCTCGCCTGGGACATCAAGTACGACGTCAATCTGTGGCGGCCGATTACGGCAATCCGCGACTGCGCAACCGACACCGCGACCGGCACGGTGACCTGGAATCCCAGTTTCACGACCTGCGACACGTCCTGGCAATCGCTGATCGCGACGCCGCCGCATCCGGACTATATCGCTGGACATCCGGCCTTCAGTGCCGCCGCCGCGACCATAATCGCGGGGTTCCTGGGGACTGACGATGTGTCCTTCTGCAGCGTGTCCGATCCCTATACGAACGGCAGTCTAGGCGCGGTGCCGGCAATCACGATGTGCTTCGACTCGCTCTCCGCAGCTTCCAACGGACCGCTGGGCTCCACCTATAGCCGCGTCCTGGGGGGTATCCATACGCCCTGGGCTGTCGAGGATGCCGAAGCAATCGGCATGCAGATCGCCAATCAGATCCTGGAGAACAATAATATTCCAGAGCCGGCGTCATTGGCCCTGCTTACGCTTTCGGCGGCTCTCCTCGGGGGGCTCCGCCGGCGCGCAAGACGCGCCTGAGAGCCAGGAGCGCTCGGTCGGGGCTCGGGTTAAACCGCGTTTGTCACCCGTGACCAGGATGGTTGCGCTGCCGTCCAAGAAGGTGCAAGTCGCGGACATTCCTGGGGTGGGACAAGAGACATGAAAGTGCAACGACGCGGTGTGCTGGGCAGCGCAATCGGTGTCGGCAGCGCCCTGCTGACGCAGGGGCCGGCTGCCGAGGCGGCGGTCGCGGCGCCCGGCGCCGACAGCCGCACCTACGCCATCGACCTGCTCGGCCAACCGGACAGCGTGGCCATGAACGGGTGCTGGCTGAAGGAGGCGAACTTTCGCAACTTTCCGGCTTCACGCGGCATCTCGGGCGGCGTGATCTCACTGTCCGGCTCAGGCCTGCGCGAACTGCACTGGCACGCGCAAGCCTCGGAATGGGCCTATGTCCTGACCGGGCGTTGCCGGGTGACGATCCTCGATCCCCAAGGGCATTCCCAGACACTGGACTTCGTCGCCGGTGACACATGGTATTTTCCGCGTGGGCACGGCCATTCGATACAAGCCCTCGGGCGGGAGGAGTGCCGTTTCGTGCTCGCCTTCGACAGCGGCACGTTCTCGGAGTTCGGCACGTTCAGCGCCACCGACTGGCTGATCCACACTCCGAAATCCGTGCTGGCGAAGACCTTCGGTGTGCCGGCCAGCACGTTCGATGAACTCCCGACGCAAAGCGAGTTCTTTGCCAAGGCCGCCGACCCTGGTGCGCTGCCGCCGGAGCCGACACCCAGCCGGGTGATCGACACGTCCCTGTCGTGCCGCTATCCGTTGCGCGCGCAACGACCAACCGCTCGTTTCCCAGGCGGCACGATGCGCATTGCGTCGTCGCGGGAATTTCCTCTGTCGCGCAGCATGACCAGCGCCCTGGTGCAGTTGGACACTGGCGGTTTGAGGAATCCTCACTGGCATCCCAACGCCAATGAATGGCAGTACGTGATATCGGGAACGGCGCGCACGACGCTGTTCTTATCGCGAGGCGAGACCATTTCCTATGACCTTCCGGCCGGCCATGTGGCCTATGTCCCCTCCGGCTGCGGCCATTTCACCGAGAATGTCGGCGGGACACCGGTGGAAATGCTGGCCGTGTTCGATAACGGAATCTACGAAACGGTGGAGATCAAGGACTGGATGAAGTCCAACACCGCGGCACTGCTCGCAGCGAATTTGCGCCTTCCATTTACGGCCGCTGAGGTCCTGGTCCGGTAGCGGAAGCGCACGGGCCGTTTCCCGCCGACCTGTATGCAAACCGGCGTGGCAACCGCCTTCGCGTCCCGCCGCCCTCGCCTGCATTTCTTACCCGTGACGGATGGTCGCGGCGCATGGCCAGGGCGGCTCTCAGCAACGGTGCGCCGGCATGCGAGGTCATCGCGCCACCATCAAGGGAGGCGATGACCGCACAGCCCTCGACGCATACAAATTCGGCCATCTCCGGATTACCTGTATCAGCATCCGGGCAGCGCTCGGCACTTCGGTAAGTCCTTGTTACAAAAAGATTTTCTCCGATTCGGCTCCCCGAGGCATCTGCCCTACGTGGCTTGGGTAACCATCCTCGGTCCGGTGCGCCAGTGTTGACCCGGGCCAACACGGCGCTGTTGGAAGTCCCGGCCCGCTACGAGGGCGGCCCATTGTACCAGCCGTATCGTCCGCTCCGCGCAAGAGAGCGTCAGGAATCGCCCTGGGCACGCCTGGGTTTCGGAATCGTGCCGATGATATCCGTCTCGGCCAGCCGTTCGAGTGTCGCGTCGTCCAGGCCCACCATCCCTGTCAGAATCGCCGCATTGTGCTCGCCCAGGGTCGGCGCCAGGAGGCGTGGGGCGGGGGCCAGCTTGCCTTCCCGGAACGGTGGGGACGATTGCCAGTGTGGGCCGATGAACGGGCGGTCCACGCGATGCCAGAAGCCGCGCGCCACCAGATGTGGGTCCCGGTCCAGGTCGAACGGCAGGCGCGCGACCCCGGCCGGCACGCCGATCGCCTGCAACGCCGTCATGGTGGCATCGGCATCGCGCCCGCCGGTCCAGGCGTTGATCGCTGCTTCCAACTCATCTTCCCGCGCGCGACGGGACGGCGCATCCAAATCGGCCAGATCAGTACGACCCATCGCGCCGCACAGGGCATGCCATTCCGAGTCGTCGCGGATGGCGATTACCAGCCACGAATCGTCACCAGCGCAACGAAATGCGCCGTGCGGGACATGGATCTGGTGACGATTGCCGATCCGAGGCGATACATGCCCCAGCGCCGATTGTTCGATCATCGGGCCGGCCACCAGCGGCAACATGCACTCCACCTGCGACAGATCGATGTTCTGTCCCTCACCGGTTCGTTGCTGATGCAACAATCCGGTGATCAAGGCGGCCGCCGCGTTGAAGCCGCCGATCGGATCGCCATAGGCGGTCTGGTTCATGGTCGGCGGGTGGTGCGGGAAGCCCGTCACCATCGGCAGCCCGGATGCCTGTTCCAATGTCGATCCATAAGCCCGACAGGACGACCAGACGTTGTTCGAGCCGAATGCCGGCATCGACGCCATCACCAGGCCAGGCCGGACATCTTTCAATACGCTGTAGTCGAGGCCGAGCTTTGTCAGCACCTCGCTGGAATAGTTTTCGATGACCGCATGCGCCGTCGAAACGAGCTTCTTCAGCAGCTCGGCGCCCTCGGGTCGGGCCAGATCGAGCGTCACGCCCTTCTTGTTGCGGTTCATCAGTTGGAACCAGGGGATCTTCTCGTAGCGCTGTTCGGCGATGAACTGGGCCCGCAAGTCCGTGCCGCGCCACCAGTCGGGATATTGGCAGGCTTCAACCTTGATGATCTCGGCGCCCAGATCGGCCAAATGGCGAGCGGCGGTCGGGCCGGCCCACCCCATGGTCAGGTCGATGATGCGCAGACCCTCCAGCGCCAACGTCCCATCAGGCGCGGGGCCGGACGGGCGAGGGGAGGGGGAGATCGACCAGAACGCATGATCCTCCCCGGCCTTGGGGGCCTCACCACCCTGGCGCGGGGGCGTGCGGTCCAGGTGCTGCGGCAGGATTGGTCCCTCGAACCCGGTTTCGCCGATACGGATGGGAACGAAGGCGCCGCGCTCACGATGGACGTGCTGCTCCAGCAGTTCCGCCATGGTTGGCACGACCGCCATCGGCAGCTTGTATTCCAGGCCGAGGGCGAACCATGCCTCGGCCGTCTTCGTCAGCCAGATCGGGGCGAACAGGGCGTCGATTTCATGGGCGTATTTCAGCCGATCCGTCTGCAGCGAAAAGCGCGGATCGCGGGCAAGGTCGGGCATGCCCATCATGGCGCAGATGCCACGCCATTGTCCGGGCGTGACGATGGTAACGCCGATCATGCCCTGTTTCGTCGGGAAGATGCCGACCGGGTAGTTGCGTCCGAACCGATTGACGCCGGGCCGCTTGCGGGAACCGCCCAGGTCCCACGCGACCGCGGCCTCATACTCGGCGATATTGACCGCGGTTTCGTGCAGGCTGACCGAAAACCGGCGTGCCCCGCGGGCGCGTCCATACAACCCGCCGGCCGAGGCGATGAAGGCGGCCAGACCGGTGACGATGGCGGATTGGTTGTCGGTGGCCAGAATGGGTGGTCCGTCGGCCGGGCCGGTCAGCATGACCAGGCCCGCCAGCGCGCGTACCAGGGACTCGGTTGCGGCATGATCGCGGTAGGGGCCACTGTCGCCGAACCACGACACCGCGGTGATCGCCAGACCCGGGTGTTCAGCCCGCAGCCGGTCATGCGAAAGCGAAGACGCTTCGACCGCGGCCGGCGGGCGCCCATCCAGCAGGATGTCGGCGCCAGGCAGCAGGGCAGCGACGGCCCGCGGGGTTTCGGTGACGCTGCGCTTGTTGGTGTTCAGCCAGGCGAACAACCCGCTCTCGCCGTCATCGACGATTGGCGGGAAGCCGCGCAGTGGATCGCCGCCTTCCGGTTCCAGCTTGATGACATCGGCGCCGAAATCGGCAAACAACTTGCCGCAGTAATCCAGTCCGACACCTGAGCCGAGTTGCAGAATACGGTAGGAGGATAGGGGCATCTATTCTGTCCGGTGGAACGACGCCCAATGTTCCGGGCGGACGGATAGGACCGTCGGCCCCGAACATGGGTCTGTTGATCGGGTGTTCCGATTCACGCGACGGGCAGGACCCATGTGTCGCGATCGGAACACGCCTTGGGTGTTCCGATTTACGCGACGGGTGGAACCCATGTGTCGCGATCGGAACACTAGGGCCGCATGGTAAAGAACGACTGGCCGGGCGTGCGCAGCGGCGCCGCCAGATTGGCCCACTCACACAGCAACGGCCTGGTATCACGTGGGTCGATGATTTCCTCGATCAGGAATGCCTCTGCGGAACGGAACGGGGAGCGCATCATCTGTAACCGCTCCTCGATTTCCGCGAGTTTGGCCGCAGGATCATCGGCGGCGGCGATCTCGGCGCGATAGGCGGCTTCCACGCCCCCTTCCAGCGGCAGCGAACCCCAATTGCCGGACGGCCAGGAATAGCGGATCGGGGTCTGCGTGTGCGGCACATGCGCACCGCCGCCGACACCGAAGACGTTGCGGATGATAACCGGACACCAGGGGATGGTGGATTGGTGGATGGCGCTGATAGCGGTAACGGCGTGCCGCATCGTGCCGGTCGATTCCGCCTCTAGCCCGACCGCGAAACCAAAACAATCCACCAGATGCACCATGGGCAGATGGAAGGTCTGCGCCAGATCGACAAAGCGGGTGATTTTGCGCGATGCGGCGGCACCCCAGGCGCCTCCCCCATACAACGGATCGCCGGCCAGAACCGCCACCGGCCAGCCATCCAGCCGAGCGAACCCGGTAATGATGTTGCGGCCGAAGCCTTTGGACATCTCGAAGAAGCTGCCTTTGTCCATCACGGCTTCGATGATCTTGCGCATGCTGTAGGCCTTGCGCTTGTCCTTGGGCACCGCCGAGATCAGAAAATCCTCCCGCCGATCCGGATCGTCGGTCCGCGGTCCGCGCGGCGGCAAGTCCCAGACCGAGCTTGGCAGGTAGGACAGGAACCGGCGCGTGCGTTCGAAGGCTTCCGGCTCCGACTCGACGGCGTCGTCGATGGTGCCGGCGCGGATCTGCACCTCCGGCCCGCCCAGTTCCATCTTGGTGCGCTTTTCGCCCAGGCGCTCCACCACCGGGGGCCCGGCGACGAACACGGCCGAGGTTTCGCGGACCATGATCGAGTAGTGGCTCGCCGCGAGCCTGGCGGCGCCGAGCCCGGCAACCGAGCCAAGCCCCAGCGCGACGACCGGCACCTTGCCCATGTTCTGCGCGCAGAGCCACAAGCCGGAGCTTTGGCCGATGCCACCGGGCAGGTTGGCATGGCCCGTGGTCTCGATGGTCTTGACCGATCCGCCGCCGCCCGAACCCTCGATCATGCGGATCAGCGGGATGCGATACTCGCCGGCCATGTGCTCGGGCATCTGGTATTTGCCCTTGATGGAGGCGTCGGCCGATCCGCCCCGTACGGTAAAATCGTCTCCGAAAATCACCACGGGCCGACCGTCGATATTCCCGCGGCCGAAGACGCCGTTGGCTGGCATGAAATCGACCATCCGGCGTTGACTGGAGTCGTATTGCGCTTTGCCAGCGATCGAGCCGATTTCCAGGAATGAGCCCGGGTCGAGTATCTGGTCGATCCGTTCCCGGACCGTCAGGCGTCCACCAGCATGTTGGCGTGCAATTCGGTCCGTGCCGCCCATTTCCTGGGCGATGCGCTTGCGTTCGGCCAATTCGTCGAGTTCAGGCTGCCAGCCGGTTGTGGGACTGGTCGGAAGAGGGTGATCCATGGTGCCGGGTTCTTCGCGGGACGTTTCGGTGGGAATGTTCCCACTCGGGTGGCTGGGGGTCAACCGTGACGAGGAAAGGAAGGGCGGGGCTCTGCCCCGGAACCCGTCAAAGGGGCTGTGCCCCTTTTGGAAACCCTACCAAGGGCACAGCCCTTGGAACCATTTTGTTGTCGTTTCGGGATTGGGCTAACGCGGACCCTGAAAGGTCCGTGTAAGCCCAATCCCGAAACGACAACAGGATCGCATTCCGAAGGCCGCGCCTTTGGCGGGGTCCAGGGGCAGAGCCCCTGGCGGGGTCTCGGGCGGAGCCCCGCCCCTTCCGCCCCGCCTCGTGGTCAGCCCATCAGATGACCAGGTTCGTCTGATCGTCGATCAGGTGCATGTTGTTCATATCAGCCGCCAGCGGCAGCATTTCGCCCGGCCGAGCGGGGGTGGAGGGATCGACGCGGGCGCAGACCGGAACGGTTTGGATAAAGAAATGTACCAGGGTTTCCATCCCCATCGGCTCGACCACGTCGACCGGCGCCTGCATCAGTTGCACGCCCGGCTTTTCTGTCCCGTGGGTTTCGGTCAAATGCTCCGGCCGGATGCCCAGGGTCATGGTCTTGCCCTTGTGCGGGCTGTAGCGGGCCACACGCTCAGGCGGCACTGCCAGCTTGGTGCCGTCGCCCAGTTGGACCTTCAACCCGCCCTCATCGATCATGCGGACCGGCAGGAAATTCATCGCCGGGGAACCGATGAAGCCAGCCACGAAGCGCGTTGCCGGATGATGATAAAGCTGCTGCGGCGCGCCCACTTGTTCAATGATGCCGTGGTTCATGACGACGACGCGATCGGCGAGCGTCATCGCCTCTACCTGATCATGTGTCACGTAGACCGTCGTGGTGGGGACGAGCTGATGGACCTTCTTGATCTCGGTCCGCATCTGCACGCGCAATTTGGCGTCCAGGTTCGACAACGGCTCATCGAACAGGAAGACCTTGGGGTTGCGCACGATGGCGCGTCCCATGGCGACGCGCTGGCGTTGACCGCCTGACAGGGCGCGCGGCTTGCGATCCAGCAGCGGCGTGATGTCGAGCATGCGGGCCGCATCGTCGACCCGACGCTTGATCTCGTCCTTGGGGAATTTCCGCAGCTTCAAGCCGAATGCCATGTTCTCAAACACGCTCATATGCGGATAGAGCGCGTAGTTCTGGAACACCATGGCGATATCGCGGTCGCGCGGTGGAACGTCGTTGACGACATCGCCACCGATCCAGATCTCGCCGCCGGTGATCTCCTCCAGGCCCGCGATCATGCGAAGCGTGGTGGACTTGCCGCATCCCGACGGGCCAACCAGGACGACGAATTCGTGATCGGCGATCTCCAGTTCGATCCCTTTCACCGCCTGGACGCCGCCGTCGTACTCCTTGACGATACTGCGAAGAGAGACTTGGGCCATTTTTGCTTATCCCTTGGTGGCGCCGGCGGTGAGTCCGGCGATGTAGTAGTCCATGAGGAAGGTGTAGATCAGGATTGGTGGCAGCGCGCCGATGACGCATGCAGCCATGATCTTGCCCCAGGCGAACACGTCGCCGCGGATCAGTTCCGATACGATGCCGACCGTCAACACAAGCTGGTCACCTTTGTACAGGAACGCGAGCGGATAGAGGAAGGCACCCCAACCGACGGTGAAGGCAAAGATCGTCGCCGCAATGATGCCCGGCAGCGCCACCGGAATGAAGATCAGGAAGAGGATCTGCATGTAGCCGGCCCCGTCGATCAACGCCGCCTCATCCAGCTCCTTCGGAATGGAGCCGAAATAGCCGATCATGATCCAGGTGCAGAACGGCACCGCCAATGTCGGGAACAGCAGCACCAGCACCCAGGTCGTGTCGATCAGGTTGAGCCAACCGACGATCTGGAACAGCGGAATGAACAGCAGAGACGGTGGCACCAGATAGGTCAGAAAGACGCCGGTGGCGATGGTCTGGCTGCCCTTGAAGCCCATGCGCGACAGGCTGAACGCAGCCAGGATCGCGATCGACATGCTGATGATCACGACGAGGGTCGTGACCCAGGCGGAGTTGAAAAAGTAGCGTTGGAAGCTGGAACTGGAGGCAAGTTCGACAAAATTCTGGAATGTCGGGTTCTGCACGATCCAGGGATTGCCCTTCTCGGCCGATATCTCGGCCGAGGTCTTCATGCTGGTCATGACCATATAGAACGGAGGTGTCAGGAACATGATCACGAACACGGTCAGCGCCGTATAGCTGCCCCACAGCGACCATCGCCGTTGGCGGCTCAGGCTGCCGGACTTGGCGGAGGCACGCGAACGTGCCTCGTTATCGGCTGTTGTGGCACTCACGCGCTGATCTCCTTGTTCCGCTTGTTCACGCCACGCAGGATCAGGAACGCGAAGGTGGCCAGGATGGGCAGCATGAATAGGCTGACCGCCGCGCCGCGCGGGATGTTGCCGGACTGGATGCCGATGGTGAACGCGTAGGTCGCGAACAGATGCGTCGAGTCCTGCGGTCCGCCATTGGTCAGAATGCGGACAATGTCGAAATCGGCGAACGTGACGATCATGCTGTACAGGATCGTGATGGAGATGATGTTCCGCATCATCGGCAACGTCACGTAGATCAGCTTCTGGAATGCATTGGCGCCGTCGATCGAAGCCGCCTCATACAACTGCTCCGGCACCGATTTCAGCGCCGCCAAATACATAATCATGAAGAACGGCGCACCGAACCAGGTATTGACCAGGATCACTACTATACGGGCGTTCCAGGTCTCTCCCAGGTAGGAGATCGGGTTGAGACCCAGCCATTGAAGCGTCCAGTTCAACGCTGAATAGGACGGATCAAGCAGCCACCACCAGGTCAGGGTCGACAGCGAAAGCGGGATCACCCATGGGACGAGCAACAGGCCGCGCCATATGCGCTCATGCTTGCCGTGGATGTTGTGCATCAGGTGGGCGAGGATAAAGCCGAGTGTGGCCTTCAGGATGACGGCGGTGACGGCGAACAGGCAGGACTGGAAGATCACCATCTGGAACGTATTGCGTCCCAGCAGGAAGGCGAAGTTATCCAGAAAGACGAACTCGGTCATCTTCCGGTTCAGCATACTGAGATAGATGCCATAGAGGGTGGGCCACAATTTCAGGCCAAAGATGATGGCCATCAGTGGGACGCACAACAGGACCGCAATTGCCGATTTTCGCCGCCCGAGCTTCGCCAGGCTGCCGACTCGCCGAGCAGGTATGTTGGCCATGCCTTGCCCGATGCCGATCGCGGGTGCGCTGGTCGTATCTGCCATGATGGGTCTCCGCCAGGAAACGGTGCCGCAGCATCCCCGTCCAGCCGGCCCCGGTCTGACGGGGAACGGCCGGACGGGGGCTGGTCAGCTCAGGAAGCCCTCGATCTCTTCGGTCGCCCAGGCGATGACTTGCGGAATCGTCTGGCCGGCCTTGATCTTCGCGAACATCGTGGGCAGCGTGCCGCGATTGTACATCTGCACCGCGATTTCTGGCGGGGCCGGCATCATGGCCAAGTGTTCGACCTGGTTGTGCTGCTTGCGCACCGGATAGTTGTAGACGGTGCCTTCCGGTGGGCCAATCTTGTCCCACACATTGGCCTCGGCCATTTTCTGGAACGGTGGCAGATCGTAGCCCATCACCGCGGCCGACCGCGCATCCACATTGTCAGCCTGCATCAGGTATTCGGCCAGTTCTTTCGCCGCACTCTTGTTCGGCGCGAATTCCCAGATGCCGAAGAAGTTCATGCTGTGCGGCATGAACCGACCCTTCGGTCCCAGCGGCGCCGGGAAGTGCCAGGTGTCTGCCGCGATTGCTGGCGCGTCGCGCACCGCCACGGCCCAGGCCGACGGCGGGTTCCAGATCAGCGCGGAATTGCCCGCGATCAGCGCCCGGTTGTTCGAGGCGTCGTCATAGCTCGCCGCCGCATCCGGCAGCCATTTCACCAGCTTCGTAGCGTATTCGAGGGCCTGCTTCACCGCATCCGACTTGATCGCGAGCTTGCCCTTGGCATCGACCAGTTCGGCACCGTAGGCGGCGAAAATCGAGCCGGCGGTGTCCACGTTGTCCGCGGTCGTGCCCAGGCCGATCGCGAACGGTTTGCCGGCCTTGTGGCAGGCCTCCGCCGCTTTCAGCATGGCGTCCAGGGTCCAGCCCTTGGCTTCCTCCGTCTCCGGCACGTTCGCCGCCGGGTACATCTTCACCAGGTCGATCCCGGCGAACTCTTTCATCATGCTGATGCGCGCGGCCGGTCCCTTGTTCTGGGTGCCCCAGCTCGATGGCACGCCCAGCCATTCGTTCTTGTATTTGCCGAGGTAGTTCGACACCCGGTCGGCGGGACCATACTGGCCTTCCAGCCGCTTCACGATGTCGCTGACCGGCTCCAGCTTCTCGGCGTGGTCGCGTACGTTCCAGTTCGAGATGGTGAACAGGTCGTGGCCGCGACGCGCCTGCGCTTCGGCGTTGATCGTCAGCAGGGTCTTCTGGCCCATCGAGGTGATCAGGTCGACGTTCGTCTCAACCTTGTTCTTCTCGGCCCAGATCGCGACCTGCTTCTTGATGACGTCGTTGCCAGCCGGCACCCAATGGTCCCAGAAGAACACGTTCAGCTTGCCGGCCGCACCGGCGGTCCGAATATGCACCCACGGCAGCACCGACGCCGCGGCACCGAACTTCAGGACCTTGCGGCGCGTGGCCTCCCGTTGGGATAGAATATTCCTCGTCATACGTGCGTAACCTCCTCGCTTCGCGCCGGACACCACCGGGCGGCGTTCATGCGGACGTGACCGTCTCGTTAACGCCGAATCTAGTCGCTTTCCGGTTCGCGAAGCAACACGCCATACGCGGTGTCATGGGTTTTCGGGGCCAGGCGATGTGATTCCGGGAGGTGATTGAGGGAATCTCAGCGCCGCGGGGGACCTGCATCCAGCAGTGCCAGGTTCTGTTCCGCCAGATCTGCGGCCTCGCTATCGGGATCGAGTTCCAGAACGCGGCTCCAATCGGCCCGTGCGCCGGTTGCATTGCCCATTCTCTGGCGCAGAATCCCACGTTCCAGCAGGATTTCGGGGTCGTCCGCCGCCAATGCGATGGCCTGTTCCAGGTCCTTCGCGGCCGGAGCCAGGCGCCCCAACGCACGCAAACTCCTGGCTCGCATCACCAGGACGTCCGGCCGATCGGGGTCGAGCGACAGGGCTTTGGTCAGATCCTCGATGGCTAGGTCCCGCTGGCCCAGCGCCTGCGCCGCGGTGGCCCGTTGGATCAGCAGATCGGAACGGGCAGGGGTCAGCCGCAGCGCTTCGCTCGCCAAATCCAGGGCACGTGCCGGTTGGTTGGCGAGCAGGCGGGCCCGGACGGCCTGGCTAAGAATCGTGGCCCGCAGGGGCGATTCGATCGAGGCGCCCGGGGCCATGCTCTCCAACAGGGCGGCGCCGGCCGAGGGATTGCCGCTGGCGATCTGGGCAAGCGCTGCGCAATGCGTGGCGGGATCGCCACCGCCGCGTGCCCGCCACGCCTCCGCCAGCGCGATGGCCTGCGAAGGTTCCTCGGTCACGGCGGCCAGACACAGCTCGTATTCCGGTGCCTGGCTGATGCGCCACGGCAACGGTGGAGTCGGCAATATGGGCAACTCGGCATCGGCCGACGGCTCTCCCGATGTCAGCCACCACCAACCGGTCAGACCGGTCGCGGCCAAGCCTGACAGCAGGACACCGCCCAGGAGCAGGATTCGCACGGGCATCGCTGCACGCTACACGAAATGCAACCTGAAGGAACGTTCATGTTCGGCCTTCGGGCCGATACTCCGTCCAACCAATCGAACGGGATGCGCTGCCATGACGCTCCGAAACGGACGTTGGGCCATGATGCCCGTGCGAAGCCGCGATCGCGGCGCAGGCCAGTGATGCCGGATGACCGGCAATGTCTGGTTACGGCGTTGGCGCGAAATGCAGGAACGCATTCTGACCAATATGGAAACCGGGCGGCAACTCGCCGAACGGGGGGAAGGGCACGCTGCCCAGGCAGGGGGCAAAGATGCTGTCATGGATCAACACCGAGCCGCGGATCGTCGACCAGACGCTTTCCGTCAGCACATCCTGATCGACATGGTCGTTTTCGATCCGCCAGGCGGTGTAGGCCCGCAACATGGTTGGCAGGTCAGGCAGGATGGCGCCGACTCCTCCCCACATACCGGCCAGCAGCAGGTCGGTATGCGAGTACCAGTCCCGCATCGCATGGAAATAGTAATGCGACTGGAGCCAGGCATCGACCGCCACGCGCTCCTTCACCGTCAGCAGCGAATCGGCATCGCGACACAGGAAGCGCTTCACCGACGGGTCGGATACCACGTCGAACCGCCACAGCAATTTGCGATGGACGGGTTGCCCCTCGGGCAGGTGCATCTCGCGTAGTTGCACCCCGCGGCCCGCGAGCGTGACCAGATAGGACTGGTGCACGGATGCATCATGATAAACCCGGATCGACCAACCGGGGAACAGATGCGGTTGGATCCGCACATTCTCCAGCAGGGGAACCTGGTAGCGCGGATCGTTGCCCCAGAGGCAGTAGGCGATCACGTTCTCGGCCGGATTCAGCATGTTGAACATCGGTGGCAGACCGTCGGGTATGCTGACCAAGGGCGTACGGGTGCCGAATTTGCGGTCTTTCGCTTCCAGCGCCGCGCGTCCGGCGGTCACGGACAGGTCGAGACGTCCGATCCGGTTATAGGCGTCAGCCAAACAGTCATGCACGTTCGGGCTTTCCGAGCCGCAGCCGAGGGCCCGCTCGCAGGCGGCGATCGACGCGGCCATATCGCCCACGCCCAGAAGAAAAACGCCCAAATTTTCGTGTAGCGCGGCGTTGTCCGGCGCGATGGACAGACCATCACGCAGGGCGACGATTCCATCGTCCAGCCGCTTCATCGAGTACAGCATCAGGCCCAGAAACAGATAATCGTCGGCTGCTTGCGCTCCGCACGCCTTGGCGTCGGCGATGACCTGGCGCTGGAGGTCGTGGGCCTGGTGCAGATCGCCCCGAGCATAGGTCTGGTGGGCCAAGGCGCGCAGCGTATCCAGCGGTGCCGTGCCACGGGGCGATCCGTCGAGGGATGAGCCGTCGGGGGATGATCCGTCGAGGAATGAGCCGTCGAGGAATGAGCCGTCGGGGGACGCGGCATCGGCCTGCGGGGCCTCGGACACCGGGGTCAAGCCCGACGTCGGAGACGGGACGGCTGCATTGGCAAACGATATGACAACACTGGCGGTTTCGGCATCCGGGCCGCCTCGCACGGGCTCGGACAGGCCGGATCCGGACCAGTTGCGACGGTTACCCGACCAAGACATGGTTCAGCGCGGCATCAGGATGGCGTCGGCCTGCGCCATGGCGCTGACCGGCACGTCATCGGCGGCGACGCTGGGCGGAGGAGCAGCCGGGCTCATCGCCGCGGTCGCCATCGGCACCGCCAGGACCCGCGCGGACGGCGTGGGCGCGGTGTTGTCCAGGTTGATTTCCTTGAAGCTGGCAAAGCGCAGATCGAGCAAGGCCGCCGCTTCCTCGGCTCGGCCACGCAACGCGCTCAGAGCCTGACGGGTCGCTTCCTTGTAGGCGGAACGCTGTGCCTGGCGGGACAATCGCCAGCCGAGACCGCTGGTAACGAGGCCCTTCTTCTGCAATTCCCCAACCAGGGAGAGCAGAACCGGGCCGTCCAGGCTGGTCAAGGTGAGGCTCTGGCTGGCTTGCCAGCGTTCGGTGCGATCCTGCGGGGTCGGGCCATTGCGCCAGACATGATATCCGCCGGTCGTGACGGTGATCCCCGGAGTCTGCCGCGCCAGGGCCAACGCGTCGGCCATGGCGGTGTTGACTCGGTTCTGCGCGTCGGGCGCCGATGCGCTGGTCGCCTCGGCGCGAAGGGTGGCGGCAAGTTCGTCGGGGGCGACCATGATCGTGGCGGTCTCGCCCAGGCGGAGTACGGTCTCGGCTTGACCCGGCACGGCGCAGAGCAGGCCGATGAGAATAGCAGCGTGCCGGATGCAGGTGGTGGTCAGGGTCATGGGTGCGGCTCCCGCCCGAGATGGCGCGTGAACCTGCACTTGGTTGCGTGCGGCGGCAAGCGGAAGGCTGACCTGTGCCCGATCCGTATCGGGCGCGGTGTCTGGACCCGACCAGGCGCACCGGTTGGCCTTTCCGGCGGCGAATACCGCGACATCCCTGCCGAACCAAAGGCAGCGCTGCGAGTCGTCGCCGATTCCAGTCATGCGACCGTCAAGGCCGACCCACCGCGATCGGACCGCATTGGCCCCACGCGGGCTGTTTGGGTCAGCCCGGGTTCCGCCGGTCCAGCAATTCTCACCATGGCCGCATGAAGCGTTCTGGTCGTCAGGTTCGTCCGTGATCCGGGTTTCATCACGCCGTTTTCGACTGTAGGTGTGCGATTTTGCTGTTCGAAGCGGGAGGCATTGGGATGATGCAGGGATCCTGGGGCATGGGAATCGGTCAAATGTTTACTTTTTGTTCTAAGACGGACGCGGTACCGGTGGCAAGCTGAAAGTGGATTTCGGCGGTAAGATGCGGGGTTTTGGGACCAAAACCCTCGGGTTGCCCTTGGGTTTGCGGTGTTTTGCCTGGATTTTGGGCGAAGGTTAACAAAAACCCTGAATGGTTAATTGAACGCGAAACCGGTGGTTGGCGATTTTCGTCGAAGCTCACATCCGAGTTTCGAATTGGGCTGTTAGTCTCTGATATAACACAATCTATCGGGCTTCTTAAGATTCTACTTTAAATATGGACTTTCCGTAATCCGTTCCGATCAGGCGCGGATAAGGGGGCGTTTCGTTACGGAGCAATGCGGGACTCGGGGGGTATTGTTCCGGTTCCATGCGGTTAATCCTGTCGTTAATCATTGCATGCGGATTGGGCAGATGGCTGCTTTCGAGACAGGTCGGACAGGCCAGATCAGAGACGGGTGCGCCCGGATGAGATGGCCCCGGGCCATAACGAAGGCTGCGGCCGTCGGTCACGCGGCCTTGACAGACGAGCCATCAGAACCGCCGCTCTGTTTGAACATCTCGCCGGGAGGCTGTGGCGTGTCGGCTCGTTCCGCGTCTGTCGTCGAGGCGCGGACGGTGCGGACCACGACCTGACCCAGCTTGCCGATCTCGGTCGTCAGGGAGTCCGCGCTATCACGCACGGCGTTCGCACGTTCCCCGGATTGGTCGGCTTCCACCGAGACCTCCGCGATCCGCGCCGTTACAGCGTTCACCGCATCGGCGGTATGGGCAACATTCTGGGCGATCTCCGCGGTTGCCGACCGTTGCTGCTCCATGGCAAGCGAGATCGATCCACCGATCGCGCTGATCTCGGCAATGGTCCGGTCGATCCGGTCCACGGCCTGGACGGAGGCCAGCGTGGCGGCGCGCACATCATTGAGCGTGTGGCCGATCTCCTCGGTCGATCGCGCGGTTTGGGTCGCCAGGGCCTTCACTTCAGTGGCGACAACGGCGAACCCCTTGCCGGCATCGCCCGCGCGGGCGGCCTCGATTGTTGCATTCAGCGCAAGAAGATTGGTCTTGGCCGCGATCTCTCCGATCATGCCGGCGACCGCGCCGATGCGGGCGACTTTTTCGTTCAATGCCTCGAATGTCGTACGGGTTTCCTGGCCGGCTTCAACCGCATGGCCAATGGCAACCGCGGATTGGCCGATCTGCGCGCTGATCTCGCGGATCGACGCGGACAGTTGTTCGGCCGCGCCGGCAACCGACTGGGCATTGGTCAGCGCCTCGCCGGCGGCGGCCGACGCGCCGCGGACGGACGCACCGGTCCGTTCCGCCGACGCCGCCATGTCCTCGGCCGTGCGCATCATGGACGCGGTTCCGGCCGTGACATGATCCATCGCGCTGTTTGTCTCCTTCTCGACATGATCGGCCATACCTGCCAGCGCGGCGCGTTTTTCGGCGGCAGCCCGTTCGCGGTCGTCCCTTCGCACCTGGCTCTGGCGCGCGGACTCGATCATGCCCTCCTTGAACACCAGGACCGCACGGGCCATGGCCCCGACCTGATCGTGCTGCACGACGGCCGGCACCTCGATCGAGGTATCGCCCGCCGCGAGGTTTTCCATGGCCCGTGTCAGAGACGTTATCGGGCGGACGATGCTACGGCTGATCGCCCACGCCAGGGCAATGCATATCGCGAACAGGCCAAGGGTGGTGGTGCCGAACAGGAGAAAACCGCTCTTGGCCTGGTCCTGTGTGCGCGTGGCGGTTTCCAACAGGCTGGTGGCAAGCCAGTCTTCCATCAGCTTCATCTGGTCGATCCGCGCGGTGGACGCGTTGAACCACTCCGGCACGGTCAGTCCCTGCAATTCCCCTTGGTCTCCGCTCGCTAGGATAATCCCGCGCATCCGGATGGCATTGACCGCCGTCGGGGCCGAGAGCAGTTCGCGCAACCGCTCCCCCTGCTGGGCGTCTGAAGCATGTTCGAAGGATTGGAACAGGGTGTCCTGCTGATCCGCCAGTTTCCCGACCCGCGTAAGCTGTTCGGCGGTGAATTTTCCTTGGGACAGGCCTATCACGCTTGCCGCGCGTTCCTGTCCGGCCCGTTCCTTGGCCTGGATCAAATTCGCATAGCTGAGCAGGGACCTCGGGATGCTGGGATGATCGACGATCGGCACGAAACCGGGCACGACCGCCAGAATGACACCGATCGTCGTGGTGAAGTAGGCGGCGCTGTCGCCCCCTGAGATCGCCAAACCGGAGATCTGCCTCCGTGTGCTTTCCAGCCGGTTGACACCGTCCATTGCTTTTGCGACGCGAGCAGCGACGTCGGCACCGACCCGGCCCTCAGTCAAGCCGATCGCGGACGTCTCGAACGGGCCACGACGCTCGTCGGTCAATCGTCGCTGGGCATCCAACTCGGTTCGGAATTTCTCACCCTTACTGCCGATCAACACGCCCGATGCGGCGCGTTCCTTCTGCAATTCATGCACCAGGTTGCTGATTTCGGTGGCAAAGCGCGCCAGTTCGGCGGCTTTTTCCATTGCCCGAACCTGTGTGTATCGGTCGATCAATGTCATCCCCGTACTCACGGCCAGGCCGAACATCAGTGGGAGAACGAGACAGACTATGCGCAACGAGATACTGATGTTGGAGAGGCGGAGTCGGGCGGGTACCATGATCCTGCGGCCTCGGAGCTCAAGTGAGCGCCAAGCCTACGTGTCAGTCCATTAAGGAACCGTTTAGGGCATCCGAAGCAGTGCTGGATTGCGGCACGGACCGATCAGCCGTTCGGCACTGGGCCGAACGGCTCCTCGGTCCACCAAGCGCTACGCCGCCGCCTTCGCCTCCCGCCGGCGCCGGTGCAGCACGAACTCGGTATAGCCGTTGGGTTGCTTGCGCCCGTCGAACACCAGATCGCAGGCCGCCTGGAACGCCGGTCCGTCGAACGCCGGGGCCATCGGCCGATACGCCGGGTCGCCCGCATTCTGCCGGTCCACCACGCGCGCCATGCGCTGCATCGCCTCCATCACCTCGGCTTCCGAGGCCACGCCGTGATGCAGCCAGTTGGCGATGTGCTGGGATGATATTCGCAAAGTCGCCCGGTCTTCCATCAGCCCGACATCGTGGATATCCGGCACCTTCGAGCAGCCGACCCCCTGGTCGATCCAGCGCACCACATATCCGAGAATGCCCTGGCAGTTGTTGTCCAGTTCCTGACGCACATCCTCGGGCGACCAGTTGGGTCGGTCGGCGACCGGGATGGTCAGCAGATCGCTGATCGGAGCCCGCGGCCGCGACGCGAGCTCCGTCTGGCGCGCCGCCACATCCACCTGGTGGTAATGCAGCGCGTGCAACGTCGCCGCCGTGGGGGAGGGGACCCATGCGGTATTCGCCCCGGCGCGCGGGTGGCCGATCTTCTGCACCAGCATATCCGCCATCCGGTCGGGTGCGGCCCACATGCCCTTGCCGATCTGCGCCTTGCCGCGCAACCCGCATTGCAGGCCGATATCGACGTTCTGGTCCTCATACGCCTTGATCCAGGCGGTGTTGCGCATCTCGTTCTTGCGGATCATCGGACCCGCTTCCATCGAGGTGTGCATCTCGTCGCCGGTGCGGTCCAGGAAGCCGGTGTTGATGAACACAACCCGGTCCTTTGCCGCATGGATGCAGGCTTTGAGGTTGGCCGAGGTCCGCCGCTCCTCATCCATGATGCCCATTTTCAGGGTATTGCGCGTCAGGCCGAGGATGTCTTCAACGCGGGCGAACAGGTCGTTGGTGAGCGCCACCTCCTCCGCCCCATGCATCTTCGGCTTCACGATATACACCGACCCCGCTCGGCTGTTCTTGATCGGCCCCTTGCTGTTCAGGTCGTGCATCGCGATCAACGACGTGACGGCGGCATCGAGAAAGCCTTCCGGGGTTTCCCGCCCGGCGGCGTCCAGCACCGCATCCGTATACATATGATGTCCGACATTGCGGATCAGCATCACGCTGCGTCCGGACAGCCACAGCGTCCCGCCGCCGGGCTTGGTGTATTGCCGGTCCGGCTCCAGCTTGCGGGTCATCCTCCGCCCGTCTTTGTCGAACGTGTCCTCCAATGTGCCCTTCATGAGGCCCAGCCAATTGCGGTAGGCGAGGACCTTGTCATCGGCATCGACGGCGGCGATGGAATCCTCGCAGTCCTGGATCGTCGTCAGAGCCGATTCCAAGACCAGATCGGCCACCCCGGCGGGATCGCCCTTGCCGATCGGATGCGTGCGGTCGATCACGATTTCGATGTGCAGGCCGTTATGTCGCAGCAGGACGGCGGAGGGCGAAGCGGCGTCGCCACGGTAACCGACACATTGGGCAGGGTCCCGCAACCCGGTCTGGTCGCCACCGAGCGTCGCGACCAGGACGCCACCTTCAAGCGCGTAGCCAGTGGCGTCCGCGTGGCTGCCGGTAGCGAGGGGGGCTGCCTCATCCAATATCGCGCGGGCTCGGGCGATCACCAGGTCGCCGCGCACCTTGTTGAAGCCGCCGGATCGGGTCGCGCCATTGTCCTCCGCGATGGCATCGGTGCCATACAGTGCGTCATACAGGCTGCCCCAGCGCGCGTTCGCGGCGTTCAGGGCGTAGCGCGCATTGGTCACCGGCACAACAAGCTGCGGACCGGCCATGGTGGCGATTTCCGGGTCGACCTTGCTGGTTCCGATTGCGAAGTCGGCGGGTTCGGGTTGCAGGTAGCCGATGCCGCGCAGGAAGGTCAGGTAGTCGCCCTGGTCGATGGTCCTGCCGCGATTGGCCAGGTGCCAGGCGTCGATCTGCTTCTGGAGCGATGCCCGCTTGTCCATCAGGGACCGGCAACGAGGCGCCAGATCGGCGAGCAGCGCGGCGTATCCTTGCCAAAACGTTGCGGGCGAGAGGCCGGTGCCGGGAAGCGCCTCATTATTGACGAAATCAAGCAACGTGCCGGCGGCGCGCAGGCCCCCGGCTTCGACGTAATCCATGCGGCATTCTCCATGAGCTCTCGATCGGTCTAGCGGATTTTTGTGCAGTGCGGAATCGGAAAAAAGGTGGCGTCATCCGATGATTCGTGGAGCGACTGACCGTGAGGCGACTGACTCGTGGGGTGATCGGGCGTCGTCGCTACCCTGTCACCGGGGCCGTACTGTCATCCCATCAGGTGGAGGCACGCTCCACGACATGAAACGGCACCCGGATACGATCGATGTCGCGTGGGGGTTCACCGGACAGCCGCCGCAGCAGCAACTCGGCCGCGGTGCGGCCGCTTTCCACACCCTCCACGTGTACCGTCGTGAAGGGTGGTTCGCTGGCCGAACTGAGTTCGAAATTGCCGAAGCCGCAAACCGCCAGCCGGTCCGGAACCGCAACGCCCTGCAAGCGGGCTTCCGTGATGGCACCGAAGGCGAGTTGGTCGGAGCTGCAGAACAGCGCCGTCCGCTCGGTCAGATCGGGCAGCATGCCCCGCAGCGCCTCCCGCCCGGCACTGATCGTGCTCGGTGCCGGCACCGTCACGGCTGCCACGATCTCCCCGCCCGCCCGTTTGACCGCGTCGACGAAGCCCCTGGTTCTTGCAACGGCGCGGAAGTCGGCGGCCGAGAACACGGCAAACCGCGTGTGACCCTTGGCCAGAAAAAAGGCGGCGACCGATGCTCCCAGTTCCTCGTGATCGAAGCCCACCACCATGTCGATCGGTTTCGCGCTGACCTCCCACACTTCCACGACCGGGATATGTGCATCGGTCAGCAATTGCCAGGCCGCTGGCGTGTAGGCGGCGCCGGTCACCAGCATCGCATCCGGCCGGCGTCCCAGCAGGGCCCGGAACAGCGCCTCATCGTCCTCGTTGTCGTAGCCACTGAGCGAGAGCATCACCTGATACCCCGCCTCTCGCATGGTGTCGGTGAAGGACTGCACCAGGCCGGCAAACATCGGATGGGCAATGGTGGGGACAATCGCGGCCACCATCCGTGAACGGCGGGACGACAGGCCTCCGGCGATCAGGTTCGGCACGTAGCCCAGTTTTTCGATGGCGGCGCGAACCCGGGCGGTGGTCTCCGGTGAGACTCGGTCCGGCGTGTTGATGACGCGCGAGACGGTCATGGGGGCGACCCCGGCGGCCGCCGCGACATCGGTGATCTTGATGGTCGCGGCCCCGCCGCGCGCCGGACCGGGCACGTGCACTCTCCATGGCTGGTGTTCCGATCGCGCCAGACGATGCCCATCCGTCGCGATCGGAGCACGAAATCAATGTGCCAGTGTTCCGACCTGACGGCATCATCCGTCGGAGCCGGAACACCAGGTGAACGCGATGGTATCGGAACTTCGGCCACGCGCGGGTCATTCCCCGCGCGTGTTTGCAGCAAGTGCGCCGCCGGGGCAACGACGTGTTGGTGTCCGTGTACGATCGGCAATGACTCGCAGCCTCACCGACCGCCGACAGAGATATCCTTGCATCGGTCTGCGGGTGGGAGTTGGGTCCGGTCCGGTCGGGCTCCGGCAAGGGGAGGGGCGGCAAGGGAGGGGCGCCAAGGGAGGGATGGTTGTGAGACAACGCCACCCTGGCGTAACGTGGCGAGAACACGCCAACGACACCCCATCGGCAGACTGCGAGAAACCAGTGACCCAGATTTCGATCACCCGCACCACCAACCCCAAGCAGCCTCCCGCAGATGAGACGCTGACCTTCGGCACGGTCTTCTCCGACCACATGTTCATGATGAACTACGATGACGGCAAAGGCTGGCACAGCCCGCGGATCGAGCCCTACGCGCCGTTCTCGCTCGATCCCGCCACCTGCGTGCTGCATTACGGGCAGGCGATCTTTGACGGATTGAAGGCATTTCGCGGCAAGGACGGGCAGATCCGCCTGTTCCGCACCGGCGATCACGCCCGCCGGCTCAATCGGTCGGCGCATTATCTGTGCATCCCGGAGATGGACCCGGCTGTGGTCGAGGAATCGATCCGCGCCCTGGTGGAAGTGGATCAGCGTTGGGTGCCGACCATGGCGGGGACGTCGCTGTATATTCGGCCGACGGTGATTGCGACGGAGACGTTCCTCGGCGTGCATCCCTCGCACAGCTACCTGTATTACGTGATCGTCGGGCCGGTGGGCGCCTACTACAAGGAGGGCATGAACCCGGTGAAGATCCTGGCGTCGGACAAATATGTCCGCGCCGTGCAGGGGGGGCTGGGCGCGGCCAAGACCGCCGGCAACTACGCCGCCAGCCTGTTCGGCGCCGAGGAAGCGCACAAGGTCGGCTACACCCAGGTCCTGTGGCTGGACGGCGTCGAGCATAAGTACCTCGACGAAGTCGGCACGATGAACATCATGCTGAAAATCGACGATGAGGTGATCACTCCGCCGCTCAACGGCGCCATCCTCGCTGGCATCACGCGCGATTCTGTCCTGACCCTGCTGCGCGACTGGGGCCTGCGTGTGTCTGAGCGTCCGGTCTCGATCGACGAGGTGACCGCCGCCGCCCGCGCTGGGCGCCTGGAAATGTGGGGCACCGGGACGGCGGCGGTGATCTCTCCGGTCGGCGAGCTTGGCTACAAGGGAGAGCGTTATGTCATCGGTGACGGCAAGACCGGGGCGCTGACCCAGAAGCTGTATGACACCATCGTCGGCATCCAATACGGCACCGCCCCCGATCCCCACGGGTGGGCTCGCCCGTTGGGCAACCGTCTGGGCGGGTAGTTTCCTTGGCCAAGCCCCGCCAAGCGGTGGGGCAGGGGCGCGATGGGGTATGGCGGCTGACGCCATGCCGGGGTCCGAACGGTCTCATCCGCGGGTCGCGGCCCCCGAGGGATTCATGATGGGCACGGTCGACCGGTCCCACATGACCACATGACCGGGCCAACCTATCCGTCTTCCCTTGATGCGGTCGGATTGTGACACTCCGATGACAGATGACCTGGCGGGAGGCCGGGAAATGTCGGAGGAGAACGAGATGATCAGGCCGAACGCCAATGCGGCAAGCGACGCCCCGCCGAATTGTGCGGCGGCGGGTCTACCGTCGGCAGCGGGGGTGCCGTCGGTGGCGGGCGTCTTTGGGGCGGTTGGCCCCTCGACTGAAACCCCCGTCGCCCGTCGTCGGGTACTGTGGACGGCCTCTGGGGCGCATGCCCTGCATGACGGTTACACGGACCTGATCTATGTCCTCCTCCCGGTCTGGCAGGCGGAGTTCGCGCTCAGCTATGCGGCCCTGGGCGCACTCCGCATGCTCTATACCGGCGCCATGGCCAGCTTGCAGGTTCCGGCTTCCCTGCTTGCCGGCCGGATCGGCGCAGTGACCGTCCTCGCGCTTGGCACCGCTCTGGCGGGAGCGGCCTATCTGTTGATTGGTCTGACCGGGGCAGGGTTCACGCTGCTCGCCGCGGCGCTGCTGGCGGGTGGGGCTGGATCGGCGACGCAGCATCCGCTGGCCTCTGCTTTGGTATCTCGCGCCTATGACCAGTCGGGCGCGCGGGTCGCGCTGGGGACCTACAATTTCGCCGGCGATCTGGGGAAAATGGCGATCCCGGCCACCATGGCCTGGCTGCCGGTGGCGCTACCCTGGCGGGACGCGCTGGGTCTGATCGGCGTCCTGGGTTTGGTTGCCGCCATCGCGATCCCGTTGGCCTTGCCTCGGAACGCGGGCCGCATCGCGACGCCCGCCGCCACGGCAGCCAAGGGAGGCGCGGCCGTTACCCATCTGCGTCCACCGCATCGGATCGCCTTTCCCCTGCTGCTCACTATCGGCGTCATCGACAGTGCGACCCGCATGGGATTCCTGGCCTTCCTCCCCTTCGTGCTGAAGGAAAAGGGCGCCGGACTGGAAACCATCGGCCTTGCCCTGACCCTGGTCTTCGCGGGAGGCGCTGCCGGCAAGCTCGCCTGCGGTCTGCTGGGGGAGCGGCTGGGTGTGCTGCGTACCGTGCTGCTCACCGAGTGCGCAACTGCGTTGGGCATTCTCGCGTTGGCGCCATTGCCCATGGTTCCGGCCCTGGGCTGCCTGCCGCTGATCGGGCTGGCGCTGAACGGCACATCCTCGGTGCTCTATGGCACCGTGCCGGAACTTGTCGCCCCGGACCGGCGCGAAAAAGCGTTCGGTCTGTTCTACACCGGGACGATCGGCGGCGGCGCGGTGGCCCCGGCGCTGTATGGCCTGATCGGAGATGCCGTCGGTCCGGCCTCGGCCATGGGGGTGGTTGCCGCGATCTGCATGGTGACCGTGCCGTTGGCGATCGCGCTGAACCCGTTTCTGCGTCGGACCTGAACGGTGCTGCTCCGCCACCATGGTTGCGGAGATCGAAGGCTCGTCTGCCCCCGGTCCTCGCCCCTCCCGCCGCCTGCCCTCACGGCGCACCGGCGGCTAACCGCCACACCGGCCGGCCCCGTGTTCTGGATCGCAAGCAGGGATATGGCGCCGGTTGCATGCACCTGAGGGAAGGCGGAAACTGTCTCTTGCCCGCCGGCCGGACGCCCTTCACTGACTGAACAAGAACGACCCGCGGCGGGGGAGGAAACGACCCATGCCGCACGACCAACTTCTGGCCGCTCAGAGTGGTGATACCCCCGAGCAGGCCATCCGGGACAATGTCCGCCGCTTCACCTCCCAGCACTCCAGTTTCCGCCGCATCCGTGAGCAGCGCGGCGAACTGCCCGGATTTTCCCGTGATCTCTGGCGCCAGATGGCGGATCTCGGCTGGTTCGGCACCTTGATCGCCGAGGATGATGGCGGCATGGGATTGGGCCTGGCCGAGGCCGCCGCCATCGCCGAAGGTCTGGCCACCGCCCTGTGCCCCGAGCCGTTCAGCGGATCGGCCATGCTCGCCACGGCAATCCTTCGTGACAGCGACGGCGCTATGCGGGACGATCTGCTGAGCGCGATCCTGGCTGGCGAGACGATCGCGGCGGTGGCCTGGCAGGAAGACAGCAACGACATCGATCCGTCCCGCGGCACCACGTGCGTCTCGACAGATGGCATGACCGCTGTCATCTCCGGCGCCAAGCGGTTCGTCCATGCGGGCGCCGGCGCGGACGGGTTCATCGTTGCGGCACAACAAGATCAGTCGATCGCGTTGTGGTGGGTCCCAGCGGACACCGCGGGGCTGACCGTGACCGCCGAACGACTGGCCGATGGCACGTTCTCGGCCAAGGTCACGTTGGCTGACGTCCGGGTGCCGGAGTCCCACCGCCTCGCCCGCGCCGATCGCGCGGGGGGCATCCTCGCCGCTGCGTTGGACCTGACCACGATCCTGGCCAGCGCGGAGATGCTGGCGGCTGCGACCGTGGCCTTCGACATGACCGTGGAGCATCTGCGCACGCGCAAGCAGTTTGGCGCCACCATCGGCAGTTTCCAGGCCTTGCAGCACCGCGCGGTGGACTGCGGCGCACAGTTGGAACTGGCGCGCGGCGTGCTGCGGGACGCGATACAGGTTGCGACCCTAACCACCGATCCGCGGGCCCGGGCGGTTGCGGCAAGCCGAGCGAAGGCGCGATGCGGGGAGGCGGCGGGGCTGGTGGCGCGGGAGGGCATCCAGATGTTCGGCGCCATGGGCTTCACCGATGAGCTTGACCTGAGCCTGTGCGTCAAACGGATCCTGGTGTTGTCGGCCTGGTTGGGCGCGGCGCACCACCACCGCCGCCGCTTCGCCAGCCTGCGTCCCCCGACATTGGCAACAGACGAAGCCGGGTCCGGCATCGATGACAGCTTGCGATCCCTGCCGCGCGATACCGACTGGAACCGGTTACCCGATGCGGATTTCCGCGCCCTGGTCCGAGATTTCTTCGAAACCCACTATCCGCCGGAATACCGCCATTTGCCGCGCCGGGTGCGCTGGGCAGAGGTGCGGGACTTCAACCTGAAACTGGCCGAACGCGGCTGGATCGCGCCGGCATGGCCTCGGTCGGCGGGCGGCATGGCGCTGTCACCTGCAAAACAACTGATCTATGTCGAAGAACTGGAACGACACGGGGTCGGGCGAGCACCCGACCAAGGCGTGCGGCAGTTGGGACCGGTGCTGTTACGATATGGCACCGAGGCACAGAAGGCCGAATACCTGCCGAAAATCCTGTCCTGTGAGCATATCTGGTGCCAGGGCTACAGCGAACCCAACGCGGGCTCCGACCTGGCCAGCGTCGCCACCACGGCGGTGGCCGACGGAGACGATTTCGTCATCAACGGCCAGAAGATCTGGACCTCGCTGGCGATGGATTCCACCCATATCTACATCCTGTGCCGCACCGATCCGAACAAACCGAAGCAGGAAGGCCTGAGCTTCATCATCGCGCCGATGAACACCCCAGGCATCGAATGGCGCCCGATCCGCAACATCGCCGGCGATGAGGAGTTCTGCCACGTCTTCCTGGACAATGTCCGGGTTCCCGCCGGCAATCTGGTGGGTGGCCTGAACAAGGGCTGGACGGTCGCCAAGGCCGTGCTGGGGTTTGAGCGGCTGGGTGTGGCCAGTCCCAACCGGCCTCTGATGGCCTTCAACCGCCTGACCGCGATGGCACGCGCCGCCGGTCTGTTCGACGACCTGGGCTTCGTCGACGACTACACGCGGCTGCGCCTGACCCTGCTGGATCAGGCCACCCTCTACAGCCACTACGCGCAGGCGGTTGGTCGCGGCGAAATGCTGGGTCACGAGGTCTCCTACCTGAAGATCATCGGGATGGAGGCGCTGCAGCGCGTGACCGAGTTCGCGCTGGAGCGGGCAGGGGCGTTCGGTGCCGCCGCCGGACCGTTCGTGGTCGGCGGCACGGACGTCGATCTGCTGGCGCCGTTCTACATGGCCCGGATGACGACGATCGGGGCGGGCACCAACGAAATCCAGCGCAACATCCTGGCGAAACGCCTGCTGAACCTGCCATCACGATAACGGGCGGACTTGCGGTTGTTATTGGGTCGTGTTGATGTGGGAATCATGACGCCCGCGAGATAGCGTGGTGACGGATGACCAACGCGGCCTCGACCGATCCGGGATGGGGGAGGGGCCGCCGGGATGCGGGTGCAGGGCACGGAACGCCAGCTCCACCCGGATCTGAAACGATCAACCGGGCCGGCCCACCCGAGCGTCCGCATGGGCACGGGACCGATCGACAGGGGAGTTGGCGATGACGGGTGATGGTCGGAACACTGACGGAGCCTTCGATTCCAGCGGGCCCGGCTGGCGGCTGTTGAACGAAGTCTTCATGCTGATGGAGTTCGTGACCGGCAAGACCGACCAGAGCATCAGCGACCTGACGATACCCAACGCAACCGGCGGCCATGTTCCGCTGCCCACCATTCTCGCCAGCCTGAACGACATGCAAAGAGAGGGAGCGAGCCGCACATTTTCCTCGGCCGACCTCGGGTTGCTGCAACTGGTGAAGGATGCGCTGACCATCAAATGCGCCCCGGCCACAAGTCGGTCGATTGGCTACACCGAACTGTATCTGGGTGGTGTCCGTAGCCTGGGCGCGAACGGCCGCGGTTACGCCGATATTGCGTTTCCGAACCTGCTCAGTGCCGCGCGGTGGCATCGGGTTCTGAACGTGGCGATGATGATCCTGGCATTGGTGGTCGTCAGTCTCGCCGTCTATCGCTCGGTCGAGGCCGCGCTCGGCAAGCACCTGATTGAAGCTCGACAGGAGTTGCGCAGGCAGAAGACCGAGTTGCAGATCGAGAAGAAGCGTCTGGAGGCGCGGGCCGACAAATCGTCGGACTGGCGCCGCATCGCGCTGGTCACGCTGACCGGTGTGCCCGGCGCGACGCTTGATGGAGCTGCCCTGGGCGGCAATGGGCTGGGTGGGGCCGAGCTGTCGGTCGGTCTGAACGTCGATCTTTGCGACCGGCCGGCGATTATCGCCGCCTGGATCAATCATGCGCTGAGAAACCCACCCAAGCCGCCGCCGCCGCCGCCCGAGCCCTCCGGCTTTTGGGACCATGTCTGGACCAGTGCCGCGCCGGCACCGAAACCGACAGGGCCTCGTCTGTCCGGACCCGGAATGCTCTACGGTTCGACGTGGTTGCAATCGGACCCAAGATCTCGACCGACCGCGGACTATGCCACAAAGCTCGGACTATCGTCAGTGTCTGGTTCCAACGAACGCGCGGCCAGTTCGAACACCGAAAGTGGTTCAGCCGGTAATATCGACCGGCCCGGTCTGAAAATGATGCATGAAGACCCCGAACAACTGGCGATCTGCAGCCGCGACGCCGAATTGCGGGCGGGGTTTCGCGAATCCACAAATGCCATGTGGCGGTATCTTCAGAATTGGCGGCACGATGCGGGCGGCCTGTTTCGGGGGGCCGGGTTCCTCAGGACCTCGCCGCCCCCGATGCCGTGCGAGAACGGGACCACGGAGTGCCTTCCCAGCGACGACCACGAATACCGGATCGCGCCGCGGATCCTGGTGATCGGCAATTTCCTGCTGCCTGTCATCTTCGCCTTCCTGGGCGCGGCGGCGTATGTGGTCGTCGATATCTATATGAAAATACGGTCCAGCACGCTGACCCCGCATGACCGCGTCCTGGGGCTGGTGCGTCTGGTCCTCGGTGTCATCCTGGGGACGTGTATCGGCCTGTTTTTCAGTTCCGGCGCACCGCCGTCAAGCGGTGGTGGTGTCGGTAAGCCGCCGACAGACCTGCTGGCGGGGCTGACCCTGTCCGCCTCGACCATCGCATTCCTCGCCGGGTTCGGCGTGGAGGGGGTCTTCAATGCGCTACGGGAATTGGTTACCCGGGTGTTTCCATCCGGCCAGTCCAAATAGGCCTGTAGCGGCGCGGCGGTTACGCCGCGTCGGACTCATCCTCGACCGTCGAGCGCATGCCCTTGGCGTACGCGGCCTCATCCAGCACGTACAATGCCAAATGTTTCAGATGTTCGGCGACGAAGGGAAACCCTTCGGCCAGCGCGTCGGCCGCCAGGCCTGCCAGGCGGCGTGACATGGTGACCTCGGCGCAGGTTTCGTCCGGTCCGAGGGTCAGAGCGACTGTGTTAAGGGCCATCTTGTCCCTGCCTTTTTTGCCCATCAGTGGGTGTCGTTGAAGCTACTGCCGAGTCCTTACGAATTGATTAATGAAACGGATCACCTCCGTGTGAAAAACCGTGAAATCGTGAATCGCGATTACCGACTGTAACCACGATGACTGGCACGTTGGTTGGCGATGTCCCGGAGTAATCAATTGTAACCACCATGTATCCGCGATTGAAACCTAGCCTAACGTGTGTTGGTTGGATGTTACAGACAATGAAGCACGACACAGGCCGTCTCGAGGAGCGAAGATTACCATGGCAAATCCCGGAAAATCCGTAACCATCAAGGGCAAGAACGGCAACGTCACATTTTCGGACGTCGATGACTGGGGATCCGGCTTTGTGGGAGCCGTATCATTCACCAACACCGGGACCACCGCGCTGGGATCATGGGTGCTCGAGTTCGATTTGCCCGTGGCGATCACATCGATCTGGAACGCGACGATCGTCAGCCATGTCGGCAACCATTATGTGATTCGGAACGCCTCGTATAACGGCACCGTGGCCGCGGGAGGCAGCGTGTCCTTCGGCTTCCAGGGTAGCAGCGGTAATCCACTGCTGCCGACATCGTTCATTCTGAACGGGACGTTGATTTCCGGATCGGGCGACCCACCACCGCCGCCGCCGCCGCCCCTACCGACGATCACGATCGACGATTCGACAGTGACCGTAACCGGGGCGGGGACGGTCAACCAAACCTTCACCGTGCGCCTGTCGAACACCTACACCAAGGCGGTGACGGTCCAGTTCTCGACCACGGCGGGCACCGCTACCCCGGGCTCGGACTATGACCAGTTGAGTGGCACTTTGACCTTCGCACCGGGCGTGACCACCCAAACGATCACGGTCGCGACGCATTCCGGACCGGCGGGGACGGAGACCTATACGGTCAAGCTGTCCTCGCCAACAAACGCCACGATCGGCGATGCGACCGCGACAGGCACCATCATCAATCCGCCTCCGGCACCGCCGCCCACGATCACCGTGAACGATATTACCGTGGTCGAGACCAGGATTGACGGCCCGCCGCCATCGGGCAGCGGCAATCCGCTGAAGCCGGGATTCCTGCACACCGAGGGCAACCAGATCGTCGATGCCGGCGGAGCCACGGTGAAGATCGCGGCGGTCAACTGGTTCGGCATGGAAACCACGAACTACGCCCCGCACGGGCTGTGGACGGCCAGCTACAAGACGATGATGCAGGAAATGGTGAAGCAGGGCTTCAATACCATCCGCCTGCCGTTCTCGGACCAGTTGTTCGCCGCCGGAAGCACACCGAACGGCATCGACTTTTCCAAGAATCCCGATCTGGCCGGTCTCAACGGCCAGCAGATCATGGACAAGATCGTCGACTACGCGGGGCAGCTCGGCCTGAAGATCATCCTGGACCACCACCGCAGTTCCGCCGGCAACGGGCCGAACGGCGGTGGGCTGTGGTATGACGGCACCTATTCGGAAACCAATATGATCGAGAACTGGGTGAAACTCGCCCAGCGCTATGCCGACAACAGCACCGTCATCGGCGCGGATCTGGCCAATGAGCCGCATGGTCCGTCCACCTGGGGCGACGGCACCGCCAATGATTGGGCGGCGGCGGCCGCCCGGATCGGCAATGCTGTCCTGGCCGCCAACCCAAACCTGCTGATCCTGGTGGAGGGCATCGAAGGCTACAAAGGCAACTCCACCTGGTGGGGCGGCAACCTGATGGGGGTGAAGGATCATCCGATCACGCTGAATGTGCCCGGGCAGTTGGTGTATTCGCCCCACGACTATCCCTCGACCGTCTACAATCAAAGCTGGTTCAGTGCGTCGAACTACCCGAACAACCTGCCGGCGGTGTGGGACAAGTATTGGGGCTTCATCTACCAGAATGACACCGCGCCCATTCTGCTGGGGGAGTTCGGCACCAATCTGCAAACCGCCAGCGACAAGCTCTGGTTGAAAAAGCTGGTCGACTATATGGACGAAAACGCCTCCAATGGCGGGCTGTCCGTGGGCTCGGGCGATGAGGGGCCAAGCTGGGCCTACTGGAGCTGGAACCCGAACTCGGGCGATACGGGCGGGATACTGGCCAATGACTGGAAGACCGTTAACACGGCGAAGGTCGAGGCGATCAACCCGATCATGTATCACGAACAGGCAGGCTCGGGCGGCGGTGGCGGTGATCCGGTGCCGCAGCCGAGCGGGGTGGCGCGGTTCGAAGTGAAGCTTTCGAAGGCGGCGACGGCGCCGGTGAGCGTGCATTACCGCACCGTGGATGATACCGCCCATGCCGGGGTGGACTATGCGGCGGTGTCCGGGAACCTGGTTTTCCAGCCTGGCGACACGTCGGAAATCGTCTCCGTGCAGTTGTTCGGCACCCCGGGGGAGACCGGGGAGATGCGGTTCCTGCTCGCCCTGGACGCGCCGCAGAACGCCTTGCTGGGATCGGCATCCGCGACCGCCTTGCTGGTGCATGATCCGGTTTCCGGCCCTGGCGATCCACCACCACCGGGCCCATCCGGGGATGGCACAGTGTCGCTGCTGATTAACGACAACTGGGGGAGCGGCTATACCAGCACCGTATCAGTCAAGAATATCGGGGCCGATTCAGAGCATGGCTGGCAGGTTCTGCTGCAGACCGCGGACCAGATCGTCAATCTCTGGAACGGAACGATCCTGAGCCATACCGGCAACAACTACGTGATCGGCAACGCCGCCTGGAACGGAGACCTCGCGGGTGGAAGCGCGGTGTCGTTCGGCTTCCAGGCGAGCCATACGGACCCCTCGGCGACCGTGTCCGCGGCATTGCTGAAAATGGGCGTATGATGGACGATACGCCAGGATAACCGCTTCGGCGGGTGGCTGGTGTCCGATCTCCCCATGGGGGATCGGGCCGTCGCCTCACGTCGGCGCCTTCTGGCCCGGAGGCTTGGCAGGCTCGTCTCTTGGCACGCGGCGGCCTTGGCTGCCGGAGCCCGGGAGGTTCCCCTCCCGGGTTCAACGTGTCGAACGGCCGGGTTGGCAGTCGAACCTAGTTCAGGCTCCAATCCCGCTCGAACCGGGCGTAACAATCCCGCTCCCCGGGCATTTTCGGCCATCCGGCCAGCAGCCGAGCGCTTGCCAAGAGCAGGCGATCGCGCAGATGTGTGGTGTTGTGGGCATATTCCTCGAAGGTTGAGTGGCTGATCTTCTGGTTATGCGGATCGTCCTGGAACTTGCAGGCGGTGATCGCGATGCTGGTCAGGAATGGGGCGCGATCGGCGCCGGTCTTCAGGTAGGCATTCGCGATCGCGGTTGATCGGGCGATGTCGAAGGACAGGATCGCCTCGTCCTGGTCTTTCAGCAACAGATCGGCACTGCGGCCCTTGTCGTCATAGGCGGCGAACTCCTGCTCGATCACCGATGAGAACATCTTGTTGGACCGCGCGACGTCGTTCACGAAATTCGCCATCAGATACAGGATGCGCGCCTGGTAGGGATTGTCGGTCTTGCGCATCCAGTCATTGGCGGTATTGCAGTAGTCGAACGGGTGCTGGCCTTCGGTGAACTTGCGCCCGACCGTGGTGCGCAGGATCAACTCCGCCGCGCCGATCTGGATTGTGTCGCCCAGGCTGCGGATGGACTTGCCGTTCTTCAGATGGGTTGTCAGCGCGCCCCACATTGTCTCGGTATCGGCTTCCATCAACAGGCGGAGGAAATCCTCGACTTCGGCCACGCTGAGTGGCGTGGTGTTGGTCTGGCGGAGGTCCTTGCCCGCATTCGGCAGTTCTTCGGTGACGATAACGCAGGCTGCGTCATAGGCCGAGTAGTAAAGCGGTCCGATCGCCATATCGGGAACGCCGGTATAGAAGACCCCGTGAGCCCGCTCCCACCCGATATAGTCGGCGAGGTCGACGATCGCACGAGCCCGCAGCGCCTTGTGGCCGGTATTGCGTGCCTTGCGGCCCACGACGGTGTCCTGCACGTCGATCAGGCCCAGGAACATCAGGGTGTCGCGGAGCTTGGGCCGAGCGGCTTCTTCGGCGGCGAGGCCGAGAAATAGACCGTAGGAGCGGGAGACGTCGCCGCGCATGGTGGCGACCATGTAGGCATGCAGCCGCTCGTCGAGCGTGCCGGGCTCGACGATCGGTTGCTGGTCGTCGTTCCAGACCACCGGGCTCTTGGTTTCCAGTGGGATGTTCATGCCTTTCATGGACGCATAACGGCCAGGATACTTGCCCGCCAACTGGTTCCAGATGTCCAGTCCGGCCGGGATGTACCAGACGCTTTGCAGCATCGGCAGCATGCGGTGGGATTTCGGTAGATAAGGCTCCAGGGACGCGGATGTGCGCAGGCCCAGGATCGTATGGTCGTTGTTGATCAGGGTGATCTGGCCGTCGCGGATGTTGATGTGGTTCGGCACCTGCACGAAGGGTGCTTCGGCCGCGGTCACGACGCTGAGAGCATCGCCCATCGATCGTCCGTCGCGTTGCACCAGGTTGAAGAAGATATCCGCGGTGCGTGATTGGTCGTGCTTGAGGATGGCGTCGGTGAATGCGTCGACGGCCTTGTCCTTCAGAATTGTCTGCCGGTCTACCAGCATTGGATCTTTCTCCCCGATTTCGCCGTGGCGGCGACGTCTGCGGTGAAGCCTAGACCCGGTTCGGGGCGCGCGTAAATGTTTGGGGAGATGGGCGCGGAGCCGTGGTCCCAATGCCTGTGGGTCCGGGCATCAGACGGGACATGCCCACCGGGCTGTGACGTCCCGGGCAGGGCAGCGGCGATCGCACTCGACGCCGGCTGACGGACCCATTCACTCGCGGCTTATCCGGTGGGCGACGGCGGTTGCCATGGCCTGGGCACAAGATCATGCGGTGCGGGTCGGGTGCTTTCCCGGATTTCCCGCAGTGCGAGCATTTGGAAGGGGCGCTTCCACATTGGTACTCGGGGAAGTTCGTGGGTGGCGATGAAGGCCTTCAGCATGTCGTTGGAATATTCCGGCAGACCGTTGTAGCCGTGCCGGTAGACGATGTCCCTTATTGCTGCGTTTTCCAGCCTGCCGCGCATCTGGCGGACCGTCCGACGGAATTGCCGGTGCCAATTCTCCAAACGGAAAATGGAAAGGACTGAGATTTCATAACTGGCTTCCCGCACGCCGGCGACCCGACGAGGCATCCAGTCATTGCCGATCGGATCAAGATCGTGGTTCGCCATCGACCCCAACAGCCCATCGCCGTAATATAATCCGATCGGCAGTCGGATCTCGCGTCGAACGATTTCATCGATGAAGGACGCTGGGAGCGCATGGAGTTGGCCATGCACAATGCCCCCTTGTCTTAACGTGGCCTCGGTCGCGAGCGGCATTGTACGTCCGCTGACCGCGACCCCTGTTGCGGCGCGCCTCTCCGGATCCTCCGACAGCAGGCGTGCCATGGCCTCGAATGCGAGGGTGCCCACTTTCACATGGGCATCGACAAAGAAATAAACCGCGGCAGGTTCACGAAGTTCGTAATAAAACCGGTTGATCGCATTGGCTTTGTCCGGATACGGCATGGTGTAGATTCGTATCGGCATGCCACGCTTCTGTGCGGTCTGCCAGGCGGTTTCCGCACTGCGATCGCTGCTCCCATTCACCACCAATGTGATCACCGCTCGGTGGTCTCCGATGGCGTCGGCGACGCTATTGATACAGGTCGCGATTGTCGCCGCCTCATTCCGGGCGAATATTGCGATATTCCATTCCCATGCAGTGGCTGGTTTCATGTTGCCTGATTGTTACCGTTCATCTGGGCGCCTTGTATCCGGGCCTGACCGTCGCGTCGAGGGAGCGGCGGTTGCGGGTCTATCGGACAGCCGCCAGGGCTGAAGCGCCGCAAGCCTGTCGGGTGACGGAGGAGCGTTCGTCCGGGGCCTGTGGCCGGGCTTTCAGAGGGATCCAACCGGGCAAGCCGGTAGCCGCGATCCCGCAGGCGGTGGCGATCCATCCGGAATCGGTCATGGCGCATCCACCCCGACCGGCAACGGAGCACTCGCTTGGGCCTTCGCTGGCGCCCATGGGTCACACTCTGATCCAGGGTCCGCTCAGCCCGATCTGGCGTCAGGCGAGGGGATCGAGCACGACCACCGGAATTTCCCGGGTTGTGGCCTTGACCTGATAGTCGGCGAACGGCGGCCAGACCTCGACGGCCTTGGCCCACAAGCGTGCCCGCTCCTCACCCGTGGTTGCGGTCAGAAAGGCCGGCGGTCGAGTGGGGGGTAGGGCTGTTCCAGACCGTCAACCGGGATGTTGCGGCCGTTGATCCAATGTGCGCGGGGGGAGGCGGTGAAGACGATGACATCGGCCACTTCCTCGGCGGTGCCCAGCCGGCCCATGGGAAATCCATGGCGCACGTAATCCTCGTAATAGTCCGCATTGGCCAGGCGATAGCGGTCCCACCCATTGCCAGGCACCAGGATCGACCCCGGCGAGACTGTGTTGACCCGAACGCCATGCGGCACGAATTCCAGCGCCCAACGCTCGGTATCGAAGATCAAGGCCGCCTTGGCCGCGCCATATTGGCCGGACATCGCAAGCTGGGCGGTCCACCCGGAAATCGACGCCACATTGATCACGCCTGCCCCCGGCCGGCCCGTCATATGCGGCAGAGCCAGGCGCATCATCCGCACGGTCTGGACCAGGTTAACGTCGATGACGTTGCGCCAGTCCTCATCGGTGCTGTCGGCGATGCGCGGCCCGCCGCCACCGCCGCCGACATTGTTGACCAGAATGTCGATGCCCCCAAATGCCGTAACGGCGGCCTGAACCACGGAAGCGGCCCCGTCGGGTTGGGTGACGTCGCCAGCCTGCACGGCCACCATGGCGCCGCTCGCCCGCAGCAGCGCCGCGGCTTCGGACAAGGCGGGCAAGGACCGGGCCGAGAGGACCACGCGGCAACCCTCGGCCGCAAAACTTCTGGCGGTCGCGAGGCCGATCCCCCGGCTCGCTCCCGTGATCAGCACGACCTTGTCTTTCAGATGCAGGTCCATGGGTTCAGGTCCTCCGGGGGTGAGCTACGTCGGGTCGACGGCACCGCGGCATGGATGGCAGGCCGGCAGGAGTGTCGTTGAAGGCTTGCGGTGAGGCTAGACGGATCATGCCTCGGCCGCGACCCCATGCTTGAGATTGCGCTGGCTGGTCATGCCAGCGCCGACACCGGCGGTTTGCGCCGTCGGGCGTGAACGCTCGCTCTTCGATTGGGTGTTCCGATTCGCGCGGCGGGGCGGACGCCCTTGTGGCGATCGAAATATTGGGGTTGCTGTGGACATCGTCGGTTACTCGTTGGCGGTCACGTCCGCGACAGGACCCTGAAGTGGAGCCGGGCTCGGTCAACCAAGGGGCCACGACGGCCGCCATCCCGGCCAGGGGGGGCTTGCCAAGGGACTGGCACGCCCTGGCCCGATCCCGCATCATGGACCGACAACTTCAGGAGGCGACCATGCTGAAATTCGGCGCATCGATGTTTTTCACCGACTACTCCATGGCCCCGGGCGAGCTCGGCCAGGCGCTGGAAAGCCGCGGCTTTGAGTCCGTATGGGCGCCCGAGCACTCCCACATCCCGGTGTCGCGCAAGACCCCATTCCCGGCGGGCGGAGACCTACCGAAGAAATACTATGACGCCATGGACCCGTTCGTGACGTTGACCGCCGCGGCCATGGCAACCAAGACCCTGAAGGTCGGCACCGGCGTTTGCCTGGTGCAGCAGCGCGATCCGATCCAGACGGCGAAGCTGGTGGCCTCCATCGATCAGGTATCCGGCGGACGGTTCCTGTTCGGCATCGGCAATGGCTGGAACCAGGATGAGATGGAAAACCATGGCACCGAGTTCAAATCCCGCCACAAGCGCGCGCGGGAGAACGTGGAAGCCATGAAGGAGATCTGGACCAAGTCCAAGGCGGAATATCACGGCGAATTCGTGAACTTTGATCCGATGATGACCTGGCCGAAGCCGGTGCAGAAGCCGCATCCGCAGGTGATCGTCGGCGGCGCGTTCCCCTATTCTGCCCGCCGGGCGATCCGTTACGGCGACGGCTGGATCCCGCAGGCCGCGCGCGGCATGTACAAGGAGATCGCCGACATGATCCCCGAGTTCCGCAAGATGGCGACCGAAGCCGGCCGCGACCCGGCGTCCATCGCCATTACGGTCTGGTTCCCGCGCAAGGACGCGGACCTGATGAAGCGCTACATGGACCTGGGCGTGGAACGGGTGGTGTTCAATCTGGAATCGGAAGCCGCCGACAAGATCCTGCCCGAGATCGAGGCGCTGGCCGATCTGATGCGCAAGGTGAACGGTTGACGCATCGCGGGCCAGCCCCAGGTGACTGAAGCGTGATCAATCGGACCGGAACGTAACAGCGTGTGAATCTCGCGATCAAACAAAAATCTAGAGCGGTTTTCCGTTGCCGGTCATGGTGAAACCGCTCTAGGCCCTGGCCCGATCTGGGTGTTGCGCGATGAGGCCGCATCGTGCTCGCAGGGGGTCGTCAGGGTCGATGGGCCCGTTTTGCTGATCGTCGCGGCCGGCCGAGGCGGCCCCCCAGAAGCGGCCCTTCCATAAAACCCGTTGTTGTCAGCAGACACAAGGCCGCGTCCAACATGCGCCATCGGCGCCAAACCGAGGCACGCGGGCCGTCCGCGCCTGATCGCCATTCCGCCGTGCGGCCACCTATCCGTCGCGGCTCATCGTCACATGAAACCCGCCGCCCGGCGGCTGCGACAGCGGGCTGAAGCGCGTGATCAGCCCGGCCCGCCGTGCGGACAGAAGCTGGCGGGCAACGGGCTGGAACAGGGTTTCGCCGCTGGTCGGGCTTGCCGGGGTGATGCGCACGACCACCGTCGTTTCCCGACCAGCCCAGCGTTGCAACATCGCCTCGATCGCGACTAGCGCATCGTCCACGGCCATACCGCGCAGGTCCAGGTCGTGCTCACCGGTGTGCTCGCGGCCGAGCAGCCCGTCGAGGACAGATTGCTCGATCCGCGGCGGATTGGGCATCAGATGAACACGCCCGCCATGCCCCCGGCCGGATAGCGCGTGCCGGCCACGGCGCCGGTCGGCACGGCGGCCGAGATTGCGGCAACGTCCGCCGCCGTCAGATTGACCTGCAACGCCCCCAGGTTTTCGGCCAGACGCTCTTTGTACCGCGTGCCGGGAATGGCTACGACGTCGTCCCCCTGGGCGAACAGCCAGGCCAGGGTCAACTGCGCCGGGGTGCAGCCCTTGTCCTTGGCAAACGCCTCGATCTTCGCCACCAGAGCGCGGTTCTGCGCAAAATTCTGCTCCTGGAACCGAGGATGCGCCGCCCGCCGCCCATCAATATCCGCAAAGGTCTGGATCGCACCGGTCAGGAAGCCCCGGCCCAGCGGCGAGTAGGCGACGAACCCGATGCCCAGTTCCCGCGTGGTCTGGCGGGTGGTTTCGGCCTCGGTGCGATACAACAGCGAATACTCGGTCTGCACCGCCGCGATCGGATGCACCGCATGCGCTCGCCTGATGCGCTCGGGCGCAGCCTCCGACAGGCCGAGGAAGCGGACTTTCCCCTGTTCCACCAGGCGCTTCATGGCACCGACGGTCTCTTCCACCGGCACGGTGGGATCGACCCGGTGCTGGTAATAGAGATCGATCACGTCCTCGTTCAGGCGCGTCAGGCTGGCCTCGCAGGCCGCGATCACGTGCTCCGGCCGCCCGTCCACGCCGTTCTGACCGCCCGGGCGCTGCACCTGGCCGAATTTCGAGGCCAGCACCACGCGGTCCCGCCGCCCCTTGATGGCGCGCCCAATCAGTTCCTCGTTATGGCCCCAGCCATACATGTCCGAGGAGTCCAGGTGGTCCACCCCCTGGTCGATGGCGTGGCGGATCAGGTCCTCGGACACCGCGTCGTCGGCGGCCCCGTAGACGCCGGACAGCCCCATGCAGCCTAGCCCGACGACCGACACCGACAATCCGCCCGAACCCAAGGCGCGGTGCGGCGTGCTCTTTGTGGTGGCCATGATCGTGTTCTCCCCTCTTGCTGCGTTTGGTGTTTCGCCTGCCGATATAGGCGTGTGAGGGGCGTCTGGGAACCGATGCGCCGAACCGCGAGATCATCGCAGGCGCTCCGAGCGGTCAGCCGCCCGGCAAGGCTCGACCAGCGCCGCGCGGGTGTGTCGCGGCGCCGGGACACAGATGCGGCGTGGTCGCCATTCGGGCCAAACCAATGTAGTGCCAAACGCCATGAACGCGCCCTTCCTGCCACGGTTCCTGATCCCGCGCCTGCCGTTCTACTACGGCTGGGTGATCCTGAGCTGCGTCTGCTGCGCCGCGCTGTCCCGCCAGGGCGGCGCCGTCGCCACCCTGTCCATCTTCGTCTCCCCCATGACCGAGGAATTCGGCTGGTCGCGTACCGAGATGTCGGGGGCGGTGTCGCTGGGAGGCATCCTGGCCGCGATCACCTCGCCCTGGCTGGGGCGGTTTCTGGACCGGGAGGGCGCTCGGACAGTCCTTTGCCTGGCGGTGCTGTGCACGGGGCTTGCCAACCTGTCACTGTCGCTGACCTTCGCTCTGCCGGTCTTCTATTTGCTGTTCTGCATTGCCCGCCTGAATTTCTCCGGCCCGTTCGATTTGGGCATCTACGGCGCGGTCAACAACTGGTTCGTCACCCGCCGGTCCTTTGCCACCGGCATCGTCACTTTGGGCCACATGGCGGGGCTGACGCTTCTGCCGCTGGTCGCGCAATTCGCCATGCTGCAAGGCGGCTGGCGCGCCGGCTGGGTCGCCGTGGGCTGTGTCGTCCTGGTCGTGGGGTTCATCCCGGTGTTCCTGCTTATGGTCCGCCGGCCGGAGGATGTCGGGCTGGTCCCCGACCGCACCGTGTCCGAAACGTCGCCGTCCGCCCCGGTTGTGGAACCGACCTTCTCCCGCGCCGTGGCCCTGCGCACGCCGACCTTTTGGCTGCTGTCACTGTTCGCCGTGCTGGCCTACCCGGTGCAGGCTGGCGTGTCGCTGCATCAGGCGCCGTTCCTGATCGAGCGCGGCCTGTCGCCTACCATGGCCGCCACCATCGTCAGCTTCTTCTCCGTCATGTCCGGTGTGGCGAGCATGGGGTTCGGCCTGCTGCCCCGCCGCGTGCCAGTGCGGATCAAGCTGGCCCTGTCCGGATTGTTATTACTGTGCGGCACTTTGGGCCTGCAATCAGTCGACGGCGGCGCCTGGGGCTATGGCGCCGCCGCTTTCTTCGGCGCTGGCGTGGGTGGGCTGCTGACCATGCTGCCGATCGCCTGGGCAGATTATTACGGCCGCCGCAGCTTTGGTGCGATCCGAGGCATTGCCCTGACCTTCCAGGTGCTGGCCCAGGCGATGGGGCCTTTGCTGTCGGGCATCCTGCGCGACGCGACCGGCGGGTACGAGACGTCTTTGTTTTGCTTCTCCGCCCTTGCCGCCACCAGTATCCTCGCCGCCCTCCTCGCTCGGCCGCCCGTGGCGCGGGTGGGGTAGGGGCGTTTGTCTGGGGGAGCGATGGGTCGGTTCCGGTTCAGCAGGCGTTGTTCGGTGTCATGCCTTGTTGGCGAGGCGCATCACACCCGATGGTAAGCTAGGTGTCGGGGGCAACTCGGCGTCGTTCTGGACGGAAATCAGACAGACAGTGCCGGCAGCCGACGGAAACCACAAGAAAATCCCGGTCCGTATCAAGCACCGCCAGGCTCGACGCGGTGCCGTCCCTGCCGACAACCGAGAGCAGGCCCGCTCGGTCAGGCCAGGGCCGCCAGCAATCCCGCCATCAGCTTCCCTCGATACGCCAGACTGTCCACCTGGATGTGCTCGTCCAACGTGTGCGCCCCGGCGCCCGCCACGCCCAATCCATCCAAGGTCGGAACCCCCATCGCCCCGGTGAAATTGCCGTCGGAGCCGCCGCCGGAGCTCTGGGAGCTGATCACAAATCCCAGACCTCGCGCGATATCCCGCGCGACCTCATACAGGGCCATGCCACGCGGCGAGATCTCCCACACCGGCCGCGTTACCCCGCGGGTGACGGTGAATTGCACCTCGTTTGATGATGCACGCAGTGCCAGCATCGCCGCGACCCCGCGATCGAGGTCTTCCTGGCGCTTGGCCATGCTCAAGGCCTCGCCGGTGCAGGTCGTGGTGACGCAATTGACCCATTGCCCGCCGTGGATGACGCCAACGCTGAAGGTGCAGTCCTCGGTGGTCATGTCCTCGATTTCGATCAGCTTTCGGGCCATTTCCTTGATGGCCGAGCGGCCTTCGCCGGGGCGGGCGCCGGCGTGACTGGGACGGCCGGTGGCTTCCAGGTTGAAGCGCGCGATGGCATAGCGACCGGTGACCACTCCGCCGTCGGCACGCGCCGGCTCCGGCACCAGCACGTATTTGTGGCGGGAGGCTTCTGCCTCGATCAGATCACGGGTGGAGGGGCTGCCGACCTCCTCGTCGCTGGTGAACAGCACGGTAATCGGGAGTTTGGTAGGCACCCCGGCGCGTTGGAGCTGGCGGATGGCCTCCAGGGACAGGTAGTTGCCGCCCTTCATGTCCAGGATGCCGGGGCCCCAGGCGCGGTTGCCTTCGCGGTGAAAGGACAGGTGGGCCAGGGTTCCGATCGGGTGCACGGTGTCCAGATGCCCCATCAGCAGGATGCCCGGCACGTTCGGGGTCGGGTGCGGGAAGGTGGCGCGGACGCAATCGCCGAAGCCCATTCGGCCGGGAACCCGCTCGATCCGGGCGCCGGCCAGGATCAGGGTCCGGGATGCCAGGTCCATCATGCGGTTGACGGCAGCAGTGTCGAAGGTCGGGCTTTCGCACTCCACCCAGGGACGCAGGCCCTCCAACATTGCGTCGGCGTCGAAGGGCAGGGCGCTGGGGTCCATCAGGGAGTCTCCGTGTGGGGCTGCGGAGATTGGCATGAGGGGAACGGTGGGTGAAGGGCGGGGCTTCCGCCCCGGACCCCGACCAGGGCTCTGCCCTGGACCCGCCAAAGGCGACGGCCTTTGGAAAGGGGTTCTTTTTTCGTTTGAATCCC
>Ga0082335_1001612_pt1 | contig 46405 bp, 40 predicted proteins | sample Subgrocontami58m_FD_72375 | JGI IMG/M metagenome (GOLD analysis project Ga0082335, IMG submission 72375) | Subsurface groundwater microbial communities from S. Glens Falls, New York, USA - GMW37 contaminated, 5.8 m (SPADES assembly) (version 2) ...
CGCCTCGTCCTCGTAGAGCCCGAGCGCGGCGAGCGGGGAGAGCTCGAGGAACGGCGTGCCGGGATCGAGGAGGCGCTCGAGCCGTTCGCGCGGGAGGAGCTTGCCCTGCTCGCGCTGGCGCGCCTGCGCGCGCTCCGGCCCGCCTTCGCGCGCCGCTGCGAGCTTCGCGCGGAGATCGGCCACCAGCGCGGTCATAGCTTCGCGGTTCTCGCGCGCCACGGGCGTCGAACGGTCGAACGAGGTGGCGAGGACGGGCATCGCCGCGATGCTAGTGCGAAGGACCGAGCGAAGCCCCGCGACCCGAAGGCCGCAGGGCTTCGTCGCACGGTCCCTGAGGACGAGCGAGACCGGCGTCGGCCTCGCTATGCGACCCTAGTACCGGCCGCGCGAGGCCGAGGGGCGCACCTGCTCGAAGCAGTTCGAGCAGTACACCGGCTTGTCGCCGCGAGGCTGGAACGGCACGCGCGCCTCGCCGCCGCAGTTGCTGCACACGGCAGTGAAGAACTCGCGCGCGCCGCCGAAGCCGCCGCTGCCACCGGCACCGTAGCCGCCGCCGGCGCTGCGGGCGCCGCCGCCAGCACCACCCGCGCGGCGAGCGGCGCGGTCGGCCGGACAGCGCCCGGGCGGGTTCTGCAGGCCGCGGGAGGCGTAGAACTCCTGCTCCCCGGCCGTCCAAATGAATTCCTGACTGCAGTCCTTGCACGTCAGGGTCTTGTCCTGAAAGCTCATCCCGAGCTTCCTCCTTCCGTTGCTGGCCACTCCAAAGTCGGGACGTGGTGGCCGTTGGAGGAAACCCTCACGAGCGCACTCGGACCGGGCTCTGTCGCGCCGCTTCTCCGCGTTCCGGAGGCCAAAATCCTAGCATTGGCGCGCAAGAGTCCCGGCCGGAATGTGGAGCGTAGCGCACGCCTCCTACCGCACCGCCTTTTCCACGTAGGTCTTGGCCTCGGCCTCGAACTGGTTTATGCCCAACGCGGAGAACTGCTCCGCCATCTTGCGCAGCTCCTCTTCCGGAGGGAGCAGATACGGGAGCCGGATCACGCCGTTCCCAAGGCCCTGGACCTTCATGGCCATCTTCGCCCAGCGAGCCGTGGACGGCGCCCATTGGTGCACGATCTTGTGGAAGCGATGCAGCGTCAGGTGAACCTTCGACACCTGTGCGAGGTCCCCCGCCGCCCACGCGATCCCGAGGCTGCGCACCAGGTAGGGCATGAAGCTGTTCGAAACGTTGACGTAGCCCGTTGCGCCGAGGGGGGCGCGCTCCGGGAACTCGGAGGCGCTGCAGATGAACTTCATCGAGTCGGGCAGCGCCGCGCGGAGCTCGTAGAAGAACGCAGTCGGGGCCTGCACGAGAACGAACCCGACGATCTGGTCGTATCGCTTGCAGAGCCGCTCCATGAAGCGCACCGACGCCCTGTACTTCGATTCGTAGTGGAGCGAGATGGCCACGGGCTGCTTGATGTTGTCGAGCAGCTCGTACCAGTACGCCTCCTGCTCGCGCTCGTTGGGGATCATTCCGTGACCGGGGTCCAGCTGGTACATCTGGATCACGTCGACGCCCGCGGTGGCCGCTTCCTTCGCGATCTCGTACATCGCGGCCGCGCTGCGGGACTCGCGCAGCGCGGCCCAAACGGGAACCTTCCCCTTGCCCTCTTGGACGCCGATGTCATAGGTCTTCCGCAGCTCCTTCGGCGTGAGCGAGTGCGCCTCGCCGCAGCCGCCGCTGGACAGGAAGAGCGCCGTGCCAGTCGCGACGAGCCGCCGTAGATGGGCGCGGATCGCGTCCTCGTCGAGCGACTTGTCCTCGTGGAACGACACCGGGGTCATGCACAGCGCGGGGAATTTGTCGGCCATCGTTCTTTCACCTCTGGCTGAATCATCGCGTGCTTGCGCGGCGACGATAGTGGATTCTTGATCTAGTTGCAAGCGTGACGTGGATGGACTGGCAGCAGCCTGCTCGAGCACGCCGCAGGCTTCCCGTCGGCGGGCGGCGCGGCACCGAGGTCGAACGGCACGAGGAGCCGGACCTCGCTCCCTGGCCGCTCCGTCGCGGTCATACGATGCGCGTGCGCAACGTCCCGACCTTGGGCGAAGATACCTCGACGACGTCCCCACGCTTGAGGAAGCGGTCGGTCGCCTTCGAACCGTCGGGCCCGGTCGGGGTCGAGTCCATCGCCGTTCCTGCTCCCGTCCCCCCGCCGACGACGTCCCCCGGGACGAACGTGAAGTCCTGGGTGCCGAGCTCGAGCATCTCGCCGAACGACTGGATCATGACCTTCGAGCTGAAGTCCTGCCGCAGCTCGCCGTTCACCTTCGTCTGGATGGGCAGATCCTGGAAATCGACGCCCTCGCCAATCACAATCGATGGACCCATGACGAACGAGCCGTCGAAGTTCTTCGCGTACGCCATCCGTGCACTCGGATGCTCGCCCTTCTGATCGCGAATGGAGAGATCGTTCGTAAGCGAAACGCCCCAAACGTATTGCGCCATATCGGCGGCCTTCATGTTCTTCACGCGCGTGCCGAGGACGATCATGGCCTCGCCCTCGTAGTCGAGGCGCTTCGTGCGGGACGGGTATTCGACCTCCTCATCGGGCCCGATCGCCGTGACCGGCACCTTCCAGAACCCACGCTGGCCGAGCTCCCGCATCTTCCGCACTGCCTCCGACTCGTTCCGCCCGTAGCCACTGCTGCCAGGTCCGGAGATGTGGCCGCCGCTGTTCGCGCCGGCCATCAGGACGCGGCGACCGGGCCACGGCGCGTGGATCTTCACCGCGGTCGCGCTCTGCACGGCGCCGTCGGGCGCTCGACCAGCCTGATCGATCACCCGCTGCGCTCGCTCCAGAGCCTGCGACCCGGCCTCGATGAAGGCGAGCAGATTGGAGGGGATCTGGCCATCCACCCTGTTGAGGTCGATCACGTTCTCGCCGGCCCAGGCGCCGACGCGCTTCGCTGGTCCGAACACTACGATTCTCATCGCTCCGACTCCCGTTCTTGAGCCTTGCTCTTGTGCCTCTACTCGCGCCGCACCGGACTTGCTTCGTTCACCTCCGCCTCCGCCAATCCCGTAGCGAAGCGCTCAACGCTCATGGGCTGCCGCACCGCCCGCGGCTCATTGACCCGTATCAGCGGGCTCGCCTGAGCGCGGCCGTTGCGGCCTCGTCCACCGCGAACGTCCTGGGATCGAGCGCCACGCCATATGCCTCGCGCGCATGCGCGACGGTGATGTAGCCGAGGCGCGCGTCCTCCGCGACGGCCCCCGGGTCGCGCTCGAAGGGATTCCCGTAGCCGCCCCCGCCGCCGGTGAGGACCACGCAGAGGCTCGAGGCATTCACCTTCACCCACTGCGCCTTCAGCATCGACGTACCCGGGTCGTCCGGTGTGCGCTTCACGAGGAAGTCGTTCGACCGAGCCGACTTGCCGCCCGCGATGCCCCACGGAGCGCACTGGCTGCGCTCGACGCCGACGAAGAGCTCGGCGTCCACGAGGATGCGGTACGCGGCCTCGTAGCCGAAGCCGCCGCGATACCTCCCGGGTCCTTCGCTGTCCACGCGGAACGTCGCGTACTCGGTGTGCACGGGGAACTGGTGCTCCTCGACCTCGACCGGGATGTTCTGCATCGCGCCCTCGTGCAGACAGTTCGTGCAGCTCTCGCCGTCCTCGTACGAGCGGGCGCCGTAGCCGCCGGGGATCGGCTGGAAGTAGATGAACGGCTTGTTCCCGCGCCGCGGGTCCTTGCCCGAGGTCATGATGAGCGGCACGTCGCCGAAGTGGGCCGCGGGAACGTCGCGCGGGATCGCCGGCTCGATGGCCGCGAGGATCGTGTCGATCGTCGTGTTCGTCACCTTCGACCACCAGGCGGTAGCGGCCGGCGGGCGAGCGCTGAGGATCTTTCCCGGCGGGATGCTGATCGTGAGCGGGCGGAAGTGGCCCTCGTTCGGCGCCTCGTGCGGCGTGGTGAGCGCCTTGAACGCGAACGCGGCGATGCCTCGCGCGGAAGCGAGGCCGGTGTTGATCGGGCCGATGACCTGGTCGCTCATCTCGGAGTAGTCGACCGCGAAGTCGCTGCCGCTGATCCGGACGGTCACCTTGATCGGGATGCGCTTGTCGAGCACGACGCCGTCGTTGTCGAGGAAGGCTTCGGCAGTGTAGGTGCCGTCCTTCATCAGGGCGACCTTCTGCCGGGCGAGCTCCTCGCCCTGGCGGAACATCGTGTCTGCCGCGGCGTTCAGCGTCTCGAGCCCGAACTTCTCGAGCAGCGCCGTCATGCGGCGCTCCCCGGTGCGGGCTGCGGCGACTTGCGCGCGCATGTCGCCGAGCGTCGTCTCGGGCAAGCGCCCGTTGTCCTTCAGGAACTGCATCCAGTCCTCGACGGGCTCGCCCTTCCTGAAGAGCTTGATGTGGCGGAGCTGGAAGCCCTCCTGCCAGATCTCGTGGATGTCGAAGGACTTCCCCCCGGGCACCGCGCCCCCCGTGTCGATCCAGTGGGCGCGCGTCGCGGTGAAGGCGACGAGCTCGCCCTTCCAGTAGATCGGGGAGTAGAGGGTCATGTTGCTGGAATGACCGCCCAGCGTGTACGGGTCGTTGTTCGCGATGATGTCGCCGGCGTCCATCTTCGCGCGGCCGAGCTTCTCGAGCCCGTCGCGGATGACCGCGCCGAGGTCGCAGAGCATCATCGGGCTGCCCGGAGCGAGCGCGAGCGCGTTGCCGTCGCGGTCGAAGAGCCCGCCGACGCAATCCTCGACCTCGTAGATGTGCGCTCCGTACGCCGTGCGCTTGAGGTTGATCATCATCTCCTCGGACCCGGCGAGGAGGGCGTGGCGCACGATCTCGAGCGTGACCGGGTCGATGACCGGCGCGGCGACGCGTGTCATGAACGACCCTCCAGGGTTATCCGGAGGTGGCCGAACTCGTCGACGCGGGCGGTCTCGCCGGTGGCGAGCGGAATGACCGACGCGTACTCCTGGATCACCGCGGGTCCCATGATGAGGTTTCCCGCAAGCAGCGCCTCGCGCCTGTAGATCCCGCAGCGCGTCCCGGTCCCGTCCTCCCAGAGCACGGTGCGCTCGGGCAGCCGCGCCGCAGCCGGCGGCTCGGCGGCGCCTCTCGCGATCGGCTTGAAGGACGGCTTGCTCATCCTCACGAACGCTGCGACCCGGAGGTTGATCAGCTCGGTCGGCAGTCCTGGTGAGGCGTGCCCGTAGGCGGCGTCGTGCGACTCGTGGAAGCGCGCGCTCAGGCGGGCGAGGAAGCCGGCGTCGTAGGGGCCGTCGGGGAGCCGCACCGCGAGGGTGTGGAACTGGCCGAGGTAGCGCATGTCCGCGCTGCGCGTGAAGGAGATGTCGGTCGATCCGACGTCTTCGGCGAGGCTCGCCCGCGCGCCCGCCTCGATCGCTCCGTACTGCCCGTCGAGCGCGTCGGCCGTGAGCGACGCGGTCGCGACGGGATACGTCTGCGCGTAGTCGTAGCGGACGTCCGTCGTCAGCATGCCCAGCGCGCTGAACTGCGCCGGGGCGAGCGGGACGATGACGTTCCGGATGCCGAGCTCCCGTGCCACCGCCGTGGCGTGCATCGGGCCGGCGCCGCCGTAGGCGATCATCACGAAGTCGCGCGGGTCGTGGCCGCGCTCGACCGTCACCTTGGAGACGGCGCGCGCCATCATCGCGTTCGCGATCCGCAGGACGCCGTTCGCGGTCTCCTCGACGCCGAGGCCGAGCCGCGCGGCGAGGCCGCCCACGGCACGATGGGCGAGGCGTGGGTCGAGCGGCATCTCGCCGCCGAGGAACCTCGGCGCGTCGAGTTTCCCCACGATGAGGTTCGCGTCGGTGATCGTCGGCTCGGTGCCACCGAGCCCGTAGCAGGCCGGGCCCGGCTCGGCGCCTGCGCTCTGCGGGCCTACCCGGAGCGAGCCGACCGGATCGACGCTCGCGATGCTGCCGCCACCGGCACCGATCTCGATGATGTCGAGGAACGGGACCTGCGCCGGGTGCCCGGTGACCCGGCCGCCGACGTAGTAGTCCGTGGTCACCTTGGCCTGCCCATTCTCGATGAGGCAGGCCTTCGCGGTCGTCCCGCCCATGTCGAAGGCGATCGCGTTCGTGTAGCCCAGGCTCTGGCAGAGCCAGAGCGTTCCCGCGACGCCGCCCGCGGGACCCGACTCGATGATCCTCACGGGCTGCCGCGCCGCCGCCGCGAGGGTCATGACGCCGCCGCTCGACTGCATGATGAGCGTGCGCCCACGGAACTCGAACGCGCCGAGGCGGCCCTCGAGGTCCTGGAGGTAGCCGCCGACGATCGGGCTCAGGTACGCGTTGATCACGGTGGTCGAGGTCCGCTCGTACTCCCGGTACTCTCGGTGGATGTCGCTCGAGAGCGACACGAACACGTTCGGGAGTTTGGCGCGAATCGCGTCGCCGATGCGCTGCTCGTGGGCGGGATTGGCGTACGAGTGGAGGAGGCACACCGCCACCGACCGCACGCCGAGGTCGTCGATCGTTTGGAGCACCGCGTCCAGCTCGTCCTCGGCCAACGGTGTGAGGACCTTGCCCGAGTAGTCGAGACGCTCGCTCAGCTCGAGCCGCCGATCGCGCGGCACGAGCGGGCGCGGACGGTGGAACAGCAGGTCGTACGGCTCCGGCCGGTTGCGCCGCCCCATCTCGTAGACGTCCCGGAAGCCCTTCGTGGTGACGAGCGCGGTCGGCGGGCCCGTGCGCTCGATGATCGTGTTGATGCCGATGGTCGAGCCGTGGATGAAGAGGTCCACGTCCTTCACCGGCAACCCAATCTTGAGGATGCACGTGACGATGGCGTCGGTGAGCTCGCGCGGAGTCGTGGACGCTTTCGTGAAGACGAGCTCGCCCGAGTCCTGCCGGTACGCGGCAAGGTCGGTGAACGTCCCGCCGATGTCGATGGCGAGGCGGATGCTCACAGGACTATCCGGCGCGTCTAGACGACCGCGTTGCGCATGCTGCCGAGGCCCTCGATCGTCGTGACGACGACGTCACCGGCGTGGAGCCACCGCGGCGGCTTGTGCGCCATTCCGACACCACCCGGCGTCCCCGTGAGGAACACGTCGCCGGGCTCCAGCGTCACGACCTGCGACACGTAGGAGATGAGGGTGGGGATCTTGAAGTAGAGGTCGGTGAGAGCGTCCTGCATGACCTCGCCGCTCACCTCGCAGCGCAGGTGCAGCTTGTGGGGGTCCGCCACTTCGTCCGCCGTCACCAGCTCGGGGCCCATCGGGCAGAACGTGTCGAAGGTCTTGCCGAGCAGCCACTGGCGCATGGGCTTGCGCATCTGCCAGTCCCGGGCGGACACGTCGTTGCCCACGGTGTACCCGGCAACGAAGGACATCGCATCGGCCTCGGCGATGTCGCGGCCGCGCTTGCCCACGACCACGACGAGCTCGCCCTCCCAGTCGATCTCCGTGCTGGCGGCCGGCATGCGGATGGGGTCGTTCGGTCCCGTGACCGTGTTTGCCCACTTGGCGAAGAACACCGGCTCGGTCGGGACCTGCGCGCCGCTCTCCTGCGTGTGGTCCACGTAGTTGAGCCCCACCCCGAGGATCTTGCCCGGTGCCAGGATGGGGGAGTGGATGCGGGCCCTCGAGACGTCCACTGCGAGGTCGCGACCTGCTTCTCGGAGCGCGCCGGCGACTTTCGGCAGAAGGCCATCGCGCAGGAGGTCGTCGATCGTGGACGGGAGCCCCTCGGCCGATCGCGACACCTTCGCGTACGCCCGCGCGACGTCGACGACCGCGCCGGCAGTGCGGGCGCCGATCCGGACGGGGCCACCGTCGAGGCTGTAGTGCAGCAGACGCACGTCGCGCTCCCTTCTCAGCTCAGCCCGAGCGCAGTGGCAATCCGCAGCGCGCGCTGTGCCTCGGTGAACTGGTGGATGGTGAGCCAGCGGCCGTCCACGGTCACCGCGCCCTGGCCGCGCGCCTTCGCGTCCTGGTACGCGTCGACCACCCGCTTGGACCACGCGACGTCCTCGGCCTTCGGTGTGCGGGCCTCGTGGATCAGCGGGATGTGGGGCGGGTAGAAGGTCATGTTCCCAGTGAAACCGAAGAGCCGCGACCGGGCGGCGGCCCCCTTCACCATCTCCGCGTCCTTTAGGTCGGCCACGAAGATCCCTTCGGCGGCCTCGAGACCGAGGGCGCGCGCGACCATGATCAGCTTCGAGCGCGGGTACAGGAACGCGTCCTTGAAAGCCTCACGCCCGTCGAGAAGCGCGATGCCCGTCTCCATCGACAGATCGCCCGGCCCGAAGAGCAGGCCGGCCACGCCCGTGACCGAGGCGATCTCTTCCAAGTGCAGCACCGCCTGCGGCGTCTCGATGATGAGCATGATCTCGGGCGTCGCGCCGCGCTTCTCGAAGATGCCCTTCACCTCGCGCATCTCGGCCACGGAGCGCACCTTGGGGTAGAGGACGAAGGGCGCGTGCGCTTCGGCCAGCGCCTCCAGGTCGTCGCGGCCCCACTGGGTGTAGAGGTTGTTCGGGCGGCAGATGAACTCGCGTCCGCCGAAGAAGCTCGGGTCTTTGATGAGGGAGACGACCTTGTCGCGCGCCTTGGCCTTCAGCTCGGGCGGGACGCTGTCCTCGATGTCCGCCATGAAGACGTCCGCTCCCATGCTCGGGATGCGGTCCCACTTCTTGTCGTCCATGGTCGGGACTTCCATGTAGGTCCTGCGGATCGTGATGCCGTCTACTTTCACGCCGGCCTCCCTTCGTCCTAGGCTGCGCGTCGGGTGCCTCGTCGGGGGCCCGGTAGGGCCGTTGCCAGCTCGTCGCTGGCCGCCCCGGCCTCTGGCTGGCCCGGCGCTCGGCTGCTACAGTATCTGATCAGAAATCGAACTGTCAAACGCGTGCGGGGAGGAGATAGGACGCCGTGAGCGAGCCCTCGCCGTCTGGCCTACCCCTCGCCGGGCTTCGCGTCATCGACGCCGCAACCTTCATCGCCGCACCGTTCTGTGCCACGCTGCTCAGCGAGTTCGGCGCCGACGTGATCAAGGTCGAGGAGCCGACGCAGGGCGACTCGCTCCGTCGCCTTGCGGAGCAGTACGAGGGCGAGGGCCTGTGGTGGCTTCAGGAGAGCCGCAACAAGCGCACCGTCACCTGCGATCTGCGCGTGGGCGACGGTCAGGCGCTGTTCCGCCGCCTGGCCGCCCGTGCCGATGTCGTCGTCGAGAACTTCCGCCCGGGGACCATGGAGCAGTGGCATCTCGGGTACGACGACCTCGCGAAGGTGAATCCCGCGCTGATCATGCTGCGCATCTCCGGCTACGGGCAGACCGGGCCCTCCGCGCAGAAGGCGGGCTTCGGGCGCACGGCGCAGGCGTTCGGCGGCCTCACCTACCTCGCCGGCTACCCCGACCGGCCGCCGGTGGTGCCGGGCTCGGCGACGATCGCCGATTACGCCGCCGGGCTTTTCGGCGCGTTCGCGGTCCTCGTGGCGAAGGAGCATCGGGACAAGACCGGCGAAGGTCAGCAGATCGACGTGTCTCTCTACGAAAGCATGTTCCGGATCATGGACACGCTCGCCATCGTGTACGACAAGCTCGGGGTCGTGCGCGAGCGCACCGCCTTCGACGCGCCGCACGCCGCGCCCCACAGCCACTACCCGACTCGTGACGGGAAGTGGATCGCGATCGCGTGCACGAACGACAAGCTGTACGCGCGTCTGTGCGCGGCGATGGAATGCCCCGAGCTCGTCGATGATCCCCGCTTCCGCACCGTCCGCGACCGCGTCGCTCATCGTGGCGAGATCGACGCGCTCGTGGGTGCGTTCACGAAAGGCCGCGACGTGCGTCCGCTCATGGAGCTGCTCGACGCGCATGAGGTTCCCGCCAGCCCGATCAACTCGATCGTCGAGATCTTCGCCGATCCGCAGTACCGCGCCCGCGGGAGCATCGTGGCGGTCGAGGACGAGCGCTACGGGACCCTGCGCATGCCCGGGATCGTGCCGCGGCTCTCGAAGTCACCGGGCGCCATCCGGCATGCGGGTCGCGCGCTCGGCGCCGACAACGACGAGGTCTACCGCGACCTCCTCGGCATGACCGACGAGGAGATGGCACTCCTGCGTCGCAAGCGCGTGATCTGAGTCGTCTGACGGTCGTGACGAACGTCGAGAGCTGCCCGCGATCCGCGACGCGCCGTCTGCCGCGCGCGGTGTTTGACGTCATCGACGGCGGCGGGCAGCGAGGGTACGATGAGGGAAGTGCCCTGGCTGGCCCCCGAGCCCGCGGTCGCGACGGGTGCGTGCGGTGACTGAGTATCGGCTGGCCCTCACCGGCGACGCGCTGATCACGCGACCGCTCTCGACAATCGTCGACGACGACCTTGCGGCCCTGCGTGGCCTCGTCGGGTCGGCCGACTTCGCGTTCACGAATCTCGAGTTCATCGCCGCGAAGCCGCCGTTCGTCCCGAGCGCGCGCTGGAACGGGCTGCACGTGTACGCACCGGCGACGGTGCTCGACGAGCTGAAGGATTTCGGCTTCAACCTCTTCAGCCTCGCCCACAACCACACGATGGACTACTCGAGCGGCGGGCTGCTCCAGACGCTGCAGGCCCTCGGCGAGCGCGGGATGGTGACCGCGGGTGCGGGTCCGACGCTCACGCAGGCGCGCCGCCCTCGGTACCTCGACCGCAACGGCTATCGCGCGTCGATCATGGCGGCCTGCTCGACGGGGGCCACGCAGACGATCGCCGGCGATCCCGACGGTGTGGCCGAAGGGCGGCCGGGTCTCAGTGGCTTGCGCTACTCGACGGAGTACGAGCTCGTTCCTCCGCAGTTCGCGGCGCTCTCGGAGATCGACGAGGCGCTCGGGACCGCCACGGGCACGCGGCAGGCCGAGGCATTGTCGATCGTGCTCGACGCGACCATGTCGAAGAGCCGGCGGTCGCGGCGCTTCCTCAACGCGAGGTTCGTGGAGGGGACGACCACGGCCGTCCACACGCACCCGAGCAAGCTCGACGTGGACGACATCTGCCGCTGGATTCGCGACGCGCGCAAGCAGGCGGACCTGGTCGTCGTGAGCGTCCACTGTCACGAGGGGGCGCGCGGGCAGTACAACGCCGACAACGTCGCCGACTTCGCGTTGGAGGCGGCGCGTACCTTCATCGACGCAGGCGCCGACGTCTTCGCCGGCCACGGCCCGCACCAGCTCGCGGGCATGGAGATGTACAAAGGCCGGCCCATCTTCCATTCGCTCGGGAACTTCGCGTTCATGGTGGAGACGGTCGAGACCGTGCCCGACGAGTTCCTCCAGGCTGCAGGTCTTCCGCCGCGCTCGACAGCGTCGGACTTTCAGGACGAGCGCGAAGGTGCGGAGCGGGGGGCCAAAGGCTTCTCCGCGGCGAGCGTCTTCTGGGAGTCGGTCGTCCCCGTCTGCGACTTCACCGGTGGCAGGGTGACCTCGATCGAGCTCTGGCCGATCGTCCTGATGCTTGGACCGAGCCGCGCCCGCCGTGGCGTCCCGGTGATGGCCTCGAAGGATGAGGGCCGGAGGATCCTCGAGCGCTTCGCCGGCCTCGCCCAGCCGTTCGGCACACGGGTCGCCCTCGGCGAGAAGGACGGCAGGTCAATAGGGCACGTCGTCCTGTGACCTCGGCGGCGCATTGACGGGCGATCTGCCGGCACCACCGATGAGCGGCGACCGGCTCGCCGGCAAGGTGGCGCTGATCACGGGCGCCGCACGCGGGCAGGGCGCCGCCGAGGCGCGCCTCTTCGCGCGGGCGGGCGCGACCGTGATCCTCGTCGACATCCTCGATGACCAGGGCCGCAGCGTCGCGAAGGACATCGGTGCGAGCTACGTCCACCTCGACGTGACGAGCGAGGACGGCTGGCGCACCACAATCGACGCGGTGATGGCACGCTACGGCCGCCTCGACGTGCTCGTGAACAACGCCGGCATCCCCAGCCGGACCCGGATCGAGGAGCTCACCCGGGAGGAGTGGGATCGCGTCATGGCCGTGAATCTCACGAGCGTCTTCCTCGGTACCAAGCACGCGATCCCCGCGATGCGGCGGGGTGGCGGCGGCTCGATCGTGAACATCTCCTCGATGGCCGGCCTTGTAGGCACCGTCGTCGGCGGCGCCGCCTACGGCGCAAGCAAGGGCGCGATCCGCATCTTCACCAAGGCGACGGCGATCCAGTGCGCGAAGGATGGCATCCGCTGCAACTCCGTGCATCCGGGGCCGATCGTGAGCGACTTCACCGCGAGCGGGCCGGAGGCCGACGCCCTCCGGTCGCAGCGGCTCGCGCGCATCCCGCTCGGCCGCCGCGGCACGCCCGACGAGGTCGCTTACGGCGTGCTCTACCTGGCGTCGGATGAGTCGTCGTTCGTGACCGGGAGCGAGCTGGTGATCGACGGGGGCTGGACCGCGCAGTAGCTAGGCGACGGCGGTCGCGACCTCGTCGAAGACGTCATTGATCACCGGGACGTGCGGCGGGTAGAAGGTCATGACGCCGCTGAAGCCCAGCAGCCGCGAGCGCCGCACCGTCTCGCGGAGGATCTCGAGATTCCTGAGATCCGCGAGGAAGATGCCCTCCACCGCCTCGAGCCCGAGCGCGCGCGCGACCATCACGGTCTTCGAGCGTCCGTACGCGAAGCCGTCGTGGAAGAACCGGGCACCTTCGAGAAGCGAGGTCCCGGTCTCAAGCGAGAGGTCGCCGGGCCCGAACGCCAGGCCACCCACGCCGGGCACGGAGGCGAGCTCCTCGAGGTGGAGGATCGCCTGCGGCGTCTCGACGAGCAGCATGATCTCGGGCGTCGCGCCGTTCCGCTCGAAGATCGACTTCACCTCGCGCAGCTCGTCGACCGAGCGTACCTTCGGATAGAGGATGAACGGCGCGTGCGCCTCGGCGAGCGCCTCGAGGTCCCGACGACCCCACTGCGAGTTGAGGTTGTTGGGCCGACAGGTGAACTCGCGGCCACCGAAGTAGGAGGGGTCGCGCACGAGCGACACGACCTTGTCGCGCGCGCCGGTCTTGAGATCCGGCGGGACGCTGTCCTCGATGTCGGCGTAGAAGACATCCGCCGGGATCGAGGGGATCTTCGCCCACTTGCGCTCGTCCATCGTCGGCACCTCGATGTACGAGCGGCGCCGCCGGCCGGCGGTCATTCCGCGTCCTCGTCCTCGACCGCTCTCGGTTCACTCACCCTGGTGAAGAAGCCGTGTGCCTCCAGGTTCTCGACCACTTGCCGCCCCGCGTGCAGCACGTGCTCCTCGGCCAGGAGCCGCGCGCTCTTCGCGTCCCGCTCCTCGAGCGCTCTGATGATGTCGGGATGGTCGCGGATCGTGAGCTTGGTCCAGGTCGGGATCGTCGCGTAGAGGTGCCGCGGCACGTACTGGCTTGCCCCTTCGAGGAAGTAGTGGAGCCGCGGCGCGGGCACCAGGTAGTTGATGGTGCGGTGGAAGCTGTAGTTGAGGAACTCGATCTGCGACCGCCCGCTCTCGCTGTCCCCGCCCTTCCCGAGCTGGTCGACCTTCCGTCCGATGTGCCGCAGCCTCTTGATGACGCCCTCGTCGACGAGCGGGACGGCGCGCTCGGCGAGCACGCCGGCGATGAACGAGTGCACGAGGAAGATGTCCTCGACGTCCTGCTTCGCGAGCTCCGTGACGCGGAAGCCGCGCCGGGGCAGCACCTCGAGGATCCCCTCGTGCGCCAGGGTCGCGAGCGCCTCGCGCACGGGCATCGTGCTCACGCCAAGACGCGTCGCGAGGTCGTCGACGACGAGCTTCTGGCCGCTGGTGTAGATGCCCGACATGATCGCATCCCGAATCTGCTTCGCGACGGTTTGACCGAGCTTCGGTGTCTCGGGGATACGACGCAGTCGCGGGCGCGGCATCACCTGCATCTCAACAGATTCGACCACACGAGCGTGGTGCGCCGCAAGCCCGACTCACCTTCCTCTCGCGCGCGCGGTCTCGGCTGCGCGCCGGTCGATGCCGAGCACGCCCGGCGCGGGCAGGTCTCCAGGTGAAGCAGCCGCTGGTTGTGCCGGGTCACGGCGGGGCAGCCCAGCGCGGCGGTGCCGATCGCGCCGTCGGCCGCTCGTGCGCATCGCGGCGGGGTCGCAGGATCGTCCGCGTCGCGCTCGGCCTACAGCTGCTCAGGCTTTGCTCCTATCCGCCGCGATGCGAGGGAGGCTGCCGGGCCTACGCGCCGGGGCGCCCCAGTATGGCGTGCTGATGCCAGTGGCGTGCTGTCATGCGGTAGGGTCAATCGGCCCGCGCGCGGCCCAAGGCTCGGCCGTGTCCGCCACGCCCGCTCAGGACGCGGCGGGGGCCTTCTGCGGGATCCAAGGCATCTGCCTCAGGAAGACCGTCCGGTGCTGGAACGCCCACCGGCCGTTCAGCTTGCGGATCTCGTCGCGGTACCAGCCGGATCCCCCGATCTGCACCGCCCCTGTCTCTCTGGTCGTCACGACACGCATGAAGTAGCAGCGCGCTCGCACGGACGGCGCGTCGCCTTCGAGCTCAAGGTTCGTAATCCAGTGCTGGCCGATCGTCGGCTCCGTCTCCCGGAACAGGAATCGCGCTTTGACCCAGGTCCGCAGCGCCTCGTGTCCGGATACCACGTGGGTGGGATGCTCGTTCACGCCATCTACCGCAAACGTGCTCACCCAGGCCTCGACGTCTCCGGTGTCGATGGACCAGAAGTAGCGGGTGTAGAGGTCCTGGATCGCGAGTCTGTCTTCCGCGCTCAGCGTCACCGCATCCTCATTTTCCGGGCACCCGTTTCTTGCGGGCGCCACTTGACTTCTGATTTGCGATCAATAGTATACGCCCGCCGGGAGGACGCTTCTGGTCCGGGTCGACCATACGGGTGCGGGAGTGAAGAAGGAGCGGATTCGGATGTTGGATCTTCAGCGCGTCGTACCTGTTTTCGCACGTCGCGTGAGACGTCTTGCCGCCGTCCTGATCGCGATCTCGCTCATCGCCGTCGCGTGCGGAGGCGGACAGTCTCAGTCCCCGACTGCGGCCCCCAGCGCCGCGGCCCCCAGCGCCGCAGCGAGCCCGGCGGCCCCGACCGCGGATCCGATGATCGCGGAGTTCGGCGGACAGCAGCTCATCGACGCCGCCATCAAGGAAGGCGCGGTCACCATGTACGCGGCCCAGATCGCGGAGCTAATGGACGCGCAGATCGCCGCCTTCAACAAGCGCTTCCCGCAGATCAAGGTCACGTACACCAGGCAGAACAGCGCCGTGATCGACACCCAGATACGGGCCGAAGTGCAGGCCAAGAAGTTCAGTGTCGACGTGATCTCGAACAGCGGCGACGGCTACATGGAGAAGTACCTCACGGAGCTGAAGATCCTCGGCACCTACAAGCCGCCGACGGCCGACAAGTATCTTGCGAGCGACACGACGAATGGCGCGTGGTACCCGATCAGCGCCGTCGTGAACGCCTTCGCCTACAACACGCAGCTCGTGAAGGCGGCCGATGCACCGAAGTCTTGGGCCGACTTCCTCAACCCGGCGTTCAACGGGCGTCGCTCCTACATCCTGCCTACCTCGGACTGCGGCATCGGCAATGTGTTCTTCACCGGCCAGGTCCTCGGCCTCGACCTCGGCCTGCCCTACCAGACCTACTGGAAGGCGCTCGCCGCGACGAAACCGCCGCTTATCACGGGAAGCACCGCGCAGGTCCCATCGCTGGTTTCGGGTCAGAACATGGTGAGCTACCTGTTCGACACGCAAGTGTTCGCGGCGCAGGCCACGGGCAATCAACCGATTGAGTTCGTTTACCCCAAGGAGGGGGCGGCGCCCTGCTGGCACAGCACGCAGATCACGGCGGACCCGCCGCACCCGAACGCCGCGAAGCTGTTCATGAACTGGCTCCTCTCGAAGGAGGGTCAGATGATCGGTATCGAGAAGTTCAAGAGCTTCTCCCTGCGGACGGACATGCCAGCACCCGCCGGTGTGCCTGCCGGCTTCAAGGTCTGGCACTATTCGCTGCTGGAATGGAAGAAGACACACCCGACGTGGCTGGCTGAGTGGCTCGTCATCTTCGATGCGAAGCCCTAGGTATCGCGACCGTCTCGGGCCTACCGCTCGGGCGGCGGCGCAGCGGGCGAGCTCGGTGTGCGGCCGGGTCGGTCCGACGTCGCCGCCCTGCGCGGGACGGCGTCACACGCGCTCTCGCGCGGGCCGGTAGTCGTCAACCGCCATGCGCAGCCGGAGCCGGCTCACGCACGAGCCGGGTCCGGTGCGGCGCGCCGACGAACCCGAGTGATGTCTGGTCGATGCGGGTCGGCGAGCCCGCAAGAGGCAGGTAGATGACGTTGGCGAACGACAAGAGGCGTCCGCGACGTCACTGGTGGCCGCCGCGCCTCCGCTACGGCGCGAGTGCGTACGTGGCGGTCGCGTTCCTCGGCGCAGTGCTCCTGCTCCTCATCGCGTACCCGATAGGCCTGCTGCTCTACGGCTCAATCAGCAAGACACCACCGCAGGCACTCGTGTTCTCGTTCGACAACATCACCCTGCAGGGCTTCGCCACCATCGTCACGAGCGAGACGATGCATGGCGCGATGGCGAACACGCTGCTCGTCTCGTTCGGCGGCGCGGCTATCGCCCTCGTCATCTCGCTGATCTTCGTCTGGGCCGTGGGCCGGACGAACGTTCCGCTCAAGGCGTTCATCGGAATCGCCGCGATCACCCCGCTCTTCGTCTCGGAGCTCGTCGTCGGCATCGCCTGGTCGAAGCTCGGGTACTCGTACTCGGGCCTCATCAACATCGCGCTGCGCGATCTCAACCTACCGTTCGTCGTGAACTTCTCCAGCATTCCGGGAATCGCACTCGTGCTTGGCCTCTACTACGCGCCGTACGTGTACCTGCTCATGATCGCGGCCTTCCGTAACCTGGATCCGTCGCTCGAGGAGGTTGCCGCGACGTGTGGCGCGGGAACGCTCTACACGGTGCGACGCGTCGTCCTTCCGCTCATGTCGTACGCCATCGTGAGCGCGGCGATCATGGTGTTCGTGCACCTGCTCTCGTCCTACGGCATCCCCTACGTCCTCGGCAGCAGCATCACCAGGATGGACTTCATGACGACGTACCTCTACAGCTTGCTGCACCGCGCCCCGACGGACTACCAGCTGGCGAGCACGATCGGCGTGCTGCTGACGTCGGTCACGCTCGCTGCCGTCCTCATCCAGGCTCGACTGTTCGCGAGCCGGAGTCATGCCACGATCGTCGGCCGGGCGTACCAGCCGCGCGTGCTTGACATCGGACGCTGGCGATACGTGCTGCTCGCGTTCGTGTTCGCGTACATCATCATCGCCGTGGTCTTGCCCTACATCGTGTTGGTGTCCATGGCGTTCCGGCAGACGCAGTTCTTCATGCACTTCGTGGATTGGCTGAACCCGAGCACGCTCACGATTGCGAACTTCACTCGCGTGTTGGCGAACCCACTGATGGTCCGCTCGATCGGCAACACGCTGACGGTCGGTGTGCTGGTGGCGGTGATCGGGCTCGTGCTCTGCTTCATCCTGGGCTACGTCATTGAGCGGACGAGACTGCCGGGCCGGGCGTTCCTACAGACGGTGTCGTCGATCCCCGTCGCGATCCCAAGCATCATCGTGGGGGTCGCGTTCTTGTGGGCGTGGATCATGCTCCCGGTGGGGCTCTACGGTACGATCTGGATTCTCGTGTTCGCGTTCGTCGCTCGCCATGTGCCCGACGGACTGCGCCCGGTGTCGGCCACGCTGCGGCAGATTCACGAGGAGCTCGAGGAGGCTGCCTACGTCTGCGGTGCGTCGTGGGGCCGCACGGCCGTGCGCATCCTCGCACCGCTTGCCCGGGGCGGGGTGCTGTCCCTCGTGATCCTGCTCTTCATCTACGCGGTGCGGGAGCTCGGCCCGGTCCTCTTCCTCACCAACCAGCAGACGCAAGTGATGGCGGTGCAGGTCCTCGCGTCCTGGGAGCAGGGTGACGTGGCGGGCGCGACCGTCGTCGCGTTGCTGCAGTCGAGCATCCTCATTGGAGCGCTGGTCATCGCACGATTCGTGTTCAAGGTGCGGGTCACGCCGTGAGCTACGAGCTGGTCATCCAGAATCTGTCGAAGTCGTTCTCCGCGGGGAGGCCAGTCGTCGACGACGTGTCGTTCGGCGCGGAGGCGGGTGAGTTCCTCGTTCTGCTGGGACCGAGCGGGTGTGGCAAGACCACCACGATGCGCTGCATTGCCGGCCTCGAGCGGCCGGAAGGCGGCCGCATCACGATCCACGACACCGTCGTGACCGACGCCGAATCCCGGCGATTCGTCCCAACCCAGCGACGCCAGATCGGGATGGTCTTCCAGAGCTACGCGATCTGGCCCCACCTCACGGTGGCCGAGAACATCTCGTTCCCGCTCGAGGTCCGCCGGCTGCCGCGTCAGACGATCCGCGAGAAGGTCGAGGGAATCATGGCGACGCTCCAGCTCGGCGAGCTCGGCAGCCGGCCGGCGAGCCGGCTGAGCGGTGGCCAGCAGCAGCGCGTCGCGCTCGCTCGCGCGCTCGTCTACGAGCCCCGCCTGCTGCTGCTCGACGAGCCGCTGAGCAACCTCGATGCGACGCTCCGGGCGCGGGTGCGCTTCGAGCTGAAGGACTTGCAGCGGCGTGCCGGCGTGACGACGGTGTACGTGACGCACGACCAGTCGGAAGCCGTCGTGCTCGGCGACCGCGTGCTCGTGATGAGCACCGGCCGCGTCGAGCAGCTCTCGTCCCCCGCGGAGATGTACAACCGGCCGGCGACGCTATTCGTCGCCACGTTCACCGGAGTGGAGAATCTGCTGCCGGGCACGGTGATCGGGACCGAGGGCCTGACGACGGTGGTGCGGACGGACGAGGGGCTGACCGTGCGCGGCCGCGCGTCGGAGAGCCTGCCAACGGGGTCGAAGGTGGTCGTGAGCTTCCGCGGCAGCAACGTAAGGCTCGCGACCGGCACCCCGCCCTCACCCGGCGTGAACGTCTGGGATGTCGCGGTGGAGTCGGTCACCTTCCTAGGCGTCCAGAACCGCTACGCTCTGCGGGCTGGGGCGCAGCAGATCGTCACGATCGACGCCACTTCGGTCGCGGCGCTCGAGGCCAGTAGTCGGGCGAGCGCGTCGATCCCTCACGAGCTCGTCAGTGTCTTCGCCAGCGCCTCGAGTGCGGATGCGACCTGATCGGCCTGACGCGGCCGCCCCCCGCGAGCGGACGCCCAAGCCTGCCCGCGCTTGAGGGCAGGATGACCGCGAATTCCGAAGCACTCGAGGTCGATCTGGTCGTCCTGGGCGCCGGCATGGCGGGAATGTCTGCCGCCGGCTACGCGGCGTCGCGAGGGGCTAGCGTCTGCGTCATCGAAAAGGGTGCCGAGATCGGCGGCTCGGCGGTCTTGTCGGGCGGCTGGCTATGGACCGCGCCGACGTACGAGATCCTGCGGGAGCGCGCTCCCAAGGGCGACCTAGAGCTCCAGAAGGTCTTCATCGAGCGGTTCCCGCGGGCGGTCGAGTGGGTCCGCTCGACGGGCGTCGAGATGGGTGAGGAGCGCGTCGCCCCCCCGGGGTTCGGCAAGGGATACCTGATCGACATCCTCGCGTACGTGCGCCGCTGCGAGGCGATGGTCGAGTCGGCGAATGGCTGGGTGCTGCGCTCGACCGCGACCGACCAGCTGATCGTCGAGAACGGGCGGGTAGCGGGCGTCATCGCCCGCGACGCTCATGGAATCGCAACGGTGCGCGCCCCCGCGGTCATCCTCGCGACCGGTGGCTTCCAGGGGAACCCGTCGCTCCTGTACGAGCAGCTGGGGGAGAACGCTCGGCAGCTCCTCCTCCGCTCCAACCCTCACAGCACTGGGGACGGGCTGCGGCTAGGGCGCCAGGAGGGGGCGGACGTGGCCGGAGACTTCTCGGCCTTCTATGGGCACCTGATCGCTTGGCCGCTCACGGAGTTCGGGCCGAAGGACTTCCAGCGCTTCAGCTTCGGCGGTTTCAGCCTCGTCGGCCTCCTGGTCAATCTCGGTGGCGAGCGCTTCACCGACGAATCATTCGGACATCAGGCCAACGCCATTGAAACCGCGAAGCAGCCGCACGCGCGTGCGGCGCTGCTGGTGGACGACGCCGGACGCAGACGCGTTTTCGGCCTCACCCCGACAGGGGCGCCGGACAACGACAAGATTGAGGTTGCCAGGCAAGCCGGAGCCCGCGTCGCCTCCAGCGACACCCTCAAGGGGCTCGCCGGATCGCTCGCAGCCTGGGGCTTCGACGTGTCGCGCCTGCCGGCCACCGTCGAGGCGTACAACGCGATGATCCACAGCGGCGCGAGCGGCGCGACGCCGCCTCGCCGCTGGAACCGGCACCCCTTCGGGCCGGGGCCCTATCACGCCATCGAGGTCCGGCCGGGCATCACGTCGACGCAGGGTGGCTTGCGTGTCGATGCGTGGTCGCGCGTGCTCGACCGCCAGGGGCGGACGATTCCAGGACTCTTCGCGGCCGGCGCCGATGCGGGCGGCTTCTACAACGGCGGCTACGCAGGCGGCCTGAGCGTCGCTTGCGTGTTCGGGATCACGGCCGTGGAAACGGTGCTCGGAGCGAAGCTCTTCGGAGAATCGGCGGGCGCGCCGCGGTCATCCTGACCGTAGCGCGCCGCGACCAGGCGCCGGCTGGGCGGCAGCCCTGGCCTGTTCGGTCAGAAGCGTCCCGGCGCCGTCATCCCGCGACCCCGGGGCGACTCGAACGCCCGGCCTCTTGGTTCGTAGCCAAGCGCTCTATCCACTGAGCTACGGGGTCAGGTGGGAACGGGACCATTCTAGGGGGTGCGCTCGGCGCGCGCCTCCAGTCGGCCCATCGCGAGGAGCAGGCCGTCGATGATCGCCTGCGGCCGCGGGGGGCACCCCGGGACGAAGACGTCCACCGGGAGCGCCGACGCGGCGCCGTCGCCCGAGGCGTAGCCGGCGGGGTAGGGGGCGCCGCTCACCGCGCAGGCGCCGACCGCGACGACGAGGCGCGGATCGCTCATCGCGTCGTAGGTGCGCCGCGCGGCGAGCTAGAGTGACGGCTGCGGCGTGAGGGAATGTCGCTCCTTTGCTAGCGTGCTTGCCGGTGGGCTACTCTCGGGCACGCGGGCTCCGATCCAGCCCGCACTTATTCAGATGACAGTGAATGCCCGCATGTTTCTTCGCGCTCTGCAGGGGGAGGACGTTCTTCCGCTCAACGAGCAGCTGCGCGCCGCCGTCGATGTCGCTGTGCTCTCGGGTGAGCTCCCAGCCGGTACGGCGCTCCCCTCAGTTCGGGAACTCGCGGTGGCGCTCGGAATCTCAAGAGGCACGGTCGTTCGCGCCTACGAGGAACTTGAGGCGCAAGGTCTGATCGTCGCGCGCCCGCGGCGCGGCTACTACTCGGCGAGCATCTCCGAAAGTCGCGCTTCCACGATTGGCGGCGGCGTAATCGGCCTCATCGACGAGGCCCTGCGGGCCGCTGCCGACGCAGGCATCGATGGCGCTCAGTTCATACAGGTCCTCGCCGACCGGCTGCGCGTGCAGCCCCCCAACGGGCGCCGTGTGGCCGTCATGGGGCATCGGGGCGCGGAGCTGACAGAGCGCGTGGCGATTGTCGAAGATGCCGTTCGCGATCTCGGCGTGGAGGTGATTGGCCTGCCGTACGAGGACTTGGCGACACCGGCCGGTGCCGCCCGTGCCGTGGGCTGCGAAGCGTATCTGGTAAGCGTTCTCGAAACGCGACAGGCACGTGAGCTCCTGGGCGCGTGCGGTCGGCGCGCCCTCATGATGACCCTGTCCCTTCGCCCCGACGTGCGGGCAGTCATCGGCACCCAGCCATCGAAGGCCCGGTTCGGGATCATCGCGGCGACGCCCGAATGGGCCGGGCGGATGCTTGCGGCTGTGCGACGCGTCCATCCTCTCCGCGTGCCTCCGATTACGGCGTCGGCGACCAGTCCCCAAAAGATCGCTGAGGCGATCGGGGCTGCTGACATGCTCGTGATCGGGCCCTTCGCGTGGCCACACCTGCGACGCTTCGAGCCGATTCGCCTCCCGCATGTAGAGCTCAGCTATGTTCCCGACCGGGACACCATCGAGCGGCTCCGCAACCGCTTGATGGGCGGACACGAATTCCGGAGCAGTGCTCCGATGGAGTCGGACCGCAGCGAGGTTTCGCGGATCTAGCGGCAGGTCAGGCGCTCTTCGGGGTACCCGGCCACCGCAGGACGAACACCGCCTTCGACACAGGACCCTCCTGTCCCTCATGCCGATGGAGCGAAACGGAAACCGGACTGGTAGTGTCACCGGGTGGAGACCGGTTCGCCGGCACGGCCGGACGGCGCGGCTTGGCTGTCGGCGACCGTCCATCATGGCGCGAATGGACCCGCGGTCGGGAACTTCATCGGCGGGAGATGGGCGCTGCCAGTCGGAGGAGAGTTTCGGCGGCGTCTGAATCCGGCGAACGCGCTCCAGACCGTCGTGAGCGTGCCACGGTCCGGTCTCGCGGACGTCGCGGCTGCCATGCGGAGCGCGGCGTCCGCAAGCGTCACGTGGGCTGGGCTGCCCGCGCCCGAGCGCGGACGAATCGTGCAGGGTGCCGCTGCCCTGTTGCGCGAACGGGCGGCGGCAATCGCGCGCGACCTAACCTGTGAAGAGGGCAAGACGCTCGTGGAAGCCAAGAGCGAAGTGGCCGCTGCTGCTGATCTTCTCGACTTCTTCGCTGGCGAAGGCAGACGGACCGAAGGCCAGTACCTGCCGTCGGGGCAAGATGGAACTGCGCTCTTCACGCGACGCCGACCGCTGGGCGTCGTCGGTCTCATCACGCCGTTCAACTTTCCCATCTTCAATCCTTGCGTAAAGGTGGGTGCAGCTCTGGCCACCGGCAACACGATCGTGCTGAAGCCAGCATCGATCACGCCAATCAGTGCCGCGCATCTTGCCTTGGCGTTGAGCGACGCGGGTCTGCCGGCAGGAGTCTTCAACGTCGTCTTTGGTGCTGGGGATGAGGTCGGTCTGGCGATTGTGCGAGATCCAGCGATCGGCGCCGTGTCCTTCACTGGATCGGAGGCCTCAGCTTTGACGCTCCGCCGGGCTGCGGCCGAGCGGGGTATTCCCCTGCTGCTCGAGCTGGGAGGCAAGAACGCGATCGTGGTGCTCAGCGATGCTGACGTCCGATTCGCCGCCTCCATGGCGGTGAGCGGCGCTTTCGGGTGCACGGGCCAGCGCTGCAACGCGACATCGCGGGTCATCGTCGTGCGTGAGGTGGCGGCGGAGCTGTGCGACGAGATCGCGCGCCTCACCGCAGGGATGAGGGTTGGCGACGGACTCGATTCGAGTGTCCAGGTCGGGCCGCAGGCCGATGGCGATCTTCTAGCCCACACCGAGTCTGTCGTTGCTCAAGCGATGAAGGATGGCGCCCGTCTCCGAATCGGGGGGAGCCGGGCTGCTCCACAAGGGTCTAACACCGGATTCTTTTACCTGCCCACCGTACTGGAGGGGGTTTCACCGGACATGGCGATCGCGCGCGAGGAAGTGTTTGGGCCGGTCCTCGGCGTGACTGAGGTGGCCGATGTCGCCGAGGCGATTCACGTGGTGAATGACACGCGCTTTGGCGCTTCGGCCTCGATCTTCACCGAGAGCCTTGCGAAGGCCTGGCAGTTCGTCGATGGCTGCGAGGTCGGGCTCGTGAAGGTGAACGACATGACACCGGGGTTGGAGCCGCATGCGCCGTTTGCCGGGTGGAAGGCCACTGGCTCCGGCCATCCGGAGCTCGGCACGGAGGGCCTCGAGTTCTATACACGCATGCAGACCATACGGATGCGCTACCGGCGTGACTGATCGAACGTCGCGGTTCGCCTAACGCTCGAGCACCGCCCGCAGAAACGCTCGCGTTCGCGGATGCTCCGGCGCTTCGAAGAGCTGCTCCGGAGGCCCCGCTTCGACGACTGTCCCGCGATCCATGAAGATCACTCGGTCGGCGACGCTCCGAGCGAAGCCCATCTCGTGAGTAACGATCAACATCGTCATGCCTTCGTGGGCGAGCTGACGGATGACGTTGAGAACCTCGCCCACGAGCTCCGGGTCCAGCGCCGAGGTCACCTCGTCAAATAGCATCACTTTCGGCTGCATCGCGAGCGCGCGCGCGATGGCCACGCGCTGCTGCTGGCCGCCAGAGAGCTGGCTTGGATACGAATGCACCTTGTCCTCCAAACCGACTTTGGTGAGCAGCCCGACCGCCCGGGCTTCAGCGTCCGCCTTCGAGAGGCCAAGGACGTGGATGGGGGCCTCAGTGACGTTCCGAAGCACCGTCATGTGGGGGAAGAGGTTGAACTGCTGGAAGACCATGCCTATCTTGCCCCGGATTCGCCGCAGCCGCCGCTCGTCGGCGGCCTGTCGGTCGGCCGTCTTGGGAAGGCCCAGCACCTCTCCCTCGACCTCAATCACGCCTCCGTCGATCTTCTCAAGGGTCATGAGGCACCGCAGGAGAGTCGTCTTCCCGGAGCCGCTGGCACCGACAATGACGAGCTTCTCGCCCGCAGCGACGTCGAGGTCAATCCCGCGGAGGACCTGCAGCTTGCCGTATGACTTGTCGACACGCAGGAAGCGCACGATCGGCTCGCTCATACCACCGTCGCCTCAGCCTCTGCGATCGCACGTGCCACCTGCCGGCCGAGAGACACGTGGGCCTCGAGCCAACGGATGAACAGCGACGAGGGGTAGCTGAGACCGAGAAAGACAACTGCAATCAAGAAGAACACCTCCGCGTAGCGGAATGTATCCGCCGCAAGCTGCTCGCCCTGTCCGAGGAGTTCGTGGAGACCGATCGTGGCGAGGATAGGTGTCGCCTTGAACATCTCGATCAGGTAGTTTCCGAGCGGTGGGACCATCGGCGGGATCGCCTGGGGAAGAATGACGCTGCGGAGCGCTCGCAGACCACCCATGTTCAGCGCCGTCGCCGCCTCCCGTTGCCCTCGCGGCACCGCCTCAAGTCCTGCTCGATACACCTCAGCGACGAAGGTCGAGTAGTAGATGCCGAGACCGACGACGCCCACGACGAACGCATCCAAGGTCAGGCCGAACTCGGGAAACACGAAGAACAGGAAGTAGATCTGGATCAACAGCGGGACGCTGCGGAGAACCTCCACATAGCCCCACCCGAGCGACGCAACAGCGCGGTGTCTCGATGCGCGAGCGGCAGCAACGAAGAGTCCGATGGTGGCGGCCGCAGCCATCGACAGAATCGTCATCACGAACGTGGTAGTCGCGGCGTGGAGCATCAACGGCGCGATCTCGATCACGTAGCCCCAGCTGAAGATCACGATCGCAGGCCACCCAGGGAGCCTCGTAGTTGCCGCCGCTCCATCCAGCGGACGGCGCGACTGGCGGGAAACACGATGACGAAGTAGATGACGGCGACTGCCGTGAGGATCTGCGTTGTCTGGAACGTCGTGTGGATCGCGACGTATCCGTTGAAGCTAAGTTCTTGGACCTGGACCAGCGAAGTCAGCGAGGTCGCCTTAGCCAGCTGAATGACGTAGTTGCCGAAGGGTGGGAGCATGAGGCGAAAGGCTTGTGGCAGGACGACGCTCCGCAAGGTCAACAAGGGTGACATGTTGAGCGCTACGGCCGCCTCGCGCTGTCCCCGGTCCACCGCCAGAACGGCCGAACGGACCACCTCTGACCCGTACGCGCCGAAGTTGAGGCCGAGCGCGAGGACGGCCGTCTGCATGGACGACCACCTGACGCCAAGAAGAATCGGCAGCACGAAGAAGAATACGAAGAGCTGCACCAAGACCGACGTGCCGCGGAACACTTCGAGGTAGACGTTCGCGAGGAGCCGAATGAGCCCCGACGGCGCGAGACGACCCAGGCCGACCAGCAACGCCACCAAAGCCGCGACGGGGACCGTCAGCACCGTCACCTGGACGGTGAGGACGGCCCCCTGCAGCAGGAACGGCAGAAGGACGGCGAGGTCGGTCACTGACGTGGCTTGCCTTCCGCGTCTCCCCTCCTACGCCTTGCACAAGTTCGCCGTGGTGTGCTCCGCCTCGGGCCCTGGAATCATCTCCGGCCGGAAGTCGAACTTGCCGTAGGTCTCCTTCAGCGTTCCGTCGGACTTCATCCGCGCAATCTCGGCGTTGAGTGCGCTCAGGAAGTCCTTGTCGTCCTTCCGCACCGCGAAACCGCCGCAGAGCTCAGCCTTCTTACCGCCGACAATCGGGTCATTGAACGGGAGGGCATTCTCAAGAGCTGCGTCGTTCGCCGACTTCAGCATGCCGACCACGCCCATCGAAGTGAGGGCGACGGCGTCGGCGCGCCCGCCCTTCAGGGCAGCGAGAGCTTGCGGCTGGCCTTCGAAGGCGGAGACCCGGTTGTCAGGGATACCCACCGCCTTGGCGGTGCTGCCCTCGGCCCCTCCCGTCACGACCGCCAGTCGCGCGTTCGGGTTCTTCGCGACGTCTTCGTAGCTGTGGAGGCCCAGTGGGTTCCCCTTCAGGACGGCGAAGCCGGACCCGATGCACTGGGTCGGCTCCGTGAAGGCCACCTGCTCGCAGCGGGCTGGCAGAATGCCGACGGACAGAGCGAGGAGGTCGAAACGGCCCGCCTGAAGACCGGGAATCAGTGAGGCAAACGGTACGATGGTGAACTGCTGGTCCTTGATGCCGATCTTCGGCAGGATGATCCTCAAGGTCTCTATGTCCGCGCCGGTGACGTTCCCCGGTCGGTCTGAAAAGCCGAACGGCGATGCGTTCGTGTAGGCCGCCGTGATGTAGCCAAGACGACGAGCCTTGGCGAGCGTCGATTCCGTGGCGGTCGTCGTCGAGGCTGCGGTCGGCGCAGCCGTCGCAGCCGTCCCCGACGGAGTGGCTTGCGCCGCCGGTTGACATGCGGCCAGGACTCCTCCGGCGCCTAGCGCAACGAGGCTACTGCCGGCAAGGTAGATCGCTTCGCGTCGGGTCAGCCGTGCACCCAAGTCCCATTCCTTTCTGCGTCCATCCGGAGCAAGTGATCGCCGACATGGCCATGAGTCACGCTGCGTTCACTCTCTTGCGCCTCCTGATCGCAAGACCGCTCCCGCAGCTCGTCCGCTGTAGGTACCGCCGCACCAGACCGTCTGGCCGTTGACGAGCACGCGGACGAAACCGGTTGCTGGTCGCCGAGGCTCCTGGAAGGTGGCCTCGTCGCGGACCTCCTGAAGATCGAAGAGAACGAGATCGGCCGGCCGGCTCGACTGGACACGGCCGCGGTTCTCGATCCGGAAGACATCAGCGGTCGCCGACGTGAGTTTCCTGATGCACTCTTCCAGGCTCAGCGCCCCGCGGTCGACGACATACCGCGCGACCAGGCGTGCGAATGCGCCCCACGCCCGAGGATGCGGTCTCTGCCCGACCAGGATTCCGTCGCTGCAGCCCACGGACGCGGGGTGAGCAACGCAAGCGTCAAGGCTCTCCTCCGACACTCGATGTCCAACGAAGCCGACAACCAGGTTGTTTTCCAGAAGCAACTGCGCGACGCCATCGCCGAGGGACCCGCCGAGCGACTCAACGACTTGGCGAAGTGAGCTCCCGACGAGCGGCTCATAGGCCGAATTGCCCACATTGCAGAGAACCAGCTCGCTCAGCTTGGGCGCCAACCGCCGCTCCAGGTCAGGCTCCATCTCGCGTCGGAGGCTCCGATCGGCGAGTCGACGGCGAGTCTCCGCCGGTCCGCCCTCGAGCATGCGGTCCGGCAAGTACATCGTGAGCATGCTGCTGCCCATGTCGTACGGGTAGACGTCGAAGGTGACGGGCATGCCCCTGCCTCGCGCCCGATCGATCTCCGGCAGCGCCCGAGCGTCGCGCAGATGGGACACGTGGGCGCGCGCGCCTGCGGCGGCGCAAACCCCCAAGAACTCCGCGACAGCCGCCACGATCCCAAGCCGCTGGTTCCTGGTGTGGGCGACGAAGACAGCGTCGTGCTCGGCGACGACGCGCGCGAGCGCGACCAGCTCCGCGCGAGTGGCGGCCGACTGGGGGAAGTAGTCCAAACCGACGGCGAGGCCAACCGCCCCTTCCTCGAGTGCGCGGCTCAATGACGCCAGCACGTCCCGTAGCTGCGCGGGGGATAGCGGCGCGGCCGTCCAGCCCGCCGCTCCGAGCCGGAGGGCACCGTAGGGCGCCAGGAACGCGATGTTCTGCGCCACCCGGCCGTTGAAGTGCCGCAGGAACTCGGCAACTGAACCCCAATCGCGAGTCACACCGGGCAGGCCACAGAGGGTCTGGAGGTATTCGAACTGCTCGGCGAGGCGCGAGGGCGGGAGAGGCGCGTAGGACAGGCCGTCCTGGCCGAGCACCTCCGTCGTCACGCCCTGGCTGATCGCCGCGTCGATGTTTGGACGCTCGAGCAGCTCAGCGTCGACGTGGGAGTGCGCGTCGATGAAGCCGGGAGCCAGTACGAGGGCCTGACCATCGATCTCCTCTGCGGCGCGGGCCGCCCGAAGGTCTCCGATTGCGTCAACTGTGGCCCCGCGGATACCCACGTCCGTTCGAGTCCGCGGGCTTCCGCTACCGTCAACGACGGTCGCCCCTCGGATCAGGAGATCGAACGTCATCCTTCGCGCTCCCTGAACAGCCGGCCTAGACCCGTCCCAGCAGCGGGAACCCCCGCGAGCCGTAGGCACCCCCACATCGTCACCTGATTCGCGGTCAGTACAGGCTTGTCAAGCAGTGCCTCGATCCGTTCAATCACGGACGCGGTCTGGAGCGACGTACAGGCGATGTACAGCACGTCCGCGGAGGGTTCGTCGGCCGCCGCAGCGAGGTCGATGATGGTCGCGGGAAGAGTGTCCTCGATGGAGTGGGTGAGGCCGAGCCCGTTCATGGCAACGACTTGGACCCCGCTTCCCTCCAGGAAGTACCGCAGGTGCACGTTGAGAGCGTCGATGTGCGGAGAGAGCACCGCCACCGTGTTCGCGCCGAGCGCGCGCAAGGCACGCAGCATCTCGGTACTCGTCGTCGTCGCCGGCGCGTTCGCCACTGCCCGAATCCGATCGCAGATCGAGGCGTCCCCGCCCGGCCCACCGACGTAGCTGGCGGACCCGCACGCGTAGGCAATTGCCCTCGGCGCAAACATCCTCAGCCCGGCCGCCAAGGTCTCGATCTCGCGGCTGTTCCGGAGGTAGAGCACGCGCTCGAGCGTCGCGCGCGGAGGCTCTGCTGGCGGTGGTGGGGCGACCACCTGGAGGGCGACACCAGACGTCGGCAGGTAGGCGCGCAGGTCGTGCTCCTCGGACGCGGTCGGCGGACGGCCCGGCCAGATGACGCCGAGCGTGGGCGTGCCGACCGGAGCGGCCGCGCTCACAAGGCTTCGCCGCCCATCAACAAGCGACGTGGTGTGTTCCCGAGTATCTCCACCCCGCGACCGGTCACGATGACCGTCTCGCTGACCGCGACACCGGCGATCGGGGGCCGGCGGAAGGCGATCGGAATGTGGAGGACCATCCCGACTTCGATCGGTTGAGGATTGGTGAGGCGGATTCGCACCGTCCCGTCTGCCCAGCCGGGAGGGAACCCGGCGCCCACGGCGTAGCCGAACACACCGTGAAAGACCAAATCGGGATAGGTCGGCATGCGGCGCCAGGCGGCTTTGGCGATGTCCTCGGCGGCGACCCCCGGCCGCAGCTCGGCCAGCACGCAGTCCAGCACCTCGGCCGCCGCGGCATGCATCTCCCGCACGACGGCGGACGCGGGTCCCACGCAAACCGTCCGCATGAGCGGCGCGCTGTACCGCCGCACACACGCGCCGAGTTCAACGACGATCCCGTCGCCGGACTTCAGCCGAACGTTGGCGAAGGTCGAGTGCGCGACGGCCGACTGCTCGCCCGCGGACACGATTGCAGGAAGGCACGGATAGTCGCTGCCGCCTGCGATCATGGCCTGCAGCCCTGCCGCCGCGGCCTCGTTGTCGGTCCTGCCGCTCGTGGCGGCCGCAACGGTCGCCTTCATCGCCGCGTCGGTCAGCGGAGCCGCTCGCCGATAGCACTCCAATTCCTCGTCCGACTTGACCCGCCTGACCGCATCGAAGAGTGGACCCGCATCGACAATGCGACCGGGGGTGAAAGCGGCCTCAATGGTCTTGTACATCCGTGGGGGGAGAGCAGCGGCTTGTAGCTCGACCGCAAGCAAGCCACGGTCGGAGATCCACGCCTGCGCCTCGCGACACGTGGGCGCGGTCGGATCCTCTCCCGTTTCGTAGGTGACGAAGCGCGACATCCAGGAGGTCCTGGAGGCGCCGGCCACCTCCAGATGCCACAGGATCAGGATCGGCTCGTTGTCCAACGGGATCAGCAGGCAGGCGTACTGGTTGGAGCTGACTGTCTGGTAGCCGGAGAAGTAGTAGATGGCACTCGGGGAATGGACGAGCGTGCAACCGACAGCCGCTTGGGACATCTGCTCTCGCAGCCTGTGGATCCGACGCCTGAACTCGTCGGGGCCGAAAGGTTGGGTTGCGGCACCCAGGTCGATCGGCTCCCTCGTGCTCACTGCAGTTTGCCTCGGCCGAGAATCGGCCAGACGGCCTCTACCAACCCGCCTCGTACACCGTAGAGGACGTCGTGCAGACAAACGGTCGTGTCCTCGTAGCCGACGAGGAACACGATCCGGTCACCGACTCGCAGCTGCTCGTTGGACTCCTCGAGTTCGATCGTCGCGTGCTCGGCTGCGAGCCGGACCTTCTTCACCCCGCGTAGTCCCAGCGGCCGAGGGAGCGCGGTGTCGCCGCTCATCGACTTCTTGCCGGAATCCGCGACGATCCGGTCGGCGGCGGGCCGGCTCGTAACCGTCGCGTGCACGGTCAAGGCGAACTCGACCTCGGCACCGGCGTCGTTGTAGAAGACGTCGCCGAATACTCCGCCCCCGGCCTGGATCTCGGTGACGCCGGGCTGTCGAGCCGTGATCCGGTACGTGCCCGACCCGCCACAGCTGACGACTCGAACCGGGAGACCGGCGGAACGGCACCGCTCCGCGGTCATCGTCAACGCACCGACGGATTCCGCGATCGCACGCTCTTTCGCCGCTACGCCCGAAATGGTCTGGGTGTGACCTTCCCAAGCCATGACCCCTTCGAAGGTGACTCCGTTCGTCTCCTGAATCGCCCGCGCCAACTGAAGTGCTGGCTCGCCGGGCGCCACGCCGCAGCGCTCGAGTCCGACGTTTACCTCGACGAGCGCGCCGACGGTTTGCCCCCACTCGGAGGCGACTGCGCCGATCTGCTGGACGTTCTGAACGCTGTCCACCGCGACCATGACGTTCGCCGACCGGCGCAAGGCCGCCAGGCGCTGGAGCTTGGTGGTGCCGACGACCTGGTTCGCAATCAGGATGTTGTCGATGCCTGCCGCCACCATCACCTCGGCTTCCGACACCTTCGCGCACGTGATCCCAATCGCCCCAGAACGAATCATTCGGTGCGCGATCGCGGGCACCTTGATGCCCTTCGTGTGAGGTCGCCACGCCTTTCCCGCATCCCGTAGACACGAAGAGATGCGCGCTATGTTGCGTTCCATCGCCTCGATGTCCACCACCAACGCGGGCGTATCGAGGTCGGCGATTCGGGTTCCAACTCCAGAGGCCATGGCTATCCCTTTCCGTCAGCGCTCTCCGTTGCGCATCGCCACACCGCCGATTCCCTTGATCGCCCTTCGACCGTGCTCTGCCGGGAGTATCGGACACCATCTGCACTGGTACAGCCGCTCGTCCGCGTCGGCTCAACGGGCGATGGCGATGTCCAGCGCCGCACCCACGATCGTCTCCGCGTCGATCCCGAAGTGGCGGTAGAGATCCGCCACATCGCCCGACTGCCCGAAGCCGTCGACGCCCAGGCAGGCCATGGGCACGCCGGCGATGGCCCCGAGGAATGCGAGGGTGTGTGGGTGGCCGTCGAGGACCGCGACGATCGGCGCTGCGCGATCCGCCGGGAACAGCCGGTCGAGGATTCCCGCCTCGCCCTTCGCCAGACCCTGGCGCGCGCGCCACGCGCGGAAGACGAGATCCGCCGAGGTGAGGCAGATCACGTCGACCGCGACCTCGTTCGCGAGCTGATCGGCCGCCGCCAGCACCTCGGGCATCACCGCTCCGGCGCCCACGAGGACGACCTCCGGAGGGCGTGGCGCGGCGCGCAGGCGGTAGCCGCCCGCGAGGACGTCCTGCCGCCGTCGCTCACGAGCCGCCGGATCGCCGGGCATCGCGGCGAGCGTCTGGCTGATGGGCCGCGTGCTCAGGCGGAAGTACGAGGAGGTGCCGCCGGGGCCGCCGAGGAGCGACAGCGCGTGCAGCAGCGTCCACTCGAGGTCCTGGCCGAACGCCGGCTCCCACGCGATGCATCCGGGCTGCTCGAGGCCGATCGACGGCGTGATGATCGAGTGATGCGCGCCTCCCTCCGGGGCGAGGGTCACACCGGCGGGCGTGCCGACCAGGATCGACTGGCCGCCGGCGTACATGCCGAACGACCACGGCTCCAGCGCGCGACCGACGAACACGTCGTAGAGCGTGCCGATCGGCAGCAGCGGCTGGCCGTCGCGCGCCCAGGTGAGGCCGAGCTCGCCGAGCAGGCCGACCATGTTGACCTCGGAGATGCCGAGCTCCACGTGTTGTCCGCGCTGCGTCTCACGCCACCGCACCAGCCGATCGTCCTCGTGGGCGAACCAGTCGACCCGGTCGTCGACGTTCCAGATCCCCGCCCGGTTGATCCAACCGCCGAGGTTCGTCGAGGAGGCGACGTCGGGGCTGACCGTCACGACGCGCGCCATGACCGCGGGAGCCTGATTGGCGAGGTCCAGGAAGAGCCGGCCGAACGCCTGCTGCGTGGACTCCGTCCCGAGGTGGGACCGATCGAGCTCCACGGGCACGGCCGGCGGCGACCGGAGCGCGACGGGCGGGCGAGCGAGGCGCGTCGCCGCTTGGCGGCAGAGCTCCCCTTCGGCCGTCGCGTCCTCGAAGCGGCGCCACGGGTCGTCCGGGTCCGCGCCCAGACGAGCCCCCAGCTGCCGCCACTGCTCGGCAGTCAAGAGCACCGCGTGGTTCCCCGGGTGACCCTCAGTGGGCAGCCGCCAGGCCTTGATCGTGTACGCGAAGATGACCGTCGGGCGGTCGGCGATCGCGTCGGCTCTCGAGAACGCCTCGGTGAGGTCCCGCAGATCGTGGCCGGCAAGGTCCCGGACGGCGACGCCGATCTCCTCGTCCGAGAGATCGTGCAGCACGCGCCGGAGGTCCTGCCGGTCGACGCCCTGACCCTCGACCTCCTCGCGGATCCGGGTCGCGGGTGTCCGCAGCAAGTGCTGGTACTCCTCGTTGGGCATCTCGTCGATGCGTCGCCGGAGGGCCTCCCCGCCCGGACGCTCGAAGAGCTCGCGCAGGCGTCTGCCGTACTTGAGGGTGACGGTGTGCCAGCCGGCGGCCTGGAACATCGAGCCGATCCGGCCCGCCGCGATGTCGGGCACCACGCGGTCGAGCGACTGCCGGTTGAGATCGACGATCCAGAGCACCTCGCCCAGGCGCGGCACCATCGGATCGACGATGCACTCCCAGATCGCGCCCTCGTCCAGCTCCGCGTCGCCGAGGAGCGCGATCTGCCGGCCACCCGGCGGCACGTCGAAATGGCTCGCGACGAAGCGGTGCGCGAGCGCGCTCCACACGGTCGCCGTCGCGCCGATGCCGACCGACCCCGTCGAGAAGTCGACCGGGTCGGGGTCTTTGGTCCGGCTGGGGTAGCTCTGGAGTCCGCCGAACGCGCGCAGCTCGGTCAGGTAGCGCGCCTCCAGGCGCCCCAGCAGGTAGTTGATCGCGTGCAGCACCGGTGAGGCGTGCGGCTTGATCGACACGCGGTCGGTCGCGTGGAGGTGCGCGAAGTACAGCGCGGTCAGGATGCTGACGGCCGACGCGGAGGACGCTTGATGGCCGCCGACCTTGACTCCCGAGGAGGTCTTCCGGACCGCGTTCGCGTGATGGATCATGCTCGTCGCCAGCCAGAGCACCCGCCGCTGCACCGACTCGAGCGCCTCGATCGACGGTCCGACCCGCGTCGGGGCCGGCTCGCTCGGTGCCGGAGCGCGCGGGTCGATCACGCTTCGGAGGGTACGCCGCGAGGTGCGGCAGAAGCGTCCGTCTTGTCCCGTCTGGTCCCCGATGTGCGGCACGTCCTGCCGCCGGCGGGCGGTAGGGCTATCGGGTCTGCTGCGCGCTGCGGCCGCCCGCCGGCCCGGCGCCGGCGCGCCGTCGCCCCGTGGGCTCCGGGAGCCCGGCGGAGAGCGGGAGCGCCGTCTGGTACTTGACCTCCTTCAGCGCGAAGCTCGACCGGATGTTCGCGATGCCGGGAATCTGCGCGAGCTGGTCCAGGATGAACCGCTCCAGCGCCTGGACGTCGGCCACGACCACCCGCAGCAGGTAGTCGGCGTCGCCGGTCATCAGGTAGCACTCCATGACCTCGGGGCGGCGCTGGATGGCGGCCTCGAACGCCTCGATCGCCTTCTTCACCTGCTTCTCCAGCGTGATCTGGATGAAGACGCTGACCCCGAGCCCGACCGCGAGCGGGTCGAGCAGGGTGACGTAGCGGCCGATGACCTTGTTCCGCTCCAGCGCGCGCACCCGCGCGAGACACGGCGAGGGCGAGAGGTGCACCTTCGCCGCGAGCGCGACGTTCGTGAGCTTCGCGTCCTCCTGGAGCGCCTGCAGGATCCGCCGGTCGATCTCGTCGAGCTCCGCGCGTAGCATGATCAGGCCCCTCAACGCAAGATTCGCACTGGACCCTAGCATCCGCGCGCACGTCCCTACGTCTCGGCCGCGCGCCGGGCGGCGGCGCGCCGGCGCTGGGTGCAGGCCGCCGCACTTGCCCAGCAGGAGACAAGCCCCTGACCTTCATGGCAGCAGAAGATGCCGCGAATCGAGGACCAGATGCGGTAAGACGAACGATCCTGCTGGGCGTGGCGGCGTACCTTCCAGACATGTTCGACCTGGGCGCCTCGGCGACGAGTGGGCCGGCCTGGGCTAGGTGATGCCGCTCCGGAACGGACTTGCCATACGCGGACTCCAAGTGAGCGCCCCGCTCACGTCTGAGCCGTTAGACGCGCGCGTTGGACAAGTGAACGAGGGTCGCACAAGCGCTGCCGATCCGGTTCAGCTGGCTGCGGCACGTCGGGCCGTGCGTCATCACCGAACGCCGAAGCTTGAGTCTCACTCGGGCCATTCATCGACGTGCTCCCAGGCTGTGCGCTCGGACGAGCACCTGGCCGATCGCAGCGCACTCGGCTCGCGAGCTGTTCCGTTGCTTGCCACTTGGTCGCGAGGTCCATTCGGCCCCCAGTTCGGGCAACCTGATCGCGTTTCACCCGGCAGGACCGGGCTCCGGCCGAAGACTTCACAGAGGTGGACGCGATAACGCTCGTCCTGCGGGGCGCTACGCTCATCGACGGGCGCGGCGGCACCCCCACCGAGCGCGCCATGGCCGTCATCGAAGGGGATCGGCTGCGCGCCGTCGGCTCCGTCGATCGGCTGGGCCCGCCGCCGGAGGGAGCCGAGGTGATCGACCTCTCTGGTAAGTGGCTCCTCCCAGGATTCATCGATGCCCACGTGCATCTCGTGTTCAGCGCGGGCCCGGACCCGCTGGCTGACGTCCTTGCCGATGACGATGAGCGGTTGCTCGAACGAGCGACGGCGAACGCGCAACTGGCGCTAGCGGCGGGTATTACGTCCGTCCGTGACTGCGGCGGCCGCGGCACCGTCGTACAGGTGCTGCGGGACGCCATCGCCGGGGGGAAGATCTCCGGACCGCGCATCCTCGCGAGCGGGGTGCCAATCACAACGCCGCGCGGCCACTGCCACGTGCTGGGCGCGGTGGCGTCCGGCGTCGACGGGGTTGCCCACGCCGCCCGCGGCCAGCTTGAGCTCGGCGCCGACTTCCTGAAGGTCATGGCCTCTGGGGGCAATCTGACGGTGGGCAGCGACCCGCGCTTGCCGCAGTACACAACGGAGGAACTGCGGGCGATCACTGACGAGGCCCATCGCTATGGCAAGTCGGTGGCCGCGCACGCCCACTGCGCCGAGGCCGTTCGCCGTGCTGTGGCAGCCGGAGTAGATACGATCGAGCACTGCGGCTGGCTCGGCGAGCAAGGCGAAGACGCTTTCGATGCGCGCGTGGTATCCGAGATGGCCCGCGTCGGCGTCGTGGTCAGTCCAGCGACCGGCGCCAACTTCCGCGTTGATCCAGCGAGCATCTGGCCTGAACGACCAGGGCGACACGGATACCTCAGCGAATACGTGGAGCGGCGCTGCAACTGGACGCGACGAATGTACGAGGCCGGCGTCCCGATCGTTCTCGGCACCGATGCTGGAGGGATGGGTACACGACTGGAGGACTACGCGCTCGTGTTCCCCGTCTACGTGCGGCGGTTCGGCCTAAGCCCAATGGACGCGATCGTGGCGGCAACGAGACGCGCGGCCGACGTGCTCGGTGTCGGGGCGGAGGTTGGGACCGTCGAGCCGGGCAAGCTTGCGGACCTCGTGGTGCTGGACGGTGATCCGCTGAGCGATCTGGCGGCGCTTCGGAAGGTTGATCAGGTCTTTCTCGGCGGCAGGCCCGTCGTGCGCGGCGAAACGTGAGCCGCTCGGACTGGGTGGAGATCCGGCGGCAGCCGGACCCGGCGAAGTCCGGGTCGGAATCGGCGGGGCGACGGCGCGCCGGAGCCAGGCCCGCGGGTGGCCGCAATGTTCAGCAGAAGACAGGTCCGTGGCTCATTGGGCAGCAGAACATGCCGCAAGTCGAGGTGCAGATGAGGCAAGACGAACGATCCTGCTGGGCCTGACGGCGTAGCTTCCAGGCGTGGCCGACTCGCCTGTTTCGGCGACGAGTGAGCTGGCGTAGAGAGCACACCGGCGGCGGATGCCACCTGACAATGGCACACGATCGGCAGCCCGAGCATGTGGCGAATCCAGAGAGGGAGACGTGATCATGGCTAGCCGCAGTATCCTCGCGCGACGCGGCCCGGCGTTCGTCGCCGTACTCGTCCTCGCGCTCGCGGCGTGCACATCAGCCGCGACGCCGGCACCGGGGGCCGCTGTGGCACCGACGGGCGCGCCGACGTCGACGGGCGCGGCGCCGCGAAGCCTCACCATCGACCTCGGCGACGACGTGGCGACCTTCGACCCGGGACTCCAATACAACACCGCGAGTTACTCGGTGTACCGCAACATCTTCGACCAGCTGCTCGGCCGTGACGCGAACACTGGCCAGATCGGGCCGCGGATCGCCACCTCGTGGAAGCCGGTGAGCCAGACCGAATGGGAGTTCGCGCTACGCAAGGATGTGAAGTTCCACAATGGCGACCCGCTCACAGCGGAGGACGTGAAGTTCAGCATTGACCGCATCCTCGACCCCGCGTTCAAGAGCCCGCAGTACCAGAACTTCAGCACGATCGCCGAGGTACGGATCGCCGATCCGGCGACCGTGCGCATCGTGACGAAGAGCCCGTACCCGGTGCTCCTCGCCCAGCTCGTGAACTTGAGCATCGTCCCGGTGAAGTACACAAAGGAGAAGGGCGCCGCGGCGCTTAACACCGCGCCGATCGGCAGTGGCCCCTATCGCTTCGTCGAGTGGAAGAAGGGCGAGTCGGTGTCGCTCGCCGCGAACGGCTCGTACTGGCGCGGCACACCGTACTTCGACACGGTGAAGTTCCGCGCGGTACCGGAGCGCGCGACGCGCGTCGCCGACCTCCGGAGCGGCACCGCGGATCTCGCCGCGACCCTCACCGCCGATGACGTGAAGCAGCTCTCGGCCGACCCGAAGCTCCGCGTGCCCACCGCAAACACCGAAGCCGTCGCGCACGTCTACTTCAACGTTCTCGGCAAGAGCCCCGCGGCGAAGCGCGAGGTCCGTGAAGCCGTCGCCGCCGCCATCGACCCGAAGAAGCTCATCGACGCGCTCCTTGGCGGCCAGGCGGCTCCCGTGCGGGAGATGCTCACTCCGGTCCACGTCGGCTATGACGCGAACGCACCCACGTTCAGCTACGACCCGCAGAAGGCGAAGGAGGCGCTCGCCCGTGCCGGTCTCGCGAGCGGCACGACGCTCACGTTCCTCACCTCGCCGTCGTTCGATCAGCGCATCGTCCAGGCGATCCAGGGTCAGCTCGAGGCGGTCGGCATCACCGCGAAGATCGAGACCGTTGACAAACCCACCTACCTGAAGAAGATCCAGGGGCCCGAGCACGACTGGGGCGACATCCGGTACGGCGAGTGGTCCTGCTCCTGCCTCGACGCCGACGGCGTCATCTACCCGCTTTTCCGGACCGGCTCGATCTGGTCGAGCTACTCCAACCCCGCCTTCGACGCGGCGGTCGACGGCGCCCGAGGGACGCTCGATGAGAGCAAGCGCCAGGCTCTTTACGGCACCGCGCTCCGTCTCCTGCACGACGACATCGCCGCGTACGGGATGTGGCAGACGCGCGCGATCTACGGCGCTCGCGCCACGCTCGACTGGCAGCCGACCGTTGACGAGCAGCTCTTCGTGTTCGACATGAAGAACAAGCCGTAGGGCGCCCCGGTGCTGCGGTTCGTCGCGCGGAGGACGCTCCAGGCCGTCCTGGTGGTCTGGGGCGTCTCCACGGTCGTATTCCTGCTCCTGCGGCTCTCCGGCGACCCGACGCTCTTGATGGTCCCGCCGGGCGCGCCGGCGGAGGCGATCGACCGCCTCCGCCACCAGCTCGGCTTCGACCAGCCGCTCCCGGTCCAGTACGTGCAGTTCCTAGTCGGGCTCCTGCGGGCCGATCTGGGCGATTCGCTCGTGCAGAGTCGACCCGCGCTCGCGATCGTCCTCGAGCGGCTCCCGGCGACTCTCCTGCTCGGCGGGGCGGCGCTCCTCCTCGCGCTCGTCGTCGCCCTGCCCCTCGGCGTCGCCTCCGCCCTCTACCGTGACACTTGGGTGGAGCGCGGAGGGCTCCTCGTGGCCCTCCTCGGCCAGGCGATTCCGCCCTTCTGGCTTGGGCTCATGCTCATCCTCCTCCTGAGCGTCCGCACACCGCTCCTCCCGTCCTCGGGAACGGGAAGCTGGCAGCACCTCGTCTTGCCGGCGGTCACGCTCGGCTCGCTCACCATGGCGGGCGCCGCGCGCATGACGCGTGTGGCGGTCCTCGAGCAGCTCGGCCAAGACTACGTGCGCACGGCGCGGGCGAAGGGCATCGCGCCCCTCGGGATCGTCGTCCGGCACCTTCTCCGCAACGCCGCGATCCCCGTCGTCACGATCGTGGCGATCGACGTCGCGAACCTCCTCGGCGGGGCGGTGGTCACGGAAACGATCTTCGCCTGGCCGGGCATCGGCCGTCTCGTCATCGACGCGATCAGCGCACGCGACTACCCGGTCGTGCAGGCCACCGTGCTCGTCGGCTCGGTCGTCTTCGTGCTCTCGAGCCTCGCCGCCGACGTCGCCTACGGCCTTATCGACCCGCGAGTGCGGACGCGGTGAACGCCCGACCGCGGCCGGTCCCCACCGGGATCTTCGGCATCGCCGTGCTCGCGCTCGTCGCGCTCCTCGCGCTCACGGCGGACTGGTCCGCCGGGTACAGCCCGACGCACCAGGATCTCGTCGCCCGACTGCAGCCGCCCGGCACGGTCGCCGACGGCCACCTCTATCGCCTCGGCACGGACAGCCTCGGCCGGGACATCTGGGCGCGGATCGCTTACGGCTCGCGGGTGTCGCTCACCGTCGCCGGCGTCGCCGTCGGTGTGTCGTTCCTCATCGGCACGACCGTGGGCGTCGTCGCGGGCTTCCGTCGCGGCATCCTCGGCGCGGTACTCATGCGGATGGTGGACGTGGTGCTCGCGATTCCGTTCCTCCTCCTCGCGGTGGCCACGGTCGCGGTCCTCGGACCGAGCTTCGCGAATCTCATCCTCGCCCTCGGGTTCGTGCGCTGGACGCGCTACGCGCGCGTCGGCTACGCGCAGACGCTCTCGACGCGCGAATTCGAGTTCGTCCAGGCGGCCCGCGCGGTCGGCGCGACCGACGCGCGGCTGGTCCTCCGGCACATCCTCCCGAACGTCGCGCCCGCTCTCGTCGTCGTGGCGACGCTCGAGATGGGCCTCATGATCATCTTCGAGGCGTCGCTCTCGTTCCTCGGGCTCGGCGTCCAGCCACCCGACCCCAGCTGGGGTGGCATGCTCAGCGAGGGCCGGAACTACCTCGCCGACGCATGGTGGCTCGCGACGTTCCCAGGGTTCGCGATTACCATCACCGTCCTCGGCGCGAACATGGCGGGTGACTACGTGCGGGATCGCTTGGACCCGCGGCGCGGGGAGGTCGCACGGATATGAGCGCGCGATTCGAATGGTCGCAGGGGCGTCGCCGCGCCGTCGTGCTCAGCCTCGATGTCGATGCCGAGTCGGTCCACGCCGTCCTCGTCGCGCCCGTGCTCGTCCAGGCGGTCGCGATCTTCAAGGAGGCCTTCGTCCGATGAACGCCCTCGACTTCCGCAGCGACACCCTCACCCTGCCGACGGCCGCGATGCGGCGGGCGATGGCCGAGGCCGAGGTCGGCGACGACCAGTACGGCGAGGACCCCACGGTGAACCGGCTCGAGGAGCGTGCCGCCGAGGCCGTCGGCAAGGAGGCGGCCGTCTTCGTGCCGAGCGGCGTGATGGGCAACCTTTGCGGCATCCTCTCGCAGGCCGAGCGCGGTGAGGAGGTCGTGTTCGGCGACCTGGCGCACATCTACCAGAACGAGATGGGCGCCTTCGCCGTCCTCGGCGGCCTCCACGGCCGTACCGTGCCGAACCGCGACGGGCTCCCCGCGCTCGACGACCTCGCCGCGGCGATCCGCCCGACCGTCGGCATCTTCCCGCGCACCGCGCTCGTCTGCCTCGAGAACTCGCACAACAACTGCGGCGGCACCGTGCTCACGGCGGCCGAGACGAAGGCCGTCTGTGACCTCGCGCACACCCACGGCGCCCGGGTCCACCTCGACGGCGCGCGGATCTTCAACGCGGCGACCGCGCTCGGGGTGGACGCGCGGACGCTCTGCGCGCCGGTGGACACGGTCCAGTTCTGCTTCTCCAAGGGCCTCTCCGCACCGGTCGGCTCGGTCCTCTGCGGCCCGAAGGACACCGTCGCGCGCGCGCGCCGCGTGCGGAAGACGCTCGGCGGCGCGATGCGCCAGTCCGGAGTCATCGCCGCGGCGGCGCTCGTCGCGCTCGAGACGATGCGCGAGCGGCTCGCCCTGGACCACGCGAACGCGCGGGCGCTCGCGCTGGGGCTGGCGAGCATCGCCGGCATCCGGATCGACCCGGCGCGCGTCGTGACGAACATCCTCGGCTTCGAGGTGGACCCGCGGGCGATGGACGCGGGCGCCTTCCAGCGCGCCTGCGCCGAGCGCGGCCTCAGGATCTCGCGCTATCTCGGCGACTCGCCGCGCCTGCGCATGGTCACCCACCGCGGCGTGGGCGCGGAGGACGTCCGGAACGCGCTCGCGATCATGGCCGGCGTGCTCGCGGGCAGGCGCAGCCCGGCCGCCGCCGCGGACTGATACCGATCCGCACCCGTGCGCCGGGTACGGTGGCGTGACTAGACTCGTTGCAACTGCATGGTCTGGCCGCTCGCTCGACCGACCCCCGGATCCGCGAAACCCGCGAGCGTCGACGCGACACGGGACTTCCGGCGGTGCGAGCGCGGCCAGTCGATGGTCGAGCTCGCGCTCATGCTCCCGATCATGTCCTTCCTCCTCCTCGGCGCCGCCGACATGGCGCGCGCGTTCGCCACGCAGCTCGCCGTCCAGAACGCGGCGCGCTCCGGCGCCGAGGCGACCGCGCTCGACACGACGCCGACCGGCGTCGAGGCAATCCAGCACGTCCGGGACGAGCTCGGGCGGACCCCGAGCGTCGATCCCGCGAGCGCGACGATCACGGTGACCTTCACGCAGGCGAACGGCACCTCGGCCTGCACCGGCGCCGCGAACACCTCGGTCGCCGGGACCTCGAGCATCGCGACGCCGTGCTACGCGCTGGTCCGCGTCCAGTACACCTGGAGCACGCTCATCCCCTGGCCGCTCATGCAGCGGAGCTTCACCTTCGACCGGACGACGATGGTCCGGCGTTACCAGTGAGCGGCCGCCGGGACGACGGGCAGGCGCTCGTCGAGTTCGCGCTGATCCTGCCGATCCTGCTCCTCCTCATTCTCGGCCTCTTCGACGTGGCCCGGGCGGTCTGGCAGGAGAACACGCTCGCGTTCGCCGCACGCGAGGGCACCCGCTACGCCCAGGTGCACGGTTCCGCTTCAGCGTCGCCCGTCGCCTACTGCTCCTCGTGCGCGAACAGCGCGGTGGCGAGCACAGTACAGTCGGCCGCGATCGGAGTGTACGGGATCACGACGACCGTCGACTTCCCAGATGGGAACAACGACCGAGGCAGCCGCGTGACGGTGACCACGAGCGCGCCATTCGTGCCGCTCCCCTCGCAGTACCTCCTCGGCGGAGCGCTCACGATCACGCTCCGGGGCGGCTCCGAGCTGGTGATCCAGCATTGAGCGCGCTCGGGCCGCTCCGACCGGCCGTGCCGATGGCGAGCCGCGGCGCTCGCGCGGCGCGCGCGCTGCGCGCCTTCTTCGGCGACGCCGAGGAGGGCCAGGCCCTCATCATCATCGCGCTCACGATGCTCGGCATGCTCTTCGGCGCCGGGCTCGCGCTCGACTCGGGCCAGCTCTTCAGCGCACGGCGATCGGCGCAGGAAGCCGCCGACGCCGGGGCCTTCGCCGGCGCGACCGTGCTGAACCAGGGTGGCACCAGCGCGCAGGCCACGAGCGCCGCGAACGTCGACGCCGCGCTCAACGGCTACTCGGCGAACGTGCCGACGAGCGGGACGACGGTGACCGTGAACATCCCGCCGACCTCGGGGGCGTTCAGCGGCAACTCGTCGTACGTCGAGGTCATTATCGTGTCCCCGGTCCGCACCTCGCTCGTACCTCAGCAGGCCACGTTCACGAACGTTCGCGCTCGCGCGGTGGCCGGGAACTTCGCCGCGAACTCCGGCTACGCGATCATGGCGCTCGACCAGACGTGCACCGCCGGCACGCTGAGCGTGAGCGCGAACGGCGAGCTGGAGGTCGAGGGCGGCGGGATCATGGTGAACTCCTGCTCGTCGAGCGGCGCGTCGAACTCCGGCACCGTCGAGCTCGAGACCCCGGGCGCCTACGTCGATGTCGCGGGAAGCGGCGCGAGTGGGACCTGGCCGAGCCTCCGGACCGGGCGCACCGTCGCGCCCGACCCGTTCGCCGGCACGCCAAAGCCATCGACGAACGGCCTCTCCACCTACACGCCGGCCTGCGCGCCGACGATCAACCAGCCGGGCATCTACACCTCGGCGTTCGGGAGCAACTGCGCGTACGTGGTCGCTCCCGGGACGTACATCCTGAAGGGCGGCGGGATCAGCCTGCAGGGGAACTCGTCGATGTGCACCGGCACCTCGTGCTCGACGCCGACCGCGGCGGGCGGGGTGTTCTTCTACCTCACCTACGCAAGCTACCCGACGACCGGCGGCTCGTGCGCGACCTTCGCGCTCAACGGCAACAACACGACGACGCTCTCGGCGCCGACGAGCGGCACGTACGCGGGGCTGCTGTTCTGGCAGGACGCCGCCTGCACCGCGGCGTTCTCGATCGGCGGGAACAGCTCGATCCACGCGACGGGGTCGCTCTACGTGCCGGGGGCGACGGTGCAGGGCAACGGCAACCACAACTCTGATCACAGCGACGACATCGAGGTCAGCCAGATCGTCGCGAAGCGCGTGGACGTCCAGAACGCCGAGTTCGAGGTCGAGTACTCCGGATCGCTCACCTACCTCGCGTTGACGCCGGCACTCGTCGAGTAGTCCGCAGGAGCTTCAGGGGACAGCACGCCGCACGCACCTACGGCTCGTCCTAGGACCTACGGCTCGTCCTAGGACCTTCGGCTGGTCCTGAGACCTTCGGCTGGTCCTAGGCACAATCGTCGCGCGGGGCCGCGCCTTCCGTTACCGATCCGAGACCGTCGGCGTCATGCAAACGGCTACGGTCGAACGGTGCAGACGCTCCGCGCCTTCTTCCACGACGCCGAGGAGGGGCAGGCCCTCGTCGTCATCGCGATCACGATGCTCGCGATGCTCTTCGGGGTTGGCCTCGCGATCGACTCCGGCCAGCTCTTCAACGGCCGCCGCACGGCGCAGGAGGCCGCGGACGCCGCGTCGTTCGCGGGGGCGACGGTCCTCTACCAGGGCGGCACGGTGGCGCAGGCCACCAGCGCCGCCACCGACGACGCGGCGCTCAACGGCTACGCGGCCAACCTGCCGACGAGCGGCACGACCGTGACCGTGAGCTCGCCGCCCGCCTCGGGCCCGTTCAGCGGGAGCGCCGCGTACGTCGAGGTCGTCATCTCGACGCCCGTGCGCACCTCGCTCGTGCCGCAGCAGGCGGGCGTCACGACCGTGCGCGCTCGCGGCGTCGCCGGGAACGTCACGAGGGCGAACGCCTACGCGGTGATGGCGCTCGATCAGAGCTGCACCCCTGCGGGCGCGATCAGCGTCGGCAGCACCGGCCTCCTGCAGGTGACCGGCGGCGGGATCGAACTGAACTCCTGCTCCACGAGCGCCGGCACGAACACGGGCAGCGTCTCGCTGGCCGCGGGGTACACGACCGATGTCGTCGGCAACGTTTCCGGCACGTGGCCGAACGTCCGCGCGGGCCGGCCGGTCGCGCCGGACCCGCTCGCCGGCCTCCCGCGACCGTCCACGAACGGCCTCTCCTCGTACTTGCCGGCCTGCTCGCCAGCGATCAACCAGCCGGGCATCTACACGAGCTCGTTCGTGGGCACGGGCAGCTGCAGCTACGTGCTCGCGCCTGGGACGTACATCCTCAAGGGCGCGGGCGTGAACCTCTCGGGCAACTCGACGCTCTGCACGGGCACGTCCTGCACGCCCGCGACCACCGCGGGCGGCGTGATGCTCTTCCTCACCAGCTCGAGCTACCCGGCCACGGGCGGCACCTGCGGCACGTTCTCGCTTCAAGGCAACAGCGGGTCGAGTCTCTCCGGGCCGACGAGCGGCACGTACCCCGGCATGCTCCTGTGGCAGGACGCCGTGTGCACCGGCACGCTCACCTTCGGCGGGACCGGCGAGCTCGACGTGACGAACGGCACGATCTACGCGCCGACCGCCACGGTGCAGGCCAACGGGAGCAACGCCCAGATCGAGGTAAGCCAGATCGTGGCCAAGCGGATCGACGTTGCGAACGGGAAGTTCGAGGTCAACTTCGCGACCTCGCTCACGTACCAGAGCCCGCTCCCCGCGCTCGTCGAATGAGCCTGGGCGCCTAGGGGCGCCGGCGCGAGGCTACGAGCCCAGCCCGAGCTCGGTCGCCGCGAGACGCGGCGGGAGCGAGCCCGTCCCGAGCAGCCGATCATGGAACTCGCGCATCCCCCACCCGCGGGAGCGCGCCTCGTTCCGGAGCTTGAGGATCGCGGCGCGGCCGAGCGCGTACGACGACGGCTGGAGCGGGTTGAGCGTGTAGCGGCGCACCTCGGCCTGCGCGTTCGGCCGCTCGAGCTTGGGGACCCCGACGAGATGGTCCACCGCTTGCTCGACGGTGAGCGAGCCGGTCGCGAGGCCGACGTCCACGTGAATCCGCGCCGCGCGCCAGAGCAGGTCTTTGAGCCGGAGAAGCCGCGTCTCCGGCGCGTCGAGGAAGCCGACCTCGGTCATGAGCTCCTCGACGTAGAGCCCCCAGCCCTCGATGAAGACGTTCGAGCGGAAGGCCTTGCGCGCCGGCGACCGGTGGTCGGCGGCGACGGCGAGCTGGAGGTGGTGTCCCGGGTAGCCCTCGTGGCAGGCGACGACCGCGATCCCGGCGCGCGGGTGTCCCTCGAGCCGCTCGCGCGCGAGGTCCGCGGAGTCCCCCGGCTCGGGGAGCGTCACCCAGAAACGGCCTCGGCGCGACGCGCCGAACGGCGCGGGGCCGACGTACGCCGCGTACGGGTAGGTCGGGCGCACGAACGCGGGCGTCTCCTCGACGGCGAGCTCCTCGCCCGCCGGGATACTCGCGACGCCGCAGAGCACGGCAGCCTCGCGCGCGCGCTCCAGCTCGCCCCGGTAGGCCGCGACGAGCTCGTCCGCCGCCGGGTGGTCGCGGCGCAAGCGCGCGACGCTGTCGCGCCAGTCGTCATCGCCGAGCGCCCGCGCGGCAAGGGCGAGCGCGGCCTCGGTCTCCCGCACGAGGTCCGCGCCGAAGGCTTCGAGGGTGTCGGCGTCGTGCGCGACGAGCTCGCGCTCGCGGAGCAGCCCGTCGAAGGCCTCGCGCCCGATCGCGAACGCTCCCGCCGCGCGCGGGGCGACCGCCTCGCGGAGCGAGCCGGCGTAGCCGTCGAGCGCCTCGGCGGCGATCAGCGCGGCACCGGCGAGGTCGCGCGCGAGGGCGGT
>Ga0082335_1001613_pt1 | contig 46405 bp, 47 predicted proteins | sample Subgrocontami58m_FD_72375 | JGI IMG/M metagenome (GOLD analysis project Ga0082335, IMG submission 72375) | Subsurface groundwater microbial communities from S. Glens Falls, New York, USA - GMW37 contaminated, 5.8 m (SPADES assembly) (version 2) ...
TATCCCGCCCAGCGCGCCTCCGGTAATTTCCCTTGCCACTGTTCAGTGGTCCGCTAAAGTATCTGAACCTGAATTTAACGCCTTATTTTTAGGAGTAAAATACGACCAGATAAATGAAGCCCAACAGCGTATGATAGAATCATATATTAAAAGGCTTCACAAAAGACCCAGGATATTTTTCTATTTTTTCCTGCTCTTTACCGCCTTTGTAATAGTATTCACTTATTATATACTGATAGTCAGATAACTTCCGCCAAAATCCCATGCTAAAAGAAATTAAAAATACTGTAAAGAAATTTCACCTGCCTGGCCGGCAGGCAGGCCTTCTTGGCAGAGGCGACAGGGTTATTATCGCCTTATCCGGCGGCCCGGACTCTGTAAGCCTTTTGCTGGCCTTAAATATTTTAAAAAAAGAGTTAGGCTTGACGTTGGCCTGCGCGCACCTAAACCACAAGCTAAGGCAGAAGGAATCTGACAGAGACCAGAAATATGCAGTAAGGCTGGCAGGCAAGCTTAAGGTCCCAATTTTTACAACCTCAAAAGACATAAAAAAAATTGCCGCTGAAAAAGGACTTTCGATAGAACAGGCAGCGCGCCAGGTGCGTTACGAATTTTTATTGGAAAGCGCGAAGACCTTTAAAGCCAACAAGATAGCCGTGGGCCACACAAGAGATGACCAGGCTGAAACACTACTGATGAGGCTTTTACGAGGCTCAGGCCTGCGGGGCTTAAGGTCCATTCCTCCGGTCAGGGAAATATCACCGGGTATTTATATCATCCGTCCGCTGATTGAAACCTCAAGAAAACAGATAGACTCCTTTTTAAGGCAAAAAAAGACAAAAGCGAGGCTTGATTCCACAAACCTGCAAACTTTATTTTTAAGAAATAAAATAAGGCATAAGCTCCTGCCGCTTCTGGAAAAAGATTATTCCGCAAAAATAAAAGATACTCTGGCAAGGACAGCTGAGACCTTAAACGCAGACTATGATTATCTGTTGGCCCGGCAGCGCGCTGCTTTTAAAAAGGCGGCCCGCATAAAAACTGATACTTTTGTAGAAGTGCCTGTAAAAAAATTAAAAAGCCTCGAACCTTCATTAAAAACAGGCGTTGTGAGGCTGGCAATAGAAAATGTAAAGGGCAGCCTTGAAAATATAGATTACAGGCATTGGGAAAGAATAGAGGATCTGATTAACGGCAATCTAAACTGCGTAAATTTACCGGGCAGAGTAAAAGTCACAAGAACTAACGGCAGCGTGCAATTTTTTAAAGAAGGTACTGTGCAAAAAAATAGTCCCAATTTTTTATTGGAAGAGAAAATCATTACAGCCCGCCCGAAAATTTTAGGTAAGTCCAAGAAAATAGAATATTTTGATTTTGAAAAAATAGCGTTTCCGCTTAAGATAAGGTATAGAAGGCCGCACGACAGGATAAAGCCGCTGGGCATGAAAAAGTATAAGCGCCTTCAGGATGTGTTTATTGACGATAAGGTAAAAGCGCAAAAACGCCCGCAAACCCCAATAATCGTGGATTCCAAAGGCAGGATAGTGTGGGTCTACGGAGTGCGGATGTCAGAAGACTTCAAAATCACCCCTCACACGAGAAAATACTTTCGCCTGTCTCTCATTAAAAATAGCTAAGGCCTCGGGGTCCTGTCATCGTTTTGGTATCCCGCTGTCCTCGCTTTCGCTGCGGGCATCGGGAGCCCTCCAAAACGATGTCCACCCCTCGGCCTAAGAATTTTAGCTAACAAGCACCCGCTGTCAGGCCCTCATAGTCTCGCTTTCAGTGTGAAATTTTGCTTGATGTAAGTCTATAATTAGTGTTATAATTACTTTCTCTTTTAACAGGAGGGTTTAACCATATATGTCGAATAATAATAAAAACAAACAACAAAAGAAGCAAAAACCAAAAATAACGCAGCCAGGCGGGATATTTTTATGGCTTGCTGTTATATTTCTGTTTATTTACCTTGCCAATAACATATCCGTAACCGCGCCGCAGAAGATGACTTACGGCGATTTTTATAATATCCTGAAAACAAACAAAGATACCAAAAAGATACAAGAAGCAGTTCTTAATGAAGACAGCGTTACCGGCAAGCTTTCCACAGGCGAGCGTTTCAGTATCGATATACCGCCCAACGATGAAGACCTGATGAGGCTTATGCGCGAAAATATACCTCAATTTAATGTCTTACACAGGACATTCTGGAGCAGTATGCTGGTCTCAATTGTGCCTACTTTGATTTTCTTCGTGCTTTTATGGTTTTTTGTTTTCAGGGGCACGCAGGGCACAGGCGCAGGCGGCAGGATATGGTCTTTCGGTAAAAGCAAGGCAAGGCTTATTGTGGGCAATAAAATGCGCATAACCTTTAATGACGTCGCCGGCGTAGATGAGGCAAAAGAGGAATTGCAGGAGATAATAGAATTTTTAAAAGACCCCAAAAAATTTCAGGTACTCGGAGGTAAAATACCTAAAGGAGTTTTACTCATGGGCCCGCCGGGGTGCGGCAAGACATTGCTGGCAAAGGCAGTCGCGGGCGAGGCAGGAGTGCCGTTTTTTACATTAAGCGGCTCTGACTTTGTTGAGATGTTTGTAGGCGTCGGCGCAGCCAGGGTACGCGACCTATTTGAACAGGCGAAAAAGAGCGCGCGCTCAAGCGGTAAAGGCGCGATTATATTTATAGACGAAATAGACGCGGTTGGCCGCCAGAGGTTTGCGGGAATAGGCGGCGGGCACGACGAAAGAGAGCAGACCCTTAACGCGCTGTTGGCTGAAATGGACGGCTTTACCACTGAAATTGGAGTTATCCTGATAGCAGCCACGAACCGCCCGGATGTTCTGGACCCGGCGTTAATGCGCCCGGGCCGTTTTGACAGGCAGGTTGTTGTAGACCACCCCGACATTAAAGGCCGCGAAGCGATATTAAGGGTCCATGCGCGCGATATAAAACTCGGAAAAACTATAGATCTTGCGTCAATCGCGCAACAGACATCCGGATTTTCCGGAGCAGACCTTGCCAATCTTATTAACGAGGCAGCGCTTCTTGCGGCGCGGCGCCTCAAAAAAGAGGTGGGCTTAGAAGAGCTTGAGGAATCAATAGAAAGGGTTATGGCAGGCCCGGAAAGAAAAAGCCGTGTAATAGATAAGGACGAGAAAAAGATTGTGGCGTATCATGAGTCAGGGCACGCGCTTTTGGCGCTGCTTTTTCCCGGAACCGAAAAATTGCATAAAGTATCAATAATACCCAGGGGTGCGGCAGCCTTGGGATATACACTGCAAAAACCGCTACAGGATAAATACCTGCGCTCCAAAAGCGAACTCATTAACGCGATTACCATCGCCTTGGGCGGCAGGGTCAGCGAGGAATTAATTTTTGAAAGCATAACAACAGGAGCGCACAACGACCTTTCTGTAGTGACTGACTGGGCAAGGCGCATGGTCTGTGAATTCGGGATGAGCGAGAATCTGGGCAACCTTACTTTCGGCAGAAGGCACCATCAGATATTTCTGGGAAGAGATATAACCGAAGAAAGAAATTACAGCGAACAGACAGCCCGGGAAATAGACAAAGAGGTGCGTAGCATTGTGGACAACTGTTACAAACGCGCAAAAGACAGCTTATCCGAGCATAAGGAAAAGCTTATTAAGCTTGCCGAAGCGCTTATAATTAAAGAAGTGCTGGACGTAAAAGAGATAATAGAGATTACCGGGCTAGTAGAAAAGAATGCCTGACAAATATTTAGCCTGCAGAAGTTTTAGGCTCGCTCTTTGTAAAAAAGCGCTGGTTATGGGAGTGCTTAATGTAACGCCTGATTCTTTTTCTGACGGCGGTAAATATTTAAGCCATGAGGACGCTGTAAGAAGGGCCCTTAATATTCAAGCAGAGGGTGCCGACATTATAGATATAGGCGGAGAATCTACGCGCCCCGGAGCTTTGCAGGTCAGCGCAGAGGAAGAAATAAACAGGGTTATCCCTGTATTAAAGAAATTTATAAAAAAAGCGAAAATACCTGTCTCTGTTGATACAACAAAGCCTGAAGTGGCGAAAGAAGCCCTTAAGGCAGGCGCATCTATAATCAATGACGTAACAGGGCTTTTACAGGATAAAAGAATGGCAGGGGTAATTTCGTCTTATAAGGCGGCAGTTGTTATTATGCACATTAAAGGCACGCCTCAGACCATGCAGCGCGCGCCGCACTATAAAAATTTATTATTCGACATCAGGGAATACTTAAAAAAAGGCATAAGAGCCGCTCGAAAAGCGGGAATAAACAAAGACAGCATAATAATAGACCCGGGCGTAGGGTTTGGCAAGACTGTAAAGCATAATCTTGCAATAATAAACAGCATAGGCGAATTCAGAAAAATGGGTTTTGCCGTTATGGTGGGTTTATCAAGAAAATCATTTATGGGTAAGGTGTTGGGGTTAAGCGTCCAGGACAGGCTTACTCCGACGATAGCGTGTAATGCGCTAGCAATAAAAAACGGGGCAGACATAATAAGGGTACACGACGTAAAAGAGGCTGTCTGGACAAGAGACATTGTTTCTGAAATTATAAATTCATAAGAGGTTTAATTCATGCCGGTATTAGATTATCTAGCAAGTATTTGGAAACCGCTGATTGAAATAACGGTGCTGTGGTTTGTGTTTTACCTGGTGCTTTTATTTATTAAGGGCACAAGGGCTTACCAGGTCTTAAAAGGCCTTGCTATTATTTTTGTGGCAACCGCGGTCGCGGCGTTTTTTGTTACGCAAAAGCTGGAATTATATGCCTTAAACTGGATAATAGAACGCTTTTTCGCAATAATAGTTGTGGCGCTTCTTATATTATTCCAGCCTGAATTAAGACAGGGCTTAGCCAGGATAGGCCAGCGCGGCATGTTCAGCCTGCCGGCATTGGAGCAGCACATTATACAGGAGATAGTAACCGCAGCCACCTTGTTATCCAAAAGAAAAATAGGCGCCATAGTTGCCATAGAGAGAGACGCTTCTTTGAGGATCTATATAGAAAGCGGTGTCAGCCTTGACGCGCAGGTAACAAGCGAACTTATAGATACCATTTTTATGCCTAATACCCCGTTACACGACGGAGGTGTTATAATAAGGGCAGAAAGAATACTTGCGGCAGGCTGCCTTTTTCCGTTAAGCGATAATCCGCACATAAGTAAAAGGCTGGGTACGCGCCACAGGGCCGCCATAGGCCTGACTGAAGAGACCGACGCTGTATGCATTGTTGTTTCAGAGGAGACAGGCTCAATATCTGTTGCCGTAGACGGCAGGCTTATGCAGGACTTAGACAACGACAGCCTTGAGAAAATTTTAAAGAACCTGTGCAGCATGAGGCCTGATCAGGCGCGCAGGAATATAATAAAAATATTAAAAAGGAAGTCAATGCAATGAGTCCCGCCCTTTCTTCTAAATGCGGAAGTAGCGGGATATATGATATGATAAATAGTCGGATATATAAAAAGAAAATAAAATTAATAGATAGAGAAAGGGCGGGATGAGAGCTGTTTTTTCCGTAGTTTTTCATAATTTATTTTTAAAATTTACGGCCCTGGCAATGGCAATCCTTACGTGGTCCTATATAGTTGGGCAGATATATGATGAAGCGCCCTGGCCTCACAAGGGTTCCCAGACAGTAGTGAACATGGAGGATAAAAACGTCATTGTGAAAAGGCTGCCGGTCCATGTAAATTTAACAGGCACCCCAGAAAGACGATATGATGTGGCGGTGGACAGAATATCCATCAGCCCGTCGGAATGCGTGGTTACCGGACCCCTTGAATCAATAGAAAATATTTCTTTTATAACCACAGAACCCGTGTCAGTAGAAGGCCTTACCAGATCCATAAGGCAAGTGGCCAGGCTAAAACAGCCCGAAAGCTGCCAGATCAGCGAGGAACGGGAATTCTTCGTAACAATCCCCATTATAAGAAAAAGGTTGATTAAATAATGATGTCCCTTAAATTATTCGGAACAGACGGGATAAGGGCAAAGGTAGGCACGTATCCTTTAACAGAAGAAATGATAACCAGCCTGGGCAAGGCTGTAGCACTGTATGCCTTAAGGCTTAATCCCCATAAAAGAAAACAGCAGAAGATAGCAATAATAAGAGACACGCGTGGTTCAGGTACATTCTTGGAGGATGCCCTGACAAACGGCATTATTTCCTGCGGAGTTGACGTCGTAAAATTGGGAGTTATGCCCAGCGCCTCGGTTGCGTTTTTTGTAAGGCAGGACAGGTTTGATTTAGGTATTGCGATTTCTGCGTCGCATAACGATGTAGAAGATAATGGCCTGAAGTTTTTTTCATATAAAGGGTATAAACTTTTTTACGAAGAAGAAAGCGCGATAGAAAAGATATTGTTTGAGGAAGTGCTGCCGCAAGGCCAAGCTCAGCAGGTTCAGCCGCAGCAGCCCCATGCGCAGCCTGGGCCTGCAGGGAAATTGCAGGAAAAAGACGCCAAGAGAGATTATATAGATTTCTTAAAAACCATTGTTTCTGATTGCGATATCTCGGGGCAGAAAATAGTAATTGACTGCGCTTTCGGCGCAGCCTCATCCATTGCGCCTATATTGTTTAAGGAAATCGCGAAAGAAGTCATAAGCTTAAACGACACGCCCGATGGGACCAACATAAATAAATCGTGCGGCACGCTTCACCCTGAAATTGTTTCCAAGGCGGTAATCGAAAATAACGCTGCTTGCGGTTTTGCCTTTGACGGCGACGCAGACAGAGTAATTGTCTGCGATGAAAAAGGCAAGGTGCTGGATGGGGATTTTCAAATCGCCATAATAGGAAATTATTTAAAAAACAAAGGCCTGCTTAGAAAAAACAGCATTGTCGGTACGCAGATGAGTAACTTAGGCCTTGATATGTGCGTAAGCCAGTGGGGAGGAAAATTAATAAAGACAGAGGTCGGGGATAAGCTGGTGCTTGAAAAGATGCTTTCCGCCAAGCTTAACCTGGGAGGTGAGCAATCAGGGCACATCATACCTCTTGACTATACGACAACAGGCGACGGGCTGCTGACCGCGCTTTTAATATTAAAGATTGTGGCAGAGGAAAATAAACCTTTAAGCAGGCTGGGAAACTGCATGTATAAATTCCCGCAGGTTTTACTCAATATAGAAGTCAGCCAGAAAAAGCCTATTGCCGAGCTTCCCAAGCTAAACAGAATTATCGCAAAAATCGAGGAAAAGCTCGGATCCGCAGGCAGGGTATATGTTCGTTATTCCGGCACAGAGAATAAGTTAAGGATAATGATAGAAGGCCAGAACCAGGTTACGATAAAAGATATGGCTGAGCAGATAGCAGCGACAGCTAAAGAGGAGTTAAGTGCTTAAGCTCGGCGTGAATATAGACCATATCGCGACATTGCGCCAGGCAAGAGGCTTAGGATTTCCCGACCCTGTTAAAGCAGCCAGGATATGCGAAAGATCCGGCGCTGATTCTATTGTTTGCCATTTGCGTGAGGATAGAAGGCATATACAGGATAAAGATGTTTATGCCTTAAGAAAATCAGTAAAGAAAAAATTTAACCTCGAAATGGCTGCAGCTGAGAAAATAGTAAAAATAGCGTTAAAAATTAGACCAGACGAAGCGACGCTTGTGCCTGAGAACAGAAAAGAACTTACTACCGAGGGCGGGCTGGATGTAATAAAAAATAAAAACAAAGTGGCAAGGGTAACGCAGCTGCTTTTAAAAAACGGGACCTTTGTAAGTATCTTTATAGCTGCCGACAAAAAGCAGATACAGGCAGCAAGTGAAATAGGCGCGCCGTTTATAGAAATTCACACAGGCGCTTATGCCGACGCTAAAACAGAGCGCGCAAGAAAAACCGAGCTGGACAAAATAAAAGAAGCGGTTAAATACGCCAGACTCTTAGGTTTGCGGGTCAACGCCGGACATGGCCTGGATTATGATAATGTAAAGCCAATAGCAGCTATTATAGGTATGGAAGAATTAAACATCGGTTTTTCAATTATCGCCAAGTCTGTTTTTGCAGGGCTTGATAACGCAGTACGTGAAATGAAGCGCTTAATGAAATGATAATAAGCACAGGTATAGACATAGTCGAGATATCCAGGATAAAAAAGGCCTCCCTGCAATGGAAGGACAGATTCTTAAAAAGAATTTTTACGGATAAGGAAATATCTTATTCCAAAGAAAGGACTTATTCGTATCAGCACCTGGCAGCGCGTTTTGCGGCCAAAGAAGCTGTGCTTAAGGCATTCGGCAGCGGTTGGAATAACCGCGCCGAATGGACAGACATAGAAATATGGAATGAGAAATCAGGCAAGCCGCAGGTTAAGCTTTACAGGAACCTGAAAACCATGCAGGAGAAAATGGGCGTAGGCGATATAATTATAAGCCTGTCCCATACGCGCACATACGCGGTAGCCAGCGCGATACTTTTTAAAAAGCAGTGAAATTCGATCTTTATAAAAAAAGAAAACCAGATACGCACAAGGGGGATTACGGGCATTTACTTGTCATTGCCGGATCCCTGGGAATGGCCGGCGCCGCATGCCTTTCGTCAGAAGCGGCACTAAGGTCAGGCTGCGGCCTTGTTACATTGGGCGTGCCTGAAAGCTTAAATGCAATAGTTCAGAAAAAATTAACGGAAGTAATAATAAAGCCTTTGCCTGAAACAACTCAAAAGGCTTTAAGTGAAAAAGCCCTGGCAAAGATTTTGGCTCTTTTAAAAAATAAGGACGCAGCAGCCATAGGCCCCGGGCTTTCGCAGGATAAGCAGACAGTGCAACTTGTATTGCGCCTTCTGCCCCATTTAAAAATACCTGCGGTGCTGGACGCGGACGCGTTAAATTCACTGGCAGGTAATTTCGCTTTAATAAAAAAAATAAAAGCGCCTGTTATTATTACGCCTCATCCGCGCGAGATGTCCAGGCTTATGAATTTAACAGTCGGCTATATACAAAAAAGCAGAAAAGAAGTTGCAATGCAGGCCGCGAGAAAATATAATATTACCGTTGTGCTAAAGGGCCATAACACCGTTATCGCGCATCCGGGACATAAGATTTATGTAAATAAAACCGGTAATCCCGGCATGGCAACTGCGGGAAGCGGCGATGTTTTATGCGGAATTATAAGTTCTTTCCTGGCGCAAGGCGCGCAGCCTTTCCAGGCAGCTAAGCTGGGCGCTTACGTACATGGCGCAGCAGGGGATTTAGCTGCAAAGCAGACAGGCGAAGTTTCTTTGATAGCAAGTGATATTTTAGGCAAGATACCTCAAGCCATACTTAAAATTCAAAAACAAAGGCCGGCGTAGCTCAGTTGGTAGAGCAGCAGTTTTGTAAACTGCGGGTCGGGGGTTCGATTCCCTTCGCCGGCTCCAGAAATCGAACCCTAAAAAGGGGTTATAGGGGAAAAGATTATTTTCCCCTATCGGCGTAATTAACTGCTATGCGGAAGGAAAAGGAATATTAAGGAAAAACCATCAGGGTTTTTCCTTAAATTGTGAGCCCTGTTTTTTAGGGCGAACAATGGTTCGATTCCCTTCGCCGGCACCATGGTTCGACGCGGGCCGCTGCAAAGCGGCCCTTGCTCACCATTATTATGATACAAAAACCCACCATAGGAATCATAAGCTTGGGATGCCCGCGCAATATGGTAGATTCCGAAGTAATGTTGGGCACCTTAAAGCAAAAAGGGTATATAATCAAAGAAGGCGTTTCGGATTGCGATATCGCAATTATAAACACCTGCGCTTTTGTTGAAGACGCCAAGCAGGAAGCAATAGGCATAATCTTACAAGCAGCTGAATTAAAAAACCAGGGGCACATCAAAAAGATTATAGTAACAGGCTGTCTTTCGCAAAGACACAGGGAAATTTTAAAAAAGCGCATTCATGAAATTGACTCTCTTTTAGGAACATCTGATTTTGACAAAATAATAAACGCTGTCAGGGCAGTCGAAAAAGGAAAAAGCTTCTTTAGCGTAAGCGCCCCGGATAATATATACTCCCACAACTCACAAAGATACTTATTAACCCCCCAATTTTACACATACGTAAAGATTGCCGAAGGCTGTAACAACAAATGCTCTTATTGCGCGATTTATAAAATAAGGGGAAAGCACAGAAGCAGGCCGCACGTTTCAATCTTAAAAGAAGTAAATAATCTTACAAAAGGCAATAAAGTTTCGGAATTAAACATAATAGCGCAGGATACTACATCTTACGGGAAAGACATACGCGGAGAATATAGCCTGGCGCGCCTGCTTAAAGAGATAGCAGAATCTGCCCAGGCGCATTGGATACGACTTCTTTATACACACCCCCGCCATTTTACAGACGAGCTTATAAGCGTGATAAACGATGAAGGCCGCGTGTGTAAATATATTGATCTGCCCATACAGCACGCAAGCGACAGAATGCTTAAAAGCATGAACCGGCGCGTTACAAAATCCCAGATGCAGTTATTAATCGATAAAATAAGAAAAGGTATACCTGCGGTAGCCTTGCGTACGTCAGTTATTGTCGGATTCCCCGGCGAGCGGGATGAGGATTTTAAAGAGCTGCTTGAATTTATAAGGCAAACAAAATTTGAAAGGCTGGGGGCTTTTGTATATTCAAGGGAAGAGGATACGCCTGCGTATAAATTTAAAAAGCAGGTGCCCGATGATATAAAACGGCAAAGGCTGGATGAGGTCATGAAGCTGCAGCAGGAAATATCTACACAGGTAAACAAGAAATGGCTTAACAGGCAGCTTGAAGTCCTGATAGAGGAAAAGACGGATAAGAACAGCTACACAGGGCGCACCCAGTATGACGCGCCTGAAGTGGACGGCGTAGTTTACGTGCATTCAGACAAAGAATTGCAGCCCGGCGATTTCGCGATGGTAGACATAACAGATACATTAGAGTATGATTTGACAGGAGAGGCAAAGTGAATCTCGCTAACAAACTGACAGTATCCCGCATAGTTTTGGCCTTTGTATTTATGTTTTTTCTTTTTTTAAACTGGCCGTATGCCCGCCTATGCGCGCTTTTTATTTTCGCGGCAGCGTCGCTTACCGATTATTACGATGGTAAAATAGCAAAAAAATATAATATGATTACAGACCTGGGCAAACTTATGGACCCTATTGCAGACAAAATTCTGGTATTAGCGGCATTTTTATCTTTTGTGCAGCTTAATATTGTCCCGGCATGGGCGGTAGTAATAATTATCCTAAGGGAATTTATAATAACAGGCATGAGGCTGGTGCTGTTAACCAGGAAAAAGGTAGTCGCTGCTTCAAAGGCAGGAAAACATAAGACGGTTTCACAAATGGTCTCTATAATTATGATTTTGGTTTACCTTGTGATAAAACAGCTGGCTGAATATGCCTTTAAATTTTCATGGTGGAATTTCAGAATAGATAATGTCTTACAGAACGTCATATATGTTATGATACTTATAACAGTTGCGCTAACCGTAATATCAGGTGCATCATATCTTAAAAATAACATAAAGGCTTTGCGATGAACCCCGCCCTTCCTTGATTGGAAGACGGGGCAGAAAGGAAGAGCGGGGTGAAAACAGTCGTTAAACTTATTGCAAGCGGGTTGTATACAGGTTATTCTCCGATTGCCCCGGGCACCATAGGCAGCGTATTGGGAGTTTTGATATTTTTACAACTGCAGGAATCTAAGGCAGCGTATATTCTCGTTTGCCTGCTGCTGACAGTATTGGGGTTTCTGGTGGCAGGCCCGGCAGAAAAGCTTTACAATAAAAAAGACCCCAGGGTAATAACCATAGATGAAATCGCCGGCATGTGCATAGTCTATCTTGGCATGCCGCCAAAAATGTGGGTTATAATTACAGGATTTGTTTTTTACAGGATATTTGATATTGTAAAGCCGCCGCCTGCGAGAAACGCGGAAAGTTTAAAAGGAAGCTTAGGCATTATGCTGGATGATATTATAGCGGCAGTTTACGCCAATATAATTCTTCAGATTTTAACAAGAGTTGTTTTGAGAATCGGCTCATAGATTGAGCCCGAGCCGGTAAGAGTAGATTTAAACAGTATAATTTCCTGTACGGAAAGCTTTTCCGATGAAGAAAAGCTTTTTTCTTTTTCAATAACCTCAGCTAATTTTTGTTTGTTTTTAAAAGAACCTTGTCCTGAGCCTGCCGAAGGACGCACCCTGCCTAGCGTAAGGTGCGCAGAAAATTTTCGTTCTTCCTTAGGAAACCCCGCTTTTGCCAGATTTTCCTCAATGCTGTCGCATATCAAGCTTGTTTGTTTGCTTCCCTCATCCATGCCGACCCATATAACTCTCGGTGATAAAAAATCAGGGAACGCGCCTATGCCTTTAAGACTTGTATCGTAGCTTTTAAACTGCGCGCAGGATTTTTTAAGCGCATCTTTAACAGTTTCAATCTGTTCATCTGTTATATTGCCCAGGAATTTTAATGTGATATGAATGTTTTCAGGAGCGACCCATTTTACGTCGGCATTGGAGGCTTTTAGCTTTTGCTGCAAAACGGCAAGTTCTTTGTAGAGGGTTTTATTAAGCGCTATTGCTATGAATGCGCGTGCGATTTTATCCATATTGGTTATCCACAACAATAGCGGAGCCTTAAGGCTCCGCTATTGATAATTGTTCTCTTAACATATTGAGCGCAACCTGACTGCTGAGGAACTTTATAACCTTCCGCTCGCCTGTAAAATGGCATTCCTTACAAATTATTTTGTTTTTGGTAGACAGCGCTATGTACACAAGGCCAACGGGTTTTTTCTTGGTTGCGCCGCCCGGGCCCGCTATTCCTGTTATTGCCACGCCCATCTCCGTATTTGCCAATTTTCTTGCGTTGGCAGCCATGCGCAGGACTGTCTGGCGGCTAACGGCGCCGTATTTCTTTATTATCTGTGGAGGCACGCCAAGAAGGAGAGTCTTTGAGAAATAAGAATATGCGACCAAAGAAAATTTCAAATACCTGGATGCCCCGGGAATGTCTGTAAGCCTGCTTGACAAAAGCCCGCCGGTGCATGATTCCGCAATTGCTATGGTCTTATTGTTTTTTGATAAAAGACCTGCAACCGAGCCTTCCAGCGTTTGCTCATCAATGCCGAAAATAAGATTCTTTAATTTTTTTCTTATCTTATGCTCAACTGTTGTAATAAGCTTATCAGCATCTTTTTCCGAATGCGCCTTTGCAGTTATCTTAAGGTCAACCTGGCCGGGCTTAGCGTATATGCCGACTGTGGCGCTGCCCGACATTTCCAGGATTTTCTTTACCTTGGGGTGAAGCTGGCTTTCCGCAGAGCCTGTGGTCTTAATCGTCCTGGTTTTTATGATGGAGGACTTTTTATAAGTAAGTTTTTTTAAGTAAGGCACAACAGATTCCTCAAACATAGGCATGAGCTCCATCGGCGGGCCTGGAAGAGCGATTAATACTGACAATGGGGACACCCTACCTGGTGATTTTCTATCAGCTTTATTAGTAGGGTGTCCCCACTTCGAGATAATTCCAGGAGCTGTACCTCTGTCATTTTTAACCCAGATTACGCCGCTGGGTATATAAGCCTGTCTGATATTATTTTTAGGGGTTTTTATATGCCTTATACGAAAGCGGTTTTGTATTAAGCGCCAGATCTCTTTTTTAAAAGTTAGTTTTTTATCCAAAGCCATTGAAAGAGCCTGCAGGGTGTAATCGTCGACAGTTGGCCCAAGGCCTCCGGTTGTTATAACAATATCCGAGCGGCCGAGCGCATAGCTGATGGCTGAAGAAAGCCGCGCGGGATTATCGCCTACAGTTGTATGGTAATACACATCAATGCCAAGCTCAGCCAGCTTTCTCGAAAGGTAGGTGGCGTTGGTATTTGTTATGTGCCCCAATAAAATTTCAGTGCCTATGCTGATAATTTCTGCTCGCATGTTGCTATTATATAGGAAGTTACTTGCATAGCGCAAGAGAAAAGCTTGCAAGCTTTTTAATGATAAGCGAAGAGCGCTGTGGATAAAGTTAATCGTAAGGCTTTGTGCCAATTGCCGAGAGCGACAAGCGAAGGCAATGGCACAAAGCCTAAGGTATAAGTTTAACTAACAACGCTTGAGCGAAACAGTCGCGCTGCTGGTAGCTGTCTGCTATGCTTGGTTAGAAGCGATTTTTGAAAGAAAATACGTTTTAAAACAGTCTATTATAGTGAGGGTCGAGGTGTCTTTGAAAACGTCTCGGAAGGAGGTGAGGCTATGCGTATTTAAGCTGAAAATTCGCTTTACTTTGAAAGAAAGTGATTGTATAATTATTAGTCTATAAATAATATTAGGAGGGTAAAAAATGGTTAAAGCTTCGCAGAAAAGGGACAAAGTTGAAGATACACAGGACGTGACAACTGATAAGGCAAAGGCGCTTAGCCTTGCTTTAGGCCAGATTGAAAAGCAGTTTGGCAAAGGCTCTATTATGAAACTGAATAAAGACACTAAAACCGATATCGCTACCATACCGACAGGAGCGCTTTCGCTGGACATAGCTTTAGGGGTAGGCGGCGTTCCGCGAGGAAGAGTAGTTGAAATATACGGGCCTGAGTCAAGCGGCAAAACCACTCTTACGCTAAGCATCATAAGTCAGGCGCAGAAAAAAGGCGGGGCCGCGGCATTTATTGACGCAGAAAACGCCTTTGACCCTGCTTATGCAGAGAAAATCGGAGTAAACTTAGAAGAGCTTTTAATATCGCAGCCTGACAGCGCAGAGCAGGCCTTGTCAATAGCTGAAACCCTGGTGCGCTCAAACGCAGTTGACGTGGTTGTTATAGATTCAGTAGCTGCCTTGGTTCCGCGCGCTGAAATAGAAGGCGAGATGGGAGACCCGCAGATGGGGCTTCAGGCAAGGCTCATGAGCCAGGCGCTGAGAAAGTTAAGCTCATCGATTAATAAATCCAAGACATGCGTGATATTTATAAACCAGATAAGAGAAAAGATAGGCGTTATGTTCGGAAATCCGGAAACCACTCCGGGTGGACGCGCATTAAAATTTTATTCTTCTGTCAGGCTTGATATAAGGCGTACGGAATATATAAAATCGCAGGACAAAGTAATAGGCAGCCGCGTAAGGGTAAAGGTAGTGAAAAACAAGGTCGCCGCGCCTTTTAGACAGGCAGAGCTTGAGATAATGTATGACAGAGGTATCTACTGGGAAGCCAGCGTCCTGGAAACAGCGGCGGAACACAACATAGTCAAAAGAGAAGGCGCATGGTTCTCTTACAATGACCAGAAAATAGGGCAGGGCAAAGAAAACGCCTGCTTATACCTTAAGCAAAATCCCAAAATATTATCTGAGATAGAAACAAAAACAAGGCAGGCAGCCTTGGCCAGCGCGTAATTATTAGAAATGACCGAAAGCAATATAAGTTATGATAAAGCCTTAGCCTATGCACACAAGCTTTTTACTTTCAGGCCGCGCAGCGAGAAAGAGCTGAGGGAAAGATTGAACAGGCGCGGCTATAATAGCGCAGTTATAGACAGGGTAATCACCGAATATAAGCAGAAAGGCTTGCTTAACGACGAACGTTTTGCGAAGTTGTGGGGTTTAAGCAGGCTGCAGTCAAAACCATCTTCGCTGTTAAAGATAAAACATGAGCTCGCCTTAAAAGGTATTGACCCGCAGACAACAGAAAATGTTTTGGGCCAGCTTAAAGAAGATTTTGACGAATATGAAACCGCAAAGGCGCTGGCGGAAAAAAGAATGCGCTTTTTGACAAGGCTTGATAAATTAAACCCCCACACCAACCTGGATAGATGTAAGGCTGGTAAAGTTGGTGTGGGGGTAAAGGCAAAGAAGAGGCTGTTTGATTATTTAAAACGGCGTGGGTTTTCCTCGGATATAACTTATAAGGTGCTAAACGAAACATTTAAAGATGACGCATAACGAACTCAGAAAAAAATTCTTGGATTTTTTTAAGGCAAAAGGCCACACCGCACTTTCAAGCGACCATCTTGTGCCAGCAGGCGACGCAAGCGTGCTCTTTACAAGTGCGGGCATGAACCAGTTCAAGGAGCAGTTCCTGGGGCATTTAAAAGGCTACAGCCGCGCAACAACATGCCAGAAGTGCCTGCGCACAGATGACTTAAAAAATGTCGGCGTTACATCGTATCATCATACGTTCTTTGAAATGCTGGGAAATTTTTCTTTCGGGGATTATTTCAAGGAGGACGCGATTTGCTGGGCATGGGAATTTTTAACCGAGCAGTTAAAGCTGGATAAAAACAAGCTCCTCGTTTCGGTGTATAAGGACGATGAGGAATCTTACAATATATGGAAAGACAAGATAAAAATACCCAAAGAAAAAATAATGAAGCTGGGGGACAAGGACAATTTCTGGCCCTCAGACGCAAAGGCAAACGGCCCTAACGGTCCCTGCGGCCCCTGTTCAGAAATTTTTTATGATTATGGAGAACCTTTCGGCTCTGTGGAGGTATGGAATCTGGTATTTACGCAGTTTAACAGAAAAGAAGGCGGGGCGTTAGAGCCTTTGCCGAATAAAAACATAGACACAGGCATGGGCTTAGAAAGGCTGTGCGCTGTTGTGGAAGGCGTAACCAATAATTTTGACACAGATCTTTTTAAGCCCATTATCGCGGCAATAAAAAATGAAGTTTCAAACAGCAGTAATATTGATAAGCAAAAAAGGGATTTTCACGCAATAGCAGACCATATAAGGGCAGTGAGCTTTGCCATATCTGACGGCATAGTGCCGTCAAATGAAGAGCGCGGCTATGTTATAAGGAATTTAATAAGAAAATCAGCGCTTCACGGGAAAAATCTCGGAGCGAAAAAACCTTTTCTGTATAAGCTTGTGCCTGCTGTGGCTAGTGTGATGCAGGAGGCTTATCCTGAGCTTAAAGCAAGGCGCGAAAACATAAGCCAGCTTGTTTTATCCGAAGAGGAGAAATTCACCTCGACTTTGGAAGAGGGCATAAGGATACTGAAAGATGAAATGGCCCGATTAAGCGGAGATAGCAAAAGTGAGATTACAGGCGAATTTGCCTTTAAGCTTTTTGACACGCACGGTTTTCCTCTTGAGCTGGCGAAAGAAGCTGCCAGCCAAAAAGGTTTTACAATAGATGAAAAAGAATTTGACGGCCTTATGACAAGACAGCGCGACCAGTCGCGCAAAAAAGGCAAAATAGCGGATACTATTTTTAAAAGCCCGCTGGTAAAAGAAAAGACGCAATTTATAGGATATGAAAAAACCCAGGCGCAGGTGAAGGTGCTTGAGATAATTAAAGATAAAAAGCCGGTAGAGAAATTGGAAAAAGGCGAAAGGGCGCAGGCAGTGCTTGATGTTTCTCCTTTTTACGGCGAAGGCGGAGGCCAGGTAGGCGATACGGGGCTGTTAAAGTCAGCGAAAGTTACAGTAAAAGTTTTAAACGCTCAAAAAGAAGCTAACGCCATATTGCTTGATGTTGAAGTGGAATCCGGCAAATTATCCAAAGGCGATACTGTAACAGCGCAGGTTGACGAAGAAAGAAGGCACGCAGTAGCAAAAAACCACACTGCAACGCATCTTCTTCAGGGCGCTTTACGCAAGGTTTTAGGCGAACATGTGCGCCAGCAGGGTTCTTTTGTGGAGCCGCAGCGCCTGAGATTTGATTTCACGCATTTTAAGGCATTAAGCGAAGATGAATTAAGCAGGGTTGAGCAGCTGGTAAATGAAAAAATAAACAGCTCTGACGCTGTAAACAGCGAAGTTATGGATATTGATAAAGCAAAGGCAAAAGGCGCTTTGGCGTTTTTCGGGGATAAATATGATAAAGAAGTGCGCATGGTTTCTCTGGGTGATTACAGCATGGAACTGTGCGGCGGTACGCATGTTAAAAACACAAAAGACATAGGAATTTTTAAGATAACATCAGAGGGCTCTGTGGCAAGCGGTATAAGAAGAATCGAAGCTGTTACCGGCAGCGCAGCGCAAGGCATATTAAACAGCCAGCAAAAGACCCTTGAAGATATATGCGCGCTTTTAAAATGCAGCCAGGAAAACGCCGCAGACAAACTAAGGCAGCTTATGACGGAATTCGACGATTTACAGAATAAATTAAAACAAACAATGTTGAATGAGGTAAAAAACTCCGCGCAGGGCCTTATAGATAAAGCCAAAAAAGTAAATGATGCATTTTTTATTGTTTCAAAAATGCAGGGTGCTCAACCCGAACTTTTACGGTGCGCAGTTGATACCATAAGGGTTAAGTTAAAAGACGCTAAATGGGCGGCGATGCTTACTTCTTTAAACGAAACCCAGGTTTTTTTAATACTTGCCGCAAGCAAAAACCTGTCTGAAAAAGGTTTTCACTGCGGAAAATTAATATCTAAAATAGCGGCCTTAGCAGGCGGTTCAGGCGGCGGCAGGCCTGACATGGCCCAGGCAGGCATAAAAGATGTACCAAATATTGATACTGTGCTGGAAAAGAGCGAAAAAATTATTCTGGAGGAATTAAAAAGGTGAACCCCGCTCTTCCTGCTGAAACAAACAACACAAGGAAGGGCTGGGTGAACCCCGCCCTTCCTAATAATATTATGACAGAGGTAGGTTATGCGGGTAAAACACAAAAAATACAATTTATTAGTTTGGTAAAGAAAGGAAGGGCGGGGTGAAACTTATAAAACCATCAGGCAATGAATCCGGCAGGCTGTATAACAGAAATTATATATGCAATAAAAAGATAAACGCCAAAGTCGCAAGGATAATAGATGACGTAAGGCGCGAAGGCGACAAAGCTCTTTTGCGCTACACAAGAAGGTTTGACGGTGTAAAGCTTAAAATCAAAGACCTGAAAGTTTCAACATCTGAAATAAACGGTGCTTACCAGGATTTAAATCCCGCAATTATAAGCAGCCTTAAGGTAGTTATCGAAAATATGACAAAGTTTTATAAAAAGCAGCTAAAAAAATCATGGAGGATTAAAGATAAAGATATTGTGCTCGGGGAAATGATAAACCCCATAGACTCTGTAGGCATATATATTCCCGCAGGCACAGCGCCTCTTATATCAACAGTATATATGACAGTGCTGCCTGCGAAGGTTGCCGGCGTTGAAAGGATAGTCCTTGTCAGCCCGCCGAATAAATACAACAGCATAAATCCGCACATCCTGGCTGTCGCAAACCTGCTCGGCGTCAAGGAAGTTTATAAAATCGGAGGGGCGCAGGCAATCGCGGCGCTTGCATTCGGGACCAAGACTATTCCGAAGGTGTCCAAAATCATAGGCCCTGGCAACCCCTATGTCACAGAGGCAAAGCGCCAGGTATACGGATATGTTGATATTGACATGCTTGCAGGCCCAAGCGAAGTTGTTATTATTGCCAGCCGTTCCGTGGACCCCAAGTTTGTGGCAGCTGATCTGGCTGCGCAGGCAGAGCATGCGGGCGGATTTTCTATTTTAATCACAACATCCAAATCCATGGCTAAGGTAATAAAGCAATTTTCCGATGAAGGCTATGTAATAAAAGCGAAAAATCTCGATGAAGCGGTGGATATCGCAAACCGTATTGCTCCGGAGCATTTGCAATTAATGGTTAAAAACCCGCAGAAAATTTTAAAAAGTATCAGAAACGCCGGAGCAGTATTTTTAGGGCAATATTCACCGACAGCAGTTGGGGATTATATAGCGGGGCCGAGCCATGTGCTGCCCACAGGAGGAACAGCGAAATTTTTCTCCGGGCTAAGCACGCATGATTTTTTAAAAAGCACGCACGTGATATCTTATTCCAAAAAGGCGCTGGAAAACGTAGCAGGCGACATAGAAAAGATAGCGGCCCTGGAAGGGCTTACCAAGCACATAGAATCAGTGAAGGAGAGATTTAAGTAGTCGACAGTCGATAGTCAATAGTCGACAGTCAACAGAAAGAAGAAAAATGACAAGAAAAGCGAAGTTAAGAAGAAAAACAAAAGAAACCGATATTTCCATAGAGCTTAATTTAGACGGCAGAGGAAAATCGCATATAAAAACAGGCATAGGATTTTTGGACCACATGCTGGAATTATTTGCGTTTCACGGATTGTTCGACTTAAAGGTTATTGTTAAAAAAAGCGACCTGGATGTGGATATACATCATACAAACGAAGATGTGGGCCTTTGTATGGGTGAAGTTTTTAAAAAGGCACTAGGCTCTAAAAAAGGTATAAACCGCTTTGGCACAAGCTTCATTCCCATGGATGAAGCGCTGGCAAAAGTAAGGGTAGTGGCGGACATATCGGGCAGGCCTTCGCTGCATTTTGATACCAGGAAGTTATCTCTTTTGGGTAAAACAACCATAATGCCCTATGACATAACAGCAGCCAGGCATTTTTTCAATGCGTTTGCCACAACAAGCGGTATAAACCTGCATATAGACACGTTAAAGGGCGACGACTTTCATCATATTATTGAGGCTGTGTTTAAGGCATTTGGCAGGGCCTTGTCTGGAGCAGTCAAGATAGAACCGCGCATAAAGGGGAAAACTCCGTCCACAAAAGGAAAACTGTAAATGATAATTTTGCCTGCCATAGATATCCGCAGCAATAAAGTCGTGCGCCTGCTGCAGGGTGATTTTACAAAGGAAACAATATATTCCGGTGACCCCCTTAATATGGCCGTAAGATGGGAGAGGGAAGGCGCAAAGATGTTGCACGTTGTTGACCTTGACGGCGCGTTTTCCGGAAAGCTCGTTAACCTGGCTGTTATAAAGCAAATAGCAAAGGCAGTAAAGATACCCGTTGAATTAGGAGGGGGCTTACGCAGCGAAAAAGACATTGATAAGGCTTTTGACTGCGGCGTAAAAAGGGTAGTTGTGGGAACAAAGGCATACAAGGATGAGAATTTTTTAAAAAGAGTAGTCAAAAAATACGCGCAAAATTTAGCCATAAGCATTGATGCGGGTAAAGGCGATATAGCCTCTGAAGGATGGAAGGCAAAAGCCCCCGTCAGCTTACAGGATTTTATAAATAAAATCAACGCCGTTGGAGTAAATACCGTAATCTATACCGATATATTAAAAGACGGGACAATGCAGGGCCCTAATATTGAGGCAATAAGCCAAATGGCGGATAAGCTGGCCTGTAATCTTATCGCTTCAGGCGGCATTTCATCTTTAAATGATATTAAGGCAGTAAAAGATTTAAACAAAAAAAATATCGCAGGCATTATCGTAGGCAAGGCGCTTTACGAAGGAGCCTTTACATTAAAACAAGCAAATGAGGAGATAGAATGAGCTGGATAGATAAAGTAAAATTTGATGAAAAAGGCCTTGTGCCTGTGGTTGTGCAGGATTATAAAAGCAAAGATGTGTTAATGGTAGCCTACGCGAACATGGAAGCCCTGGAAAGAACGCTTATCGAGAGAAAGGTATATTATTATTCGCGTTCAAGGCAGAAATTGTGGCTAAAAGGCGAAACCTCAGGTTTTACGCAGACAGTGAAAAGTATTTATGTTGACTGCGACATGGACTGCCTGCTTATTAAGGTAATTCAAAAAGGCGGGGCATGCCACACAGGCTATATGAGCTGCTTCTACAGGGAAGATGCAAAAGGTATATTGGAGGAAAGGGGCAAAAAGGTTTTTGACCCTGAAAAGGTGTATAAAAAAAGGTCATAAACTAATATGTATTTCCCGGATAAAAAAGAATTCATAAGAAAATCCAAAAAGGCCAACCTGATACCCGTGTATAAGGAAATATCCGCGGATTATCTTACGCCTTTATTGGCGTATAAAAGGCTTGAAGGGAATAATTCTTTTCTGCTTGAATCTGTCGAAGGCGAGGAGAGAATTGCCAGGTATTCCTTTTTAGGGAGCAATCCTTCAACCGTGATTTTTATAAAAGGCAGCGATGTCACTATAAGGCATAACAACAAAACCCGTAAGCTTTGTTGCGATAACCCGTTCGATTATATGAAGTCATTTATGAAACAGTTTAAGGCTGCGCATACTCAAGGGCTTCCGCGCTTTTACGGCGGCCTGGTCGGCTACATAGGCTATGACTGCATAAGGTATTTTGAGGATATACCCGACACATGCAAAGATGATTTGAAATTATATGATGCAGTCCTTATGCTGACAGATACCATGCTGATATTTGACCACATAAGCCATAAAATAAAAGTCGTATCAAACGTGCACGTAAAATCAAAGTTACCGAAAGCCCTGACTGGGCAATATAACAGCGCAATAAAGCAGATAGAAAAAATAGTCGCAATTCTGAACAGGCCCATAAAAGAACCTGTAATCTCACATGGAAAGCAAAGGGGTATAAAAATAGAATCTAATTTTAAAAAACAGGAATTTAAAAACTCCGTAATAAAAGCGAAAGAACATATTAAGAAAGGCGACATAATACAAGTTGTACTGTCCCAGAGGTTTAAAACCGTCTTTAAGCAGGACCCTCTTAATGTTTACAGGGCGCTTCGCTCTATAAACCCTTCACCTTATATGTTTTATCTTTCTTTCGGCGCGCTTAAGCTGGTGGGTTCTTCGCCAGAGATTATGGTAAGGTCAGAAGATAACATAGTAACGATAAGGCCTATAGCAGGCACGCGCAAAAGAGGGAAAAATGACAAAGAAGACGCTGCCTTGGTTAAGGATTTGCTTTCTGACCCGAAAGAATGCGCAGAGCATTTGATGCTTGTGGATTTGGGAAGAAATGACTTAGGCAGGGTATGCAAGCCTGGGACTGTAAAACTGAACGAATTTATGATTATAGAAAAATATTCGCAGGTTATGCACATTGTAAGCGATTGCAGCGGTACACTGGAAAAAGGCAAAGATTCATTTGACGTGCTTAAGGCCTCTTTTCCGGCGGGCACTGTCTCAGGAGCCCCGAAAATAAGGGCAATGGAAATTATAGATGAGTTGGAAAATACCAAAAGGGCGGTATATGCAGGATGCATAGGATATTTTTCATTTTCCGGCAACATGGATACCTGCATAGCAATAAGGACAATAGTGCTAAAGGGCGGTTACGCGTATGTTCAGGCAGGAGCAGGGCTGGTAGCTGACTCTGTGCCTGAAAAAGAACATAAGGAAACCCAGAACAAGGCAAAGGCAATGTTTAAAGCTCTGTCTTTGGCAGGTGGAATGCAATGATATTGATGATAGATAACTACGATTCCTTTACCTATAATTTAGTCCAGTATCTGGGTGAGCTAAAGCAAAAGGTGCTTGTTTACAGAAATGATAAAATAGGCATAAGCGCAATAAAAAAGTTAAAACCCAGCTATATAGTTATTTCACCGGGGCCCGGTGAGCCAAAAGACGCAGGCATATCCAATGAGGTAATCAAAACTTTTGCAGGTGAAATACCGATTTTAGGAGTATGCCTTGGCCATCAGTGTATAGGTCATGTTTACAAAGGGAAGATAGTCCGCGCTAAAAATTTGATGCACGGCAAAACTTCGCCGGTTTATCATAATGGCAAAACCATATTTAAAAACATACCAAACCCTTTTGAGGCTACCAGGTACCACTCGCTTTTAGTGGAAAAAAAGAGCCTGCCAAAAGTGTTAAGCGTAATCGCGCATACAAAGGCAGGCGAAATAATGGCGATGAAGCATAAAAAATACGCTCTTTGGGGCGTGCAGTTTCATCCTGAATCAATCCTTACCAAAGAAGGAAAGCGTATATTAAAAAATTTCCTGGAGCAAAATTAGGTCCAAACTTATGGAACAAAATAAATATAAATTTGCTGACCGACTTTATCCCTCGCTTAAACAAGCTAAAATTTTCGCAGAAAATTTTAGCTTAAGCTTCGGGATTAATTCGCACCTTCATGGAAGAAGTTCAAAGAAAGGAATTGATTTACGCTCCCTGCCTGCCGATAGGCAGGCGTGGTCGCGTAAATCAAGTGCTCATTAAAATGATAAGAGAAGCGATTATAAAACTGGCGGAGAAAAAAGACTTAACGCATGCTGAAATGTCTTTTGCGTTTGAGGAAATAATGGGCGGGCTTGCGGAGCCTGTACAGATAAGCGCATTTATTACAGCGCTGCGCTTAAAAGGCGAGACCGTTGATGAAATTACCGATGCGGCAAAGGTAATGCGTAAATTTGCCACCAAGATTGACGTAAGAAAATCCGTGGACATAGACCGCGATGAAATAAACCTGGAGGAAGAAACCATTGTTGATACCTGCGGCACAGGCGGCAGCGGCACAAATACATTTAATATTTCAACTACAGTTGCATTTGTCGTTGCAGGCTGCGGCATAAAGGTCGCAAAGCACGGAAACCGTTCTGCCTCGAGCCAATGCGGTAGCGCAGATGTGCTTGAGGAATTGGGCGTAAATTTAAGCCTTACTCCTGAGCAGGTCAGGGACTGCGTCAAAGCTATAGACATAGGCTTTTTATACGCGCCGTTATTTCATGGAGCGATGAAATATGCAGCACCGATAAGAAAGGCCATAGGCATAAGGACTATATTCAATATCCTGGGGCCATTGGCAAATCCCGCAGGGGCCACATGCCAGGTTCTGGGCGTATATGATAAAAATCTTACCAGGACAATTGCCGAAGTTTTGAATAACCTCGGAACAAAACGCGCGTTTGTAGTATGCGGTTACGATACATTGGATGAGATTTCCATAACAGGCCCTACCCTGGTATCGGAATTAAAAAACAAAAAAGTAAAGACATATACCATAACGCCCAGGAAATATGGGTTTAAAAAGGCGTGTCTGGAAGACATCGCAGGCGGCAACGCCAAGGAAAACGCTGGTATCATACTTTCTGTATTAGAGGGGAAAAAAGGCCCAAGAAGAGATGTCGTGCTGTTAAACGCGGCATTTGCGATTTACGCTGCGTCTGCGGCAGGGGATATAAAAGACGCGATACAAAAGGCATCTTACGCGATAGACTCAGGAGCTGCCCTTAAAAAGCTAAACCAGCTCAAAGAATTTAGCAATGGACACAATAAATGATAGTAGCCCAGATAATAGAAGAAAAACAAAAAGGCATAGATAGGGCAAAGGCAATATTTCCACAAAAAGAGCTTGCCCAGGAATGCTCGCGGCAAATGGCCTTAAGGCGCAGTTTTAAGCACGCCATAACCAGGAAAAACGGCATAAATATAATAGGTGAGATAAAAAAGGCGTCGCCCAGCCGCGGAATTATAAGAAAAGATTTTAAGGTAGAGGAAATCGCAAAAGCATACCAGCTAAACGGTATAAGCGCGATTTCGGTGCTGACAGAGGAAAAGTTTTTTTTAGGTTCTCTTGATTATATAAATATAGTAAAGCAGGTCTGCACCCTGCCGGTCTTGAGAAAAGATTTCATCGTGGACGAATATCAGTTATACGAGTCCTGCTGTTACGGAGCGGACGCTGTTTTGCTTATCGCAGACATTCTCTCCGCGGAGCAGATAGTAGAATTTAAAAATATAGCAGCTTCGCTGAAAATGGATTCATTGGTTGAGGCGCACAGCGAGGAAGACCTGGATAAGGCGATAAAATCAGGCGCCGATATAATAGGCATTAATAACAGGGACCTGCATACATTTAAGCTGAATTTAAAGACAGCCGAGAACCTCATGCACTTAATACCAAAGGTAAAAACCATTGTCATAGAAAGCGGTATTAAATCCAATGCGGACCTTTTGTTTCTAAAAAGCCTGGGCGCAAGCGCGGCATTATTAGGCGAGGTCTTTATGGAGGCAGAGGATATTTCAGCGAAAGTGAAAGAGGTTTTAGGCAAATAAAATGGTTAAGGTAAAGATTTGCGGCATAACAAACCAGGAAGACGCAGTGATGGCAGCCCAGGCAGGGGCCGATATGCTGGGTTTTATATTTTATAAGAAAAGCCCAAGATACATAACGCCGCAAAAGGCAAAAGACATAATGTCCGCCCTGCCTGCGCACATACAAAAAATAGCGTTATTCGTCAACGAAGAAAAGCAGGTAATATCAGATATATTAAACCAGATAAGAGAGATAGACATGCTGCAGTTCCACGGCGATGAGACGCCGCAAATGTGCAATGCCTTTAACAAAATGATAATAAAGGCAATAAGGGTAAAGGGCAAATCGTCTTTAAAAGATATGACTAAATATAAAGTAAATTTCTTTTTGCTCGACGCGTTTAAAAAAGACACATATGGAGGCACGGGGTTAAATTTCGACTGGCAGCTTGCCCTGGATGCGAAAAAATACAAGGTACCTGTGATTTTATCAGGGGGGCTTAATCCTGACAATGTAAAAGAAGCCATAGGACAGGTTTTGCCTTATGCCGTTGATGTTTCAAGCGGCGTTGAATATTCACCCGGCAGAAAAGACGCCAGCTTGGTGAAAAAATTTATAGAAAGAGTAAAAGGAGGACACAAATGAGGAACTTTTTTAAAACAACATTTCTTCTAACATTGCTTACGCTTTTACTGGTGTGGCTTGGTTCAGCTATCGGAGGCCGCTCAGGAGTTGTTGTGGGATTTTGTTTTGCACTTTTGCTGAATTTCGCAAGCTACTGGTTTTCAGATAAAATAGTGCTGGCAATGTACAGGGCTAAAGCAGCGCCTGAGGGGAAATTTCCACATCTTTACAGGATAGTTTCGGACCTGTCAACCAAGGCCGGCATCCCCATGCCCAAGATTTATATAATTCCCACGCAGACGCCGAATGCCTTTGCTACAGGAAGAGGGCCGAAACACGCGGCAGTAGCTGTTACGCAGGGCATTATGCAGATTTTAGCAGAGGATGAATTGCGCGGAGTATTAGCGCACGAGCTTGCGCATGTCAAAAACAGGGACATACTTATATCTACCATCGTAGCCACAATAGCAGGCGCAATATCAATGATCGCTAATATGGCAAGGTGGGCAGTGATGTTCGGCACAGGCTCAAGAGGCCGCCGCGAAGGAAGCAACGTGATAGGCGTTTTGATTATGAGCATTATAGCGCCGATAGTCGCTTTGCTTATACAGCTTGCGGTATCGCGCAGCAGGGAATACCAGGCTGATGAATCAGGCGCAAGGATATGCCATTCCCCTATTTCTCTTGCTAACGCGTTAAAGAAACTTACTCAGGCGTCAAAGCTAATGCCAATGCATGGCGCAAACCCGAGCACCGCGCATCTTTTTATCGTAAATCCATTAAGCGGCGCAGGGCTTATTAATCTTTTCAGCACCCATCCTCCGCTGGAGGAAAGAATAAAAAAGTTGCAGGAGATGTCTGTCTGATTTTTAAAAATATGGCACAAGATATAAACTATGGCTGGAAACAAAATGAAATTGCGCACCATGATTTAATAGCGCAAGAATATGACGAGACGACCATGAAGTCATATTCCTTTTTTGACCCAATCATAGAAAAAAAAATAGATAAATTTAGGAAAAGAAACGCTAAATTTATATTGGACTGCGGATGTGGAACGGGCAGGGCAACCTTGTTGGCGCAGAATAGAGGCTTCTCGGGAGTGGTCTCTTTGGATATTTCTTTTGAGATGCTTAAATGTTTGAAAGCAAAATTACAAAGGTCATGGCTGGGCGCAAAAACTTATCTTGTAGTAGGAGATGCCGAGAATCTCCCATTTAAAAATGGCTTTTTTGATGGAATTATTTCACTGGGTCTTTTGCATCATATTCCATCTATAAACAAGGCAATAAATGAGCAGGCCCGCACTTTAAAAAATAACGGGTTATTAATAATCGGAGATCTAAACAATGAAATATCGTTATTTTCATGGGTAATGAACGCACTAATTTACATATTTTTTCACATTATACAAATAATATTTAAAAAGATGCATATTATGTTGTATTCAACAGGCGTCAGCAGCGCAACAGAAAGAGATATAAACGCCAGGGATGTTTTAATTGAACTTGATAAATTTCATTTCAATCATTCCAGCAGGTATTTTATGCATAATTATATTTTAGACAGGTATCTGCCGCGCTATGCATCTAAAACTATTTTTTATTTTTTAAACAAATTCAATTATGCGAAAAAAGGCGATATCTTTCTTATAGAGGCACAGCGTTAAGAGATGGATGAAATTTTTAAATATATAAACTCACAAGGCAAATCGCTGGCCAGGCTTGTAGGCGAGCTTGTTTCTGTTCCCACAGTAAATCCTCCGGGGAATAATTACCCGGCTATGGTGCGTTTACTTGAGACAAAATGCGCAAAGCTGGGTTTAAAGACGCGCAGGGTAAAAGTAGCGCGCACGCAGGACCGCATCTGCCTTTTGGCTGACTGGGACACCGGCTTCGACAAAACCCTTCACGTAAACGGCCATTATGATGTTGTGCCGTGCACAAACAACTGGAGCATGGACCCGTTTAAACCTGTTATAAAAAACAACAGGGTATATGGACGAGGCACAGAGGATATGAAAGGTACTATCGCCAGTTTCCTTATGGCTGTAGAAGCCTTAAGAAAATGTTGTTTAAAACCAAAAACAAATTTGCAATTTTCTTTCACTCCGGATGAGGAAACAGGAGGAGTAACGGGCTTTGGTTATCTTGCCAAGAATAAGCTGATAAAAGCAGATTTTGGAATAGGCGAAGGCTATTCTGGAGAATACGTATCATACGGCAACAAGGGCGCTTTATGGCTCAAAGTAAAGGTAAGGGGCAAGTCCGCCCATGCCTCAAGGCCGTATAAAGGAATAAATTCCTTTGAAAGAATGACGCAAGTTGCGCAGGAGCTTATGAAGCTTGAAAAAAATATATCAAGGCGCAAAACAGCGCATATGACCAGGGATGAAAAAGACAGATTCTCTACCATGGTTTTAGGCGGGCAACTATGGGGCGGAGAAAAGGTTAATATAATACCCGATATATCAGCCTTTACAATTGACAGAAGGTTTTTGCCCGAAGAAAATATAAAAGATGTTAAAAATGAAATATATGAATGCATAAGCAAGGCAAAAAAACGCGCGAGTAATTTAAAAGTAGATATTGAAACCTTATTGGAGCAGAGCAGCGCTGTAAGTTACCTGGAAAATAATTTGAAAATGAGTTTTAACGCGGCAATAGATAAGGCATTAAAAAAGAAGGCAAATTTCGCTATTATGGCAGGCGCCACTGACATGAGGTATCTTATAAATCAGGGCGTGCCGTGTTTCGGATATTCTGCCGAAGGCGGAATGCGCTGGCACGCTGACGATGAGTATGTGAGTATTGACAGTATGGTCAATACCGCGAAAGTATTCGCATATATCTTCACAAACTTTAGGGGCTGATATGTTACCAAATAAAAAAGGCTACTTTGATATATTCGGCGGAAAATATGTGCCTGAGACACTAATGGCTGCTTTGTCTGAACTGGAGGCAGAGTATAAAAAGGCAAAAAAAGATAAAGGCTTTAAGGCAAAACTGGATTATTATCTCAAGCAATATGCCGGTAGGCCAACGCCACTTTATTATGCCCAAAACCTGACAAACATTTGGAAAAAGGCAAAGATATTCCTTAAGCGCGAGGACCTTTTGCACACAGGCGCGCATAAAATCAACAATACCCTGGGCCAGGGGCTATTGGCAGTAAGAATGAAAAAGCCGCGCGTTATAGCAGAAACAGGCGCAGGCCAGCATGGCGTCGCTACAGCGACAGTCGCGGCGATGTTTGGGTTAAAGTGCGATGTGTATATGGGCACAGAAGACATACGGCGCCAAAACCTGAATGTATTTCGTATGAAATTATTAGGCGCAAGAGTAATACCTGTTAAAAGCGGGTCATGCACTTTAAAAGATGCCACCAATGAGGCAATAAGAGACTGGGTTACAAATGTAAATGATACGCATTATATAATAGGTTCAGTAGTAGGCCCGCATCCATATCCTATGATGGTAAGGGATTTTCAGTCTGTTATCGGAAAAGAAGTTATAAAGCAGCTAAAATCTGCGCCTGATTACCTTCTTGCCTGTGTAGGCGGAGGAAGTAATTCCATGGGCTTGTTTTATCCGTTTTATAAAACAAAGGCAAAGTTTATCGGTGTTGAGGCAGCAGGCATAAGCCTGGCAAGCGGAAAACATGCCGCGACATTAACGCTAGGCGCTTTGGGAGTTTTGCATGGCTCAAAAAGCTATCTTTTGCAGGATAAAGACGGCCAGATTAAAATAGCCCACTCCATATCTGCCGGGCTTGATTATCCCGGGGTAGGGCCTGAACACTCGTTTTATAAAGAAACAAAACGCGCGCAATATGTCTCGATTACGGACAAAGAAGCGCTCGAAGGCTTTAAGCTGATTTCGGAAAAAGAAGGTATTATACCGGCGCTGGAGAGCGCGCACGCCATCGCGTATCTGAAGAAACTGATGCCGAAAACAAAAAAAGGTGAAGTGGTTGTTGTGTGCCTGTCTGGGCGTGGCGATAAAGATATTGATATAGTTAAAGAATATTTTTAGGCTCGGCCTCGGGGGCCATGCCTGCCAGTAGGCAGGCTAATCGTTTTGGTATCCCGCCGTTCTCGTTTACACTGCGGGCGGCGGGAGCCCTCCAAAACGATGGCCACCCCTCGGCCTAAAATATTTTAACTATTTATTATAGAAAGCGAAGAGTGTTGTGAGCGAGACATCAGAAATTTTTTGCCAGATGTCTTTTTAGGGCTTATGGCGAGAGAGACGACGGAACTGACCCGTCTATTACAAAAAAAGTTAATACCGGGAATTCCGTCAAGCGAACGAGCCACCCACCTTGTTTTCCTAGCTGGGGGCACGAACGAAGTGAGTGACAAGCCCAAAAAGACGGTAAAAAATTTCAGTCGAGCGAACAATACTCTGAGCTTTAAAGGATAAAAAGGAATAAACAATGAACAGAATAGAGAAAAAATTTAAGGAGCTGAAGAGAGCGGGCAAAAAAGCTTTTATTGTTTATATCTGCGCAGGGGATCCTGACATAAACACAACCTATGACCTGGTTATGGCCCTGGATAAAGCAGGCGCTGATATAATAGAACTTGGTATGCCTTTTTCAGACCCTTTGGCAGACGGGCCCACTATCCAGGAAGCGTCGCAAAGGGCTCTTAAAAAAGGCGCAAACATCACTAAAATTTTCGCGTTGATAAAAAGAATAAGAAAGCAAACGCAAATTCCCCTTGTCTTGATGGGGTATTTTAATCCTGTTTTACGATACGGCGTAAATAAGTTTATTAAAGACGCCAAAGCAGCAGGCGCAGACGGCTCCATTATACCGGACCTGCCCACAGACGAAGCAGGCGAATTTATAAAAACAGCAAAGCCGCTAAATTTTGACACAATATTTTTGATAAGCCCTACTTCAAAAGATGCCAGGATAAAACACATTGCTCAAAAATCAACGGGTTTTGTATACTATGTTTCCTTAACTGGTGTTACAGGTGCAAGGACAGAACTTCCTTCCAGCATAAAAGAAGATGTAAGGCGCATAAAAAGATGCACGAAAAAACCTGTTTGCGTGGGTTTCGGCATTTCAAAGCCACAGCAGGTAAAGGATATATGCAAGTTTGCTGACGGCGTTATTGTCGGCAGCGTCATCGTAAAGCAGATCGAGGCAAATTTGGGGAATAAAAAAGCAATGCTTGCGGCAGTTGTGAAACTGGTGAAGCAATTGCGAGGAGTAAGATAATGGCACAAAGCCTAGGGAAGTACATTTTGCTAACAACGCTCGAGCGAAACCCCGAGGCCGAGAGAATATAAACAAAGGATTGCTATGTCGATACACGCAGTTATAATAGCAGGAGGAAAGGGAAAGCGCTTCTGGCCGCAAAGCCGCGCAAAATACCCGAAATATTTCCTTAAGCTTCCGGGTGAGAAACGCACGCTTTTGCAGGAGGCTGTTTATAGATTGGAAGGCCTCCTACCTTCAGGTAATATTATTATTGCTACAAATAAGTTACAGGCAGGCGGCGTAAAAAAACAACTGCCGCATATAAAGGCTAAAAATATCATATGCGAGCCTGTAAGCAGGAACACAGCCTCGGCAATTGCGTTAGCAGCTAAGATTATAAATGAAAAAGACCCTTATGCGGTTATGTTGGTCTTACCCGCGGACCAATTTATAAAAAGCATATATATAAAACAATTCCAGGACGCGCTCTGGCAAGCCGTGCTTTTTGCGAAGACTGAAGATGCGCTTGTAACAATAGGTATAAAGCCTGCGTTTGCGTCCACAGGTTTCGGCTACATAGAAAGCGGTAAAAAAATCAAAAGAAATGTTTTTAAGGCCGATAAGTTTATAGAAAAACCTGACCTTAAAAATGCAAAACGCTTTATAAGAAACGAAAAATACCTCTGGAACAGCGGTATTTTCATATGGAGGACCAGTGTGATACTTAAGGAGGTAGAAACGCACATGCCAAACCTTGCAAAAACCTTAAAGAAAATAAAAACCGGTTCAGGGCTTAAGGGCAGTTTAAACAGGCATTACAAAAATTTTCCCGACATATCCGTGGATTACGGTATTATGGAAAAGACAAAGAAAAAATACACAGTAAAATCTCCCATCAGATGGTATGACATAGGTTCTTGGAAAAGCCTGTGCGATGTTGTAAGCAAAGACAAAGAAAAAAATATCGTGATGGGCAGCCACATAGGCATAAATACGAAAAATTCGATTATTATAGCAGGTAAAAATCATCTTATAGGCACAGTAGGGCTAAAAGACATTATTATAGTGCACACGCCTGACGCGACATTAGTCTGCAGGAAAAAGGACAGCGAAGCTGTAAAAAGGCTGGTTGAGAGGCTGGAAGCGAAAAAGTTAAAGAAGTTCCTATGACACAACAAAGGATGATTGCGCTGGATGTCGGCGATGTAAGAATAGGCGTAGCTGCAAGCGACGAAACAAATACCATAGCCATAGCAGTGAGCGTTATAAAAAGAAAAGATATGGCCTCGGACATAAAGCAGATAAACAGTTTTGTCCAGGAGTATAACGCGGGAAAAATTATAGTGGGTTTGCCGCTTACCTTGAGGGGGGAAGAAAGCATACAGGCCAAGAAGGTGCGTGATTTTATCAATACCCTTACGCAAGGTGTAACTGTGCCGATTGAAACATTTGACGAGCGGCTTACAACAGCGCAAAGCGAAAAATTTTTGATATCAGCTGATGTAAGCAGATCAAAAAGAAGAAAGGTCATAGATAAAATGGCGGCGCAGCTGATTCTGCAGACATACATGGAAACGAAAGGTAAAAATTAAAAATGCACAAAGTTACAAAATTAAATAACGGACTTACAGTGATAACAGACAGGATGGTCAACATGCATTCTGTGGCTTTGGGTTTTTGGATAAAAACCGGCGGAAGATATGAAACAAAAGATATCCAGGGCATATCGCATTTTCTGGAGCATCTTTTGTTTAAAGGCACTACCAACAGGTCCTATAAGCAGCTGAAAGAGGAGGTCGAAGGCGTAGGCGGAGTATTTAACGCTTTCACTTCAGAGGAATATACCTGCTATTACGTAAAAATGATTTCAAAATACGCTCATGTAGCGCTGGATGTTCTTTCAGACATGGTGTTAAATCCTCTTTTTGATCAAAAGGAAATAGACAAAGAGAGAAACGTCATTGTTGAAGAAGTGAGGATGTATAAGGACCTGCCTAACCAGTATGTGCATGAGCTTTTAGACGAATTACTATGGCCTGACCATCCCCTTGGCAGGTCTTTGCTTGGAACTTTTGAGACAATAGCGTCGATAAAGCGCAATCATTTGGTGGATTATAAAGAAAAATATCACAGCCCGTCCAATGTTGTGGTTGTAGCGTGCGGAGACGTTGAACACGATAACATCATAAGCTTTGTACAGAAGCAATTTAAAGGCAAAAAAGAAAACACAGCCTTTGAGTTTAAAAAGGCCGCCACCCAGCAAAAAGCGCCGCAGATAAATTTCTATCACAAAGATACTGAGCAGACGCACCTGTGCATGGGCGTGCATGGCTTAAGCAGGATGCACCCTGACAGGTACGCGCAGGACATTTTAAACGTCATACTCGGCGGCAATATGTCCAGTCGGCTTTTTAATGAGGTAAGGGAAAAACACTGCCTCGCCTATGAGATAGGCTCAGGCACAAAGGAATATATTGACACAGGGGCGTTGTTTGTTCACGCAGGCATTGATAATGACAAGACAGCGGAAGCTGTATCGGTCATTATGTCTGAATTAATGAAATTAAGGGACAAAGAAGTTAAGGAAAAAGAATTAACGCAGGCAAAAGAATATTATAAAGGGCGGCTTTTAATGAGCCTGGAAGACACAATGTCAAACATGCTGTTTTTGGGCGAGCAAATGTCCAGTATCGGCAAAATCATTACCAAGGACGAGATTATACAGGAGATTGAAAAAGTGGATTTTGATGCAGTAAGGAAAATAGGCAAAACATTGTTTGTGAATAATGCCTTGAATATGGCCATCATAGGCCCGCAGGACGTAAAAGCCAAGGCAAAGACAGAAGAAAAGTTTCATGTTTAAAAAAAAGGAATAAAAGATGAACCCCGCCCTTCCTAAAAGTAATGTATTAAGGTAAGTTATGCATATAAAAGGAATGGATGGGGTAAAACAATCAAAAGCTAATCTTAACAAAGAAAGGAAGGGCGGGGTGAAAAAAGATATTATAATAGCGCCTTCTATTCTGGCAGCTGACTTTAGCAAGCTTGCATATGAGATAAAACGCGCCCAAAACGCAGGGGCTGATTGGATACACATAGATGTAATGGACGCTCATTTTGTCCCCAACCTTACAATAGGCGCGACAGTTGTTAAGGACCTAAGGAAGGTGACGGACATGGTCTTAGACTCGCACCTTATGATAGAAAATCCCCAGGACTATGTTGATGATTTTTTAAAGGCAGGTTCAGATGTAATAACAGTCCATATAGAGGCAGTCAAAAACGTAAAATCAATTATCAAAAAAATAAAATCCTTTAACGTTAAAGCAGGCATATCCATTAAACCGAAAACCCCTGTTTCAGCGATAAAAGACCTTCTGGGTATGGTGGATATGGTGCTTATTATGACAGTGGAGCCCGGATTCGGCGGCCAGGGTTTTATAAAAAGCGTTTTACCCAAAATAAAACAGGTAAGAGAACGCTTCAGCGGCTATATCCAGGTGGACGGCGGAGTTAATGATGTTACTGCCAAAGAAGCCATTAAGGCCGGGGCAAATGTTTTGGTAGCAGGTACTTATTTGTTCGGCGCAAAAGACATGGCAAAAGCCATAAAAGGCCTTAAGGGAATAAAGGCATGACCATTAAATTCGGCACAGACGGCTGGCGCGGAGTTATAGCAGAAGACTTTACTTTTGAGAATGTGCGTAAAGTCGCTCAGGCTATGGCGGATTATGTGCAGAAAACAGAGGCCGCAAAAGGTAAGCCGCAAGTGGTCGTAGGTTATGACAAACGGTTTTTATCAGAAGAATACGCAAAAGCTGTCTGCGAAGTCCTGGCTGCAAATAATATAACAGCATTGTTTACAGGTAAGCCCACTCCTACGCCGGCCATTACCATGGCCATAAAAAAACACAAGCTTTCCGGCGGCATTATACTGACCGCAAGCCATAACCCGCCCAAGTTTAATGGCATAAAATTTAAAACAAAAGACGCTGCCCCTGCTGATGGGGCGGTAACAGCGGAGATTGAAAACCTAATAGGAAAAAACGAAGTTAAGCATGCGGATTTTGACGCCTGCATAAAGGAAAAAACAATAAAGGTCGTAGATATAGATAATGACTATTTAAATTTTATCAAACATTATATTGATTTTAGCGTTATAAAAAACAAAAATATAAGCCTTCTGGTGGATTACATGCACGGCACAGGCGCAGGTTATTTTGAAAAATTGCTGGATAAAAGCAGATGCAGAATAACCGCGCTGCACGCTGAGCGAAACCCATCATTCGGCGGGAATAACCCCGAGCCTGTGCCCAAAAACTTAAAAGAATTTTTAAAGAACGCAAAGTCGAAAAAAGCAGACCTTGCGGTGGCGCTTGACGGCGACTCTGACAGGATAGGCGGCGCAGGCGCAGACGGCGAATACTTAGGCAGCGGCCAGATAATATCGCTTATACTTTTGCATCTGCTTGAATGCAGAAAGCTTAGAGGCAAAGTTATTAAAACCATTTCAGGGACAAACCTTATAGAAAAGATAGCCCGGGATTTTGGCTTAGAACTTATTGAAACGCCCGTAGGCTTTAAGCATATATCCAAGATTATGCTGAAAGAGGATGTTCTAATAGGCGGAGAGGAATCGGGCGGCATAGGTTTTAAGGGTTATATTCCGGAAAGAGACGGACTTGTTTCAGGGCTTTTTCTTCTTGAGATGGTGGCAAAAAATAAAAAACCCATACACAAGATAATGAATGACGTTTACAAAAGATACGGCAGGTATTACTATGACAGGCTGGACGTTGAACTGCCTGTAGCAAAAGGGCTTAACGCGGTTTCTATGCTAAAAAAATCGCCGCCGGATAAATTATCAGGCAAAAAAATAAAGCAGATAAAATCATACGACGGTATAAAATTTATTTTAGAGGATTCAAGCTGGCTGCTTATAAGGGCGTCAGGTACAGAGCCCATAATCAGGATATACGCAGAGGCTCTATCAAAAAAAGACGTTAACACTTTGTTAAATCTTGGCAAGGAACTGGCATTTAAATGGAATTAAACCGCATACGTAATTTTTGCATAATAGCGCACATAGATCACGGCAAATCCACCCTCGCTGACAGGATGCTGCAGCTTACGGGGGCTGTTTCCCAGAGAGATTTCAGGGACCAGATACTGGATGATATGGATTTAGAGAGAGAGCACGGTATAACAATCAAGGCATCGGCAGTGTATCTAAAATATAAAGCAAAAGACAATAATGAATACCTGCTTAATCTTATAGATACTCCGGGCCACGTGGATTTTACCTATGAAGTTTCAAAGGCAATAGGCGCGTGCGAAGGAGCGCTTCTTTTGGTGGATGCTGCCCAGGGTGTCGAGGCGCAGACAGTAGCCAACCTGTACCTTGCCATAGAACATGACCTGACCATAATACCTGTTATAAACAAAATAGACTTAAGCAACGCGCAGATAGATAAGGCAAAACAGCAGATAAGGGATATTCTGGGTATTGACGAAAGTGAAATACTTTTAGCCAGCGCAAAAATGGGCACAGGCTGCGAGCAGCTTTTAGATGCGATAGTGGAAAAAGTACCGCCTCCTCAAGGTGATTCCAACAAACCTTTACAGGCGCTGGTCTTCGATTCACAATATAACGATTATAAAGGGGTAATTGTCTATATAAGGGTAATGAACGGCAGGATTGCGCCTAAAATGAATGTTAAGCTTATGCAGAACGACAAGGTTTTTGAAGTCCTGGAAGTGGGTGTCTTTAAGCCGCAGATGTCAAAGATAGATATGCTGGATAGCGGCGAAGTAGGTTATTTTACAGCCAATATACGCCAGGCAAAGGACGTTATAATAGGCGATACAGTCACCAATGTAAAGGAGCCTGCCCAGCAGCCGTTGCCCGGCTACAAAAAGATAATGCCCATGGTTTACTGCGGCATATATCCTGTTAACAATAAGGATTTTCCGCTATTACGCGACGCAATGGAAAAGATGCATTTATCCGACGCGTCTTTTATATATGAGCCTGAAAGCTCAGGCGCAATAGGCTTTGGTTTTAGATGCGGCTTTTTGGGCCTTCTGCACATGGAAATAATCCAGGAGAGGCTTGAGCGTGAATTTGACTTAAATCTTATAATAACTACGCCGAGTGTAATTTACCAGATTACCAAAAACAACGCAGAGATACTTGAGATAGACAATCCCAGCAAATTTCCGCCTCCGCAGGATATTTCAAAAATAGCGGAGCCTTTTGTAAACGGCAACCTGTACATACCCGCAGATTCTATGGGCTCTGTCATGGAATTTTGCATACAAAGAAGAGGCGTTTATATAAGCACTGAATACCTGACCACAGACAAGGTAAAACTTACGTATGAATTTCCTTTATCAGAGATTATTGTTGATTTTTATGATAAAATAAAATCAATGACAAGAGGCTACGGCTCGCTGGATTATGAGTTTTTGGGATTCAGGGTCGGCAGCCTGGTAAAACTGGATATCCTTATAAACGGCGAAATCTGCGAAGCGTTGTCCTCCATAATACATGGGGATAAGGCGCAATATAAAGGCAGGGCGCTTGTGGAAAAGTTCAGGGAGCTTATACCCAAGCAGCTATTTGAAGTAATTGTGCAGGCAGCCATAGGCTCAAAGATAATAGCGCGCGCCTCGATAAAACCATTAAAGAAACATGTGACAGCCAAGTGCTACGGCGGCGATATTACAAGAAAAAGAAAACTCTGGGAAAAACAAAAAGAAGGCAAGAAAAGAATGAAGCGCTTCGGCAGGGTGCAGATACCGCAGGAAGCTTTTATCGCAGCGCTTAAGATATAAGCGAGAGGAGTCATAATGAAAATAAAAATAGACCCTAGAATAAAACAGGCTGTCAAGGAATACGTAGAGGCCATAATAATCGCGTTTATCCTGGCTATGATTATCAGGACATTCGTAATACAGGCCTTTAAGATTCCCACCGGTTCCATGAGGCCTACCCTCATTGAAAACGACAGAATACTTGTAAACAAATTCATATACAGGTTTAAGGAGCCGCAAAGAGGCGACGTCATTGTTTTCAGGTATCCTGAAGACCTGAAAAAAGATTTTATAAAAAGGCTTATAGCAAAACCCGGCGAAACTGTCCAGATTGTAAACGGCAATATATGGATAGACGGTAAGGTGGTAGATGAGCCGCAGCAGATAAGGAGCATCTATTATTACAATTACGGCCCTTACGGCACGCCTGATGAAACAATAACAGTGCCCCATGACAGCTATTATGTCTTAGGCGACAACAGCGCCAGTTCCAGGGATTCCCGTTACTGGGGTTTTGTAAAACGAAAAGAGATTCTTGGTAAAGCGCTTGTTATTTATTGGCCGCTTACAAGAATAAGGAACATAGAATGAGCCCCGCCCTTCCTAAGAATAACATGAAATATTTAAGGAAGGGTTGGGCAGGGAAAGGCAGGGCGGGGTGAACTTAGCAAATAAGATAACCATAGTAAGGATATTACTGATACCGTTTTTTGTCTCGACTTTTATATATTATAGCCCGGAAAAAGATTATTTAAGGCTTGTGGCGCTGGTTATATTTGTGATTTCCATGCTTACTGACGGTATCGACGGTTATGTTGCGCGCAGGTATTACCAGAAAACAAAATTAGGCACAGTCCTGGATCCTGTTGCGGATAAACTGCTTATCATATCCGCGTATATCTGCCTGTCTATGGTAAAGGTTCTTCCGTCGGATTTAAGGCTTCCGCCCTGGGTTTCCATATTTGTAATAAGCAGGGACATTTTACTTGTCCTGGGTTCTGTTATAATATATATGCTCGTAGGCAAAATAGAAATAAAACCAAGCGCTCTCGGAAAGATTACGACATTTTTTCAGATGTTAACAATAGTGGTTGTCCTTGTCCAGTTTAAATATTCGTATATTGTGTGGACAACAGCTGTTGTTTTCACTACGCTTTCCGGATTAGGATACCTCTTTAGAGCCAACCACTTCCTAAGCGAGGCCACAACTTATGGAACGAAGTGAACATAAGCTGCATGGCCGAACTTATCCCGGCGAATATGCCAAAATTATCAAAGAGAATTTTGGCATAGATTACCCTCTGCAATTCATAGAATTGCGAGGACTTAGTCCCCGAAATTGCATGGCGATTTTCAATCGCCCAGCAATTTCTGGGGGTGAGCCGGGATATAACTGGACAATGTGTATCCCTCGCGTAAGCGCGTGCAGATTTCTTACGAAATCTGCTGCGCACGCTTCGGGATTAATTCACACCTTCAAAGAAGAAATTCAAAGTAGGTTGATTTACGCTTCCTGCAGTCGCGTAAATCAAGTGCTCATTAATAATGAATCACACCAATAAAAATACTAATCTTGCGACAATAGCAATAGTCGGCGCCCCTAACGCGGGCAAATCGTCTCTTTTTAACAGACTCGTGCGCAGGAGAAAGTCAATTGTTGAAGCCACACCTGGTATTACAAGGAACAGGCTCGAAGCCATTATATCCATTGATGATAATGTGCAGGTAAGGCTTATAGATACAGGCGGCATTACAGTTAATTCAAAGGAAAAAATAGACGAGCTTGTTTACAAACAAGTGGATTTAAGCATAAAAGAGGCGGACGCTATATTGTTTATCTGCGATGCCAGGCTGGGGCCCACCTCTGTGGATTACCACGCAGCTTCTTTATTGCGAAAGTCTGCAAAAAAAGTCTTTCTTTTGGCAAACAAAATAGACGATAAAAAGATGGACCATCTGATTTATGATTTGTATCAGCTTGGCATGGGCCAGCCATATCCTGTATCTGCCGCAAGCAACTATGGCGTAAAGGCATTTTTAAAGGAGCTGGGCAAATACCTGGCCCAGGAGAGAAAAGCATCTCCTCTAAAGCTTAAAGAAAAAGCATCGCAAAAAGAAAAGGTAATAGTTACCATAGCCGGAAGGCCCAATGTCGGAAAATCCTCATTTGTAAATGCGCTTCTTAAGGAGGATATCTTTTTAGTGGAAGACAAGGGCGGCACTACGCGGGATTCCGCAGACATTGATTTTGAGTATAAGGATAAAACTTTTGCGCTTGTAGATACCGCGGGAATGAAGCATAAAAGAAAATTAAAGGAAACAGTGGAAATTTTCAGTATAGCCCGCTCAAAAGATTCCATAAGGAAGGCGGAAGTAGTGCTTGTGATGCTTGACGCAAGAGACGGCCTGTGCGTTGATGATATAAAGATTATTGAGTATGTTGAGGAATACGGCAAACCGTGCGCAATACTGGTTAACAAGTGGGATTTGATGAAAGGCATAAACAGGCAGGATTATGAAAAAGAAATTAAGGACAGGGTTCGTTTTTTGGAATGGATGCCCATAATTTTTACCAGCTGCGTTACAAAAAGCAATATATTTGATGCGCTGGAATTGGCGGCAACCCTTAAGGAAAGGGCAAACAAAACCATTCAAACCCCGGAGCTTAACAAGCTACTGGAGCAGCTGCAGCATGCGCATAAGCACCCAATGTCAAAAGGAAGAAATATCAATATATTTTACGCAACGCAGACTCAAGGCTCGCCGCAGACATTTATCATTTTTTCAAATTACCCGAAGCTTATAATGCCCTCGTATTTAAGTTTTCTGGAGAAAAACATACGGTCGCATTTTGACTTGTTGGGCGTGCCCATAAGGTTTAAGTTGCGGCAACGATAGAAGAGCAACAAGCTCTAAGTGAGAGATGGGGGGGGGTAATGCTGTATTTTATCATAGCAGTAATTTTGGCGTATTTAATAGGCTCCATACCGACGGCATATATTGTCACGTATTTTAAAAAAGGCGTTGACATAAGAAACTATGGCAGCGGAAACGTAGGCGCAACAAATACGCTTAGAGTGCTGGGCAAAGGCATGGGCGCTTTAGTGCTTGCCGCGGATATGGCAAAAGGCATATTATGCGTTACGCTATTACCGCAAATTTTTTATACCAACCAGCCGGATACGAGCATTTACACGTTTAAGGCGCTTTTGGCAGTTGTCGCAGCCTGCGGCCACATATGGACTGTGTTTTTAAAGTTTAAAGGAGGCAAAGGAGTTGCCACAACATGCGGTATTATTTTGGCGCTGGCAACGCCCGCAGCTTTATTGTCTTTTTTAATCTGGATATTGACAGTGATTTTTAGCAAATATGTATCATTGGCGTCTTTGGTTATGATGGCAGCTCTGCCGTTTTTAATGCTGGCATTTAAGCAACCCACTCCATATTTTTACCTGAGTATTTTATTATTCGTAATAATAACATATACACATAGGGACAATGTTAAAAGGCTGATAGCAGGGACCGAGAATAAAATAACTCAAAAAAAGACAGCGTAAGGGTTGACTATTTTGAAAGCATAATGTATACTTATATTGACACAAAAGAAGTGTCTTCTTTTTTTCACAGTAATTAAAGTATTTTTAAAAGTCGAAATATAGTTTGAGAAGAGCCTGCCTACCGGCAGTCCAGCAGGACGCCCTGTTGGGCAGGCAGGGAGAAAAAAATGTTAAAACCTAAGGCAAAAAAGATATTGACCTGCACCATTGTTGCCGTTATAATATTTTTTCTGCATACGCCCATAGTAGAGCCTGGCACGCTCGTACCGTACGTCCCAGCAAGCAACGCAGCGCTTGAGCATATTGTAACTGTTTTAAAAGACGTAAAGCCCAGCGACCTGTCTTTCTGTCTGGGATATATAAAGAAATCCGATCGTTCAAACCAGGATATAGCAAAGTTTATACGGACATGGTCTCCGGATTTATACGCCAGGCAGATTCCTTCTGTTTTCAGGTCAAAGATAGACAGGGTAATAAGCAGGCTCTCGTCAATTGATTATCAGCAGCTATTGATAGATATAGATTTTATAAAAAATTCACAGCTTACCATTACAGACATGGTAAAGCTTATTAATGGAACAAGCTTAGGCAAGAAAAGCTAATATTAGCATCAGAAAAAATATAAAACAACGGCAATGGGGGTAGGGCTTTTATGCGCATTTTTTTTGTTTCTTTTTTTATATGTTTCTTACTTACAGGGATACTTATATTCCCTGCCTGTGCGGGCGCAGAGCCCAGAAATCCGTATACAATAGGTTCGGAATCAGACAGGGTTATTATTTATGAAAAGGGCGCGAAAGATCCCACGGACAGCCGCAAAAAAGACGTAACAAGAAATGCCTGGATAGAATCCGGCAGGGGTGCTTATAATAAAAACAGCACCCATTTTTATTTTTCCGCACTTTACAGCGAGCTGGGCCAGATACTTACAGAGCAGGCGATATTTGATTCCAAGGGAAGGCCCATAGAATCAAACCAGACTATAAAAGACCCCTCTTATGCGAACATCTCGCAGCGCAGGCTGTTGAGCAATATCGCATATGACCAAAATGATAAGCCCACGAGCTACAAGGAAGAAATTTTTATAACAGCCAACGACTATCTTACCAATTCAGTCGTGAGATTATTTTCCACAGAAGAGGTGTTTAAAGTTCAGTATGATGATTTAAAGCAGCCGGCTGTTATACTGGGAAATACGGAAGTTGTCATAAGCGATGATAAGGGCAATACCCTATTGACCATAAAAGGCTCTTTTACAAAACGCGCGAGGTATGATTTAAACGGCAAAATTACCGGATACAGCAGATACGGCATTGATAATATTGTCGTCGGCGCAGGGGCAGGCGAAATAATTATAACAGCGCCTCCGTCGATGGCTGAAGGAGAGAATGAGAGCGAATACCGAGTGGGCATAGTAAACATAAAAGACGAAAAAATGCTTCGCGAGATTTTAAGCAAACAGACGTTTATAAACCAGCTGCTTGCAAGGTTCGGGCTTTCGGAGTTGTTCTACAAGGCTTTTTACTCGGAGAAGTTTTATACGTCTTTGACATATCTGCAGATTGAAAATACGCCCGAAGAAGTAATGAGCCTGAACAATATTACACTGGCCTTTAAAAATTTAATCAGCCAGCGCCAGCAGGCATACGCGCTATTTCAGAATGACGTGGATATGTATTATGAAAAGCTGGCTAAGACCTTATTTGAGCATACACAGCTATGGTGGGACAAGGCTGTAACGCCACAGGAATATTACGCGGGAGAGGACAAAATATTAGATAAACAGGAATACCGGAAAATGATAGATGATGCAATTGTTTCTTTGTCCTCGAATACCGGCTCGCTAAGTATGCCAGCTAACATGCCTAAAGACATACTTTCTTTAGAGTATTATCTGCGCTCGCAGATGCTTATGAATTCAAAACTTATCTATATACAGAACCTGAAAAACGCAGTTTCCGATACCGACATGCAGATATCAAAGGCCTTAAACGGCCTTGGCCGCCCGGTCTTAATAAGCGAAAAAGGCAATCTAGAAGCCTTAATAGTCCTTCCCGAGAAAAAATCCAAAAGATAAAAAATAAACCGCAAATTATCAATTTTATGGCAGGATGCTTTATTTTTATGCTATAATAAGCAAAAATCATTAAAAAATATGGAATTTTTAACGCTTTTTTGTGTTTTATTAATAGGAAGTTTAAAGGCAAAGGGCCTGTTCTCATCCTCTGATGATGAACTGGCCCTTGAGGCCAAAAACGGCAGCAGGGCTGCTTTCGATAAGTTGTACGATAAGTACAAGCGCCCTATAATTAATTATATCTACAGATACATAGGCGATCTTTCTCATGCAGAAGAACTCGCGCAGGAGGCGTTCATAAGGGTTTATACAAACATTGACCGTTACATTGAAAAAGGCAAATTTTCCTCCTGGGTATATACAATAGCCGGTAACCTGGCCAAGAATTTTTTAAGAGACAAAAGCCGCTTTACCGAAATTTCAATAGACAAAGAAATCCAAGGCCCTGAAGGCGAAGTATCTCTTCTGGATTTAATAGCGGACAAGGGCAGAACGCCCCAGGAAGAAACGCAGAAGGAAGAAATAGATAAGATAATACAGCAGGGCATAAATAAGTTAAAGCCCAAGCATAAGGAAGTAATAATATTGTGCGACATACAAGGCCTATCCTACGAGGAGGCGGCAAAGGTTTTAAAATGCCCGAGCGCTACAGTAGGCAGCAGGCTTTCAAGGGCGCGTGAATATCTGGCAGGGATATTAAAGGTATTGAACAAAAAATAGAGAGTGATTAAAATGACATGCAAGGTAAATTTTAAAGATCTATCAAGGTATATTGACGGTGCGCAAGATATGCGTCAAAAGGAAAGAATAGAATCGCACCTTAAGATATGCCCTGATTGCGCCAAAGCGCTGGAAGGACTGTCTTTGCTTAAGCAATCCCTTTCTGAAATGCCTGTCGTAAAGGAATCGCAGGATTTTGATTTTGCATTTAACCAGAAGTTAAATGAACGCCTGCAGAAAGAAGCGCCAGTCTGGCAGATTAAAGATATTTTTATGCCCAGAGTCCCGATCCTGGTAAGGGTAGCTGCTTTGCTGATTTTGAGCATAAGCGTTACTTTAGGAAGCTATAATTATTATATTTATAATCAGCTCCCCTTTGTAGAAACAGTCAGCGGCAATGCAAGGCTTTATAAAGCAGATTCGCCAAACTGGATAGCCCTTGCGCCCAACGCCAGGCTAAAGGAAAACGACAGGATAGAGTCTGCGCAGGGCACTATAATCAATATTATCTCAAGGGGCAAATACGCAGCCAGGATAAAAGAGGCATCAGACATAAAGATTGCCAAACTTGATGCGCGCCACAAAAATCATTTTACGGAGTTTGATATAAAATATGGTAAACTGCTGGTAAATACAAAAGAAACCTTTAAGGGTTCTACAATGGCGCTTAAAAGCCCATCCTGCCAGGCTAAAGTTGTAGGCACGGCATTTGCGATAGATGTGGATAAACCCTCCAGCGGAAACACCTGGCTGGGAGTGCTTGAAGGCAGGGTAAGGGTAACCTCACAAGGCGAGGATGTATATGTAGATGCCGGCCAGAAGACAGAGGTAAAATTTGGCAATGTTCCTGATATGCCGACACTTTTGTCCGACGATGAGTGGAATTTTATACAGGAATTGTATCAACTTGGGGAAAAGCCGCAGGTTGTATTGCTAGTAAGCACAGGGGAAACAAGAGTCGATGAGCTTTTAAAACCCGCACCCCTGTATATATTAGATGCAAGCCCAAGGACAATACCCAGGGAACTGGAAGCAATTATAAATATAATTAACAAGGCCATAGAGCGCAATGATATAGAAACGCACAAATTTGCCATAGAAAGATTTCAGGCCCTTATACAAAAGCATCCTAACCCGAAATATAATCCGCAGTTTATCATGTTTATAGGCTCGTATTATTATTATATCGGTGATTACGAAAAGGCAGTGGAAAGTTTTGACAGGGTAGTCAGCGAGTATCCGGATTATGTGCTCTCAAGCCTTGCGCAGCGCGCGGTAGCCGAGATATGCAAAAACAATTTAAAAGACAAAAACAGGGCGGATGAAGCTGTTAAAAAATTACTGCAGAAATATCCCGACAGCGTAGATTCTAAAAAATTTATGGAATAATTTTTAAGATTCGGTGTTTTATATTATAGAAACATAAGCCCCTAACCCCCAAAAAAAGGCTCCAACCTGGAGCCTTTTTTGTTTGCCATTTGCAGCTACGCTCAGAATGTTGCTCGCAAGTAGCCCCTACAACAAAGCTTCGGGCATTGCTCGCAAAACTGATTTTTTCGCCGTACTTTTGGACTTATCCCTCGCTTGCCCTGAACCGTAAAGGTTCAGGGCAGCTTGGGACACCTAACGCAAAGCTGGGTGGTGGCTCGTTCGCTTGGCAAAATTCAACCAGTTAGAACCAATACAATTTTGCCGTCTCTCTCGCCATAAGTCCCAAAAAGACACCTCGCTGGCCAA
>Ga0082335_1001614_pt1 | contig 46276 bp, 42 predicted proteins | sample Subgrocontami58m_FD_72375 | JGI IMG/M metagenome (GOLD analysis project Ga0082335, IMG submission 72375) | Subsurface groundwater microbial communities from S. Glens Falls, New York, USA - GMW37 contaminated, 5.8 m (SPADES assembly) (version 2) ...
GCATCGCTATAATACCTATAGGCCGCACCAAGCGCTGGGCTACCTTACCCCCTTGGCCTTCCTACAACAACACCATCTCAACGAAAGGAGCCAAGTGTAACGGATCACCTGAACGAGTACAGACACTTGACAAGCCGCGAGGGAACCCAGGTATAATGCACGAACTACCATTGGAGTTGTAGCATATTCTTACAATTAGCTCTGTCACGCAGGCTGATTGTAAATACATACCGTAGGAAAGTAGAAAGAGGAACAAGGTATGACTGAGTATGTAATTCGCCGCCTCATCCTTATGATACCGACCCTCCTTTTGGTATCACTCATTGTCTTCACCATCATGCGCGTCATACCCGGGGATGTTGCAACGCTCATCGCGACCCGCGGCGGTGAAGGAATTGCATCTCAGGATGAGATTCAATCGCTCCGCGACAAGATTGGTCTGAACGACCCTCTGCCAATTCAGTACGCTAAGTTCATCTTTGGCTTGATAAAATTTGACGTAGGAAACTCGCTGTGGTCTGGCAGGCCGGTCATTGCTGAACTTATATCACGACTTCCCCTGACCATCGAGTTGGCCCTCCTCTCCATCCTGGTTTCCGTCTCGATCGCTATCCCCATTGGGGTGATGTCGGCAATTCGGCAGGACACCTGGGTAGACTACCTTTTCCGCGTCATCAGCATTTCCGGCCTTGCGCTGCCGAGTTTTTGGCTCGGCGTGCTGATTATCCTTTTTCTTTCCATTTATTTCCGCTGGATACCGCCGCTGGGCTACACCGATTTCTTCGTTGACCCTTGGAAGAATGTGCAGCAGATGATCTGGCCTGCCCTGGCTCTCGGTTTCCGCCTGTCTGCCATAGTCTCCCGCATGACCCGCTCAACTATGCTGGAAGTGCTCCGAGAGGACTATATCCGCACTGCCTGGGCAAAAGGTCTCAAGGAGCGCGTCGTCATCTTCCGCCATGCTTTGAAAAACGCCCTCTTGCCGGTCATTACGATTACGGGCTTGCAGCTTGGCGCCCTGCTGGGCGGCACCGTCATTGCCGAGACCATCTTCACGCTGCCGGGCATCGGCCGATTCCTCATCGACTCAATCAATCACCGGGATTACCCAGTCGTGCAAACCATCGTGATGTGGCTGGCCATGGCCTTTTCGTTTGTCAACCTTACAGTGGACGTGGCCTATGCGTGGCTGAACCCACGGATCCGTTTTAACTAGCCGCACGGCGCAAGCTTATTTTAGAACCCTCCTGCTTCCAGGAGGGTTCTCCTTTTCTTGCGCATCTTCATGGCGCGCGGTGAGGCTCACGTAAATGGACGAATGTCCAACGATGCGCTAGAATGCGCGACGCATCGACACAATTGAGCTTCCTTCAGGAAAGGGGATACCCCGTGGAATTTGATTGGTCTCCTGAGATACAGGCATTCCGCAAAGAGGTCCGCGAGTTCATCAAGACCGTGCTGCCCGCTGGCTGGATCGGCGCGGGCGAGGACGCCGATTGGGAGTTCCAGCAGTTCGCTCGCAAGAAGCTTGCTGAACAGAAGTGGCTGGTGATGCACTGGCCAATAGAATACGGCGGCTTGGGATACAGCCACTGGCACATGGTTACCTATGCAGAGGAGATGACCTACGCTCGCTATCCGGGCGTCTACGGCATCGCGACCAATACGGCCGGCCCGTCTATCATGGTCTACGGGTCAGAGGAGCAGAAACGGCACTTGCTCCCCGCCATCGCGAACGCCGACCTCTATTTCTGCCAGATGTTCACCGAGCCCGGGGCAGGTTCAGACCTCGCGTCCCTGCAGACACGCGCCATCCGAGAGGGCGACGACTATGTGGTGAACGGGCAGAAGGTCTTTACCGGCGGCGCTCATCACGCCGATAAGGCGTGGCTGGCCGCGAGGACCGACGTGAATGCTCCCAAACATCGCGGCATCAGCACCTTCGTGCTGGACATGAAGACCCCCGGGATCACCATCCGCCCCCTCATCGGTATGGCGGGCGAGCATTCTGGTAACGAGATATTCCTGGACAACGTACGGGTACCGGTCACCGATCTGGTTGGCACTGAAAACCGCGGGTGGTACCAGATGGCCACCACCCTGGATTTTGAGCGTTCCTCCATCACCCGCTGGTATGGGGTGAAGCGCACGTTCGATGACATTGTGACCTTTGTGAAAGAAGCCGGTGCGAACGGCAGCACGCTGGCCAAACAGCCGCGGGTGCGCACCAAGCTGGCCGACATCCACGTGCAGATCGAGGTGGCGCGCTACATCGCGTACCGCATCATCTCCATGCAGAACCAGGGGCTCATCCCCAACCGCGAGACATCGGTCGCGAAGGTTTTTGGCCCCGAGCTGGTGCAGCGGTGCTTCAACGCGGGCATGCAGATCCTGGGTCTCTACGGCCAGATCAAACCCAACGGCAAATATGCACGGCTGAGAGGACAGATCGAGCACGGCTATCTCTCCAGCATCTCGGGGACCATAGCGGGCGGCAGCTCCGAGATCAATCGCAACATCATCGCTAACCGGGGGCTGGGGCTGCCGCGGTAGGCACCCTACCTTAAGAAACCCTCTGGCTATCACATTGAGCGGCAGGTGAAGTGCCGATACCAGCTAGCTGATATGCCAGTCCGGGGAGATGGAGGACGCATGGGTGGATGTTGGTGGGTATGCTGCAAGTGGGGATTCTCGGCCGCCAAGAGGCCATCCGGCCAGAACAAAAACCTCTAGTTGCCGCATAGACCACTTGAAGGGATAAGCGGTATAATGGCAGTAGCAAAAGAATAGCCGCTTAACGCAGCGGCAGCGACTTGGCTTCAGGGTGTAGTTCTTGATAGCTTGGAAGGCTGAATCAAGGATACGCCCTATTTGTGTGTTAGTCAAGTAATAAAACAGAATTGCGATGCGTTAAAGATGTTAGTTGAATGAGAGATCGTGACATCCGCCAGACCCTAAGACAGGACTTGACGGCCAAACACGCTGACGAACCAGATACGCTAATCGTTGACGAACTAGCGCTCTGTCAGGGCATGGCGCGTGTTGATATGGCGGTAGTAAATGGCTTCCTCAGCGGCTACGAGATCAAGAGCGATAAGGATACTCTAACGCGCCTTCCTGCGCAGTGTTTTGCCTATAACCGAGTATTCGATTACGTTGTAATCGTGACCGCCACAAACCACCTAGCAAATGTACTATCTGTATTGCCAAATGGTGGGGAGTACTTCAAGCGGTAGAGGTTGACGCTAGTCCGTTATAGAGGTAATCAGGGAACCCGATGCGAATCCTAATGTTGATCCAGGAGCACTGGTGCAACTTTTGTGGCGCGAGGAAGCATTATCGATCTTGGAGGAATTGGGCAACGATCCTGGCGTACGTTCAAAACCAAGAAAGTATTTGTGGCACAGACTAATTAGCAGTGTGCCACCAGATGCACTTAGGGAAAGAGTTCGCTCGGCGCTTAAGGCTAGGGTTGGTTGGCGATCTGATCATTTACCAACGCGACATGATGCGATGTTCCAACTTTCCTCCACGTAGTTGCATTCCCTGGGCCATCAACTCCACGGGCGCACCGATCAATATACGTATCTCCCCAGCTGAAGGCAGTGCCGGCGTATTCCGGAAGCTGCACCAAATCCTGGCATAACCCATTGAACTGATCGAAGCCATAATTACGCACGTTGCGGCCCTTGCATAGAAGCCACTCCGTAACAGCCGTATACCTCAGATTTGCGCTCATCCTGATCAAACGCGGGTCGACTTCATTCAAGGTTGGGTTATTGATGCCGTAGTCTCCGAAACTAGGGAGACGTTCAACCCCTCCAGGATTCTGAAGAAATTCTATCCATGCCAGCCACTCCGTGCGTTCGCGACGGTTAATGCCTGGCTGATAACCAGCCAGATTTTCTGGGAGGGCAGTCGCGGCGAGAGTAAATGAGCGCCAGTCTCCTAGATAAGGCAAGAGGTTCGCCACCTCCCTCATGGCCGATACTAGGAACCGGACCCGCTGCGTGGCTACATCTTTTAAGTCCACAACCAAATCTACATCTGTGGGATGGAGGCCAATTTTGCCAGGATTTCGTCTATCAGTCCGGTCAGGACCCCCTCCTCGTCAAAATCCTCGTATTCCAGTCTTAAACACGCACCTCGTTGGTATTGAGCAACGACCCGCTCGATGGCATCCTGATAGATTGTTTCTCGACTTAGTCCAACAACTGGTACGGCGAAATTACCAAGCTGGCCGAGTCGGTCGAATATGTAATCGACCGGATGGATATTGCCTGTTAACAACTCGCCGTTTGCCAAGTAGGGTAAGTCAACGAACACAGGGAGGGCGTTCCCCCAACAGTTCGCGATTTTGTCTGGAACTCTAGCCAAGTGGTCATCTAGAGTTTTGGCAGGTACGTCATTTATGAAGTCCCAAGGGATGTCAGGGACTTCAATCAGGGGGGTGACATGAGCCTTCGACTGAGGTGCCGCCTCGCGTAGGGCGGAGTATTCCCCCTCTTTTCCTTTGAGAATAGGAACATAATGCCGGTAGTCGAAGCTCATTGCGGTGACTCCAATTCTGATAATCTTCCTATATATACTACCACTATAGCATGCTAGAATTATAACCAAACCTCACATTGATTATGAGGTTTGCCGAGAATCCAAAAAAATAAACAAGGCTCCCTCCCCCTCAGCGCACGCTGCCCTTATAATTGGGAGAGACCGTACGGTCCCGTGAGCGAGGTTATGCAGCAACATTCCAACAGCCCCACCGGCAATACCTATCAGGACGTGGGGGTAGACGTTGACGGCGCGGCCCGGGGCCTGAACGGCCTGCTGGGGTGGCTGAACAAAACCCATGTGTTCCCCGGCGCCGTCGGCCGCCCGCTCCTCCCGAACGGGTTCTTTGCCAACGTGCATGACCTGGGGAACGGCATCGGCATCGCCATCTCCACGGACGGTGTTGGCACCAAGCTGATGGTCGCCGAGATGACGGGGCGCTACGTGGCGGCAGGGATCGACTGCGTGGCCGTGAACGTGAACGACATCATCTGTGTGGGCGCGCGGCCCATCGCGCTGGTGGACTACGTGGCCGTGCAGCGAGTAGACCCGGCGGTCATGGAGCAGCTTGGGCAGGGACTGTACCAGGGCGCGCAAGAGGCGGGAGTCGCCATCGCGAGCGGCGAGCTGGCCCAGATCCCGGAGATGCTCAGGGGTGTACACCAGGGGACCGGATTCGACATTGCCGGCACCGCCATCGGCGTGGTGCCCACCGACCGCATCATAGATGGCCGGAACATCCGCGACGCGGATGTGGTCATCGGCTTCCACAGCTCGGGCATCCACAGCAATGGGCTGACCCTTGCCAGGGCCACCCTCTTAGGGCCGGAGGCCTACACCGTGGACAGCCGCCCCTCTGAGTTGGGGTGCACCCTGGGCGAGGAGATGCAGCGGCCCACCCGCATCTACGTCCGGCCCGTCCTGGAGGCCATTGCCGCAACCCAGGACGTGGTGGGCCTGGCCCATATCTCCGGCGACGGCTTTCTGAACCTGCTGCGCCTGCGCACCTCCTGCGGGTTTGAGCTTTCCGACCTGCCCGCCGTGCCTCCCATCTTCACGCTGATCCAGAAGCAGGGTGGCGTGACTGCGGAGGAGATGTACCTTGTCTTCAATATGGGCGTCGGGTTCTGTGTGGTCGTGCGCCCCAACGCCGTCGATACCGTGCTGGGTATAGCCGCACGGCTGGGGTTTCCGGCGCAGGTGATAGGGCATGCCAAGGCGTCGCTTGCAGGTCGCAGAGTGACGCTGCCGAAGCAGGGGTTGATCGGTGAAGGGAAACGGTTCAGGAAAGCTGCACCGGGAGAGTTACGCTAGCGTGGCTTCAACCCGGGCGGTGGGGGTGAACTGCGTGTGCTCCACCAGGGACTGCCGCTCCACCACTTTCCCCTGCCGCAAGTGACATCGCGGCACGCGGGGGGTGATTGCGCAAAGGACCTCGTAGTTGATGGTCCTGGCGATCTTAGCAACTTCCTCGACAGGAATCACTTCTGCCCCCTGCCTACCGATGAGCACCACCTCGTCATGCATCGCGGCATCCGGGATGCCGGTCACGTCCACCATGAGGTGATCCATGCAGACCCTCCCCGCGATAGCAGCCCGCTGACCGCGCACCAGCACTGATCCCTTGTTGGACAGGAGGCGCGGCACCCCGTCGGCATAACCGCAGGGCACCAGCGCGATACGGCTGGGCCGCTTGGCGCGCCAGGTGCGTCCGTAGCTGACGGTCTCGCCGGGTGCAAGCGAAGCTATACGAACGATGCGACTTTTCAGGGAGAGCGCTGGCCGTAAATTGAGGTTGTGTGTCACTTCTGTCGAAGGGTAGCAGCCGTATATGGCTATCCCCGGCCGCACCATATCCAGGGCCATTTCAGCAAGATCGGAGACCGCGGCGCTGTTGGCAACATGGCGGAGGGCAGGGGACTCAATGCGCCGGGAGACCTCCATAAACGCCCGAAACTGCTGCCTCGTGAAGCTCTTGTCTGCCTCGTCGGCGCTGGCAAAGTGGGTGTAGAGCCCCACCAGCGTGAGGTGAGGCAGTGTCGCCAGCAAGCGCACAAAGTCGGGAACATCCGTAGGGAGAAGCCCGAGACGGGCCATGCCCGTGTCCACTTTCACGTGAACACCCACGTTCTTACCGGCTTTCGCAGCTGCCCGCTCCAGAGCAAGCGCCGTGTCCTGGGTGGTGACGCTCGGCGAGAGGCCGTAGCCGACGGCGGCATCCGCCTCCCAGGGCGGAACGTAGCCCAAGACCACGACTGGAGCGTCGATACCGGCCCCTCGGAGCTGGACACCTTCATCGACACAGGCGACACCGAGCTGGCTCGCCCCCGCTAGTAGCGCGGCTCTCGCCACAGGGACGGCGCCGTGGCCGTAGGCGTTGGCCTTCACCACCGCCATGATCTGCGCATGGGAGCCGATGTGCCGTCGTATCTCACGAATGTTATGCTCAACGGCATCGAGATCGACTTCAGCCCAGACCGGCCTGCCCTGCTCCATTGCTAATCGTCGTCCTCTTCCTCGTCATCGTGGTCGTGTGAAACGCTGCCAGAACGCCCCGGCAAGGTCGCGTCATGGTGTTCCTCCCGACGTTTCGGTGGGGGCAGGTCACGGGCGGCCGCTCGGAATTCCTTCACCGCATGGAGAGAGACCACGACTCCGGATACTCCGGCGTCTCTGAGCACTGCTAATGTGCCGGCGCCCACCGACTGGGGAAGGAGCACAAAGGCGGGCTTCCTTGCCAGCGCGACTATCTTCTGACACTGCAGAATATGCTGGATAGTGAGGTCTTCCGCGCCGCGCACCCGGAACAGAATGGCGGTAATCGGAAGCTGTTCTACCGTGCGAAGCAGCATATCATCCCAGGATGGATCGATTTCGAGGATTTTGTCCACTGTGTCTACGAGAAGCGCATCGGCGTTGATGCTGCTGCTGCCGAGGACAACAAAGTCGCTCTTGGCTTTGTGCAGGCGTTCGACGTCATCTCGTCCACCCACAACCAGGATGCCGCCCCACATAGCTCGCTGGCCAGCCGCACTCGCTGCCTTGAGTGCATCGTCCGTGGTAGCCGGGCCTACGGGCAGCATGACGGCGTCCGCCCCGTTCTGGATAGCTTCTCCGAGAGCCGCGCCGTCGGCCGCATCCAGGTACGCTGCAACGAGCATTCGTGGCATCTGCGTCCGGCTCGCCATAGGCGCGAAGCCGATGGGCTGAGCGCCGCCCCGGGCTATCTCCCGCAATTTATCCGCAAGTTTACCCACTCAGTTCCTCCATACGAAGATGAAGTCCGTTCAGCTTGTGGGACGAATGCCCTCCGCCATTATAGCAGGCTCCGCAGGTCGACATTAGTGTCTTGGAGCTGGCCTTGCTTCTCTGAGAGGTCAAGCTTGCGTCGGATCATGCGCTGGAGCGGGATGAAATCCCTTTGCGAGGCGTTCACGGCGAGGTACGCCCTCAGCCGCTGCTCTTTTAGGTAGAGCACAATGAAAGAACCGTCATTCAGGTTGCCCCGCACCAGAAGCGTATCGTAGTCCTTCTCCTCACCTGTGAACTCGATATGCAGGTCAAAAATGTCCGACCACACGTAGGAAAGCAGGTCATACTGGGAGCGCTGGCCCCCCATGTTCTGCGCGGCCAGCAGTCCGGTGTACTCTGCATTGCCCCAGTGCTCCACTCGTCGCTGCTTCTCAAAGATAGGGTCGTAGTAACGGGCGACGTCGCCCGCGGCATAGACATCAGCCGCGGAAGTCTCCAGGTACTCGTTCACCACGACCCCGTCTGCAACCTCAAGGCCGGCGGCTTCAGCCACCTCCGTATTCGGCGCCACTCCTATGCCCGCGCAGACGACATCACAGGGGTATTCGACGCCCGATGCGGAGACCCCTGTCACGCGATCCTTCCCCAGTATCCCATCAGGGGCCGCGCCGGTCTTGAAGACGATACCCCACAATTCGCAGTGGCTCTGAAAATAACGGGCAAGCGCTTCATCAAGGAAGCGGCCCCAGATGTAGGGTGCGGCCTCAAGGACCGTGACCTTGACGCCGCTCTGGGCCAGAGAAGCGGCAACCTCCATGCCGATGAACCCCGCGCCGATGACGGCAGCGCGGCCGCCCGCCTGGATCGCCTCTCTCAGGGCGAGACAGTCGGCCAGTGTACGGAAGTAGCAGACGCCAGGAATGTCCGCTCCAGGAATAGTGAGCCGGCGAGGCCGCGCGCCGCTGGCGATGAGCAGCTTGTCGTAGGATATGGCAACGTCGTCTGCTGTCAGCACGACCTTTCGGTCCAGGTCGATGCGCTGGGCAGCGGCGCCCAACCGCAGCGCGATGCGCTGCTCACGGTAGAACTCGGCCGGATGGAGGTAGGCCTTCTCCGGCGGCCAGTCACCGCGCAGGACCTCTTTGGAGAGCGGCGGATGGTCATAGGGCAGATGGGGTTCATCGGAAACGATGGTGATCTCCGCCTCCGCGTCCTGTCGACGTAGCTGCTCCGCCGCGCGCACGCCGGCGATGCCGCCACCGATGATGAGATATCTTGTGGGCATGGTTGCCTAGTGCAGAATCGGTTTTTCTCTGCGCCTCACTCCACCGTCGCGGCCTGGAAGATGCGGCGGTCCTTGATGCGGAGGACGCGGCCCATGCAGGGGAAGGGCCAGTGCCCGCCGATAGCCAGGATGCCCTCCCGCTCCAGCTTCTCCGCCACCATCTTGCGGGACTCCACCGCCTTGGCCTTGTCGATGTCCGCGTTCACATGCCAGTCGGTCTCGGTCATCTGGATGGGATGATGAGCCACGTCACCGATGATGAGGGCCCGCTCCCCCTGGGACTGCACCAGGATGCTGCAATGGTCCGGCGTGTGGCCCGGCGTGGGGAAGTAGGTCAGATCGGGCGTGATGGGCTTCTCGTGGGTCATGAACTCCACCACGCCGGCCTCGGCTAGGGGCAGCACGTTCTCGGACACGTAGATCAGCTTCTCACGCTGCTCCGGCGCAGTGAAATAATCCCACTCCTTCTGCTGGATCAGGTAGCGGGCACGCGGGAAGGTGGGCACGTAGCCCTCGCCCTGCTTGAGGGTGTTCCAGCCCACGTGGTCCACGTGGAGGTGGGTGGTGACCACCAGATCCACGTCCTCAGGCCGCACGCCGAGGGCCGCCAAGTTGCCCACCAGGTCCGCGCGCTCGGTGCGGAAGGGAGGGCGCTCCTGCTTGCCGATGCCAGTGTCGATAAGGATGGTCTTGCCGGCGGATCGCACCAGCAACGAACCTATGGTAACGTCCAGCAGGCCCCGTTCGTTAAACCACTCTTTGTGGGGTTCCAACTGCTCCTGGGTCACGTCAGCGTACATGTACTTGGGGTCGCCCCGCATGGCGGGCAGGTCTTTCACCATGGTAAGGGTCACATTGCCAACTTTCATTGTGTCGCCGGGCATTGGGCGCCTCCATCAGTCATATTTTGGACATGGTATTGAAAAGAGTAGGGCTTGTCCAACCTGTGGGCTAACTGCTGTCATTGCGAGACAGCTCCAGCGATCGACGCAATCCCAAGGTTGAGATTGCCACTCGCCAGAGGCGACACTGTCGTCGGCCCGCCGCTGGCGGGCCTCGCAATGACACGCACAATCGCGTGGCTGCTGGGAACGATCTGGCGCGGAGAGGAAGGTCATCCTGCTTTCTCGTTACTCCAGCTTGGCCGGTTGAAAGACCCGGCGATCGTTGAGGCGGACGATGCGGCCCATGCAGGGGAAGGGCCAGTGCCCGCCAAGGACCAGCATGCCCTCCCGCTCCAGCCGCTCCACCACCAACTTGCGGCTCTGAATGCCAAGCTGCTTGTCGTTGTCGGCGTTGGACTCCCATTCCGGCTCGGACATCTGGATGGGGTGATGCGCGACGTCTCCGAGGACCAACGCTCGCTCGCCCTGGGACTGGATCAGAATGCTGCAGTGGTCGGGCGTGTGCCCTGGGGTGGGGAGATAGGTGAGATCCGGCGTGATTGCCGTCTCATGGGATACCAACTCCAGCACGCCGGCATCGGCCAGGGGGAGCACGTTCTCCAGGATACTGACGTTATGTTCGCGCTGCTCCGGTGAGGTGAAGTAGTCCCACTCCTTTTGCTGCACCAGATAGCGGGCCCTGGGGAAGGTGGGCATCCAGCGGTCACCGTCCTTAACGGTATTCCAGCCCACATGGTCCGAATGGAGGTGGGTGGTGACCACCATGTCAACGTCCTCAGGCCGGACGCCGTGGGCAGCGAGGTTGCTCATCAGATCCGCGCGCTCTGTGCGGAAAGGCGGCCGCTCTCCCTTGCCGATACCGGTGTCGATGAGGATGGTCTTGCCCGATGAGCGCACCAGCACGGAGCCGATGGTAATATCCAGCAGGCCCCGCTCGTTAAACCACTCTTTATAGTCGAGAAAGCGGGCTGGGTCTACGGTGGGCCACATAAACCGCGGCTCGCCCCGCATGGCGGGCAGGTCTTTCACCATGGTGAGGGTCACATTGCCAACTTTCATTGTGTCGCCGGGCATCGGGGGGCCTCCATGAGTCGTGTTGTGGGCATGGTAGCTGATGCAGCAACGACTGTCCAACGCGCCCACCTCGCGTCATGGCGAGGTCGCCGAAGGCGCCCGAATCAATCCTATGTGAAGATCGCCACTCGCCAGTCTCCGAAGGTCGCCTGAGGCGACTCTGTCGTCGGCCCGCCTTTTGCGGGCCTCGCAATGACAGTTCCTATGATGCTAAGAGCATCTTTATGAGTCGAGGAACATCTTTGGGGGAGGAAGCAATGGCATCGGCATCTCGAAGTTCATCGGGCAGGCCGTAGCCATACGCAGCGCCAATGGCCCGGAGGCCGTTAACGTGCGCGGCCTCGATGTCGTCGCGCCGGTCGCCGAGGACGATGGCATGCTGCGGGCCGAAGTCGGCTAGGAGATCGCCCACCATTTGCGGTTTGGTGCGGCCCGTCATACCCCGATAGCGCACCGCGTCAAAGAGAGGCCCAAGGCGCTGCGTCTCCAACACACGGCTCACGTAGGGGTCATCGCCGTTGGAACACAGCGCCAGGGAGCAGCGGGAGGCTCGCAGTTCTATCAGGACCTCCATGACGCCGGGATAAAGCTGACCGACCTCCGAGACCAACTCTAATTCCCTGCGACGGATTGCCGCCAGGACTTCTGTCCCCTGACCTTCCTTGCTGAGAACGGTTATCCAGGAATCGAACTCCATATTGGGCCGTCCAAAGAAGGCAGTGACGTCTTGAGCGGGCGGCGGTTGGAGATTGTACTCGCGGAAGGTCTGCCGCACCGCGGTAACCGTAACGGGCGCGGTGTGGAAGAGGGTGCCGTCCAGGTCGGAGATAAGGAGCGCGCGACCGGTTGGCATGCAACAAAGACCGAGGGGAGAGGCTGAGTCGATGTTCCCCAGCCCCGCGCTAGGATTTCTTACTGGCTGCTCATGAGGTAGTGAGCAGAGAGCTGTGCGAAGAGGCCGTGGTTGGGGCGCGGGTGCAGCCATGCGCCGTACTGAGGATCGCGCTGGGCGATGCCGCCCCGCTTGTTGATCTCTTCCACCGCATGGTCCACATCGTCCGTCATGAGACACGCCATGTAGGGGCCTGGCCCGCGCTTCGCAATAAACTTGCCCATGGCGGAGTTTGCGTCGTTGGGCTGCATGAGCTCCAGCAGACCCCGTTTGCCGGCGCCCAAGACGACGCGGTCAAAGTTCAAGGTCGGTTCCGTATTGCGAGGTCCAGTGATCTCCAGGCCAAGGAGGTCCTGGTAGAGCTTCATTGCTTTCTCCACATCCGCGACCGCCGCTGCCACGTAGCTCAAGCCGGTGAGGAGCACATCCTTCTGCTGAGACCCGCCGCCAAAGCTCTGCAGGGTGTTGTCCAGCAGGTGCTCCGTGAGTTCAATGTACACGCCGGTGGTAGAACGAGGATGAATCCAGACGGAGTTAACCCGCTCAGGCCGCGCCTCCGGCCAGGTGGCAAGCTGCACATTCTTGGAGCGGAGGTGGCGTAAGGTAGCGGCCAAGTCGTCGACCACGAAGGAGAAGAGGTAGACGCTCTCGCCATTTTTCTGCAGGAACCGCGCGAGGGGGAGCTTGTCGTCCACCGGCTGGAGGAGCTCCAGGAAGGCCTCCGGGCCGTTGCCGAGGATCACCCGCAGCCAACCATACGGCCGGTTGTAGGTGATGGGCGTTACCTCATGGATACCATATATTCGGTTGAAGTCTCTGATAGCCGTGTCTATGTTATTGACCGCAATCGAAACGTAACTCAGGTCTGTAATCACAGAAAGTCCTCCTCAGCCAAGACATGAACCCGTTGGGATTGGTTCGCCATGCGCTCCAGGCCTGCCTGCGGTAGGGAGGCACACAGTCGCGTGTTGAAAGTACAAAAGGAAGAGCAGTCCGCGCCGTCGCTAGAACCGTATCGCCTTTACCCTTCGACAGGTCGTTCGACTCTGAGAGTCTCAGACTCGATGAGCTCGGGACAGGCCCTTCGAACCACGCCAGACCCCGCAGGCAAACACTGATTGCGTTTGCTTCCAGGAGCGTTTACCAGTGACTAGCGCACCCAAAGGCCCGTCCCTTACAGGACAGACCAGCAGGCTAAAGGGAAGGGGCTGCCTCTTGTCGGGAACGCTGCTTCACAATGAAGGTCGGCTGAAGCCAACCGGCGGATTAGTACCGACTGCTGCTGTCGCCGCCCGCTCTCTGACTGGAGAAGCAATTACTGCAGTAGACTGGCCGCTCCTGCCTTGGGAGGAAGGGCACCTGCGCTGGTTGTCCGCAGCTAGCGCAGGTAACGTCATACATCTGGCGTGGCGCAAACCCGCCTCCTCCACCTGCCGAACCGCGCTGCTCCGATCGCCTTTGCTGGCGACACGAAGGGCACCGTTTAGGGTTCTGGTACCCCCGACTCGCGTGGAACTCCTGATCTTCGGCGGTAAAGGTGAAGTTACCACCACACTCAACACACGTCAGTGTCATTTCCTGATACGCCACTGAATTCTCCTTCCAGGCCGCATTTCCTGGGCCCTACCCTCCACGGGTCGTTTTTACCGTGCTTGCCCATGGAACAGCGCCCGACCGTTCCTTTCCATACTCGCTGTGCCATGACTTTTGAACGCCTGCCGCTCACGCTCCGGGCGGGACCCGGCGTCACCGATGGCATAGCCTAGCATATAGGGAAATCATATGGCAAGTCTTTCCTGGGCAATCTTGCCAGTCCTCGCCGCACTCCGAGGATCACTCTCTACGGAACCAGGACTACCCGTCCGAAGATATCCCTGCTGGCGATGCGCCTGTGTGCGGCGCGTATCTCGCTCAGGGGCATGACCGAATCGATGACCGCCTTTAGTGTGCCCTGGCCCAGCATATCCATGCACCTCTGCAACTCGGGACGCACGAGCCCCTTCTGAATAGCGCTCGGTAGCCCAAAGTTTTTCACCGTGACGCGCCGGCTGGTGAGCGTGTTCGTGTCGATGTCAGGACACCCATCGCCGGAAGAGCTTCCTACGGAGACTAGGCGTCCACCATCCGCCAAACATTTGATGCTATCCAGGTACACCTGACCACCCACCGAGTCAAGGACCACATCGACACCACGGCCATCCGTGAGCCGCGAAACCTCGTCCACCACATTCTGTGTTGTGTAGTTAATCACCTCATCAGCGCCCAAAATCTCTTTTGCCTTCTGCAGCTTCCAGTCTGAGCCGGCGGTGGCGATCACCTGTGCACCATGCGCCTTTGCTATCTGTATACCCGCGGAGCCGATGCCACCGCCTGCGGCGTGGACCAGAGCAGTTTCGCCAGGTTTCAACTCTGCCTCATGCAGAAGTCCAAACCAAGCCGTCATCCATACGACGGGGATGGTGCAGGCTTCTTCAAAACTGATGTTGTCGGGGATTTTTGCCGTGCCCGCAACGTGGCAGGCGGCGAGCTCCGCATAGCCGCCCATCACCAGGAGACCAACAACGCGGTCGCCTATCTCCCGTTCCGTGACACCGGGACCGCGGTCCACCACCACGCCAGCCACGTCTAGGCCGTTAATGAAGGGGAGGGGACGCACTCCGGAGCCGCCGCCGTAGGTGCCCGCGCGTCGGGAAGTGTCTGACCTGCTGGCACAGGCGGCCTTGATCTGAATGAGCACCTCGCGACCGCCTACCTGAGGATCGGGCCAATCCTGGTATTGCATGACATCTTCGTCGCCGTATTCGTGAATGACCACTGCTTTCATAAACCCTCCAGCGTCTCGCCCGCTCTGCCGGGACACACCGGCTTAAAAAAGAACGGAGGTCTCGAGACCCCCGTTCTTTTTGTCTCTTTACCTCAAGTAGATAGGTCTGCGCGTTGCTCTCTGTCCTATCGCGGGAGACCTAATCCTCGCGTCGCGATGATGTTTCGGTTGACTTCCGAGCTGCCAGCCAGGATGGTGCCGACCACGGTCTGGAGGTACTGGAACGTCTCGTCCTCAGCAGTCCACGTGAAATCCATGGCGCTACTCCTCTCTTTTGGGTTGGGAGCATGCCCTTGTCCGCTCCCCATGCTATGATAAATCCACGGGCGAAATTGCGACTCCGCCGCAGCTATATTGCCGAGCTTACCATACTCTTTTTCATATCAGTGTCAAGAGGAACGCGGACGGGCTTCCACGCGCTTCCTTTGACGGAACGTCTCTGACTAAAACCCGCATCAGGACGTTTCCTGCGGTCAGCGTAGCCGAGGAGAACCATGCAAGATGCCAGCGGCCCCGCCGGGCTCCCGGACCTGCGGCTTGAACCAGGCTTACGGCTAGTCTTTGTGGGCTATAACCCCAGCCTACCTGCGGCGCGATGCGGGCATTACTACGCAGGCAGGCAAAACTTCTTTTATCGGCTGCTGTACCAGTCGGGGCTTACGCCGCATCTCTTCGCGCCGGAGGAGGACGAGACGCTTCCTAATTACGGGATAGGCCTCACAGATTTATGCTCCGTTCCAACGGCCCAGGCCGCACAGTTGCCACGCGGCGCGTTGCGGACAGGCAGAAGGTCGCTGACGGAAAAGCTCCTGGAGCACCGCCCAGAGATGGTCTGTTTCAACGGTCTCGGGGTGTATCGCTCCTACTTTGGCTATCCCGCAATACTCTCCGGCCCACAGCGGGAGCGCATCGGGGAGAGCCGTGTCTGGGTTGTGCCCTCCACCAGCCCGGCGAACAACGGGCTCATGCGGGAGCGGGAAGCAGCTTTCGTAGCACTCGCAAAGGCATTCTCTGCTTTAGGCTCCACCCGTGCAGGCGACGTCGGCGATCATACCCCGGTAGGGGCTGCACTATATTGCACATCATGAAATCTCGCACAAACCGTCAGCGGCCCTCCACACGCGCGGGCACGTTCACCCTCTTATTTCTCCTCCTACTCGTGAGCGGAGGGGTGAGCGTTTCCATGTCCTCCGTGATAAAAGCGAGCAACGAATCGGCCTTACATCCCGCGGCGCCAGAAAACATGCCTGCTATTGCGCCACAGGCCGAAGGGCCTGCAGCGCTTCCCGGCCAAACGCCCGTTTCCGAAGTCCGCTCTGCCCCTGTACTGCGAGAGTTCCCGCTGGCTGAGCTCTCCCGTGATGCCGCAGCGTACCTCGCCACCCGGGACGGCCCGGTGGGCCTTGCCGTGGTACTGCCGAATAACCACGCCGTCTACGCGGCCAATGGCGACCAAGCCTTCCATATGGCAAGCGTCGCCAAGGTCGTCATCATGGCTGCAGTGCTGGATGCGGCCAGAGCTGAAGAGCGGGTGCTGACCCGTGATGAGCGGGAGCTCCTGGATTATATGATCACCATCAGTGACAACGATTCCGCCACCGATCTCTGGTTCCGGGTAGGCCGCGCAGAGGGGATCCAGGCATTCTTGGACAGGCACGGCATTGAGGGTATCTATCCCGATCCTGACGACTACTGGGGAGCGAGTCTGGCTTCCCCCAAAGCTCTGGCGCTTTTTCTGAACAATCTGGTGTGGGGCGACATTCTGGATCATGAAGACCGAGACCTTGTAATACGGTTGATGTCTGAAGTCATACCGGAGCAATCCTGGGGGATAAAATCCGCCGTCTCACAAGATACGCTGGAAACAAGTATCATTGGCATGAAAGACGGCTGGTATCCGGAGGAAGACGGTTGGTGGGCTAACAGCACGGGGTTCATCCTCCCCGGCGCCGGCAAGCCCGCGTACGCGATAGCTATCATGACCAACCAGCAAGACACGTTTGAGTACGCCCAGGAAACGATAGAAAACGTCGTGTGGCTCATTCACAAGGCGCTGTACGGAGACCGATAATCCATGATTATCTACTTCACTCGTATTTGTGGTAGACTGGGGGTATGTGGCTTCTTATTTCCCTTGTTGCGTCAGCTCTACTCTGTTTGTTCCTGGCCTTCTGGGGCTTCTTTGGCAGATTCCCAGACGAGTGGGAATGGGTTGCTGTCGTTCTCTCAGCGGTTGGGCTAGTCATGTCGTCTCCAACTGTCTTCCAGATGTTGTGGGGAAGAACGAATCTCAGTCTGCGGTTTGACAAAGAGACAAATGATACAAGGCGGTTATTAACGGTATCCCTAGAAAACATACCTGTTAAGCACCATGTTCTCAAGAAGCTAGGTGTGCGGCGGGACACTATCGAGAGTCTTGAGGTATCAATGCGCCTTGCTGAAGCTGGAAGTGGGCAGATCATCTTCGCCAGTCGTGGCATTAGAATCCACTCTAGTGATCATCCCTCTGAAAAGAACGGATTGCCAAGAATAGCATTGCCCCCTACTTTTAGTGTTGGCGCGGTCTTGCTAGTGGTTGTTTCTGATGTCTCAGACAATAAGGCAATCATACCGGCCAATGGGAAAGACCCTGAAATGGTGCTTCGCCCAGGGTATTACACAGCGACTTTAGCAGTTCTTATTGACGGAGAGCCGAAAATTATTAACCGTAAGTTTTCTGTTGGAAGCAAGGCAGACGATCTCACCTGGACTTCGCAGTGATGAGTTCCTTATACTCTAGGTTCTCGCTTGCCAACAACTTCACCAGAGTATCCCGAAACAGGTAGGGGTTCTGCCGATTGTTAAACCGCCACTCTAGCTCGTCAAGGTAACGGTCAAGATGCTTCTCAGACACATGATGAAACGCACCCATAATCGAGCGGTCAAGCAGACTCCAGACGTTCTCAATGCCGTTCGTATGAACGTCGCCACGTACCCATTCCTCGGCACTGTGATTGACGGTCTCGTGCCGGGTGTTGGCATCCGCAATCCCTCGGTACGCTCGCCAGTCATCAGTGTAGATCGCCTCGGCGTTATCATCCGTGGTGGACCGAATGAAGCCGTGAAGCTCCCGACGTGTCGCGTGGCTTCCGACTTGCAGCCGGACGGGGCCACCGCGCTCAAGAGCACCGAGCACCATCGTCTTGTTGTCTCGGTTGCCATGCCCGACGTGCCGTTGCTTTCCGCCCACGTAGGTTTCGTCCACTTCAACGATGCCTGTCAAAGGCCGTGGATCGGCTTCTGCCATAGCCGCACGAATCCTGTGGCAGAGATACCAGGCCGTCTTGTAGGCCACGTTAATGGTGCGCTTCATTTGGTTAGCGGAGATACCTTTACGGCTCTCAGTCATAAGGTAGACTGCCACTACCCACTTACGGAGCGGAAGGTGTGTATCATGGAAGATGGTTCCAGAGATCACTGTGAACTGGTAGCCGCATGAACCACAATCATAGACATCACGAGTGTAATTACGACGGATGTGAAGGCTTCCGCAGCGGGTACAGGCCACGCCGGAGGGAAAGCGTAGCTTTTCCAGCACGTCGCGGCAAGTATCTTCGTCAGGGAACAGTTCTATGAGCTTCATCATGTCCATGTCTTTGAGCGGTGACATCGGAGACTCCTATGCCTAAGAAAAAACCAGAGAAACAACCGAGTGAGATGACTTCCAAAGAGCTTGCGGAGCAACTATTTTCGCCTGAGCTAAAAGAGAAGCTGGACGAAATCGCCCACAAGGATGATGCCAAGCCCGATAAGAAGTCCTCACAGAAATAGGATAGCATAGCTATGTGTCCGTGTCAAGTAGATAATCGTGCGATAATCTAGCAGCAAGGCGCCGGGCTTACCCGCCATGAGGAGGCTGCCCAAATGGCACACACGAAACTGCGGCGAAGCTCAACAGAAAAGATGATCCTTGGCGTGGCAGGCGGACTTGCCGACTACTTTTCCATTGACCCAGTCCTTGCCCGACTCGGCTTTGTGATCCTCACACTTGCCGGAGGATCCGGGGTTCTCATCTACATCGTCCTTGCCATAATCATGCCGCCTGCGGATGCCACCGCCACCACAACGGATGCGGCAGTCCAGGAAAACCTTGCCCGGCTCGGCAGCGAGGCCGCGGCGTTAGGGGAGCGGGTGGCGGAGTCGTTGCGCACCGCCACCGAGCAGCGCACCGCGTCCCGGCAGGATCGACACGTATTGATTGGCGTTGTGCTGCTCTTGCTCGGGACGATCTTTCTGTTGGAGAACCTCGGTATTTTCTCGTGGTTCCGCTGGAGCGTCTTCTGGCCATTGGTCTTGATTATCCTGGGCATAGCCCTGATGAGCGGGCGCTTTAAAGCGTCCTAGCGTCGCAAGATGAACGGCGCGGCGGCGATGAGGGGCAGTGTCACAACCCACCCTTTCCTACGTTTTGCACAATAGGCATGGGGCGCGCCTGTGCAGAACCCAATCAAAGGAGGACTGGGAAATGGCGCTTCAAGATGTGAGCCTTTTGGCGGTTGTTGCGGGAGCCGTGGTAAATATGATTCTGGGCGCGCTCTGGTACTCCCCGCTGCTCTTTGCAAAGCGGTGGATGGCCGCTCTGGGCAGGAACAGCGAGGAGATGATGGCGCAAGGGGGAATGGGCGCGGCGTACGGCGTCACCTTTGTTGCTGCGTTGATATCTGTGTTCGTGTTGGGACTGGTCGTGACGTGGTCAGGGGCGAGAACTGTGGTCGACGGAATGCTGGTCGGCCTGCTGACCGCCGTAGGATTTCTCGCTACCACCAACCTGGGAACCGTGGTTTTTGAGGGCCGCTCCAGGGAGATTTACCTCATTAATATTGGCTATAATCTAGTATCGATGATGCTGGTGGGCGCGCTGCTGGCCGTGTTGCGGTAATGGCAGGGCGCGCCGGAAGCTCGCGGAGGGTGCGCCGCCATGCCACGGTCACAGCAAAGTCTCTTTGACCATCACCGGGAAGAAGCCCAGGAGCGCAATGCGCCGCTGGCCGCCCGCATGCGCCCGCGAACGCTGGGGGAGCTTGCCGGCCAGGAGCATCTCCTGGGCGAGGGGCGCGTCCTGCGACGCAGCATCGAGCAGGACCAGGTACCCTCCATGATCCTCTGGGGGCCTCCAGGCTGTGGCAAAACCACCCTGGCAATGGTCATAGCCAGGAGCACAGCATCCCACTTTGCCCCGGTGAGCGCCGTTTCATCAGGTGTCGCAGATCTGCGCAAGGTGATCCAACAGGCAAAAGAGCGGCTGGGACAGACCGGCCAGCGCACCATTCTCTTCATCGATGAGCTTCACCGGTTCAACCGTGCGCAGCAGGACGCCATCCTCCCCTATGTCGAGGACGGCACCGTGACGCTCATTGGCGCTACCACCGAAAATCCTTCCTTTGAAGTGGTCGGCCCTCTTCTCTCCCGGTCGCGAGTGTACGCACTGCGCCAGCTTGCTTCTGATCAGATTGCGGCGCTGATTGACGCCGCCCTGGCAGACGGGGAACGCGGATTGGGCTCTCAGGACATCGCGCTGGATCCGGAGGCACGGGACTACATAGTGCAGATGTCCGGGGGTGATGCCAGGACGGCCCTGAACACCCTGGAACTGTCGGCGAACGCCTCGCCGCCGGACAGCACCGGCGCCCGTCAGGTCACCCTGGCCATGGTGGAGGATGCCCTTCAACATCGCAGTTACCAGTACGATAAGGGCGGGGACGCGCACTACGATACCATCTCGGCTTTCATAAAGTCGGTGCGGGGGTCTGACCCGGATGCGGCCATCTACTGGCTGGCGCGGATGATTGAGGCGGGAGAAGACCCGCTCTTTGTGGTGCGACGGATGGTTATTCTTGCCGCTGAGGACGTTGGTCTGGCCGACCCTCAAGCGCTGGTGGTTGCCACCGCGTGCCAGCACGCGGTTCATTTTATCGGCATGCCGGAAGGGTTTTTACCACTGGCTGAATGCGCCTTGTATCTGGCAACCGCGCCAAAGAGCAACTCAGCCTACGCTGCCTACAACCGTGCCCTGGAAGATGTGCGCAAGCACGGCCAGCCGCCGGTGCCGCTGCACCTCCGCAATGCTCCTACCGGCCTCATGCGCGAGCTTGGTTACGGCAAGGGATACCAGTATGCCCACGACCATCCCGAACACTACGCCGACCAGGAGCACCTTCCTCCGGAGGTCGCGGGCAGCCGCTATTACGACCCCGGCGCGCTTGGACACGAAGCGACCATAAAGGCATGGATGGAGCACCTGCGCTCACAGAAAAGGCGGACAGACTCCCCACCTTAACACATCCCTAACCCCTCCCCAGCCCATCCATGGATACTAAGCAGCTTCCCTCCACGGCTATTTGTGCCGATCTTCACAAAGTGTCTCCAATGTGTTAGCATTGATTATAGATATTAGCTACAGCCGCTATGAATGGCACGCTGGGCTGGATTTTCAAAAAACCCATAATTGCGTGAAGGGCTTCACATAACGCAGCCCATAAGAGAAGGAGAAAAATGGATCTCAACCGGTTACGACTGTTTCATGCGGTAGCGCAACATGGCAGCTACTCAAGGGCCGCAGAAGCCCTCGACCTCAGCCAACCATCTGTCTCGGTCCAGGTTCACCAACTGGAGCGTGCGCTGGGTTCCTACCTCTTTTACCAGGTAGGGCGAAAACTCCATCTCACGGAAGAGGGGAAGCTGCTCTTGCAGTACTCGGGCCAGATTTTTGCGCTGGAGAAAAAGGCTGAACGGGCGGTACGAGAAATGTCAGGCCTGGAGCAGGGCCACGTCATTGTGGGCGCCAGCTTCACCATCGGCACCTATATGCTGCCAAAAATTCTCGGCGAGTACTACAAACGCTATCCAGGCGTCGAGGTGCAGCTCGAGGTGGGCAACTCTTATGACGTGCAAGAGCGCGTGCTTCGGAATGAACAGGACATCGCTTTTGTGGGACGTAACATCTCCCATCCTCTGCTTGATGTCGAGGCCTATGCGGTGGATGAACTGGTGATCATAGCGCCGGGGGACCATCCCTTCAGTCAGCGGCCGAGTATGTCTCTGAAGGACCTCGCCACAGAGCCTTTCGTCCTGCGGGAGAAGGGATCGGCTACGAGGCAGCTCTTAGAAGAGCAGCTCCATCAGAAGGAGATCGACTACGAGGTGGCGCTTGAAGTGGGCGGGCCGGAAGGTGTAAAGCAGGCAGTGGCCGCGGGCCTGGGCGTAGGCATCATCTCAAAGGACGCGGTGATCTGGGAAACGGAGAGTGGAAGACTCGCGACCATTAATGTGCCCGAGCTATACCTTCGCCGGCAGCTTTATGAGGTCCACCTCAAGAGCCGTCCCCTTTCCCGTGCCGTCGACTCGTTGCGGACGTTGGTCAACCAAGCAAATCACGTCTAATCTCACGTCACCGCCATTAAGAAAGCCCCCGCCGTACGGCGGGGGCTTTCTTTGTGTGCGCCGCGTGGTCACAGGATGGGTAGGTAGCGCTTGAGCTCGTAGTCTGTTACCTGTTGGCGATAGCTATCCCATTCAATCTTCTTGTTCTTGATGAAGGACTCAAAAACATGATCGCCCAAGGCCTCCCGGACGAGCGCGCTTTGTTCCATGAGCTTGATAGCTTCCTCCAGGTCATCCGGAAGGGTGCGAATGTCCCGCTGCTTGCGCTCCTCCTCAGTCATGAGGAAGACGTTCTGCTCGATAGGATCGGGCGGCTCCAGCTTGGTCTTGATGCCGTCAAGTCCGGCGGCCAGCATCACCGCGAAGGCAAGGTAGGGATTGCACGCGGGATCCGCCGCGCGGTACTCAATGCGCGTCGCCTCCTCCTTGCCGGGCTTGTACGTTGGCACACGAATAAGATCGGAGCGGTTCTTGATTGCCCACGAGAGGTAGACAGGCGCCTCATACCCGGGTATGAGGCGCTTGTACGAGTTAACCCACTGGTTCGTCACGGCAGTGATCGCGGGCGCGTGCTTGAGAAGCCCTGCAATGAAGTAGCGGGCAATGTCCGACAGGTGGTGCTGCTTGCTGGGGTCATGGAATGCGTTGCGGCCGCCCTGAAACAAGCTCTGATGCACGTGCATGCCGCTCCCGTTTTGACCCATGAGCGGCTTTGGCATGAACGTGGCGTACACGTTATTGTTAAGGGCAATCTGCTTCACCACCAACCGGTACGTCATGGCGTTATCCGCCATGGTAAGCGCGTCTGTGTAGCGGAGATCGATCTCGTGCTGGCTGGGAGCCGCTTCATGGTGGCTGAACTCAACGGCGATGCCCATCTCTTCAAGCGCCAGCACCGTCTCGCGACGCAGATCGCTGGCAGAATCGAGCGGCGTCAGGTCAAAGTAACCGCCGTTATCCAGGGTCTGGGGCGGCCCCTCTGAACTCTTGAAGTAAAAGTACTCTAGCTCGGGGCCGACGTAATAATAGAAGCCCATGTCCGCCGCCTTCTGAAGGTTACGCTTCAGCACATAGCGGGGGTCTCCGACAAAGGGCTTGCCGTCTGGGGTGAGGATGTCACAATACATCCTGGCCACAGCGTGGCGGTCTCGCGGCCGCCACGGCAACACGACAAAAGTGCTGGGGTCAGGCACGGCCAGCATGTCACTCTCATCGATGCGGGCAAAGCCCTCAATGGACGAGCCGTCAAATCCCATGCCCTCATCCAGGGCGTTTTCCAACTCCTCAACGGTGATGGCAACGCTCTTGAGGGAGCCAAGGATATCCGTGAACCAAAGCCGGATGAACTTCACATCCATCTCTTTGGCCTGTCTCAATACATATTCTCGGTCTTCTCCAGCCATCGTCGCTGAGCCTCCCTGCCAACGGATTACTCGAGCCCGTACCAGCCGCCCTTCCCCGCTGACTCACCTGTACCAGAGTGATCGCTTCTTCTCACCGAGAAACCACCGCTCTCAGACGCTGACAGGTGAGCAAGTAAGAAAGAGAGGCTACAGTTCAACAACTATAACCTCTCTTCCGCCTGTTGCCTATAACGCCGATGCTTCAGCCACAGCCATTACTACTCACATTGTGGCTCATCCGGTCAAGGCGCCAGGGTGCCTGTTGTGGCGCTACCTCTTCGCTGAGGCCGCTCCACAAACGGTCTCAGTTATCAGTCTGGTGACGACGTACGGATCGCAGTTTGCATTCGGTCTTCTATCTTCGATGTACCCCTTTTTATCAAGAGCGACCTGCCAGGGAATCCTAACCGATGCGCCCCGATCAGAGATACCGTACTTGAACGTTTTGTACGATGCGGTCTCGTGCAGTCCGGTCAAGCGTTCCTCAATTCTATGGCCGTAGTTTGCAATGTGCAGATCGTGCCTGGTACCCAGCGCCTCGGCCGCGGCCACACAAGGATCATAGCTCTCTCTCATCTGCTTTGTGGAAAAGTTTGTGTGCGCACCCGCCCCGTTCCAATCGCCGCGGACCGGCTTGGGATCCAAGGTGGCGCTCACATCAAAGTCCTCCCCAATGCGATACAGAAGCCATCGGGCAACCCACAACTGATCCGCTACCTCAGGCGTGTTCAATGGTCCAACCTGGAACTCCCACTGGCCCGGCATCACTTCTCCGTTTATCCCGGCAATCTTCAGTCCCGCCTGCAGACAAGCGTCCATATGAGCTTCGACGATTGGCCTCCCAAAAACCTCATCAGAACCCACCCCACAGTAGTAGCCGCCCTGAGGAGCAGGGAATCCATTGTCGGGCCAGCCAAGGGGTCTTGCTCCCTGGAAGAAGGTGTATTCCTGCTCAATGCCGAACCAGGTGTCAAAATCGCCATATTTCTTAGCGAGGTCTGCGCACGCAGATCTGGTGTTGGTGGGGTGGGGCGTCATGTCGGTGAGCAAAACCTCACACATCACCAGCTTGCTATTCCCGCCGCGGACCGGATCCGGACACACAAACACTGGCTTCAAGACACAGTCGGAAGCGCCGCCCGTTGCCTGGTTGGTGCTAGAACCATCAAAGGCCCAGATCGGCGGTTCATCACCTAGCGGTATGACCTTGCCTTTTGATCGTAATTTCGCCGTAGGCTGACCACCATCTATCCAGATATACTCAGCCTTGTAAAACTCCATCGCTGTCCCTCCACTTTTGACATTCTCTGTATGCGACTTGCGCTTATTACTATACTCTCCAAGCCTCGTTTCTGGGGTGTTACACAATTGTTACAGCTATGTTACAAAAGGGCGTGGCCCAGCCTAGCTTTCGCCCGGACGGGCGGGGCGGAAACGGTAACCAACGTTCCGAACCGTCTCGATAAACAGATGGTCCTTGTCTTCAATCTTGCTGCGGAGACGCCGAATGTGGACATCAACGGTCCGCGCGCCCCCGTAGTAGTCGTATCCCCACACGCGGTTCAGCAGCGTCTCCCGTGTGAACACACGGTCCGGACTGGCAGCCAAGAAGCGGAGAAGCTCGTACTCTTTGAAGGTGAGCTCAACCGGGTGGCCAGCAAGAAAGACCTCGTAACGGCTGGTGTCAATAATAAGGTCGCCCGTTTTGACGACGTGCTCGTCTTCCTGAGGAATTTTCCCAAGACGCCAGAGCATCTGCCGTAGACGGGTGGCCAGTTCCACCGGCCGACACGGATAAAGTTGAAAGTCGTCAAAGCCCAGGGCGACATCAAATTGGGCAACCTGGTCCTCTTTGATCAGCGCGAGGAGCGCTATCCGGGGTGTGCCGCTGCACACCTGCGCCACCTCTCTGATCTCGGCCAGCGCCAGCACCGGCCGGGCGAGGTTGATGACCACCACATCAGGACGTTCCCGCTCGATAGCCGTTGTTGCTTCTCCTGGCTCCTCAACAATGACGCAGGCATACTCGTGGCGCCGCAGCTCTTGAACAAGCCGCCGGTGCTCTTCTTCGTCCGTGCCTATGAGCAGGAAATTTGCCACTTGGTGTCCTTTTGGAACCCGCGCTTGAAGGAAGGGGCCGCATCAGCCTTCCCGTATCCTAACACTCCTGGTATTACGCGGTTATGGAATACCCGCGCGACTGTGGTCGCCAAGCACAAGCTGGTACGCAGGCGGTATGGCGGTTGGCGACACCTCTACAGACCGCCCTATTATGCTCTGCTCAATACGCTTGCCACCGGTATCGATGCGGCACTCCTCCATGACGATGCTGTGCTGAATAATGCTATTTCGAATGACACAGGCCGCGTCGATTGATGTGAAGGGGCCAATTGTACTGTGCTCTATCCGCGTGCCCTTGCCAATAATAGCCGGCCCGTGAACGACAGAGTTGATGACCGTCACCCCGCTCTCCAAGACCACGTTGCCCTTCACCACGGATGTTTCGTCTACCATCCCTTCAATGCGGTGCGGCATCAACTCCAAGACCCATCGATTGGCGCTGAGCATGTCGTCCATTTTTCCGGTATCTGTCCAGTGGCCTTCTAGCTGTCGTGCCTCCACCTGATATTGGTGGTCGATGAGGTACTGGATCGCGTCCGTGATCTCCATCTCGCCGCGGAAGGAGGGCTGCACTGCCGCCACTGCCTCATGAATATGTCTGTCAAAAAGGTAGATGCCTATGACTGCCAGATTTGTCCACGGTTCTTTGGGCTTTTCAACGAGCTTCACTACCCGGCCATTCCTGATCTCCGGGATACCAAAGTCTCTCGGGTTGTCAACCTCTTTGAGAATGATGAGGGAGTTCATGCCCCCCTGCAAAAACTCATCCACGTAGGGGACGATACCGTCACGGATCAGATTATCTCCCAGGAACATGACGAAGGGATCGTCTTGAAGAAAGTCTCTGGCGATGCGGACTGCGTGGGCAAGGCCAAGGGGCTGGTCCTGTTGAATGTAGGTTATCTGTGCGCCAAAGCGGCTGCCGTCACCCACGGCGGCGCGGATCTGTTCGTGTGTATCCCCAACCACCACGCCTATGTCTGTTATGCCAGCCTCAACCAGGTCTTCCAGAACGTAAAAGAGCACCGGTTTGTTGGCAATGGGGACAAGCTGCTTTGCGCCAGTGTAGGTGAAGGGGCGCAGACGGGTACCTTTGCCGCCACTCAGGACAAGCCCCTTCATAGCGTTTTCTCCTCTGGTTTTGCGACGTGCTTCATAACGTAGATAGTAGCGGAGTCTCATGGGGATGGCTACCCATTCCAGGCCAGACTTTTATTCTGGCTGGGCTTCATCCCCTCAGCGCCCACGCCGCAGCCATTGTACCGTGAACCTCAGCTTACATGGGTGTTTCACGGACGGCGTCACCCGTAGCGGATGGCTGCGCTGTGCTGGGCATAACCTTGACGTTAGGGGAAGGGTACCGTAGACTGAGCAATACGTTCCACTATCCAGTGGTCGTGTAGGGCGAGGGGGCACGTATGACGGAAACCAGCTTCATGCAGATTGGCGAAGTGTCTGAGCGCACCGGGCTGACACAGCGAACGCTGCGCTTTTACGAAGAGAAGGGGCTTCTCGACTCGCCTTCCCGATTGGAAGGGGGGTTCCGCCTCTACTCTGAGGACGACGTTCAGCGCATAGAGCATATCATCCAGCTTAAGAACCTCCTGGGTTTCAGCTTGGCAGAAATCAAGCAGATGGTGGACGCAGAGAGTGAGCTAGACGAAATCAAAGCAGTGCTGCGTCAGGAATCCCTGGTCAGCACAAAACTCGCGCGGGCACAAGAGGCCCTCGGGGTTATCGAGCAGCAGGCATCTCTCATCGAGCAGAAGATCGAGCAGCTCCACCAGATGCGTGCGAAGTGGCAGCGGCGTCTAGAGCGTTACCGGGAGCTCTACAGTGAGTTGATCAAGGACCTGGAGAAGGTGGCGCCAGGGACGCGCTAAACAGGATCCCACTCTATGGGCTCCTCCGAATGCAGGATAAAATCAGTGTGATTGGCGGATTATATGCAGAACGGCATTTCAGATAGACAAAACGGTTCCTCTGCGCGCGCCGACGCGCCAGCAGCAACGCAAACGCTTCCTCGGCCGGCCCCCACGCCTGTCACACCAGGGATGGGCATGGGTCATGGTGGTGGGGCCATCTCGCTGCGCAACCTCCGCACCTTCTCTTCATTCAGCAACCCTGTGTTCCGGCTTTACTACACAGGTATGCTGGGGCAGATGGCTGCTATGAACATGCAGCTCATTGCCAAAGGCCTGCTCATCTACCAGCTCACAGGATCGGGCACCATCCTGGGCATCATGGCCCTGGCAAACTCGCTGCCCATGCTGGTGTTCTCCCTCTTTGGCGGCGTTATTGCAGACCGCGTCGAAAAACGGAAGGTCCTCGTCCTTGGGCAGGCTGCCTCTGGCGTGGTCTCTTTGCTCATCGCGCTTTCTCTGACCCTGGGATACATGGGCCCGAATGTGCCTGGTTCTTGGATCGTGCTGGTCTTTGCCGCCCTGTTCCAGGGCACCATTCAGGGGCTGATGATGCCGTCCCGCCAGGCGATGATCTCTGACATCGTGAGTGAACGGGATCTCATGAACGCCATTGCCCTCAACACCTTCGGGATGAATATCCTGCGGCTGGTGGCTCCTGCACTGGCCGGTTTCTTCATCGCTGGATTTGGATTCGATGCAGTGTACTATGCCATGACTGGCATGTACTTTATGGCGGCGTTCTTCGTGTTTCTCATGCCAGTGACGGGAACGATTTCTCTCCGCGGGCAAGGCGCCTGGGCATCCATGAAGGATGGGTTCACCTACGTGCGTAGAGAAAACACTGTCTTTGCCGTGCTCGCCCTTACGCTCATCATGGTGCTACTCTCCATGCCGTATCTGACGCTGCTTCCCGCCTTCACAGAGGGTATCCTCAACGTGGGTTCACAAGGGCTGGGGATCATGGTCAGCGTCTCCGGAATCGGGGCCATGGCCGGTTCTGTGGTGCTGGCGTCTCTGCCCAACAAGCGGCGGGGCCTGCTTCTTATGCTGAGCGGCCTGGTGCTGGGGCTGGCTTTGGTCGGGTTCTCCTTCTCCAACTCATGGCACCTTTCCCTGGTCATGATCGTCTTTGTCGGGCTTGGCCAGACCGGCCGCATGACACTGTCAAACACCCTGCTCCAGTACTATGTGAGCGACGAGTACCGCGGCAGGGTGATGAGTATCTACATGATGGAGTTCGGCTTGACGAGCCTGAGTGTGTTCATCGCCGGTGTTCTGTCCGACACCATCGGGGTCCAATGGGCAGTGGGCGGGCTGGCCCTGGGATTGGTAGCGCTGTGCGCGCTCATGCTTGTCTTTGTGCCCACGGTCCGAAATCTCGACTGATAACTGATACTAGAGGCAGCCCTTTGATCGAAAAAGAACGTCCTCCGACGCCACAAGCAGTGGCAACTGCCGTGGCCACAAAGGAGGCGACGCCAACACAGCAACGGCCCGTCCGGCTCTCCACATTTAGCTCTCTCCGTCACTTGGACTTCCGCCTTCTCTGGATCAGCGTGGCCTTTTCCAGCGCCGGCCAGTGGATGGAGCAGGTGGCCCTGAGCTGGCTGGTCTACGATCTGACAAATGACCCCCTGACCCTTGGCCTTGTCAACGGGGCAAAGGCTGTGCCGGCTCTCCTATCCGGGCCATTTGGCGGTGTGGCTGCGGACAGAATGGCACGTAAACGCCTGATGCTCGTCAGCCAGTTCTGCATCATGCTCCTTGCCCTGGGGCTGGCTCTGCTTATTTTCTCGAAAACTCTGCAGGTGTGGCATCTTTATGCGTTTGCCGTGCTCACAGGTCTGGCGTGGTCCTTCAACCAGCCGGTCCGCCAGTCGCTGGTTCCCAGCCTGGTGCCTCGTGAGGACCTGACCAACGCCATTGCGCTGCAGTCTGCCGCATTCCAGCTCACTCGGCTGGTAGGTCCGGCCCTTGCGGGTTTTATTATCGTATGGTTCGGCGTGGGCGGCGCTTTTCTTGCGAAGGGTCTGGTTTACATCGGCGTTATCGCGATGATCCTGGCGATGAAGATACCACCATTGCCCGAACAGGTCGCGAAAGAATCCGTATGGACCACCCTTGCCGGCGGTTTCAGCTACATCAAGAGGGACCGCCCCATCCTGAGTCTTATCCTACTAGCCCTGATCCCTCAGCTCTTCGCCATGCCATATTTCACCCTGCTCCCAGTCTTCGCCAAAGACGTTCTGGGTGTGGGCCCAGAGGGCTTTGGCATTTTGGTGACTCTCCCAGGAGTCGGAGCCGTCGCCGCCACGCTCACCATCGCCTCGATTGGCGACTTCCCGCGAAAGGGGCGCGTCTTGATAGTGGCAGGGATCGCCTTTGGCATGGGTATCCTTGCCCTTGCGGCGACGAGTCTCTTGCCAAGCAGCTCGCTCGCGCTGGGAAGCCTAAGTATCGGCTATGTTGCCGCTAGTGTCTGCCTGGCCGCGATGGGCGGATGCATGATGAGCTACAATACTCTCACAAACACCCTCTTGCAGATGTTAAGCAGGGACGACATGCGCGGAAGGGTGATGAGCGTCTACATGCTTGATCAGGGAATCACACCCCTCGGCACTATGTGGGCCGGTTTTCTCGCAAGCGTGCCCTCCCTCGGCGCGCCCGGCGCATTCGCCATCATGGGGATTACGGTCATTGTTCTGTCTACCACCGCCGCCCTTAAGTTCCCCCATCTCCGAAAAATATAAGTTTATTCGAGGATAACCATAGATGATGCACCGACCGCCCGTCGCAGAAATAGATCCCCCCGTCCAGGTAAGGGCCGCCCGCAAGGGATTGAACATCGCTACCTTCCGCTCCCTGAAACACCGGGACTTCCGCCTGCTTTTTTTCACTATCATGTTCACCAGCGGCGGCCAGTGGATGCAGCAGATCGCCCTGAGCTGGATGGCCTACTCCATGACGGATTCTGCCTTTATGCTGGGCGCCATCAACGGCATGCGGGCCATCCCCTTCCTGGTGCTGGGGCCGTGGGCTGGCGTGGCTGCAGACCGCATGGACCGCAAGATGCTCATGATGGTGAGCCAGGCATGGATCATGGGCCTGGCGATTATTATGACCTTGCTCATCGTCACCAACCTGATACAGGTGTGGCACCTCTTTGCGTTCACGTTGTTGAGCGGCGCAGGCTGGTCTTTCACCCAACCAGTCCGGCAAACGCTTGTGCCTAACCTGGTGCCCCGTGAAGAGCTGACCAACGCCATCGCCTTGCAGTCTTCCGCGTTCAACCTCACCCGCGTCATAGGGCCGACCATAGCCGGGGTCCTTTTAGCCACTGTGGGGCCCGCCGCCGCGTTCGGCTGCCAGGCCGCTCTCTACATCGTTATCCTTGCCTTGACCGCTATGATCCAAGTGCCTGCGCTGGCCGAGCGCCTCTCGGGCGGGCCGAACGCAGGCCGCGCGCTCCTGGACGGTTTTCAGTATATCGGGAAGAATGAGGTAGTCCTCTGGCTCATCATCCTCGCGTTGATCCCCATGATGTTTGCCATGCCTCTGCAGAGCCTCATGCCGGTTTTTGCCAGAGATGTGTTGCAGTCAGGTCCAGAGGGCTACGGAGTTATTGTCTCCTTTATGGGGATAGGCGCCCTTACTGGCACGCTTATCGTCGCCTCGCTCACCACCTTCCGTCGGAAGGGGCTGCTTCTCCTCATAAGCGCCAGCGCCCTGGGGATCGCTATCATTCTTTTCTCTCAGTCCACCTTATTGCCGCTCTCCCTGTTCTTGTTGCTTTTTGTCGGCGGCTTCCAGATGACTTACATGTCCTTGAACAACACCCTGCTTCACCTCAACATCGAGGACGAGTTCCGCGGCCGTGTCATCAGCATCTACATGCTGGACCAGGGCCTGTCCCCGTTGGGCGCGCTCTCCGCGGGCACCATGGCGAACTTCTTCGGCGCGCCGCTGGCGGTCAGCGTCATGGGCCTTGTATGCCTAGGGCTTGCAGTGGTCGCTCTTGCGCGTGTACCCCATATTCGGCGACTCATCTAAGTGTACCGAGCCGTAGAGACAATGCCTGACACGCTCCGCAAAGAAGCGATACCAGAGACTCTCCCACACGAGCCGCTCGTGGGCGCGCCGGACACTGCGCGACGCGGTCTGCTGCCCTTTCACCTGACCACTTTTGATTCCCTGCAGCACCGGGGGTACCTGTACATGTGGATCGGTATCCTCTTCACGAGCGCCGGGGCATGGATGGAACAGGTGGCCATTAGCTGGCTGGTGTACGAGCTAACCGGGTCGGCCCTTCTCCTCGGAGCCGTCAATGGAATGCGTGCGCTCCCCTTCCTGTTTCTTGGCCCAGTGGCAGGGGCCATTGCGGACCGTCTGCACCCCAAACTTCTGATGCTCTGGAGCCAGTACATTATCCTCGGTCTCTACGTTGCGTTGGTGGCGCTGCTTGCGCTGGACGTACTGGAAGTATGGCACCTCTTTGTTTTCACGTTTGGAGCAAGCGCGGCGTGGTCGTTCAACCAACCGGTCCGGCAGGCTCTCATTCCTGCTCTGGTGCCCCGTGAGCACCTTATGAACGCCGTGGCATTGCAGTCCGTCGGCTTCAATTTGACCAGGATTATTGGCCCTGGAGTTGGCGGGGTCCTGATGGCGACCGTTGGGGGCGGCTGGACGTTCTTCTTGGTCACCCTGACCTGGGTCGGCGTCATCGGCACCACCTACCTCATTCCCGTCACCTACGACGCCTCGCTTGGGAAGCGCGGCACCGTGTGGAACGATATGATTGACGGCTTCGCCTATCTGCGCACCAACACCGTGGTCTTTGGTCTCCTGGCCCTTGCCCTCATCCCGATGCTGTTCGCGATGCCGTACATGAGCCTGCTTCCCCTGTTTGCCGGCGACGTATTCCATATGGACGCCCGGGGGCTCGGCGAGCTGTTGACCGCGACGGGCGTCGGCGCAATTGCCAGCACGCTAACCGTCGCGTCGCTCGGCAAATTCCGCGGAAAGGGAGCGCTGCTGGCCATCAGCGGCGTTGGAATGGGCGTGAGCATCCTTTTCTTCTCGCTTTCAACCTCTTATCCCCTGTCTCTCGCCCTGCTGGTGCTGGTAGGCATGTTCCAGATGGCGTACCTTTCTCTCACTAACACCCTGCTCCAGCTTGCGACGCCGCAGGAGTATCTGGGCAGGGTCATGAGCATCTTTATGCTTGACCGTGGGCTGATGCCCCTCGGCAGCATGGCCGCTGGAGCTATCGCTGAAGTGCTGGGCGCCCCCTTTGCCCTGGCAATCATGGGGGGCGCGTGTGCGGTATTCGTTGCCATCGGCATCGTTGTCATGCCCTCGGTCCGGCGGCTTGATTGAGGAAAATAGCACTGATGAAGCAGGACATGCCCGTGGCGCGCAGGGAGGCAGGCAAGTGAACCAGCACGAACTGAGGGAGATACCGGCAGCCGAACACGATCCCGCGCGACCTGCTGCTGGGATACGAACCTTTCGCGCGCTCGCCTTCCGTGACTTCCGCTATCTGTGGCTGGGACAAATCACCAACTCCGCGTCAATTTGGACAGAGCAAGTTGCCCGCCCCCTGTTGGTCCTGGATCTCGTGCCGGACCCCACTCAAGCAGCCATTCACCTCGGGCTGGTCTTGGGAGCCCGCACGCTGCCGCAATTAGGGTTTGGCCTTATTGGCGGGGTCTTTGCAGACTGGTACGACCGGCGCACCCTCCTCCTGGTTTCCAAGACTATCTCCATGCTTATCAATATCGTGTTTGCGGCCATGCTGGTCATGGGTATAGTGGAGTTATGGCATGTCTACGCGACGACCATCCTGCGCGGGATCGCCACCAGCTTTGACCAACCTGCCCGACAGGCACTGATCCCAACGTTAGTGCCGTCAGAAAACGTGACCAACGCAGTTGCCCTGAATAGCGCGAGCATGCAGACGATGCGTATCGGGGGCGGATTCTTGGCGGGCATCCTTGTGGCGCTCTCGGGTATGGCGGGTGCCTTTGTTGCGGTTGCCCTCTTCTCCGCTGGCGCAGTGTTCTTCACGCTCTTCCTGCGGGTTCCTCCCGCGCCCGCCGTTGGGGACAAGAGCGTTGGCGCAGCGGCCAGCAGTTTCTGGGAGGGGCTGAAGTACGGCTGGCACGAAATCGACCTCCGCGGGACATTCATCCTTACCCTGGTCTATTTTCTCCTGGGGATGGCGTATTTGCAGGTCTTCGCGCCGCTTTTCGCGAAGCAGGTCATGGGACTGGGTGATGAAGGATACGGAATCATGATCTCTGTGGCCGGAATCGGCGCGCTCATTGGCGCGTTGTGGGTTGCTACCTTCTCACCCACCCGGGGACGAGGCCCCCTGATGCTGAAGTTCATGGCCGCGCTGGGCGTCCTCCTGATCGGCTTTGGGGCCAGCACCTATACGCCCTGGGTCGGGTTGACCTTCCTTGCCATCGCGCTGGTGGGGATGATCCAGAGCACGTTTTTTGCCCTCGCAAACTCCGTGCTTTTGGAAACGACCCGAGTTGACATGCGGGGACGTGTCATGGGACTGCTCAGTCTGGACCGCTCCGCCATTACCCTGGGCGGTGCTATAGCAGGGTTCCTCTCGGCAGCCATTGGCCCCCAGATAGCGCAGATGCTCTTTGGGGCAGGCTGTATCCTGCTCGCGATTGTTCTGGCTACCCTGCTTCCTTCAGTAAGGCGATTGCAATGAGACCTCGGACAGAATTTCAAGATACTACTTCAGCGTCGACCGCTCCGCTCCCGCCACTGCCGTGGTGGGCGAGGCCTTTCCGTTCCCTGCGTCACCGAGACTATCGCTTCCTCTGGCTTGGACAGGTTGTCCAGTCTGAGGGCCAGTGGATGGAGCAGGTTGCCCGCGGATGGCTCCTGTGGGAGTTGAGCCACGATCCCTTTATTTTGGGGTTTTACGGCACCCTGAGGAGTCTTCCCGCCCTCTTGTTGGCGTTGCCAGCAGGCGTCCTCTCCGACAGGATCAGCCGCATCTATCTGATCCAGGGTTCTCAGGTCTCCGCATGCGTCATGGCATTCGCGTTCGCAATCCTGGTTCAGACCGGGCTGATCGATGTGTGGATGATTTTGGCTTTTGGCTTTGCCAATGGCGCGGCAGAGGTCATGCGGCAGCCTGCGCGTCAGGCATTGCTGTCCAACCTGGTCCCCGGCCACGACATCATGAACGCTGTCGCCATGAACGAAGTGGCTCAGTACACGATGCGCATACTCGGTCCTGTCCTTGCGGGGGCAATGATCGGTCCCTTTGGCGTCGCCGGCGTTTTTTATGTCCGGGGTGCTCTCTACTTGCTCGCAGTCATCGTGACAGCCTTTATTCGCGCCCCGCTTATTGCCCCGCAGACTCGTGACCGCACCATCTTCCAAAGCACGGGAGATACCTTCGGTTACCTGAAGGAAAATCCTGTCCTCCTCGCCCTTGTGCTCATGGGCGTTGTGCCTGCGGTAGTGGGTCAGCCGTACCAGTATCTCATGCCTGTCTTCGCGGCTGAGGTTTTTAATGTTGGCGCTGAAGGCTTGGGTGTGCTCACCGCTGCCGCAGGAGTGGGGGCCCTCACCGGAGCGTTGCTCCTGGCTGTCCTTGGCAACATCCGACGAATGGGCTTCATCCTCATTGGGAGCCTCTTCTCTTACGGGGGAGCATTGATCTTTTTTGGGGTCACTCCCCTCTTTGCGCTTGCCCTCATCGCCCTTCTGGCTCTTGGCGCGTCTCAGGCCATGTTCCTTGCCATGCGTCAAACCCTCGTACAGCTCCTTGTGAAAGATGCTATGCGTGGACGAGTCTTCAGCATTGTGCAACTCACACGGGGCACCCTTTCGCCTATTGGCGCGTTGCTGGCGGGCAGTCTGGCAAGCGTCTACAGCGCGCCCTTTGCGATCATCACTCTGGGGCTATTCGTTCTCGTTATAGGGCTCGGATCAGGCGTGATGTTGGGCAATGTCCGTAACATCGAATTCTCGGGCGCGCTAAAAGAGCATCAGCACGCCTGCGGTGGAGACTGATGTAGGGGCGCACCCGCGCGCTTTCCCCGACCACGCGCTACCTCTCACTGCCCGCGTCCTAGTGCGTTATGCTGAAAGCGTGTCCTGTCTCGCACCGCGTGTCAGACCGCTGCTGTAGCTACACCTGAATCTTCACACCTCTATGTTCTACCACCTGGGCCTCTGGGCGTACCGCTTCCGATGGGCGGTGATCCTGGTTTGGAGCATTGCCCTTGCTGTGGGCGTGTATTACGGGCCGCGCGTGGGCAGTGTGCTTCAGCCCGGGGGTTTCTCCAACCCGAACAGTGAAGGTAGCCACGCGATCCGTCTCCTTCACGACGAACTGGGCGCCAGCCTCAGCTCTCTCACCATCGTCTTTTCCAGCGACACTCTTCGGGTCGAGGATCCCCTCTTCCAGGCGGACATGGAGCGCGTCATTGCCGCGGTGTCGAGCCATCCTTTGGTCACCGCTGCTTTCACGGCAAAGAACGCTGCCAACCCCCGCATGATAGCTCCCGATGGCCACACCACCTTCGCCGTCATCGGGTTAGACGCCACCATCGCTGAAGCGCAGCGCGCGCTGCCGCAGATCAAAGCCCTTGTCCCTGCCTCTCCACTGAAAGTCCTGGTTACCGGCGGCCCCGCGGCCTATGCCGATGTTGAGCTTGTGAGCCATCTGGACCTGCAACGAGCGGAGCAGTTCTCCTTCCCCCTCGCGCTTGGCGCGCTTGTGCTCGTTTTTGGTGGGGTCATTGCCGGCGCAATTCCGGTGCTCATTGGTGGAAGCAGTGTGCTTGTCGCACTGACCCTGATCTACTTCCTAGCCCACGCCGTGGAGATGTCCATCTTCGTGCAAAACATCACCACGATGCTGGGGTTGGGGATCAGCATCGATTATGCGCTGCTGATGGTCAGCCGCTTTCGGGAGGAGCGCTCAGACGGGGACATTCAAGAGGCAATCGGCCGCACCATGGCAACGGCGGGGAAGGCCGTCTTCTACTCCGGCCTGACGGTGCTGCTGGGGCTTTGGGGGCTGCTCTCCTTTAACTACATGATGCTCCGGTCTCTGGGGATCGGCGGCGCGCTGGTGGTGGTGCTGGCCGTTACCGGGGCGCTGACGCTGGCGCCGGCTCTTTTTGGAGTGTTGGGAGGCCGGATAGATGCCCTTACGCTATTCAAAGGGCTGGGCACGGCGGGAGAAGGGCTCTTCTGGCGCCGGGTGGCTGCTCTTGTCGGCAGGCATCCTCTGCTCGTCTTTCTCGTCGTTATGGGCGTTCTCCTCTCTTTGGGAGCGCCCTTCTTGCGGGTGCGCATGGGCGCCCCAGATGTCACGATCCTCCCTCCCTATGTGGAATCCCGTCAGGGGTTCGACCTGCTACGCGGAAAGTTTGGGGCTGGCGAGATCGCTCCTATCCTGGTGGTGGCTGAGGCATCTGACTCTATCTTCAGTCGCGATAACGTGGCGACACTCTACGATTTCGCCAGAGCGTTGGAGCGCCTCCCTGGCGTGGTACGGGTGGAGAGCATGGTGACCCTGGATCCTATGATCACAAAGGGACAGTACCAACTGCTGTATGAGCAGCCTAACCGGATCACCGACCCCGCTTTGCAGCGGGGCCTAGCCCGTCTCGGCGGCGGTCGGGTTGCGCTGATCAGTGTCGTGACAAACCTCAATCCGGTGGCGCCGGAAGCTCAGGCCCTAGTGCAATATATCCGAAGCCAGCCCCCTGGAGCTGGGCTGAAGATCTACGTCGGTGGCGCGGCGGCGGAGCTCATGGATGTGGTCTCTGATCTTTACACGTCTTTTCCACGCGCACTCGCCCTCATAGTGCTTACCACCTACCTTGCGCTCACGGTGCTGTTCCGTTCCGTCATTCTCCCTGCAAAGGCCATCCTCATGGACATGCTCAGCATCCTCGCGAGCTACGGCGCGCTGGTCGTCATCTTTCAGGACGGGGCCTTCCACGGCATTCTAGGTTTTACGCCAGAGGGTTACGTAGATGCGACCGTGCCGATTGTGATGTTCTGTGTGCTCTTTGGTCTGAGCATGGATTATGAGGTGTTCATGTTGACCCGAATTAAGGAGAGCTACGATACCTTGAAAGACAACGCCGCGGCGGTGAGCCACGGTCTTGAACATACCGGCAGAATAGTGACCAGCGCTGCGCTCATCATTGTAATTGTGGCGGGGTCCTTCTCCTTTGCTGATATCCTGGTTATCAAGGCTCTTGGTATCGGCATCGCTATCGCCATCCTCCTGGACGCCACCCTGGTACGGGGACTTCTGGTGCCCGCAACCATGCTTCTGCTGGGCAAGTGGAACTGGTGGTCGCCCCGCTGGCTGCCCGGCTCCTTGTTCGCAGAGAGCAGGGGTGCTAGCATAAAATGTAAGAAAGAGAAGGAATCCGAACAATGATACGCGTTGGGCTCATCTCTGATACGCACATCCCTGAGGCTGGCGACGCCCTCCCGAAGGACGTATTTCGTCTCCTTCACGGCGTCGACTTAATCCTTCACGCGGGAGACATCCACGTGCTCCCCGTGCTGGACTGGCTGGAAGCTATAGCACCTGTGTACGGTGTGCGCGGCAACGGGGACGATGGCGGGAGCGGCCGCCCCTTGGTGCCTGACGATCCGCGGCTCCTGGAGACTCAGGTGCTGGAAATCGGCGGGTTACGCATTGGCATGTTGCACACCTTTCCCTGGTACATGGAGTATCCGCACTCCCTCAAGGAGGGCATGATGCGCCGCTTCGGCCATATGGTGGATGTTGTTGTCTACGGCGATACGCACGTGGCGGAGGTTGAGCACAGGGAGGGAGTTCTCTTGGTCAACCCAGGAAGCCCCACACTCCCGAATAACCTGACCCGTCGAGCCGGCACGGTGGGCATCCTGGAGATAACCGGCGGTCGCGTCGATGCCCGGCTCTTCCAACTCCACGGATAAGCCGTAGCTGCACCGGTTGGTTACGTAAAGCTCTCAGCAGGGGGCTATGCTAACCGACTAACCGATCGTCAACTTATCGGCGATTTTGCCCTCGAAACCCCCTTGATCATGTCTTCTCGCACTGATACCTTACGCGAGGTCAACGACAGCGGTACCCCTTTCCAATCCTATTCCCGTCTCTGGGCTAGGTTTCTCTTTCTAAATGCTTGCTGTGCGCGGCAAGGTTGGCTTTGGTTTGTCTTTTTTACCTGACATTGAGTGACGCAGACGGAGGGTAGCTATATGGGTGAGCGGTCGGTGGAGGAGCTTTGGACGACGGTGCTCGGTGACCTGCAGGTGCAGGTAACGCGGGCCAACTATGAGACCTGGCTCAAGGGTACAGCAGGGCTCGCGCTTGAAGCCGGTGTTTTTACTATTGGCGTCCCCTCCCCATTTGCCCAGGAATGGCTCCAGCACAGGCTCTCTCCCCTCATACGAAAGACCGTGACGAAGGTCGTCGGCAGCGAGACAAACGTTGAGTTCACCATGCTCTCGCCCAGAAGCGAGAGCGGCCAGCCATCCCCTCTCTTTTCGCCCGACCCAGAAATGCCCAAACCTGTGAACGGAGGTTACAGACGCGGTCTGGAGGCAAGCCCGCCGTTGAGCTCACGCTACACCTTCGACTCCTTTGTCGTGGGGAGCGCTAACCGCTTCGCGCACGCGGCTGCAATAGGGGTCACGGAGAATCCGGGCCAAGCGTACAACCCCTTCTTCCTCTACGGAGGCGTGGGCCTGGGAAAGACTCACTTGCTCCACGCCATCGGGCACCAGTGTATGGCACGGGGCTTGCGCGTTCTCTACGTCACGTCTGAGCAGTTTACCAACGAGTTCATCAACGCATTGCGAGAGCGACGAACCGAAGAGTACCGTGCAAAGTACCGCGGCCCCGACGTGCTCCTGATAGACGACATTCAGTTCCTCGCGGATAAAGAGCAGACGCAGGAGAGCTTCTTTCACACCTTCAACGACCTGCATAACGCAAACCGGCAGATCATCATCAGCAGCGACCGGCCGCCGCGATCCATGCCACTGCTGGAAGAACGCCTGCGTTCACGCTTCGAGTGGGGGCTTCTTGCAGACATCCAGCCTCCAGACCTGGAGACCCGGTTGGCTATTCTCCAGAACAAAGCCGACGAATTGGGCGTCTCATTGCCCGCAGATATCCTTGACCTGATTGCCCACCGCTTCCAGAGCAACGTCAGGGAGCTTGAGGGTGCTCTCAACCGTGTCCTGGCATACTCCAAGGCAGTCGATGCGCCGCTCACCCTTGACACGGCAACCAAAGCCCTTTCAGAGCTTTTGCAGGACGGCAAAGGAAAGAACCTCTCTTCTGGGCGGATTCTCGAAGCAATTGCGCTCCACTTTAGTTTCTCTGTTGAGCAGCTGATCAGCGCCCGCCGCTCCAAAGACCTTGCCCACGCGCGGCAGGTAGCAATGTACCTGCTGAGGAATGAAACACGTCTCTCCCTATCTGAGATTGGCGGCATCCTCGGCGGAAGGGACCACTCGACGGTGGTGCATGGCTACGAAAAGATAGCGTCACAGGCAGAGGAGAATACCGCCCTTCGCCGCAGTCTCATGGAGCTTACTTCCCAACTCAGAGCGACATAACCTCTATCCCCTTCCTGTGGTGGATAACTTCCTCTAAACTGTGGATATCCACCCCGTTTTGTGGATATCTCTACTCTTCCGGCTGCTCAGATTGCCTTTAGCGTGCGTCCCCTTTGCAGAATACTGACTGCGGTTCATCTTCCACCACGGAAGCTCCGCTTGCTTATTATTATGTATTATTAGAGATATACATTCATACAGCAGTGATTTCGTTCTAAACCTAATAAGGAACTACGTTGATAGACTCTGTGTTGATACATGGCAAGGCAGGAGATGGGGGAAACGGCGCGGCGACGCTTCGGCGGGAGGCCTTTGTCCCTCGTGGCGGACCGGATGGCGGAGATGGCGGACGAGGAGGAGACGTGGTTCTGGTCGGGGATAGATCTGTGGACAACTTCGAGCACTTCCGGAAAAACCGGCGTTTCAGAGCAATGTCGGGTGGTAACGGCGCAAAGGCGCTCCAACACGGGAAGCGTGGCGCAGACTTGGTTGTGGTGGTTCCCCTCGGCACACAGGTATATCGAGAAGAGGAAGAGGCTCCCATCGTTGAGCTTATGGCGCACGGAGAGAGGTTTATCCTCGCGCTAGGGGGAAAGGGGGGCAGAGGGAACAAGCACTTTGCCACGTCTGTGAACCAAACGCCGCGGTTCGCGGAAGCGGGGTTACCAGGAGAAGAGGGAAGTTTCCGCTTGGAGTTGCGCATGATTGCCGATATAGGGATCATTGGGCTGCCCAACGCGGGAAAGTCGACCCTGCTTGCTGCCGCGTCAAGCGCAAAGCCGAAGATAGGAGAGTATGCGTTCACGACGCTGGAGCCGCAGCTTGGTGTGGTACAGGTGGGATACGATACATTCCTGCTTGCTGATATCCCGGGACTCGTGCCAGGAGCGCATGAAGGTGTTGGGCTTGGTGACGAGTTTCTTCGCCACATCTCCAGGACGAAAGCGCTGCTTCACCTGGTATCGGGAGAGAGCGAGCACCCCCTGGGTGAGGTCCTTCAGGTGAACAATGAGCTGGAGAGCTTCGACCCACGGCTTGCACTCCTGCCACAGATCCTTGTGATAACCAAAATCGATCTCCCGGTTGTGCGCGAGCACCTGGAAGAGATATGGCGGCAGCTTCAAACGGTGGGCAACAAACTGTACAGTATCTCCGGCCTCACGGGGGAAGGGGTGGAAGAGCTTATGATAGCGGCACTTGACCTTGAGAAGCGATCGAAAGGAATCGACAGAGGTGCTGAGGGCGCTGTTGAGAGCTTCCAAGTGTTCCATCCGCTACCGCTTGATGAGGAGAGGGTAGTGACTAAGGAGGGCGACACCTTTGTGTTGGAGGGACCCCACGTGCCGAACCTGGTGGTTCAGCGAGAGGTCACCAAGACAGAGTACGCGGGAATGGTAAGAGAACGGCTGCGAAGAACACGCTGGCGCCGCGTGCTGGACCACGTCGGGATAAAGGCCGGAGACAAGGTGCGCGTGAGAGAGATAGAGATTGTCTGGTAGGAAGCTCGGCGTCTTTGGCGGGACGTTCGATCCGATACACCTAGGGCATCTGATTATCGCGGAGGAAGCGGCTGAGCGCCTGGGACTGGAGAAGGTGTTCTTCGTCCCCGCAAAAGATCCCTGGCGCAAACCACGGCACGATGTTGCCGATGCGGGTGAGCGGCTGGAGATGGTGCGGCTGGCCGTGGAGGGCAACGCCCGGTTCTCAGTATCCAAGGTGGATATGGAGAGAGAAGGGCCGTCGTACAGCGTAGACACGCTGGAGGACCTGCGAAGGAGTGAAGGCGCGAGCGCGGAGTTCCACTTCATACTGGGTTACGACGCTCTTGCCGACCTACCCAACTGGCGAGAGCCGGGGCGGCTGGCGGACATAGCCCGGCTGGTTGCCGTGGTGAGGCCCGGCTACCGGGTGGACTGGAGGGCGCTGGAGACGGTGGTGACCAGCGCCAAGGAGCGTATCTCCCTGTTGGAAATCCCTGAGGTGGGGATCAGCTCCACAGAGCTCCGCAGGAGGGTTGCTGAGGGCAGGAGCATCCGTTACTGGGCGCCGGAGAGCGTGGATGCTTACATCCGCAGCCAGGGACTGTATCGAGCTCCTGGGAAGCCCCCACGGGGAGCCCGCACTGCGCACCCGTGAGCACATGGTCCGTATGCTTTGAGCCTACCGGCAAGGCAGGCGAAGCGAGAAGTTGACGGAAACCCAGGCAGGTGTCGCGTTGCTATCACGGCTTCACCTCCGCCCTTAATGCCGCCAGAGTGCGCCGTAGCATGGCAAGGTGGGTCGGTTGTGCTGCGCCCTGCTCCCAGTTAGAGACGGCTGAGGTAGTGACCTCCAACAGCCGCGCAAGCTGTTCCTGGGTGAGGCCCAGGTCGGCCCGCACCTTCCGTAATTCGTCCGCGATGGTCATTGGTTGTCCTTTCATTAGGGTAGGCAGGGTAGGCACCGCGGTCGCCGGCTCAAGCCGGCCCTCACCGGGCACGTGGAAGAGCGCGACCACGTCGTAGCCCATCTCCCGCAGCCGGTCTGAGCCGCCCTCGCGGCGGTCGACCAGGATCACGACCTTAGCCACTTTGGCGCCCGCCTCTTCCACCCGCTCGATGGCCTGCAGGAGCGATCCCCCGGTGGTCATGGTATCTTCCACCAGGGCGACCTGCGCCCCCGGACGCGCGGGGAACTGCCCCTCGATAACGCGCTGGGTGCCATGCTCCTTGGCCTGGTCCCGCACGTAGAAGGCGGGGAGCGGCCGCGGCGTGCCGGCGCTGACCAGGGCCACCGCAGTGACCATGGGGATGGCCGCGGTGGCCATGCCGCCGACGGCCTCCACTACTGTGTCTTTCAGCAGGTCGTAGATAAGCTCACCAACCAGCCGAGAGCCTTCCGGGTGCAGCGTGGTCAGCCGGGCATCGATGTAGAAGCGGCTCTTGCGGCCGGAAGCCAGGGTGAACTCCTGCTCCCGCTCCATCCAGGAGTACTGTTTCAGGAGGGCTAAGAGGCGGTCGGTGCGCGGGTCTGGCATTGCGAGGGCTCCTTCTATGGGGTGGAAGAGAAGAAAGTTTTTTCTGCAAAACGAACCGGAAACGAATGGGGCGTTTCAGCTTCAAAAGGGCCATCTGAGGTCCCGCACAGTCGGGGAAAGGGATTTGTTTTCCATTCGTTCTCCGTGAAGATGACGCCCGCCCGTGGGTGGTTCCAGAGCGTGTCCGAAGTTGGCGCGACGAGGCGGACGGCATACGGGTAGGGTAGCACAAGGGGCGCGTTAGGACGAGGTGAGATGGCAGAGGGTGAGCAGCCAAGAGAAGCAAGGAAATAGCGCACACACAGCCAGCTTATCGCGTTCACTCTGAGCCAGCCCTGATTATGGAAAGGCCCGAATTTCCGACGATTGAGGGGAAAAGAAGCGGCCAGAGGCAAATCATCTATGTTAAAATCTGGCCAACGAAGACTCCTTAGCGGCCAAACCGGGGCGTCCTCTCAGGGCTATCTAAACGAGTACGCTTTCAGGTACAATGGCCGTGAGAACGAACAGCCGATGTTCGAGACTTTGCCATGTCAGATTGTGACTTCGGCTCAATAGACCGAGTCACATTGCGAAGGAACTGGTCAAAACTCAAGTCAAGTCAAAGGTGTTGGTAGCGCCCTTGACTTGTTAGGAGTCTCTGAGCTGGGTTCCTTCTTTGGCCTGTTAATACTGGTTCGCCAGGGGTATGTGCTAGCCGTTTCGACAAATCTAGCGTATACCCCCAGAGGAGTTTCCGCAACCCTCTAGGAGGATTGCGGGAGGATTAGATGGCTATTGCGTTGAGACGCCCAACAGAAGGGTGGCGGATAAAGCCAGCGTATACATACCCACAAGCCGCCAGGCTTGTGGGAACAAGTACATCGAATGTCAGACGTTGGGTTCTCGGGTACGAGCAACCGGGTCACCACATGAAACCCGTCTTCAGTAATCGAGGCGAACCTGAAGAACCTGCTGTGTCCTTTCTTGATCTCGTTGAAATTGCAGTGGTCATTGCCTTTCGCAGCAGACATGTGAAATTGGAACGTATGCGCCGTGCTCATGCGTATGCCGCTGCCAGGTTTGGCTTAGAGTACCCATTTGCCACTCTGCAAATGAAAACCAACGGACGGGCAGTGCTACTGGACTTCCAGCAAGAAGAGCCTGGCCAATCCTTTCTGGTAGCAATTAGTGATTTTGGGCAACTCACCCTGCCAGGGGACGTAGCTGAGACCGTAAATGCCTTCGATTTCATTGAAGAGGATCAATGGGCAGTTCGCTGGTTTCCTGCAGGTCACACTACTCCCGTGGTTGTCGATCCTCAACGCGGTGCGGGCAAGCTAACTGTGCTCGATAGGGGAGTGACCGTAGAAGCTGTCTATCGACGCTGGAAGGCTAAACAGCCACTTGATGCCATCGCTAGAGAATACAAGCTTCGGCCCGAAGTAGTTGAAGATGTAGTACGCTTCGCGGCCACACATAGGCTTGCGGCTTGATAATCTTCTGTGATGAAGATGTGGGCACATCTGTACCAAAAGCGCTTAAGCTAGTGGGTTTCCAAGCTATTGATAGCATCCAACGATACAGGCCAGACCGCCGCGGAGGAAAATCTGTTCCCGATGTCCAATGGCTCCGTGATGCGGGTAGAAACGGATGGCTAGTTATCAGTTGCAACAAAGACATTCTCAATGTTCAAGAAGAAAGAGAGACCTTAGACAGGGAAAAGATCGGAATCATCTTCCTCACGAGTGGTCAGGAAAGATCTGCGGCTGTTCTAAGACTACTACTCAACAAAATGCAGTGGCTCGAAGCAGTAGACGTGACATCCCACGTCCATTTGTATACTTGATGAGCATAACAGGACGAGCGCAGAAACACCCCATTGCGCCATTGATCCGCAGAGCCGTGCGCGCCCCAAACACGCGGTCAACCGCTCCACGCAATGGCGACTCACAAATGAAGTTTCCGCTTGATTAGTAGCCGCTTATGTACTTGAAGCTAGGGGAGAATTACCAATTTAAGGGCTAGCGGTTTTGGAGTGACCAGTCCCAGGGTACCTCTGGGGAGTCCCAGGGGATGCGGTGCTCGTCGGGCTGCTGGGGGTTGTAGGGCGTGGTGACGAAGTAGATGAGCAGGGCCGGCTGATTGCTGACCACCTTGTAGCCGTGGGCCACGCCGACGGGTATTTTGAGCAGGATGGGGTTATGCTCGCCCAGATAGACTTCCTGGGTCTGACGGTACGTTGGGGAGCCTTCCCGAAGGTCGTAGAGGCCGGCGCGGATCATGCCGGTGGCGACGGCCCAGAGGTCGTCCTGGAGTTTGTGGTAGTGCCAGGCCTTGACCACGCCGGGGTAGGTGAGGGTGAGGTTGGCCTGGCCGAAGCCGGCGTAGATGGGCTCGTCGGCGCGCAGTAGCTCGGCCAGGAAGCCGCGTTCGTCCGCGTGCTTGACCAGGGGTTTAATCTCGATGCCGTGGATCAACTGGTACACTCCCGCATATTCACCCCAAACCCCTCAAGGGGTTCATGGAAACCCTTCGGGTGATAAGTAATTCGGGGGACACCCCCCGAACCCCCTGGCAGAGAGGCGGAGCCTCTCTGCACTCTCCGTTACGACATTAATACTTCGTGTCCACCGCGGGTTCAAGGAAAGCACTTCGTGCTTTATTGATAATAAAAGGGGGACAGCCCCTTAAACCCCTGCCAAAGAGGCTCAGCCTCTCTGGGCTCTCTGTCACGACAGTAATACTTCGTGTTCACCCCTGGCCTGGGGGACAGCCCCTTCGACAGGCTTCCCAACCCGCCCCAGCAACTGTCTTGGATGTCAAGCATATTGCGTAGTCCAGGGCATCCCAGAATGGAGCATGGCATTAAGGATGGTGAGCAATTTACGCATGCAGGCGACCAGGGCGACTTTCTTGGGTTTGCCCACTGCGAGCAGGTGCTGATAATGGGCTTTGATAACCGGGTTGAAGCGGGTCGCGACAAGGGTAGCCATGTACAGGGCG
>Ga0082335_1001615_pt1 | contig 46274 bp, 48 predicted proteins | sample Subgrocontami58m_FD_72375 | JGI IMG/M metagenome (GOLD analysis project Ga0082335, IMG submission 72375) | Subsurface groundwater microbial communities from S. Glens Falls, New York, USA - GMW37 contaminated, 5.8 m (SPADES assembly) (version 2) ...
CATCCAAAAGCCCAAATCCGGCATGATCGTCCCAACTCGGAAAATGTTGTGATACGAACCGATCACCCAAATTGAACCAGTGGGCTTCAATACTCTCTTGCAAGCCGTAAGCCAATTGCGGGTAAATTCATCGTAGGCTTGAAAAGAATCGAATTGATCCCAATGGTCATCCACCGCATCAACCTTCGTCATATTGGGACGATGTAATTCGTTTTGTAACTGTAAATTGTAGGGTGGGTCTGCGAAGATCAGGTCAATTGATTTTTCAGGCAATGAGTTTAGGTTTTCAACGCAATCGCCTTTTAGAATTTGATTCAAAGGTAATTTCATAGGTAATTCTCCAATGCTGTAATTATAGCCGAAAGAGTTTCCCGTATCGTCGTTGGCCTCCCCCTCACGCGGACATGACTCATCATTAATCAGCCCCTCGCATCCTTAAACAAAAAACATCCAAGCTATTCACTTTGGATGTTTTTTTGAAATTTCACCTACACAGCAACCGTCTCAAATGCAACTTTTATTGCATCACCCACATGACCTGTGAAATTCAATTTCTCAAACCCAATAACTTTTCAAAAAGGCTTCTGCAATATAGAACATGGCATAATACGCTCTCCCTGCCGCAATATCAGATTTATCATGCTCAACCAGAATTTCAGCAGCTTCAATAGCATCAATGGCTTTCTCCAACAATTTTCTGGTGTACTCTTTCATGCAGGAACTCCATCCAGGCGAATATTTCGGAGCAAGGGGGTATCACTCTTCTTCCATTGCAATTCTTTCATAATCACGCGGCTGATGCTGATGCCATATTCCAGGGATAAATTACTGGCCAATTCTCCAGTGCGATCAATTTCTTTTCCATAACTCTCATAGTTATTCAATACGATCATTACATCAATATCTGAATCAGATCTTGCATCTCCGCGCGCATAGGACCCGTATAGATACAGTTCTTCAAGCCTGTCCCCATAAATGCGGACAAGTCCTTCTTTCAATTCCTTCATTAATTTCCTGATACGAGCGGGTATTTTTGCTTTCATGCCCTTATTTTACCCCACCTGACCATCGCCGATGCCTCTCCCTCATGCGGACATGCCTCATCATCAATCAGCCCCTCGTGCATCCAAACATTATCTACACCCAATCCCCGCCCTGACGTAAAACGTCTGGGCTATTCCTACAAAATCGGCTCAAGCCGATTAGTCCGCAAAGCGGACTTCGTACGCGTAGCGCGCGGGATTTATCCCCGTGCGCTGCCCATCTCGTCAACAAACTTCTTCACTACCTTTTTCACAAACTCTGGAAGTGGGGATGAATTTTGTTCCGCCTGTTGTTTAAGTTTTTCATAAACCCGAATTTCATCTTTTTCCCAAACAATATCTGCTCTTCTAATTTCACGCAAAGAAATATGAACGTAATTTTCAGGGTTTGCCCAATAGCAACTCAAGCAAACTTTTGGAGATTTATCATTAATCCAATTTTCACAGTGTTCACATGACCACGACTTAGCGCGATTGCACGAGCCACATAACAACATGAAATTTTCAGGGTTTAATTCGCCTTCTATCTCACCAACAACTTCATAGGGCACGCAATGATCAACTTGTAAATAGCGCGACTCAAATATTCCAGCGCAAATTGCGCATTTGCCGTTTTGTTTTTCATAAAGAGCATCTTTGAATTGTTTTGGGAAAGTTTGTCTGCCGTGCAATCTACCCATGCGGACTTGCGTCATATCACCAAAGCGATAAGCCGCAATTGAACGTCCATCTGTATGTTTGACACGAAAGGTTTCTAATGGAATTCCAAATTCGCGGACATCTCGCGCAGCTCTCGGCGGATGGTTATAACCATATTTCTTTTCGAGTTCTTCTGTAGTGACAAATCCGTGCGCAAGAATATGTTCAATCACAATACGAGCACGTTTATTCGAGATTTGTTTAAGCAGTCGCTTTATTTCTTTATGCTGCTTTGATATTTTCGCCATTGAATATCCCTCGATGATTTAGAGCTCAAAAAGAGCAGGCTGTCGATTGATTTTCCTTTTGAGAATGTGAATTGGCTCAATTCCAAGTTGTTCGACCAGATTTTTAGACAGGTAAACAGATTCAATAGTGATATCATCCCTGCCGAGCAAAGTCGCCTGTGTAGAACGCCCCGCATCTACTTCAAGACGATACATACTAAGTTCTTCGGGCAAGCTTTGACCGTAGGATTTTTCTCCTGTCCGTCCGTCATAGCTAAGAATAAATGGGACATTTCGTTTATTAAGTTTTTTCAATTCCCGCATGAATTCATCGAAGTCAATCCCACTGAAATAGCGGGGGTCGCCAGTAGCGCACACACCCTGATACGGCGGATCCATGTAAACAAGGTCTGTTGGTTTGGCGAGCGCAAGTATTTCTTTGTAATCCTGGCTAGTTTCTGTTGTTTTTCCAGATAAAAGTTTTGAAACAAACAAAATATCACCCGTCATTTTTTGAGGATCGCGTCCCAAGCGGCGATTATCAGGGCTTTGATTGAATTCTCCGTTTGCGTTGTAACGCACAGATGCTTTCACACACCGTGCCAATAGATAAAGCAGATAATCAGGACGTTTCGTTTTATTGAATTCATCACGCACAAAATCGTAATATTTTCTTTCGTTCCCCTGCTGTTTCAACCAGAGATGTTTATATTGTTCAGAAATTTTCTTTGGATGATTAATGATTTCATCCCACAGGGCAATCAATGGTTGATTTACATCATTGATATGGAAGCGAAACGCCTTCTTATGAAAGGCAGTTGCAATTGAAATTGCTGCTGAACCCGCAAAAGGCTCAAACAATATATCAACATCCTGCGGGAAAAATGGCAGGATATATTTCGCAAGATTTCGCTTGCTGCCTTGATAGGGGATGGGATGAGGAATTTTCATTGGTTGCTTCCTGTAAAGCGATTATACCTCGCCAGAACCTGACCTATCACGCCCGACCGTTTACCCTCCCCTTCACGCGGACATAACTCACCATCAATCAGCCCCTCGTACAACAAACATTCTCCACGCCCAATCACCGCCCTGACGTCCCCATACGGGGATGATATAAACGTCTGGGCTACTCCTACAAAATCGGCGAAGCCGATTAGTCCGCAAAGCGGACTTCGTACGCGTAGCACGCGGGATTTATCCCCGTGCGTTGACCATCGCCATTGACCCCCCTCACACGGACATGACACATCATTAATCAACCCCTCGTACAACAACATAAATCCGCATCACATTCGGGGTAAACCCCTCCCTCAATACATGGAAGCACTCCGTGCTTATTGCACCAGTCCACGCCAGTTGACTTTCACGAACTAAGGCATGGCTTTAGCCTGCACCGACCCTCCCCCTCACGTGGATATGGCTCACCACCAATCAGCCCCTCGCAAAAATATGTTAATCCACATCCTGATTAAATATAAATAACTGATCTTTGTCTCTGAAACTTAACTTTTCCAGCAACAAGAAGTTTATTCCTTGCTCTTTTCTTCTGGAATTGGAAATTTCACTGCACTACCATCAGCCTCAAAAATTGCTTTTCTACAAGCCTTTTTGCAACCTTCATCTTCTGGATGTTGAAGGAAGTATATAGTCACGTTATATAAATCGATAGTGGTTATCAAAGCATAACGATATTGCTTGGCAAGGCTGATTACCGTCTTGGTAAAAGGCTCTTCTCTTTGGTCTAAGGCTTTGAGTCGATAATGATTACCAATTAGAATACCTTTCGCAAAAGAATCTCTTTGTTCAGCATCTTGATTAATAGCTGAAAGTAATTGGTCTATCTTGCCTTTGTGAATCGCACCATCGTCCCTTCCTTCAACTTCCGCAATTGCGCGGCCTTCTTCTGATTCTAAAATTACGTCGAAGTCGGTGTTTTCTCCGGGAACTGTCTCAGCCTTGAAACCCATTAGTCTTAACGCATCTAAAACTTTTTTCTCCAACACATGGCCTTGTTCATAAAGCAAGGATTTATAGTCGTTGAGCCTACTTCGTTCTATTTCAATCTCAGATTTTTGAGACTCAAATTCGAAAATCTTCTTCTCAACATCGTTAATTTTTTCGTCCAGCAAATCTACACCGAACAGCAAAAGAGCTTGTCCAATCTGGTGGAGGAGATTTCACTTCTGATCCAAAGTATTTCTTTGCAATTTGTAAAAGAACGCCTACAAACTTTGTGCTATTCTCTTCATTGAAATTAATCCTAGGAAGAAAAACTACAATTCCTTTTGAAATATTGAACGAAAAGCCCACTACCAGATCAGCAGAATTTGCAGCGAACACATCACCTAAGTCAAATGCTGAAATTGAAATGTCAATATAAGCTTTGAAATTAATTTCCTTTTGGAAGACTAAAAAATATGGGGCAAACAAATGATTCTTCTCGACCAGATTCAACCCTGTTCCAGCTCCATCAATCAGTCGATTTGTAAATCTCCTTTTCTCATCGTTTGGTATCCAAGAGTAATTATTCACCTCTACATTTTTTATACTATTGCTTATTAGTTTCACATTAAAAAGCGGGTCTAAGAAAGAAACTATAATTTTTCCTTTATTCAGCAATGCTGAAATTTCAGATTGCCTCCGCTGTATCAATTCTGATAAAACATGAGCGTTTTGCTGTATGATATAACGTTTGTTGTCTGATTCAATACCTGATTTTGGAAAAGAAGAAACAACATGCGCTGGGTCAATTATTATTATGTCATAATCAGTGAGGCTAACGTTGCTAGAAAAATCTGTTGTTTCGACATTGGGAAATTCATTTGATATAGAAATTATCTTATACATTTCGTTACCCTTTCAAATTATGGTTTGATTGTATCAAAACCCAAGTTCAAATTCTGCGCCTCACTCTTCTTCGCTCCCCATCGAGCAACTCCATCCAAAACGCATCATCCTTTACGACCCCGCGCCTTTGTAATGGCTGTCTTAATATCTTCCCGTTTTAATCCAGTCTCTTTTGCCTGCTTGCGAACTTGTTGAATGAGAATATCAAATTCCCCGAGATTTGGAAAATCGGAACGTTTCAAATTTTGGATTAAAGCAGATTTTGCATCACTCCAATCGAGATATTCAGAAGAATCGTTTTTACTCCAAAAGTCCCGTTCTTCATCTTCGTTCTTGAATTTAGGAATTTGCTTTTTCATTACGCTCTCGCCAAACTTATCTTCTTCGGCATTTGATCCCAAGTTTTACCATCAAGCAGCCTGCCAGCCTTTTTCTTTTGAACGCCTCCCCATTGCTTGAAGAAGAAAGGCACTTTTGCTTTTAGACATTGATCTCGTACACCAACAACCCAATCCCTCTCAAGCGGACGCGCTCCAGGCCCCGACTCGCCGCCAGCAATCACCCAGTTAATTCCCTTCAAGTTCATCTTTGATATTGGACCAAGAAGTGGCTCGACAGAAAGAAACTTTACCTTTGCGTCAGTTTTTCGTAAGTGATCAATTCTAAAAGTGTAATCTGCGTTCTCAACGCTGACGCCCATCCATATATTATCCGTCCATTCAAGATAAGGACTCAATTCCAACAATCTTTCAGATCGTTTCGTTAAAACCTGGAATTGGTGCCAGTGGGCGCGTTTCATCACATCAAAGACGCGTTGAATAAATTCCAAGGGCACATCTTTGTGGAATAGGTCGCTCATCGAATTGACAAAGATAAACTGCGGAGTTTTCCATTCCAATGGTTTTTCAAGCACATGCTCGTGCATAGTCAACTTGAAGCCATTGACATAATTTGCCTGTCCCATTGCTTGCAAGCGTTTTGCCATGCGTTCCGCATAGCAATGCTTACAGCCAGGACTAATTTTATTACAACCAGTAAGCGGATTCCAAGTGGATTCTGTCCACTCGATTCGAGATTGAGCCATTTTCTCCTCCGAGAGTCAAGATGAATTTATTTTAGCACAAGTGTTCTAAAAGCACATTAAAAATGGATTACAACTCCATTGGGAAACGTACCCTTTCTACGCTTGCTCCCATCTATTTTATTTGTATCAACTCTTATATCAGACTTACCTTCAAGGTGACCTAACGCTTTTTTACAATGAGACTCTATATAGGCAGTTTCATCTACTACATACTTAACTACATTCTCGGATAACTGAATTGATCCAACAAAATGCCTCTTGATTTGTAATGCTAAATCACTTGAAGGATCAATTTCAAACAATACAGGCTGGTTGGGGTCAGTATTATCAGAAAACGTAAATCCACTTTGGTTGTCAACTCTCCAAAAAGCTTCTTTCATCTTTGCATGTCCTAAAGGATGATTACTTGCGAAGAACAGGTAATAAATGATTTTGTTTCTGTAGTCACGCATTTCAAAAAAACGAACAAATTTGGCGTGCTGAAGAAGTTTGCTTTGGTAAAGTTGACGAAATGCAAGAATACGATCTGAAGAAGATGTAATCTTACTCATTTCTTCATCTGATGCTCCCAATAAATTCTTGATATGTTGTCTGTCAGCAGAATCAGGATGTTCAGCAAAACGATTGATGAAATCAACCATAATGTTGATAAAGATTTCTGTGCGTTGATTATTTAATAGTCTGCGGGTTAATGCAAACGATGCTCCTTTAAATCCGAATGGGTCAATAAAAGCAAATGTAGGCGCTAACTGACGACCGCTTTGGTCTAAGTCATCAAGGATTTGGGTGATGGTATTCTCAAATTCATTCACTCTTGGATCAAGATGAAAATTACTTGGTGCATTCAACGAAGAAAGTTCTGATTTCAAATGATCAATGCGATCTTGTCTTTCGTCAATAAATAAAAAACTTACATCTGAATTAGTCAAGAGAGGCATATATTCCATCGCCTCTTTAACGGCAATAACTGGTGACCCATCTTCACCTCCTTTATACCTTCCAGGTCCACAAAATCCATCAATGTAAACAATCCTTGGAATCTTTGAACCCAAAATAGGAAACCATGCCCCCAAATATCTTTTGAGAATTTCATGTTTTGCTTTGGTATGTGGTTCAATTTCCCAAAGAGTTTCAGTCGGTTTTGTCATATTGACCTCCCTAAAAAGGGTATTATCTGATTGATAAGAGAATACAACACTACAAATTATTTGTCAATCAAAATGGGCTGACTTGCATCAGCCCACTAAGTCCGGCTCTCAATATTACTGAAAGAGCTTATAAGTTTTGGACAAACTCTTTTTGACTTTTCTTATATTCTACATATTCTATTTTACCTCCCAAAACCAATCGGACAGACATCAAAATTTCTGAAATAAGTTTTTGTCAGGATATTTTATCGATAATGCATCCTGTAATTTTGTCCTAGAATTGGTCTTCGTTATCTTCATCACTAAGGATATCTACTCTATAATTATCTAATTCTTTCTGAATTTCCAGTAAAAGTTTGAGAGCCAAAGCCTCAGAGTAGTTTTCAAAGATTACTATGCCTCTATTAGCCATTATCTTTACTAACAATTCCATACTATTCATTTGCAGCCTAAGATCTATAGCCTTTAGTTTTCCAAGCTCCTCATATCTTAACCATTCCTCACTCTCCCCTACGGTCGAGCCAAATATACCAATTGTACTGACATCAGCAACTTTTAAATCTCCGAACCACCCACCTCTAATATTTTGTCGTAAGTCATTACCCAATTTGATAAGGTTTATTTCATTAAGTTTAACCGAAATACCAGCATTGGAGTTATGCAGACGTTCCACCATCTCTTTGCAAAAATGCCGTTGAGCATCTACAAACAATATTCTTTCTTGTGGATGATGATAGAGATGAAATTCCATTTGTGCAATAAAGCCATTAATTTGTTGGTTTTTGTATCTCCCTCTAACCTTTTGATATGTTTCGTGTAAAACATGATATTTTCGAAAATTTCCATTATCAGCGAGCCCCACGGTAGTAACCACCGTTCTCGGCGATTCGTCTACATCGGAGAGCATACTATCCTGATGTTGGGTTTCAAATTTCTCACCAAGTTCCCAGGTGGGGAATTGTTCAACTTGATAGTATTGATAACCTTTTGCTGTCATAATAACCTCCCATTTCAGAAAATCATCTTACCGAAAGGGCTAAATATTTAAAACTCAACGATTGTAGTGCGGCTAAATTATCTGTGACAATTTCAATTTTATCCTTCCGCACCGTGACATTTTGTGAGTTTCCACTGATACCACTTTCTAAAATATCACAGGTAAATGAAACAACCTTTGGCAAGTCAAGCTTTCGAACAAAATAACCAAAAAACGGGTTAGCTTCAGAGTAACCTATTTTGGCGACATATTTTTGATTAGTGGGTTTAATTATATTGCTAATTTCATTCAACAAGGGGATTATTTCGTTTTCAATTTTTCTTCTAAACGATCTGAACGGAAGTTCAAGATTTGATATTTGAATCACTATTAAATAGTCTTTTTCTTCAACAGCGTTATTTACTTCGGTTTCAATTATTCTTAAAGAATATCCTGGCAGATTAACAATTGCTGAGTTGACATCTTTATGCCATGTTATTGACTTTGGGCTGTTACTCGAAATTAGCTTGCTTATTTTTGAAAGAAAACTTATTCTTTTTGAAGGATAAAAATCAACCGTAAAATTCCATTTTGTTGTCTCATTGGTTGCCCATAAACGTACCAAATTAACCCAAACATAAAATTTTTCTGATTTGTTATAGAGATATTGGATAATAAAAAGGGTCCAACCTAAAACTATCGTGACAAATTCAATCTTGTTAGCCAGATCCGATATAGCCGTTGACATGCCTGTTGGAGAAAGAATAGCGCCAATCAAGGCTATTGCTAGCAAAAAGATAGCTAATATTCCAAGCCAATATTTGCGAAACATAGGATTCTCCAAAACAGAACGGATGTTTTATTTGTATACTATACCATAAGATATTACAAAATTCATTGGGATTTTGCACTCGTTCGACGCTGGTCTCCTGACCAGCATCCCCACACAACCTAAAACCCCAACTCCTTCAAATTTCGCCCTTCACTCTTCTTCCCCCCACCACCAAGCAACTCCTTCCAAAACGCATCATCATACCTGCGAGACCCCTGCGGGCAGGCAAACGGCATCGGCACACCCCAGCCCAGGAGCAGAACTTCCTCTTTCGGTTGGAGTCGCGCCAGCATACCGCGCAGGGCGTCCCGTCCAGAAAGACCCGAGACGCTTTGCGCGGCTTGAATATCCAAGTCATTACCCCGCGTTAGGCAAATGGCGCGACTTGAAATCCTCTTCAATGCGTTCCTGTAAAAAAATCTTAATCAAGGATTGATAAGGCACATCACGTTCATTTGCCAGTTGGCGCAAGGCATCCAAAAGTGATTCGGGCAGGTGCCTTGATGGACGGTTTCAAATTGGGGAATAACATCCGCTCGGCGCTTTTCCAATTCAGATATTCGGAGGAATCATGTTCCTTCCAAAAAGCGCGTTCCTCATCTTCGTTTTTGAATTTAGGAATTTGCTTGCTCATAAAGTTTTCACTCCTTCTTGCTCATATCGCGGGCGGGAAGTAACTTGAATTTTATCATGCTCGAAATTTTTACATCTTGCGCAACAGTATCAATAGTGGTATCATGCACACATGCCTAAAATTACAGACCTCATCGCTGAAATGAAACGCACCCCAAAGGGAATTCGCTTTCAAGACCTCTGTAAAGTTTGCGAACATTATTTTGGAGAAGCGCGGCAAACAGGGAGTAGTCACAGGATATACAAAACTCCCTGGCAGGGCGACCCGCGCGTTAACATTCAAAATGACAAAGGCATGGCAAAAGCGTATCAGGTCAAACAAGTATTAAAGGCAATTGAACGATTGGAGGAAGAAGGATATGTTGAAAAATGATCGTTATACATATCGCATCACCTGGTCTGATGAAGATCAGGAATACACAGGCTTATGCGTTGAGTTTCCCAGCTTAAGCTGGCTGGATGAAAACCCCGAAGCCGCGCTGGCAGGCATCCGTGGCGTGGTGGCGGAAGTAGTCGAGGATATGAAGGCAAACGGTGAAACCCCGCCCGAACCGCTTTCCAGCAAGCGCTTTAGCGGCAAGTTTATGGTGCGCATCCCACCCGAACTGCACCGCAAACTCGCAATCGAAGCGCAGGAGGAAGGCATCAGCCTTAACCGTCTGGCAAGTGACAAACTCAGTAGACAAGAAGCATAAAACAAAAACAGGCTCTGCGAATGAGCCTGTTTTTGTTTAAAAATCTTTGCAATTAAAACCCCAACTCCTTCAAATTTCGCCCTTCACTCTTCTTCCCCCCACCACCCAACAACTCCTTCCAAAACACATCATCATACCTGCGTGATCCCCTTCGGGCAGGCAGCGGCATCGGCACGCTCCAGCCCAAGAGCAGGACTTCCTCTTTCGGCTGCAGACGCGCCAACATACCGCGCAGGGCGTCCCATCCAGAAAGACCCGAGACGCTTCGCGCGGCTTGAATAACACGCGCAGCGTCAGGCAATGGGTGCGCGAAGCGAGATGCGAGTGCTACGTTAATTGGGAGAGCACAGCGGATGTTAGAATCAACTTGCTTGGCAGGGTCCATTTTGGAGCGCAGGAAATCCAATTGAGAATCATATTTAGAACGTTTGCTGCAAAATTTTAGCCGTAAATGAACTAAAATACAAAGTACCGCTGCTTCCTGCAAATTTATAATAGTTGCGGTGCAAAGGAACTTTTTTAGGGCGGGCTCGTCTATGAAATAGATTACAAAACAAAAGGAGATAAAAATGCGTACAAAAATTTTAGCTATTGCAGTTCTGGTTTTCGCGCTCGTCTTGAGCGCCTGTGGGCCGGCTACCATCAATGAGGCGGCGACCGAAAACCTGCGCACCCTGAATGTAAATGGTATCGGACTGGTCTACCTGACACCCGATATTGCTTACATCAACATTGGTGTCAACACCCAGGGTCCGAGCGCTTCTGATTCAGTGACAACCAACAAGGAGCAATCCAACGCTGTGATCGAAGCCATCAAGGATGCCGGCGTGGACGCAAAAGATATCCATACCACCAATTTCAGCATCTGGTCGAATCCTCAATATGACGACTTGGGCCAAATTTCCGGCACGACCTATGTAGTGGATAACACCGTCAACGTAACCATGCGCGACCTCGATAAACTTGGCGACCTGCTCGACGCCGCGATCAGCGAGGGTGCAAACAGCATCTACAGCATTCAGTTTGACGTGGCCGATAAAACCGCGGCCACAAAGGAAGCCCGCGCAAGCGCGGTAGCGGATGCAAAAGTGCAGGCCCAGGAATTGGCGGATGCCGCTGGTGTTTCACTCGACGTCATCCAAACGATTAACTTTTACGATAACAACCCATATCCCTATTACGAGGGCAAGGGCGGCGGCGGTGGCGGCGCCTACGAAGGCGCGGCAGTCCCGATCCAACCCGGGCAACTTGCGATTTCTGTAACCGTCAACGTGACATACACTATTAAATAACCGCTGCTTTCTTAACGTTGAGCCTGCTCCTGTTTCCTGGGGCAGGTTCTGCTCTTACCCAACCTCCCCCAAATGCGACGAACTTCGCATTTGGGGGAGGTGTCGCGCTAGCGGCGGAGGGGGCTTATAATCTCAGGCATCATTCTGGCGGGATACCATCCTGACCTGTGTTAAAGGAGTCTCCTCACATGCTTAAAGTTGGATATATCGGTTTGGGATTAATGGGCAAGTCTATTGCGCGGAATATTCTGAAAGCAGGCTTTCCGCTGGTTGTGCATAATCGTTCCCGCGCCGCAGTGGATGAACTAGTGGCAGAGGGAGCTATTCCTGCGTCCTCACCTGCTGTAGTTGCCGCGCAAGTGGATATAGTCTTTACCAACCTGCCCGATTCACCGGATGTTGAAAAAGTTGTATTGGGTGAAAAGGGAATCATCGAAGGCGCACACGCAGGACTTATTTTTATAGATAACTCCACCATCAAACCCGCATCCGCAAGAAGGATTGCCGGGAAGTTAAAAGAAAAAGGTGTGTTCTCACTCGATGCTCCCGTTTCAGGCGGTGACATTGGCGCGAGAAATGCCACGCTGACGATCATGGTCGGCGGTGAGGCAGAAGCGCTGGAAAAGGTCATGCCTATTTTTCAGGCAATGGGCAAGACGATTACACACGTCGGGGGTGCCGGCGCGGGGCAGGTGGCAAAAGCCGCCAACCAGATCATGGTCGCCGCGCAAATGGTGGCCATGGGCGAGTTGCTGGTCTTCTCGAAGAAAGCGGGCGTTGATCCGCGCAAGGTGGTGGAGGCGATCAAAGCTGGCGCGGCCCAATGCTGGGCGCTGGATATCAAACCACCAAGATTATTCGAAGGCAATCGCCAGCCTGGCTTTAAATCCTTTATGCAATTAAAGGATATGAATATTGTTTTGGATACTGCCAGGGAATACAACGTCCCCATTTCGGCAACACAAGAAAATACAAAATTCTTTCAAATGATGATCGAACAAGGCATGGGCGAGTTGGATAATTCCGCTGTGGTAGGTGTGATCGAAAAATCGGCAGGTGTGGAGATCGTTTAACGTTGAACGTCCAGATCAACCACCCCGTTCCCGATTTTGAATTGCCTGATCTTGAAGGCAGGCTTCATCGTCTCAGCGATTATCACGGCAGAATCGTCATCGTCAACTTTTGGTCTTGTGAATGTCCACATTCGGAGCAGACGGATAAAGCCATCCTTTCGATGTTTGTGCAATGGCGCCTGCACGATGTGGTGATGCTGTCCATTGCGTCGAATCGGAGCGAGAATTTTCAAGATGTGAAAAATGCCGCTGACGCCCGCCGCCTGCCAACCGTCCTGCTTGATGTGGATTGTACCGTTGCTGACTTGTTCGAAGCGCAAACCACTCCGCATGTTTTTGTGATGGACCGTGAGGGAATCCTGCGTTATCGCGGCTCTGTGGATGATGTCACGTTTCGCAAAAAAATTCCATCGCGCTTCCACCTGGACGAGGCAGTTGAGTCATTGCTCGAAGGACATTTACCTGAGCTGACGGATTCACCTGCCTATGGTTGTACGATTGTGCGTGAAGTTTGATAGAATAAACCTGTGGTTGAGATTAATGAACGCAACGTATTATTAAACAAGATCCACCTCTTCAACGGTTTGATGGATGATCAGTTGACGGGTATTTCAGAAAAACTGGAAGAGCGCGTATACCCGGCGGATGCCATCATCTTTGAAATTGGCGCAAAACCTGAAGGGTTTTATTTGATCTACGAGGGCAAGGTGAAGGTAGTCCGGCCGCGTGACCGAGGCAGGGAATTTATGGCCTGGCTCACAGCGGGAGATTATTTTGGCGAAGAGGCTTTGTTTGAACATCGCAATCGCTCGGCAACCGTGATCGCCACTGAGGAGACCGTGATTCTTTTTCTCTCACGCGAGGGATTTGAAGACCTGCTTGAAAGGTATGAAAAATTAAAACCGAATTTTCTGATATCCATCAAAAGCCGTAAATTGGCGCGTGTCAGCGTGTTCAAATGGCTGGGTCCTAATGAAGTGATTTTTTTCATCGCACGCAGACATAAGATCAGGTTGGTCCAGGCTTTGGTCGCTCCATTTTTTTCCCTGGCCTTACCCATTGCCCTTTTTTCATGGTCATTTCTAGCAGGGGTAACCACGCCCGTGGTACTTGGAGTGATCCTGCTGGTCGGCATCTTATTATGGGCGCTCTGGCAGGCCATTGATTGGAGCAATGATTATTATATTGTGACCAACCAGCGTGTGGTTTGGGTGGAGCGCGTGATCGGCATCTACGACAGCCGCCAGGAAGTGCCGCTCGGGACGATTCTGTCGGTCAATGTGGAAACGGACTTGATTGGGCGGGCATTCGATTATGGCAATGTGGCGGTGCATACCTTCGTCGGCAATATCCAATTTGATTATATAGATCATCCCAATCAGGCAGCGGATATCATCCGCGAGCATTGGGAACGCACAAAGTCAAAAGGCACACAGGCGCAAAAAGAAGCGATGAAGAATGCCCTGCGCGCCAAGCTGGGGTTGACTGTGCCGCAACAAGCGCAGGATGAACTGCCTCCTCATATTGTGTCGGAAGATCAGAAAATCCAAAATAAGAGACTGATCCGCATTGTACTTGCAAACCTGTTTAAACTGCGCGTGGAGGATGGCGGAACAGTCATTTATCACAAACATTGGTTTGTGTTATTGAAACAAATGGGACGCCCTTTTTTATTCCTTTTGGGCCTGGTCGTACTGATGTTCATACGGATTTGGAGCCTGTACAACAACCCAAATGAGGCAATGTTTGAAAAATTGGAAAGCGGCGGTTTTCGTCCGGATACGATCCTTGTCACAATTCCGCTTCTCATGCTGCTCTTCTTTGGCTGGATGGTCTGGGAATACGTTGACTGGATGAATGACATCTTTCAAGTGACGCCGGACGAAATTATAGATCTTGATAAAACCCCGCTCGGCACACAGGAGCGACGGTCTGCACAGATCGAGAACATATTAAGCACCGAATTTAAACGCAAAGGCCTGATAGGCTATTTATTGAACTTTGGCACGGTCTATATTTCCGTGGGCGGCTCAAACCTTGAGTTTCAAGATGTGCTCGATCCCGCCAGTGTGCAAGCAGACATCAACCGCCGCCGCATGGTGCGGCTCGCCAGAAAAAGCGAAGATTCCACCAACATGGAACAGGAACGTATGGCAATCTGGCTGGCGGCATACCACCAAAACCTGAAGGAATTTGATGCGCCGGCCTCAACTGAGGAAGATGATGAAATATTAAAAGCGGGTCTGGCCAGTCAGCGCATGGATGATCTTGAAAAAAATGATCAAATAGACACTCTGGTGGATAACCAATCCATGGATGACATGGATTTCTGAGAGCCTGTCCGACACACCCATCAGAGTGCGGACTGAAGTCCGCGCTCCATTATCCAAACAGGCATCCGCAAAAAAGAGGAATTTAACAAGCATGGCATTAAGACAAATTGTGAACTTGCCCGAACCCATTTTAAGGCGCAAGGCAAAACCAGTCACGAAGTTCGATAAAGACCTGCAAATATTGATAGATGACATGATCGAAACGATGCGCGAAGCGCCGGGCGTTGGGCTTGCCGCGCCCCAGATCAACATTTCGCAACAGCTGGCTGTCGTTGAATACGCAGAAGGCGAAGAAGAAGAAAGCGAAGACGCCCCGCCCAGGCCCAAGAAACTTTTTGTGTTGATCAACCCTGAGATCACGAAGGCTTCGGAAGAAAAAGTAATTGGCGTGGAGGGCTGTCTGTCCATTCCCGGCTTACTGGGAGAGGTGGAGCGGCACGAATCCGTTCAAGTGAAAGCGCTCAACCGTCACGGCAGCCTTGTCAAACTAAAAGTAGAAGGCTGGATGGCGCGCATCTTTCAGCATGAAATTGACCACTTGAACGGCGTTTTATTCACAGACCGTGCCACAGAGGTGTGGACTCCCAAACCCGATGAAGTGGTGGATTTGGATTAATTTGGTCAAAAGTCGAAAGTCCATTACCTTTTGACCTTAGACCTTCAACCTTTAACTTTTTCGACCTGCAACCATGTATCTAAAACATCTCTCCCTCACCAACTTTCGCAGTCTCACCTGCCTGGATGTAGAACTTCCACGGCGGGCTGTTTTGCTTGTGGGGGGTAACGCGCAAGGCAAGACCAGCGTGCTCGAAGCGATTTATTTTCTGGCGGCATTCACATCCTTTCAAACACATGTGGATCGGCAGATCGTCAACTTTCACGAAGCAAAAAATCCGCTGGCGGTGGCACGGCTTGTGGCAGATTATCAACGCGGCAAAACAAAGCATCGTCTCGAAGCGCGTTTGATCCTCGAGCCAGCGGGCGTCAACGGTCAGCGGCTGCGCAAGGAAGTATTACTGAATGGAGTTAAGAAACACGTCAACGACATTATGGGACATTTCAACGCGGTCATCTTTGTTCCGCAAATGTCACAGATCATCGAAGGCGGGCCCGATGACCGCCGCCGTTATCTCAACCTCGCGCTCGCACAGACTGTCCCCGCTTATGCGCGCGTGTTGAGTGAATACAATCAGGCGCTCACGCAACGCAATGCCCTCCTCAAAGCGTTGAGCGAGCGTCTGGGAGACGCGAACCAGCTTCAAGTGTGGGATGAAACGCTTGTGCGACTCGGCGCGCAGATCATTTTGTGGCGCATCCAGGCTATTCGGGAGATCGAACGCTTCGCTTCCCGCATTCATCACGACCTGACTCGCGGAAACGAAGTGCTTCGTCTCGCTTATGAGCCTGCCTACGATCCGCTTCCCAAGCCCAGGATGCAAATGGGATTGAAGTTGGATACGCCGATTGACCGCTCCAGTTTGGAATTGGATGAAATCCAAAATGGATTTTTAGCACATCTAAAAAATATCCGCAGTGAAGAGATCGCTCGCGGTGTGACAACGATCGGTCCGCACCGCGATGATCTGCGCTTCATCATCAATAAAGCGGATGTCAGCGATTACGGCTCGCGCGGTCAAATGCGGACGACCTTGCTGGCCTTGAAACTCGCCGAAGTCGAATGGATGAAGGAACGCACGGGCGAATGGCCTGTCCTTTTGTTCGACGAAGTCATGGCGGAGTTGGACGTCCACCGCCGCGCCGATTTATTGAAATATGTAAACAAAGAACAACAGGTCTTATTCACAACAACAGACATGGTCTTGTTTGCCCCCGAATTCATTGAAGAAGCTGAGATATGGGACGTGCGCGGCGGCGTGGTACAGCCGGGAAGAATAAAAGGAAAAACATGAACACAAAAAACTATCGGTTCTTCGACATTATTCTGGGCATTTTTGTTGCGGTGCTGTTGATCAGCAACATCGCCTCGTCTGCCAAGATTGTGGATCTGGGCTTCAGCGTTTTTAATATCCGCATGGCATTCGATGCGGGCACGATCCTCTTCCCGATTGGATATGTCTTTGGCGACATTCTAACCGAAGTCTATGGTTACAAGCGCTCGCGCCGCGTGATCTGGACAGGCTTCTTTTCGCTTGCATTGGCGGCCCTCGTCTTTTGGGTCATTAGCAATTTACCCGCTGAAGCCACCTGGCAGGGTTACGCAGGCGATAACGCCTATCAAGCCATTCTGGGCGGTATGAGCAGTGGCGGGATCGTCCTAGCCAGCCTGGCTGGTTTCTGGCTCGGTGAATTCACAAATTCCTTCACATTGGCAAAAATGAAAGTGTTCACCCGTGGACGCTGGCTATGGTCGCGCACAATTGGCAGCACACTGGTCGGCGAGTTGGTTGATACGGTTATGTTTGTTGTGGTCGCTTCCGCTTTTGGTGTTTTCCCCTGGAGCCTGTTCCTAACACTCACAATCACAAATTATCTCTTTAAGGTTGCGGTGGAAGTATTATTCACGCCCCTCACGTATGCAGTCGTGCAGGCATTGAAACGCGCAGAGCACGAAGATTACTATGACCACGATACGAACTTTAATCCGTTCGTGATGGATTAATGTATTTCGGTAATAATACAAACACGGAGTCGTGCAATCTCGACTCCGTGTTTTCAATTCACAAAAAATAAACTTACCAAAGCGGAATACCGATCAACCCTGTCAACCAGTCAATCGTTGGTTGATACACCTGCAAGCCGATCAAGCCAATTATTATTCCCAGGATTGCGCCGGCGATAACATCTGAGACATAATGGACGCCCATCGCTACACGCGCCAAACCTACCAGCGGCGCCCAAACCCAAAGAACAACAACAAGCCAGGACGGGGCAAGAACCGATGCAATGACTGCTATCAGAAATGAACGGGCAGCATGACCTGATGGAAAGGAATGCGGGTCCGTGTTTCGATAGATCCTGCCCCACTCGCCTTCTGGTCTTTCCCTGCGGACGAGAAATTTTATGACAAACACTACGCCAGCCAGCCCCAGCATGCCAAAGAATTCAACTACTTCCCACTGCTTCCATGCGGAGTTGCTAAAGAACCAAAGGCTGATCAGCGCCGCGGCCCAAAACCATGAGTCGCCGGAGTGTGCAAAGAAAGCGGCAAGAATGCGCAAAAAACCCGGCTTTTCAGCCACGCGCAATTGACTGGAGAGTCGGGCATCAAACTCAAGGATGGAGCGAAGACTCATTTTTTCTTCGCCTTTACCCTGGCTTTTATTTTGGAGACAAAGGTTTTTTTAACGGGTTTCACATTGACGCTTTTCTTTTTGGGGATAGACTTCTCCACCGCCGCAATCGCTTTGCGTTTTTGACGGGCAAAATCTTCACGCATCAATTCCAATTGATGCGGTTTATCCACATCCATGCACGGTTCAGCCTGAGACCAGATGATAACGCGGCCCTTGATGCCGATCCTCTCTGAAGCGCGCTCCACCAACCTTTGCAATGTGAATTGACGTGTGAACAATTGAAAGAGTGTATCCCAGCCAATCACCGCCGCCTGTCGCAAGGGACTCTTGCGATTGCCGATCAACTCTTCCCAGGTATCAAGATGATCCGTTGTCATACTGACATGAATGACACTTATATCCGCGCCGCATACTTCCATATCTTTTAATTTTGTAAAAGTGCGTTTAGAGGTGGGAAAACGGGTTTCCATCACTTCACGCGGACAAACCCCGTAATAGAGATCATCCCTGGTTTGCATGGTAGTTTTCACCAGCCAATCCACCATTTCGCTTTTGAGGGCGGGAATATCAGATGAGACCATCAGGACATATTCGCTTTTCTTATTCAACTCAATCGCCTTGTTCACACCCGCTACGATGTTGGCCAGCATGCGGCCCTGATTGGAGATGTAATGCAAAGGCTTTTTGCAGGTCAATTCACTTTTGGGGGAAAGCCCAATCATGATGACGTTATCCACTTTTTTGGCATCGCCCAGCGCATCCAACACCCATTGCACCATGGGCTTGCCTGCGATCTCGATCAAGGCCTTGGAGTCGCCTTTGGAATAAGTATATAAAGGGTCGCCGGGTTGGGGAATTCCGCCAGCGGTAATGATCGCATCCATATTTAATTCAACTCCTGCAACTGAGGTTCAAAGCCGAGTTTATTGAGCATTTCAGTTAATTCAGGCCATGTCAGCGGGCGCCCCTTGCCAGCGACGGCCACCAGCGCGGCTTCCATCATATTCGTGCCAAAGGAACGTCCGTCCATCACGGGCGTTGTGGTGATGAGATATTTCACGCCTGCTTTCTTAAATTGGGCTGCGTCTTCGGGTGTGGTTGTATTGGTGACGATCACTTTGCCCGTCAGGTCATCTGGCATAAAACGTTTAATGTAATGGCAATCGCCTGCGATCACGGTTGCCCACGCGTAATATTTTCCCCATTTGGGTGTGCGCTTCTCCTGTTTTTCGCCTGTGGGATAGATCCACGCGAAGGGCAGTCGCCCAGCAATCGGCATGAGCAGTGCGGCCAATATCTTAAGCTGGCTGATCTTATGAATTGCAATCGGAATATCCAGCCCAAACATCAGGTCGCCAAAGACCGTTTCATAACCCGCATTTGCAAACGCCTGGGAGAGTCCCCAGCGATCCACGCCTACGGTCACAAGCACTTTACGGCCGCGGGAGCTGATGTAATCGCCAATTTTCTTATCCAGGAATGCAGGGGCTTTATTTTCAAGTGTGTTCTTTAATCCACCGCCGTCCACCAGCGGCGTCTTTTTAACATAGCGCACCATGGGGGTCACTGAATGAAAGGGGTATCGTTTTCCATCTGCCACAACTTCCAAATCTGCACCGCCTACACCAAATGCATCCACTGTACCATCGAGTTCTTTGTATTTCAAAGCAGCGGCTTCCATGTCCCCATCTGTGCCGATGCGCTCAATGCTGATTTTTTCGCCAAGCAGCGTCACTTCCACAGCCTTGTTGCGTTTAGACGAACCGATACTGATACTGACTGCGTGTTTCATGAAGAATGCTCCTCAAAATGGGATAATGCCATTTATATCACGAATCAAGAATCGGATTGGGCGGAGTGTGAAAGCCTGGGCGCAAACATATTAGGCGGGTCGCTACTAGCCGGGATGGCGCACCTGCGCTCCCGAAAAAGCGTCGGGACGGTGTGGCGCGCGACGCAAGTATCGGAATTTGGAAAGGTGTAAAATATCACTAAAACAAATTGTTCCTGGAGGAAAAATGAACACACTGAATTTCCGCAAAGAAAAAGATTCGCTCGGTGAACTGCAAGTGCCGGCATTGGCTTTATTTGGCGTGCAAACCCAACGCGCAGTGGATAACTTCCCCATCAGCGGCTTGAAGCCGTGGCGCGCGTTCATTTGGTCTATGGCGGCTATCAAACGCGCAGCGGCGCTGGTGAATTTTGATTTGGGGTTATTCAATAACCGCGAAGCGGACGGCAAGCATTTCACTGCAAAGCAATTGGCTGACTCCATCGCACAAGCCGCAGAAGAAGTAATGGACGGCAAATGGGATGACCAGTTTGTCGTTGACCCATTTCAGGCGGGCGCGGGGACGAGTCACAACATGAATACGAATGAAGTCATTGCCAACCGCGCCACGCAAATTTTGGGCGGAGAGATCGGTAAATATTACGTTCACCCAAACGACCATGTCAACATGGCGCAATCTACAAACGATGTCATTCCAACTTCGATTCGTCTCGGCGCATTGTGGCGGCTGGATGAATTGTTAACTTCACTGAAGAATTTACAATCTGCGCTTGAAGTGAAGTCGAGGGAATTTGATAGTGTCGTCAAATCTGGTCGTACTCATTTGCAGGATGCAGTGCCTGTGCGATTGGGTCAGGAATTTTCCGCGTATACAAAGGCGGTGGAACGCGACACAGAACGAGTCCGCAGATCGGCTGAGGGGCTGAGTCGGCTGGGGATTGGCGGAACAGCTGTCGGGTCGGGTTTGAACGCGCATCCCGAATATCATGCGCGCATGGTGAAGAAATTATCTGAGTTGACCGGCTTGCAGTTAGTTGAGTCCGATAACTTATTTGAGTCGATGCAATCCATGGCGGATGCGGCGGACTTCTCCGCATCACTGCGGACCCTGGCCTTGACCCTGATCCGCATCGCAAACGATTTCCGCCTCCTCTCTTCCGGACCTTCAACTGGTTTCGATGAAATCAGATTACCCGCCGTTCAGCCTGGTTCATCCATCATGCCGGGCAAGGTAAATCCCGTGATGGCTGAAATGCTCGACCAGGCCATGTTCCATGTGATCGGCTGTGACACAACGGTGGCGATGGCGGCGCAGGCAGGTCAATTGGAATTGAATGTGATGATGCCGATCCTTGCACATAATTTATTCGAGATGATGCAGGTCGTGATCGGCTCGGTCAATGCATTTACGGAGCGCGCCGTGAAAGGCCTGACTGCCAACCGCGAAAAAGCCGAAGGCTGGCTGGCAAAGAATGCGATTATCGTGACAGCATTGAACCCCTTGATCGGGTATTCTCAGGGGGCGGCTTTGGTGAAAGAGGCGCTGGCAAATAATGCTTCTATTAAAGAGTTGGCAATGGAAAAAGCAAAAGCAGGCACGCTGAAACATCGTGATGAAGATCGCCCTGTGACTGCCGCAGAGATCGAGTCCGCTTTGGGTGATTTAAGGAAGTTGACTGAGGGTGGGATTGTTGGAGGCGCAGGGGGAGGAGGATAAAAGCTTGTAGCGGATTAATTTTAACGCAAAGACGCAGAGTCAAAAAAAATTATTCTTAGCGCCTTGGCAACTTTGCGTTAATAAATCCTGGGTGAAAGCAGATAAAAGAACAAAGACAGCAACTCAAGTTAATTACGTGTCAACTTCACCCTCATCACAAACTGATTGACCGCGCCGAAGCGGTATTTATAATCTTCATCCCCGCGCATGAAATCGAATTCGTAGCGTCCGTTTTCGCAACACCATTGTAGAACATAACTTAGCAAAATCCAGCCGGGGGAAAGGTCCATGAAAGCGCGGTTGACGCCGGCGTTATAGCCCCATAATTTATTGTTGTAATCAAAATTGAGGGTTGCCGCAATGCGTTGACCATCCGCTTCGAGGAAGGCTAACCACAACCAGCCGTTTTCGTGTGCGGCGTGGATGATCCCCCGCATTTGAGCGCGCATGGGTTCATGCAGAAAACCTGCTTTCCCCTGATCGTGTTCCATCAGACCGAGAAACGAGTCTATTTCGGCTTCGGGGTCTGCCATATCCGAGATGAACCAGCGTACACCGCGTCCGCTCGCTTCGGCGCGGCGCATTTTACGGCGGATCTCATGACGCTGTTTCTTTTCCACGCGGCTGAGATATTCCTCGAAGTCACCGTTCAAGGCAATACGCGGAGTGGGACGATATATCTCTTCATGATGAACCCAGCCGCGTTTCGTGGATTCCACTTTGAGCGCGGCGAGGGTGGGGGATGAATCGGGGAGGTTATACCAATCGAGACGAGACCATTTCTCGGGCTCGCCCTGAGCCGTGTCGAAGGGTAAGGAAGATGCGAGGAAATCCAATAATCCAGTGAGGAAACGCGCGTGATCCTCCATCCGCACGATTAGATCGAGATAGTCGGATATTTCAATGCTTCCAATTAAAAGAAGCGCGGGTTGGCCCTCGTATTCTGCAATAAAGAGCGGCGCAATGCCGATGAGTTTTTCATCCTCGCGTGCGGTTACCAGAACCAGTTCGGCCCGTTGGCGGAGCCATTCACCGCCGCCGCGATGCTCCCACCAGCTGCGTTGATATTCCTGGCGCAAAAATGGAGCGTCACTGACCGAGTCTTTCAACAGGTCGTTCCACTCCTGCATGTTTATTTCTGAAAAATCTTTATGAAGTGTATATTCCATAGCCGCCGAATTTTACCAGTATAATAATAGCGAAACGTATCCTGTGGATGGAAAAGCGCATCCTTTAGGATAGGCGCTTAAGGTTTATTCTTACATGCCTCTTGATCTCACCCTCGCACCTCTCTATCGAATTAATGGACAGGAAATTACCAGCCTGCCGGGCTTGATTGTGCAAGCACCGCCTCAAAGTACGGTGCGCGTCCGCGCGCAGGACCGGCTGGTGGTGTATTTATTATTAACGGGCAATGCTGTATTTTCGGTATCAGAATACATGCAAACGGCGCAGAATGCAGCGGATGTTTTTTACAAAACCTCGGGGTCATTGACCAACGCCTTGCGCGCTGCCACAGAAAATGTCAATAAGAATCTACTCGAACGCAATATGTCCACCAGCGGACGAGGTCAATATACCAGTGGCTGGCTTACGCTCGCCGCTTTGCGTGATTCCCAATGCACGTTTTCAATGAGCGGCCCCATGCACGTTTTTTGGTTTGGACAAAATGAAACCCGCCACATCCACGAACCCGGCACATCGGGCAGGGGATTGGGCACAAGCCAGAAAACCTATGTTTATTATTCTCAAATCTCATTGACGGCTGGCGACCGTATGCTTTTTTTAGGAAGAGCGCCGGGGGCATGGGAAAGCACGTTGAACGATCCGCGTCCATCCTCACTGGAAGCCATGCGCCGCCGCCTTTCCACACTGACGCGGGAAGACTTGAACGCTGTCTTGATCCAGTCATCGGAAGGGACCGGCGTCTTGAATTTATTAAAAGGGACGGCTGAAATCCCAGAACAAAAAAAGGAAGCCCAAACAACGCCGCCTTCCTTGATCACGAACGCTTCAGCTCAGGTCGTCCCGCTGCCTGCTCGGAAGGACCAGCCTGATTCCACTGCCGAATTACCTGCGCATGTTCTACATCCCTCAGCTTACGCCATTCCGCCGCAACGGGATGAAACCATTCTACAAGAACCAACTCAGGCCGCTTCGCTGGCGAGCCCTTCGACACAGCTCAGGACGAGTGTGCCGGGAAATACTGCGCCGGTTGATTTTCCAGTATCCATTCCAAGAGTGCAACATCCCAATACGGATGCACCCCTTGAACCAACTTCAGTTGAAATTGATGGGAAAATTGAAGGCAAAGAAATTCCCATCCCTGAAAAAGTGAAACGGCCCGCCCCCACGCGTGAAGCATCCATACGTACGCGGCAAATTGCAAAGGCAATTGCTGCCGGCATTCAGTCCACCCGCCGCTTGATCGGTACGCTTGGCGAAAAATTCATGAAATTCCTCCCACGCCTGTTACCAAACAGCGAGGTGGTGGAAGCTCCGCTACCTGCCTCCTCTTTAATGATCTTCATGGCGATCCTGACCCCATTCATGGTGGTCACAATTGCCAGCGCAGTCTATTTGCGTTATGGGCGCAGTGAGCAATATGATACCTATTTGAGACAGGCTCAGCAAATACGTGATCAGATGGGCTCTCTCAGTGACCCTGTCGAACAACGCATCGCCTGGGAAAATGTTTTGCTGAATGTGGAGATCGCCGAATCGCACCGCGAAACCTCGGATACGATCAGCCTGCGCCAGGAGGCGGAAAACAATCTCGATACACTGCTTGGCATCACCCACATGCAATTCAACCCTGCTTTCAGCAGTAATCTTGGCATTGATATCAGCCGCATGTCTGCCGGCCAAACAGACCTATACCTGCTCAATGCTGCAAACGGAGAGGCCCTGCGCGCCTCCCCAGCCGCCGGCGGACACGGCTTTCAACTGGATACAACTTTCAACTGCAAGCCGGGCGTTTATGGCAATTACACGATCGGCCCGTTTGTGGATATTCTGGCGCTGCCGGGGCCGAATTCCATCAATGCCACTTTGCTGGGTATTGATGCGGACGGTAATCTCTTATATTGTGCGCCGGGACTGGTGGCGCAACCCATTCCCCTGCCCCCCCCCGATACAAACTGGGGACGAGTGACTGCCTTCACACTGGACAGCGGCAATCTATATGTTTTGGATTCGCCGGCACGCGCCGTTTGGGTCTATAACGGCAAGGATGGAACCTTTATAGATCGTCCATATTTCTTCTTCGGTCAGCAAACCCCAACGCAGGATGTAATTGATATCATCGTCTCCGGCGATGAATTGTATATGCTCCATGCTGACGGACACCTCTCCAATTGTTCGTACAGCCGCTTTGGTTCAAGTTCATCGCAATGCGTGGATCCGCTCGAGATGATCAATCCATTTAAAGCCTATCAGGATATTGACCTGTTTGGTACAGCGCACTTCACACAACTGCTTTTCGCTGCGCCCCCGGATCAATCCATCCTGTTATTGGATGCAGACACACAAAGAATATTCCGGTTTTCACAACGGTCGCTTGAATTGCAAAACCAGTTCCGTCCAACAACGGGAACAACCAACCCGATTCCATCCGGCACGGTAGGCGCGGTAACTGTCAGCCCCAATCATGTGTTATACCTCGCAGTGGATGGTCAGGTTTATTTCACAACAGAGATGCCGTAGTCCTGCACCTTTGTCCTCCCGAAACCCAATCAGGAGGACAAGTTTATTAACACGGAGATTAATATATGCCCGGTTTATTAAGTTCACTTGTGAAACTTTTCGTACCTGCCAAATACCCTGCAGACAGTGTCACGGAGCCTGCCCGGATCACAAAGAGCAAGGTACTCCTGCTGGTGCACGACCCCGTCATGGATAAAGCGACGGGGATGACACTTTCTCAACAACAAAAGTGGTACCGCACAACAGATTTGGTCACTGCTTTTATGGCCGATATCATCGTGGTAAGTGGCGGGTTGGCCCGCTTTCAGATCGTTGAGCGTGTGGAGGTGAATGAATTCCCCGCCAAAATAGATGGATTCCGCTACACCCCGCAAACTTATATGGATGTCCTGCGCCGCACAACCCCGCCGCACATGCCGCAGGAAGTCAATTACCACGCCATCCTCAGCAAATACAACATCCTGCAGCGTGTGGCGCGAAATGAAATAGACGAAGTGTGGTTCTTTGGTTTCCCCCATGCGGGTTTTTACGAATCGGTCATGGGCGGGCCGGGCGCATTTTGGTGTAACGCGCCTCCATTGAATAATACATCCGCCAGCAAACGCCGCTTTATCATGATGGGATTTTCCTACGAAAGACACATCGGTGAAATGGAGGAGGCTTTTGGCCATCGCGCAGAATCGATCATGGAAAAGACCTTTAGTAAATTACCCGCCCAGGCAAATTTATGGAAACGCTTCACGCAATATGACAAGATCGCGCCGGGCAGAGCCGCCTGCGGCAACATCCACTTTGCGCCCAACAGCCAGAGGGATTACGATTGGAACAATACCACTCCTGTCAATAGTGAATGTTACGACTGGTTGTTGAACTTCCCCAATTTTAAAGGAGACGTACGCGTTGTCGGTCCTTCCGAATGGGGAAATGGCGACACCCGTGCACATCATAAGTGGTGGTTCGACCACTTCCCGCGCGTGGCAGGCCGCAAAAATGGGATACACAACAATTGGTGGCAGTATGTTGTCGCCCCGCAGCAAGTGATCGTATAAATAGTCGAGCAATTATTTTGGATGCCAGGTTTGATACAGGCTTAAATTACCGCCCTCGCCATCGGATAAAAAGGAATCGCTCACACGCATCCCGGCCTGCCCAGCCAGCGCAAGCAGTTCCCGCACTGAAAAATGGTGGACGTAGCGCAAGCCTTCCCCCCCACTGCGCCAATCGAGCAAATAATCCCCTTCATCCACATCGCTATTTGACAGTCCAACCTTGGCCCAGGGTTGGATCCTCGCTTTTAATTTTTCACTGTTCAAAAACTGCCAGTTGGACAAAATAAACTTTCCATTCGGTTTCAATAATTTCTGCACAGCTCGCAATATATCCAAGCGTATTTCATGGGATGGAATATGATGCAACAGGGCAAAAGCAGTGATCAGTGACCAGTTATCAGTGATCAGTAACTGATTACCGATAACTGATAACTTCGTGATATCAATTTCCATGAACCTGGCAGAGAATCCCTCGGGTTGAGATTCAGCATCCCGAAGCAGAGGCAAGCTAAAGTCCGCGCCGAGAAGCGTCTGCTTGTGGCCACGTCTGCTGACCTCGTGCAGGAAATACCCATTGCCGCAACCTAAATCCAAAACGGATTCATCCTGCTTAATTGAATTGAGTATTTTTTTCACGCCGGGTTGCAAACGCTGGCGCGTGGCTGAAAACTGATTGCCAAAGCGGCCATAAAATTCGCGGTTGATGGCAAGCAGTTGATCTACGATGGTTAGATTCATAAAAGTATTATACCCATTCGGGCACTATGTAACGGTATAATTCCGGCATATAAATTATGGAAATCTCTGAGCGAAGACTGCGTTGGAAAAAATTTAACGTACTCACCCCGCAAAAACTAACGCTGGCTCATCACGTCCTGGATGAAATCCGCGAAGGGGCGGATGTGATGCGCGCACTGCGTGCTCATCCGCTGGACGCGAAGCACGGCGGAGGCTATCTGACGAAAGCCGCGCTGGTGGCCGCTTACAACCAAATGGTGGCGGCGGGCAATTTTGAACCTGACGGGGTTTTGCTTGAAAGTATCCGCATGAAACCCATGCGGACTCTCTCCGGCGTGACAACGGTTACCGTTTTGACGAAGCCGTATCCATGCCCTGGCAAGTGTATCTTCTGCCCCACCGATGTACGCATGCCCAAGAGTTATCTACCTGATGAACCTGGCGCCATGCGTGCGCTTGAACACCAATTTGATCCATACGAGCAAGTGCACGCACGGATTCGCGCGCTCGAAAATTTAGGACACCCAACTGATAAGATCGAATTACTGATCCTGGGCGGCACTTGGTCATCTTACAAACGGGATTATCAGGAGTGGTTTATCAAACGTTGTTTTGACGCAATGAACGAACTCGAAAGAGGCGCCCTTCGAGATCACGCCGATAAACTCGAAACCGTCGGGGTAAATATCGCTCAGGCGCAAACTACAAATGAAACAGCACCTCATCGCAATGTGGGACTGGTCATTGAAACCCGTCCCGATGAAATTAATCCGGACGAACTACGCTGGCTGCGTCACCTCGGTGTGACCAAAGTACAGATGGGCGCGCAGAGTTTTGACGATCACATTCTGGAGATCAACAAACGCGGACATGCTGTGGAATGCACACGCAAAGCCACAGCCTTACTTCGCGCGGTAGGCTTCAAGATCGTTCTGCATTGGATGCCAAATCTTTTGGGCGCAACCCCCGCATCAGACCGTAAAGATTTTGTAAAATTTTGGCAGGATTTCTGTCCCGATGAAATAAAAATTTATCCGAATCAATTGCTCGCGAATGCTGAACTATATGAATACTGGCAGCGCGGAGAATTTCATCCATACACAACTGAAGAATTGGTGGAACTCATCGCAGATATCAAACCGAGCATCCCGCGTTATTGCCGCGTCAACCGTGTGATTCGCGATATTCCAGGCAACAACGTGGTGGAAGGAAATACGCGCACAAGTCTGCGGCAGGATATTCAAAGCGAAATGAAAAAGCGCGGCACGCATTGTCAATGCGTGCGCTGTCGCGAAGTGCGCGGCAAAACTGTCGAGTCAGAAACTTTGCACATTGATGACCTCACTTATCAGGCAGGTACAACCGAGGAACATTTCATCTCCTTCGTTACACCCGATGACGGACTCGCGGGATTTGTCCGCTTGTCATTGCCCGCAAAAGACGCGCCGCTGACAGGCATGTCTGATCTCGACCATGCGGCGCTCATCCGCGAAGTGCATGTCTACGGACAATCTCTCGCAGTCGGGGCTGAACAAACTGGCGCCGCCCAGCATCTGGGACTTGGCACGCGTCTGCTCGAAGAAGCGGAAGTCATCGCGCGCAATAATGGTTTTGAAAAACTCGCTGTTATTTCGGCCGTTGGAACCAGACACTACTATTTGGATCGCGGCTTTGAACGTGGTGAATATTATTTGGTGAAGAAAATCGGCTAAACACAAAGGGGTGAATCTCAATGCCGCTTCACGGATCACCGTGTCGGAACAGATGACAGGATCACAACAACACCCGCCTTTTGGACTACGTCACCAAAAAACATCATCCCTATTTACGCTATCAAGAAATGACCTCACGCCGCATTCCGATTGTTGTGTTTCAGCGGATTGACGCTGCCATTGACTCAATGGTCAATAAGGGTCCCTTCGTTTCTGTTCTTGTTATTGGGGAGGATGTCTTCCAATCCGGATTTTCAATTTCACAAGCCGCGCGCAAAGAGGGATTAGTACTGTGGACAGCCCAGCCGATATAATAAAGAATAGCGCGAGTGCGTCGCACTAAATGGGTGGACGAGTCTCATTAATTAGGAAAGTTACGGGTAAGACAAATCCCATTAATTCAAGTGCGACGCACCTTCCGGATCGCCCGCTACATTCCGATTGTATTGTTTCAGCCTATTAATTCGTAGAAGGAATATTAGTTTTACTAAACGTATCACAAAACCTTGTTACTAGATTAGAATTTGGGTTGAGGATAATGAATGACAGAAAACCTGACCAGCGAAGAAAAACGAGTGGTAGTTTATTCAGATGATACTCAACCTACTATATCCAGTAGCGTTAATCCTGACACGCCGCTATCGTCACTGAATTTGAATTGGCGTGAAAAGGATTTGCCAGAACGTGAAAGAACAAAACATGTTCATCGCCTGCACCCTTATCTGGGCAAATTTATTCCTCAGTTGGTTGAAATATTCTTGAGAAAATATTTCAGGCCTGGACAAACAGTACTTGATCCTTTTGGGGGATCAGGAACTACTCTTGTTCAAGCAAATGAACTAGGCGTTAATTCAGTTGCCTACGATATATCTGCTTTCAATGTGTTGTTAATGCAAGCTAAAACAGATAGATATGATTTGAAGAAAGTTAAACTTGAAATTGCTGATATTTTGGAGCGAGTTAATGTAGATACACAGACACACGCTCATCAAATGACCCTTTGGGAAAAAGGCGGGGAATACAGCGTTAATCTTCAAAATGAATATTTGTCGACTTGGTTCGCGCCTCAAGCATTACGAGAATTGATTACCTATCGAAATCTAATTGGGCAATATGAATATCAACACCTCTTAAAGGTTATTTTATCTAGGTCGGCACGTTCGTCTCGACTCACAACTCATTTTGACTTAGATTTTCCAAAGAAGCCTCAGAAAGAGCCATATTGGTGTTACAAGCATGGTAGAACCTGCGTTCCCATTGATAATGCCTTTAAATTTCTAAAGCGTTATAGTCTTGATACCGTCAAAAGAGTGGAAGAATATTCTGCGTTAAGAACTAATGCCCAAGTTGCAATATTTCATGGTGACTGTAGACTTGAAAAAATTCCTCCGATTGATGGGCTGATCACTAGTCCTCCTTATGTGGGCCTTATTGATTATCACGAGCAACATCGATATGCATATGAACTCTTTGGTTTGGAAGATCGCCGTTCCAATGAAATTGGACCTGCTGAACAAGGTTCTAGCCAAAAAGCAAAAAAAGCTTATCAAGAAGCTTTGACTCAGGTTTTCACAAATGCTATGGCATCCATGACTTCTGGAGGCTGTCTGATTGTGGTGGCTGGAGATCGACATGGACTTTATGATGAAATAGCGGAAAATTGTGGTGTGGTTGTAGAAGCTGAAGTGAGGCGACACGTTAATCGTCGAACAGGAAGGCGTTCAACAGAATTTTACGAAGATATATTTATATGGAGAAAGCCATGATAAATCCGCAGTCACGAGCAACTATAAAAGGATATTTGGAAGGATTTATTGATGGTTTGGTTCAACAACATAAACCAACAGATAAACCCCCTAGGCTTCTAAAAGAGGGATTTGAAGGAGAACCACCAACTGATGGAGGATATAAACCGTTTCACGAAGCGATTATTCCAGAGCAATTGCTGCGAGTGAGCGCTTTTGAAAGATCATTCTCAACGAAACTGGGATCAACGTTTGAAGAATGTGCTCGGCTTATTGCCTCTCAAACTTTTAGAACTGCCCGCCGAAATTTTGTTGCAACTGGTCAAATGCCTGCCGCAGCGGCAGTGAGAATAGAACAGTTAGTAAATCAAATTACTTCTGAACACAAACCAAACTTTTTAAAATTTGTTGATGAAGTACTTAAAGTGGAAGATGATAATTGGGTTGAACGACCAGTGGTTGCAGACTTATATTTGGAGAATAATAAAGGTGTTCGTTATTTCTTTGAAATAAAGTCCCCAAAGCCCAATAAAGGGCAATGTTTGGAAATAGCTGAACGATTACTACGAGTTCACGCTATAACCCAAGAAAAACGCCCGAAAGTTAATGCTTATTTTGCAATGGCTTACAACCCTTATGGCCTTCGACGAGAAGATTACAAACATAGTTTTAGCCTCCAATATCTTGACATGGAGAACGAAGTTCTTATTGGCGAAGAATTTTGGAAGATTATTGGTGGCAAGGGAACTTACGAAGAACTCCTTGATATATATCGTGAAGTAGGAAATGAGAAATCAAAAGCTATGATGGATGCATTATTATTTGGGTTTTAGGAATTCACCAGCGATCATATTTTCTCGTATGATAAAATCCCACCACTAAACAAAGGACGCCTTGGGGGAGCAGTGAGCCTTTGTAAAACTATTTATTATGGAGAATAATTTATGCCACGTCGTTCACTTTCTCGTCTCTACCAAGACGAGTTCTTAAACTATTCACTTGCCAGATTCCAACAGGACTTGCTTGCAGGGTTAACAGTCGCAGCAGTTGCGCTTCCGCTTGCGCTGGCATTCGGAGTCGCATCGGGCGCATCTGCCGCGGCGGGTTTGGTCACTGCCATTCTCGCGGGGCTTATTATGGGTCTGCTCGGCGGCGCGCCCTATCAGATCAGCGGGCCGACAGGCGCGATGTCCGCGGTATTGATCGTGCTTGTGGCGCGTTACGGTCTTGAAGGCATCTGGGTCGCGGGCCTGCTCTCAGGCGCACTCCTGCTCGTCATCGGCCTCCTGCGCCTCGGCCGCTTCATTGCCTTCATCCCCGCGCCCGTCATCAGCGGCTTCACCTCGGGCATTGCCCTCATCATCTTCATCGGCCAGATCGACAATCTTTTGGGAATCAAAACTCCCGCCACAGAAACCGCCGCTCAAAAATTCATTGGATATTTCCACGGCGGATTCGTTCCCAACTTTCAAGCGCTGACCATCGGACTCGTTGTGATTGGAACTATGTTGTTGATGCCAAAAAAATGGAACGCTCGATTCCCCGCCTCACTTCTCGGCCTCATCCTTGCCACGCTTCTTAACTACGCCTTGAACTGGTCCACATCAATGATCGGGGCCATCCCCCAAACATTGTTCCTCGAACAACGCCTCAGCCTTGCCAACATCCCATTCATGAATCTGGCTGATTTCATCGCGCCGATATTAACCATCACCGCGCTCGGCGCAGTCGAATCATTATTGGCTGGCGCAGTCGGCTCGAACATGACAGGCATTAGATTACAAGCAAATCAGGAACTCATTGCGCAAGGCATTGGTAACATGCTGATTCCATTCTTCGGGGGAGTCCCTGCCACAGCCGCGATTGCGCGATCAAGCGTTGGAATCAAATCTGGCGGACAAACCCGTCTGTTCAGCATCATCCACGCGATTGGATTATTGCTTTCCATGTTCCTGCTTGCACCTCTCATGGCGCGCATTCCCCTCGCTGCGCTGGCTGGTGTGTTGATGGTCACTGCTGTCCGCATGAATGAATGGGATGCGATCAAATTCATCTTCGGCAATCGCTTCAAAACAGACATGATCGCCTTCACCATCACCATGCTTGCCACCATCGTACTTGACTTAACGCAAGCCATCCTAGTCGGCTCCGTCCTCGCGGGTGCAGTTTTCCTGAATAAGATTGCCAGCATTGACATCAATGTTCAGGAAGTGGATATTGACCGGCTCAAACAGAAAGGTATCGAAACCGAAGGGAAATGTCAGCATGTACGTGTGGCGTTTTTAACAGGTCCCCTTTTCTTTGCGGCCACAGGTCAATTCAACGAAGCTTTTGCAGATCTAAAAGAGACTCACGCCCTCATCCTATCCATGCGCGGTGTGTCACTGATTGACACAGCAGGTATCGAAGCCATTCATCGCCTGTACGAACGACTCCACAAGCAAGGCGGCACGCTTATGTTCGCAGGAGTCCATGACAATGCAAAACAAATGATGGAACGAGGCGGACTCGTAAAAACTATTGGCGAGGATAATTTCTTCTGGTCCAGCGACCAAGCCATCGTCGAAGCAGAAAGGCGCGGGTGTAAATTCTGCTAAAGGCCTATCAAACGTTCGTATAAAGTTGAAATAAAGTCATTGTCTTTGGAATTTTTTTAACTCTTTTTGCGCGCGTTCAACGGCGGGCAGGCGCGAAACGACATTGACTTTAAATCCCACTTCCTTTTCAAGCGGCGAGAGCAGCAGGGCAAGCAAAGGACCCTTTACCTGTATCTCTTTCGGCAATATAAAGCTTGCCAAAGATTCTATTACTTTCTCTGGAATGAACTCCCACATCTTTTCAAGAGACGGAAGTGGGGAAAGCATGTCCACGCCCAAAATCATGCCGCTGTGTTTCTCCGCAATCATAAATAAAAAGGGGAAGTAAGGGCGGTCAAATTTTCCATCCCTTATTCCTTGTTTCATCATTTCCATATCCACCTCAACAATGGAGTTTTGCTTCTCCATATTTTTGAGATGATGGAGCGCATCCATATTCATTCGCAAACGAAGGGGAGGATCTTGGGGAAATTTAATTTTTCGGAATTGGTCGAGCCATTTGCTGTTTTTATATACCCGCACCAAATATTCGTTAGAATCAGGCGCTTCGAGCATATCGGGGTTCTTCTTAAAACGGGGGGCAACATCCATCAATTGTTCAAGCGCATGGATCAGTAATTGCGCCTCGTTATTTTCAAGGTACCATGGTATACACGCAGGGCGGTAACTACGGAATAGGGGCCATGCTTTCTTCCCGCGAAACTTCAAATTGAGTTGCTTGATAATCTTTCGGTCTTCAGGCGAGACCATATCCACATCTTCAAAAGATGCTTGAAGTTGCGGCGTTAGTAAAAGCATATCAGGCGTAAGTTTGTATCCTACGCGCTGGATATTTAAATAACCTTCAAAGCCCTTTTTGCCTGTGTAGACTGAAACAGCAAAATGTTCGCCTAAATTCCCCATTACGCTAACAAAACCGAACTCGCCTGCTTCAGGAGGCTGTACGCCAAAAGCATTATGCTCGTACATATATTCCCATGGCGCAAGTTCGCTGAATTGATCCATCAATTCATATAGTCTTTTTCATTTTTCAAGGGTTGGCGCGTTTTTTTAGCAGGCATTTTTAATTTCCTTTTTGGACATTATGCTTCTAACTTTTTACTTCCAATTCCCGACTTCCCACTTCTTCCAACAATTCCTTCACCCTCGGAAAATCAATGTAATGCCCCCGGTAATTTTCAGGTAACATGACCGCAATGCGACACATGATTTCATCAGTATATTGCTGCAAAGCCTCTTCGCGATGCTCTTTTGGAAAAGGAGGCAGCATAAAAGATTTTCCCGCGGTGATTTTTATATGCGTTCGACGAAATCGTTTGAGGTTGCCATAAAAGATCCGATCTTCCGAACCGGAGATCGCAACAGGCAGGATCTGCCAGCCCATTTTAGAGGCGAGATAAGCCACGCCAGGTTTCCCTTGCGCCATTTTTTCATCACGTGCGCGTGTCCCTTCGGGTGCAATAATCAATGTTTGTCCCTGCTCCATACGTTTCATCATCGCACGCATGGATTTAAGGTCAGGGTTAAAGCGGTCAATAAAAATAAAGTTGAGATATTTGCCGAGCCATTTCAGAACCGGGTTCTCCTCCCACTTTTCTGCAACGGGAATAAAGAGGTTCCAGCGATCCAGGGCGTAATACGCCATCGGTGCATCCAAAATACCAAGGTGGTTGACAGCGATCACAAAGCCGCCTTTTTCCGGCAGGTTTTCGTAACCGGAAACTTCTATTTTTGTGATAAGTTTCAAAACAGTATGAATGAACCAGCGCAGGAATTTTTTCATGGTTTACCGCTTGTTGCATAAATTACTAAACTTGCCGGAAGAAATTACGAATAAAAATCATAATTCTGGTTTAGTTAATTATGCGGCACTCTGTAATTTTACACGGTTTTAGGAGGATGGGTCTCGTTTGCATTCAACATAAAAGCCCCATTTTCATAGGGCTTTGAAATCCATGCGATCTTCCTCAGAAGCGGCTTACCTGCTATATTCGTTAAACATTTTCAGGAAGATATCGTAATCGGCCGGGGTCATGTTCACGATTTTGAAACCGACGTTATACATACCGGGAGCCAATAGATCGCTCTGGCACCACGTAGCACGCCCGACAAAGATCAAATAGGTCTTGCTTGCGATCTCGCCAGTATGGTCAATTCGAAGCCGAATATCCTTATTTAGCGGTACTGGATAATTGCTGTCCAATTTAAAGCCGCCCGAGCTTATATCTGAGATATGACCAACCAGTTTGTCAGTGCTGTCGTCAACAACGCGCATGTAATAAGAAAAGTTTTTTCGCGCCAGGTTTCGGCGTTCTGCAGCCATGAAGACCTCCTTATAAATAATTACTGGTTGCATTAGTATATATCAATAGTCACCAAGAATCAAGTTTGTGCGTTAAAACTTAACAATAATGTATATTTAATTGACGCAATCTGAACTTTGCATGTATAATTTTCCAATCCATTTCTTTTTTGGGTAAGCAGTGAACTCATGGCTCTGCACGGAAATTTACGGGATTTTACAATCACCCAACTTCTCAACCTGATCATCCTGGCCAGCAAGACTGGCACTTTGATTGTGGATGGTATCTCGGAACAGGCCTATATATCATTTCGCGAGGGGAAACTGGCTTATGTTCGAATTGGCAAGGAGGACGGAAGCCTGGCCGCCGTACTTCATAAGGCAAATAAGATCAATGTCAATCAATACCGCGCGATTGCAGACCGTGCCGGCCAGATGACCGACAAGGAGCTGGGACTGCTCCTTGTTAACGCGGGATATGTGACACGGGAAGATATTCTACTGAATTTGCAGGGATATTTCACTGAGATGGTGCACAGGTTGTTTACGTGGGTGGAGGGGATATTCCGTTTTGAGAACGAGATGCTGCCCCCCGGAGACAAAATTAATATAAGACTTGATCTTGAGAATATCATTATTGAAGGTTCGCGCCAGTTGCACGAGCTTGACCAATTGCAGGATGAGATTCCCAGCCTGGATATGGCGCTTAAGTTTACCGAACGCCCGTTGACCCATGTTAATTTGAGCGTGGAAGAATGGAAGGTGGTCAAATTTGTGGACCCGAAGAATACGATGCGGCAGATCGCGGGTACGAATAAGTTGACCGAAATTGAGATCCGTAGAATTGTATACGGTCTTTTGCAGGCCGGTTTGGTTGAATTGGTACGTCCTGCCGGCGCGCCCGGTCAGCAGAATCCAAAGATGTTCCCAGTGCAAGGCAAGGAAGAACGGAAGTCAATGATCAATAAACTGATCGGTCGCATTCGCACAATTTAGCGCAAAAAGGTCGGAAGGATAAGCATTATGCAAACAGTTAAAATGGTCGTGACAGGTCCATTTAACGCTGGCAAAACACAATTTATTCAGTCTGTCAGCGAAATTGATGTTGTCGCTACGGAACGCAAGATTTCTTCAACTGAAGAACGCTCTACTAAACCTGCGACCACGGTGGCAATGGATTTCGGACGCATCACGGTGGATGGGGATCTGGTTCTGTATCTGTTTGGCACGCCTGGCCAAAAGCGTTTCGATTTCATGTGGGAGATTCTCTCTGAGGGCATGTTGGGCTTTATTGTTATGGTGGATAGCACCCGTCCTGAAACTTTCCGCGAGGCGCGCTCGATCCTCGAAACCTTCCGGGCGTATGCTCCCACACCTTTTGTGGTTGCCGCAAACAAGCAGGATATCGAAGATGCATGGGAACTTGAAGATATGCGTCACGCCCTGCGCCTTGATAAAGAAACAAAGCTATTGCCTTGTGTCGCCACAGACCGAGACATGGTCAAAACAGTATTACTTGAGTTGTTATATTGCATCTTAAAAGATATGGAATCCGCGAAATAGGGGGTCGGGGTTATCCTTTGCTGGCATGAAAGGGTCCCTGCGATGGACATGTACGGGGATAAGAATGTCATTGTCCATCCCTTGCAGTGGCAATCCATGCAAACAGGTGTGAGTGGACCCATCTGTAAAACCGTCAATCAAAAAAATGGCATTTGCTGATAGAATAGCGCATGAAATCGCACTTATGGCTTTTTCCAAAACAAGGTATGTAAGGATCCCGTCTTCAATGAAATATAACTTCCGCCTTTTTTGGCGCACTTTTTATCGTTCATTTTTCGACTCAAAAAACACCCCCGCCCGCCTCACCCGCAAACGCTTTCTCTTCCTCGCCCTCTTTTACATTGTTTGGCCGGTCGGCATGCTCATCCACTGGTTTTGCTTCTGGCTGGATGACATGATCTTCCCCGACTATAAAAATCATCCCATCGAAAAACCGTTGTTTATCCTCGGCAACCTGCGCAGCGGATCGACTTTTTTGCACCGCCTGCTCTCCCGCGATTCGGAAACTTTTACCAGCCTGACCACATGGGATATTTATCTCACGCCTTCGATCACACAAAAAAAGATTACCCAATTCGTATCGCGGCTTGATAAAAGATATTTTAACAAGACTTTGCATCGGTTACTTTACGCATTTGACCGCCGCACCCTGGGCAAAATAAAAATCCATCCGATCTCTTTCTTCCAACCTGAAGAGGATGAGAATATCCACCTGCATATCTGGGACGGCTATTTCGTCAGCTTCCTTTTCCCATTCATGGACGAAATGCCTGATTACCAGCACTTCGATGAAGCGCTCAGCCCCGAACATAAAAAACGCATAATGACATTTTATAAGTCCATGCTGCAAAGGCACATGTATGCAACCGGGAATAAATATTATGTTGCAAAAAACCCGGCTTTCAGCGCCAAGATAGAAACGCTGGTTGAATTCTTTCCGGATGCGCGCATCATCTACCTGGCCCGCAATCCGCTGGATATGCTTCCGTCCACCATTTCCTGGATCAACTACGCGCGCCGTCAATTCACTGACCCTGTGGAGGGATACCATTATGTGGGCGAAATCGTAGCCATGACCGAACACTGGTACAGTCATCCGATCCATTATCTGGATACGCATCCCTCTCCCCGACACCTGATGCTAAAATACGACGACCTGATCCAGCGCCCGGAGTTTGTCATTCGTTCGTTCTATGAACAATTCGGTTATCCTGATAAACCTGGCCTGCCCGTTATCATTGACCAGGCTGTCAAAGAGACGCTCTCCTTCAACAGCGATCATACCTACTCCTACGAAGAAATGGGTTTCACCCGCGAACAGATCGTGGATATATACGCAGATATTTTTAAGCGCTTTGAATTTGAAACCCGCGCAGAGATGCCCATTACGAAAAGCATTGAGCTGGATATGTAAAAAGAAAATAAAATGAGAGCGCCTTACGGCGCTCTTTTTTTATTTCGCTACTTGTTACTTTTACTTTTCGTCACTGTTTTCTTTGCAGGCGCTTTCTTTACAAGTATCTTTGCCCTTGCAACCGGCTTTCTCTTTACAGGTTTGGAAACCAATTGATCATCCATAGTTACCGCATCTTCGGCAAAAGACTTAACCCTCGCACGAGGTTTTTTTTCTGCCTTCGTGATTTGATACTTATCCTCCCATCCTTCAGCCAGGGCAAGCTGCAATTTCCCGTAACGGACAAGCAGCATGACCACACCCGTAACTGCCATTAAAAATGACACCAGCATCGTGTAACTGACAAATGATTCACCGATGCGAGGCTGGTCTGGGCGGAAGAATTCAATGAAGGCGCGTGAAAGCCCGGCTAACACCAGCCATGCGCTGAATAGCGCACCCGGCTTTAACCGCTCCTCGTAACGGCGTGAAAGCCACCACAAGAATAGTACGATTAGAATATTCAGGATCATTTCATAGGCAAAGGTCGGGTGGAAGCGGGTTGTCTCCACCGGAAGCAGGCTCAAGTCCGAGTATTGAGCAAGACGATGGCCTGTCTCGATGGGGATACCCCATGGAAGTTGAGTCGGCTGGCCATACAATTCCTGATTTATGAAATTTGCAGGACGCGCAATGGCCTGTCCCAGCAATGTCGCCGGAGCAAGCGCATCGAGGAAGAGCCACATATCCTTCCCGCTTCTTTGCAGGAAGATGGCAAGCGCGATCACACCAAAGAGCAAACCACCAAAGAAATGCAAGCCGCCTTCGGGGATATTCAAAATTTTCGCAGGATTATCGGTATAGTAAGTGCTTCCCCCAAGGATATTGTTCATCACATACCACAAACGCGCGCCGATAATGCCGGCAGGCAAAACCCAGACCATCGCATCCCAGATCGCATCGCCGTTCTCGCCGCGCCGCCTGATCTCCCTCTCAGCCCATAATGCGCCTGCAACCGCGCCAAGCATCACCAATACTCCGTACCAGCGCAGGACGATTTCCCAATTAAACAATTTGAATGAAAAGATTACAGGATCTATCATATAGTACCTCTTCGTTAAGTTTTGGCGATTATATCATCCAACCGTCATAAAGAATTTTTTGAGCAAGGAGGATTGCCCTTTAACCCAAGTTCATGCTTGAATGAAAAAACTAGCGTTACAGAGTGCCGGAATTGTGATCTTTCCTGGCAAATTCTGCCATAAGTTCAGTAAATTATGCAACAGGCGGTATAATCACGGCTTGGAGTAAACAAATGCCCGCTATATTTCCCTTTACAGCCATCGTTGGACAGGAGCGCATGAAACGCGCCCTCATCCTGAATGCCGTTGATACCCGTATCGGCGGTGTATTGATCCGCGGCGAACGCGGCACAGCAAAATCAACCGCCGCCCGTTCATTGGCCGCATTGCTGCCGCATGTAAAAATCGTTCAGGATTGCCGCTTCGGCTGTGATCCCGATAAGCCTGGAACCTGGTGCACCGAATGTAAGGAACGGGGCGGCGCGAGCAAAAAGCTTCCCACAGCCGAGCGTGCTACGCCTTTCATTAATCTTCCCGTTTCTGCAACCGAAGACCGTGTGGTCGGTACTCTGGATATTGAAAAAGCAATTCAAAAAGGTGAACGTCATTTTGAACCCGGTGTTCTTGCAAGTGCCAATCGGGGATTACTTTACATTGACGAAGTGAACCTACTCGACGACCACGTAGTGGATATTCTGCTGGACTCAGCGGCAATGGGCGTGAACACGGTCGAACGCGAGGGCATTTCCTTCGCCCACCCCGCGCGCTTCATTCTCGTTGGGACGATGAATCCTGAAGAAGGAGATCTCCGCCCCCAATTGCTGGATCGCTTCGCGCTGTCCGTGGACATTGTCGGCATCCGTGATGCGAGAGAACGTGTGACCATCATGGAACGCAACCTTTCGTATGAAAGAGACGCGGAAGCCTTTCGTAAATTATGGCTTATAAAAGAAGATGAACTTTCGCGGAAGATCGCGCGTGGACGTGAACTCGTTGACCAGGTCACACATACCAGCCGCGATCTGCTCTCCATCGCTGCGTTGACCTCATCCCTGAATGTGGATGGTCACCGCGCGGATTTGGTCATCCTCAAAGCCGCCCGGGCTGAAGCCGCCTTCGAAGGCCGCACCAAGATCAACGATCACGATATCGCGCTCGCTGCAGAGTTGGCACTTCCTCATCGGATTAAACGCACACCCTTCCAGCAAGCCGAGATGACGGCAGAACAGTTGCAGGAACGCATCGAGCAGTTGGCAGGCCAATCGGTCCCGAGCGAATCGGATGATGAGTCCGAGAGCAAACAGGAGGGCGAAGCTGAGTCCGAGGAAAAAAAAACTTAAAACTCGAAGATGAGCAGCAAGAAGGTCCCCAGCAGGGCAACCCCGAACCCATGCAGCAGCAGGAAGTGTTCGCAAGCTCGAATGCAAATTGGTGGGATGGCGGACAAAAAATTAAAGCAGGCGAGACCTTCCAGCCGCGCAAGCTCAACACCCCGCTCGATAAATTAACCCGCCAAAAGGCAGGCCGCCGTTCGCTCACGAAAACGGAGCGAAAACACGGCCGTTATATCAAGGCACGCCCCGCGGGTGACAAACTCAACGACATCGCCTTCGATGCCACCTTCCGCGCCGCCGCGCCTTTTCAGAATCAACGCACCGAGGAACGCAAGAAGCTGGCTTTCTCCATCAAAAAAAGCGATCTGCAGCGCAAAGTACGCGTGAAGCGAGTGGCAAATCTTGTGGTTTTCCTCGTGGATGCTTCATGGTCCATGGCAGTAGCTGAACGCATGAACGCAACGAAAGGCGCGATCCTCTCTTTGCTGACAGACGCCTATCAACGCCGCGACCGCGTGGGGTTGATCGTCTTCCAGAAAGACCGCGCCACTCTGGTTTTATCCCCAACCAATTCAATTCAACTTGCACAACGCGCATTAATGGATATTCCCGTTGGGGGAAAGACTCCCCTCTCGGCGGGGCTGTTCATGGCGCATGATGTGCTCAAACACGAGAAGCACATTCACCCCGATGTGGAACCGCTTCTAATTGTGCTAACCGACGGCGCAGGCAATGTGTCCATTGGCACGTTACCGCCGCAGGAAGAAGGCTTTAAATTTGCGGAAATGATCGCAAACGAAAAGACGCGCTCTGTGGTCATCAACATGGAACACGCCGCCTTCGACCAGGGTCTTGCGCAACAACTCGCCGACCACCTCAAAGCGCCATGCTATTCGTTGAGTGATCTGAAAGCGGAGAGTTTGTATAATACGGTCAGGGACGAGATGGCGAGGCCGACGAAGAAGTGAGAAGTAAGAATTGCTGTGTCCGGCAAGATAAAATAGGATGCTGAAAACTGCGTGATATAATGCGCCCGCCTCGTGGTCATCCTCGAGGCGGTTTTCATCATGGAGGAAAACATGGTTTTGAAGGACGAGATTCCAAACACCCCGGCCCACGCCACTCCCCCGCCTCTGATCGAGGTTTCAGGTACGCACCGTGAAATGGGGGGACAGATCGGCGAAGCTGCCCGCATCCAGGTTCAAAACAGTGTAGTCAACGCGCGTATGCTGATTGATGCCGCATACAATACACTCGAACTCACCTGGGACGGCGCGAAGATACAAGCCCGCAAATACCTGCCTTTTGCAGAAGAACGTTACCCCCAGTTTGTGGATGAACTGCGCGGCTTGGCCGCAGGTGCAAATACACCATTTGATGACATCATGGTACTCAATGCAATGGAGGCCGTCACCACAGATGCGCTTCACCTCACCCGCTGCACCAGCATGGCAGTCAATGATGAGCGCACAGCAGATGGTCATGTCCTCGCGGCACATAACGAAGATTGGATTCCCGAAGACGAAAACGATGTGCTGATCATCTCGGCCAAACCTGAAAAGGATCCCCCGTTTCTTGCCATGACCTATGGCGGGCTTCTGCCCAATGTCGGATTCAACGCTTATGGTATTGCCCAACTGATTGACTCTGTATATCCCAGCGACTCACGCATCGGGATTCCCCGTCTGGTCGTGGCCCGCGCAGTGCTTGCTTCCCGTCGTATTTCAGGCGCGATCGGACGCATGCTCGTGCAACATCGCGCCGCAGGGTATAACCATCTGCTTGTACATGAAAGCGGCGAAATGTATTCAATAGAAGTATCCGCGCGTAAATTTGAGATCCTGTATGCACACGACGGCTACATGGTGCATACCAATCATTACCTCGACCCGCAAATGAGAAAAGTGGAAAAAGACCCTGAAGAATTGCTTTCCTCGCGCGTGAGATACTTTCGCGCTTCGCGGCTTTTGCGGCAGACCGGCAAACATTCCATTAAGAGTTTACAAGCCATCCAGAAAGATCATGTCAACATGCCGAATTCGATCTGCAATCACAACGTGGAGGGGCTTGACCCGCTTGACCGTGAAAAGACAATCAATGCTTTGGTGATTGACCTGAGCTCGCGTGAAATGCACATTGCATGGGGAAATCCATGTCAGAACCTGTATCACACGTATCATTTAAATGCCTAAATTAATTAGGATGAAAGATGAAAAAAGTGTCCGCTTTTATTGAATGGACTCTTTTTTTTCATTCAGGGTTTTGAATATTCTTGAGACCAGGCTCTTTGAGCAGCAATGCTAAAGGAGAAGCAATGAGCACCATGGCCGTCGTCATGGTCAACACAAATGGGAAGCCATACAATTCAGCCAGATGACCGGAGAATAGCAATCCCAACGCGCCCGAGGAAAAGATAAACCCAAGCGCAAGTCCGGAGGCTAATGCCATGCCACCGGGAATGATCCGCTGGGCAAATACCACCATGATGCTATGAACTGCACCGGTGAATGCGCCCGCGAGAGGGATTAGAAGATATAACCACCACGACCAGCCAATTAAACTGGCAATATATATCGGGATGGCGGAAAGGAACAGAACTCCTGCGGCGATAAAGCGTTTTGAATAGCGATCTCCAAAATAACCGCCGAATACATTTCCTAGCGCGGAGCCTCCCATAAACAGGCCGGCCATGCTTCCATATATTGTTGCACTCTGACCCAGGTCCTTGATGTATTTTGGAATGAGATTGACCATATTCGACTGCGCCCATGATTGCAAAGCCGCGACCAACGCCAGAATGACAATGAAGATCAGGCTCACCTGTGCGCGATTGGAACGATGCGTCTGGTCTGGTTTTGGATGCGGCTGATTGGCGCGCAGGTGATGGAGCAGGGAAAAACCAACGGGAATGGAAACAATCGGGACAATAAACAACCCGGGAATTTTATATGAAGCGAGAATAAAGCCGGTCATAATCGGGCCGATAAAATGCCCAAGCTGGCCGGCCATAAAAAACAGAGACGTGGCAGTGGTCTCACGGCCTTTCAGGAGATCACGTCCGCGCAGGGTGGCTTGCACCGCGCCCACTGGATGAAATGCCGAGGAGCCGAAGGCCGCGATGATAAGACAAGCCAGACCGATATTACCTGGGAAGAATAAAGCCGCTGAATAAAAGACCGTCATCCACAGCACTCCACCAGCTGCCAGCCAGCGAGGCCCGATGCGATCTGATATCCAGCCGAAGACAGGCTGTGTCAGCGCAGAGGCCCAGATGTATATTGAGGAAAATAGTGCGATCTGTGATTCGCTTAAACCGAGATAGGTCAGCAAAACCGGGCGGCTGGCGTTGAACGTATCCACCATGAAATGGCTGAGAGCAATGGACGAAAAAATGGAATCAAGGAACAGTGACATATTGTTTATTATTTCCCGCGATACAAATGATGCGATTCAATATAGTCATAGACGGATGGAGGCACATAATAACGGTAGACCTCTCCTGCGGCAATTCGGCGGCGCAATTCACGCGAGGAGACAGGCTGCAAAAGAGCATCAATGAAGGTGATTTTTTTCGTAATAGCGGGAAGTTTCGCTTCAATCTCCGCCAGGTTGGATAAGTCGCCCGGGCGGCGCATCACGCCGATTTTGGAAACAGCAGTAACAAGGTCCGAACTGAAGCGCCAGGTGGGTAGATCCGATAGTGAATCACCGCCGATCAAAAGGATGATATCGGCTGAGGGTTCCTTTTCGGCCAGCAATCTGACCGTGTCAATTGCATAGTGCGGCCCGGGGCGGTCAATTTCAAGATATGAGATTTCAAAAATCGGGTTGTCGGCAAGCATGCTTTGCAGCATCCTCAGACGATGCTCGAGCGGAGTGATCATCTGTTCCTGTTTGTGCGGAGGGCTTGGTGTGAGCACCCAGAACAGGCGGGAGAGCTTGAATTGATGAACGGCTTCACTGGCAAGGATGAGATGTCCGATGTGCGGCGGGTCAAAGGTGCCGCCAAAATACCCGATTTTTTCCCTAGCGCCGCCCGCCACTATAGTCCCCGAAACGAAAGCGAGTGGGAGGGCAGGTGTGCGTGACATGCGGGTAGTATATCGCAAAGTTATATAGTGCGAACGGCTTTTCAGGTGGTATACTTTTCAGATAAGGATATATAAATAATGTCGCAAAATTTTGATGCCATCATCATCGGAGCGGGAGTGATGGGCGCAAGTATCGCCTTTCACCTCGCCGAGCGCGGACTCAAACCCGCCATCCTCGAACGCAAGACCGTCGCTTCAGGTGCAACAGGTTACTCCAGCGGTCTCGTCCGCATGCACTATGACCTCGCCGCCGAGTCCGAACTTGTTTTTGCCAGTTACAAGCATTATTTTAGTAATTGGAAGGAACGCGTCGGCGGCGAATGCGGCTTCATCAACACAGGCTTCTTGAAAGTCGTCAAGCGTGAGTACGAGGACAAACTGCGCGGCAACGTCGCCAACCAGCAGCGCATCGGCATCAACACCTCTGTCATCTCTGCCGATGAAGTCAAAAAACTTTTTCCCGACCTCGCCACCGACCACTTCGACTTCGCTGCCTACGAACCCGATTCAGGTTACGCCGATGCCACCCTCACCACCAACTCGTTCATCGAGTCTGCAAAACGTAACGGGGCAACGCTGATTCAAAATTGTGAAGTGACAGCCATCCACACGTCAGGTGGACGCGTGACAGGCGTCAACACCATGGCGCCATGGCGCCAGGATTTCGATGCGCCCATCGTCATCAACGCGGCTGGGAGATGGGCAAAGCAGATCGCAAGCCTCGCAGGCGTCAAGATCCCGCTTGAAACGTGGACTCACGATGTCGCTTTCCTACATCGTCCGCCCTCGCTTGGCAAAATCCCCGCGGTGATAGACGATATCATCAACTGCTACTTCCGCCCCGAGGGCAGTGCGCTCATCCTGGCCGCCAGCGAAGGTGATTCCCTGCGGGACGAATCGCCCGAAGCTGATGAACAAATGCCCTCGCCCACGTTCCTAGAAAATCTCATCGACAACATGGTCAGGCGCATTCCCAAGATCGAAGAGAGCGGTTTGCAGTCCATCCATGTGGGGCGCGACGGGCTGACCCCCGACCAGCGCGCCATCTATAGCGCGGCAGGTCCCGATGGTTTCTATCTCGCCTGCGGCTTGAGCGGCACCGGCTTCAAGACCTCCCCCGCTGCGGGCGCAAGTTTGGTTGAGTTGATATTGGATGGAAAGCCCAAAACGGTGGACATCACGCCATTTCGATTCAGTCGCTTCGCCGAGGGGAAATTGCTCTACGGCGAATACGCGTACGGCAACATCTGGAAATAGACGAAAGACTGCGGAGGCATTTTTCGCCCTCGCAGTTTTTATTTACCTGCATCGCTTC
>Ga0082335_1001616_pt1 | contig 46272 bp, 49 predicted proteins | sample Subgrocontami58m_FD_72375 | JGI IMG/M metagenome (GOLD analysis project Ga0082335, IMG submission 72375) | Subsurface groundwater microbial communities from S. Glens Falls, New York, USA - GMW37 contaminated, 5.8 m (SPADES assembly) (version 2) ...
CGAAGGACGGTGGCCCCCCCCGCCTACGGCGGGATCCGCCACAGGCGGGACTGCCTTTGCAGGGGTGGCAGAGGTGGGTGGAACAGGAACCCCAGGTTGGACCATTCATCTTCTCCAACCTTCAAACCTAGATACCCAAGATACGGAAACTCCCAAAGGTATTGCTCCCATTCCCCGTGAAGGCGAAGGAACACCCCATCCCTCCCATCGCGATGGGAGGGACTGTCCCCCTCTTAAAACAGGACAATCTGCTGATGACTATCTTTCCATCCTTCAAAAAGCAAAAGAAGATGAATACTCTCCCTATCACCTTGAATCAGGCCTTACTCCCGAGGATTGGATCATGGCCTTTATGATTCATCTCACAGAAACAGGAGAACTCATGGATAACTTCGCAAATGGTACAGAAAGCACCTCTTATCTCACAGGAGTTTTTTTCCCTTCCTCCACCTTCGTGTCTTGTGCGTATTGGGATCGCGGCTTTCGGCAGGCCAGCCTCGACAGGTACGATCCTCGTGATCGGGATGAGAACATTGGCGCGCGGTTTTCAGTGATGGTTTAACCCTTGTCCTTTTTTTATTCTTTATCTTTGAATGGGCGTAGGGGTGAACGGCCGTTCATCCCTACCATATCGTCGTCGCGGAGTGATTTTCAATCGGTTATTTAAAAAATAGCCGCTACGGCTATTTTGATTTTTCATCTTGGGTTTGCTATGATCGGCTCACCCTGGCCACGTGGCGAAGAGGCCTAACGCGGCGGTCTGCAAAACCGCTATTCGCCGGTTCGACTCCGGCCGTGGCCTCCAGGAAAGCATCCGAAAAAGACGGATGTTTTTTTATTCTTCTGATGCATGTGCCAAATGTCCCAAAATATCCAAAGGCGCTTCTTGTACAAGATTTTTTGGAATCCAAAGTTTTGTGCGTTTTAATAAGTTCCCATGCAAGGTTTCTTTGAGCTCATTTTCATGTTCCTTTGGCACACAAATCACCAAGGATTCAACCGCATGTTTTTCACACTCCTGCTTTAATAATTCACTAAGCTCATTATAAAATTTTTCCCGCGCAACTATAGCTATGCGTTCATTATACGCTCCCGAATGAGTGCCGTCTGGTGTATACATCGCATAGCGCTCCGGATCTTTATCAAGCGCCTCATCCTGATGCACCTCTTTTATTTTTTCAAAAAGACGATCATGACCAAGATATAAGAGAGCTTGTTGACTGTCAGTGACAGCCACAAGAGTTGGAACAGGAAAGGAAGAAAGGGATTCTGGTATGTGCATATTGTTTATGATGATACCCACAGTGTATCATGATGGTAAGTATGTTTGCATGGCATAAACGATCTTGGTGGTGTCGCATCACTCACGATAATATCCGTGAAGTGATTTTTGGCATGGAAGACAGTTTGATTACCAGCTTGGGAACGGTGACAGGTATGGCGGCCGGTGGACAAGATCGTTTTGTGATTTTACTCTCCGGTGTTGTCGTGACCATTATCTCCATTGCTTCTATGTCTGCTGGATCCTACCTTTCTGCTAAAAGTGCGACAGGGATTCAAAAACCACTTCAAAGCGAATCTCGTTTGGTGTTTGCTTCTTTACGCTCGGCTCTTACCATGGCTGTTTCCTATGCAGCAGGCGGATTTCTTCCCCTTCTTCCTTATCTTTTTTTCCCCATTTCTTCTGCTTTGTATTTGGCCCCTTGCTTTACAGCCCTAATCCTTTTTTGTGTAGGAGTGGGAAGCGCACATTATACAAAACGTTCAATGTGGAAGAGCGGACTTGAAATGATGGGAGTGTCTCTGGGAGCTGCTGTTATTGGTTATCTTATTGGTCAAGAATTTGCACTCTTTTTTAATTAAGAATTATGAATCAAGAAAACGCATTAGGAGAATTGATTCGCGTCTGCGATGTTTGCAGCATTCCTCTTGAAGATATACCCGACATGATCACACGAGATGAGGAGGGAAAAGTTCAAGTATTTTGTTCAGACAAATGCTATAAGGAATATATTGAGAATCCAGAGTTGTATGGAGATTTTCTTGAGGAGGAAGTCACAGAATAAAAGTGAAAGTAAAAAGCCATCTTGCAAAAAAGGTGGCTTTTTGATATTTTCCTTGTTGCAAACTAGGAAATATGTCGAGCTTATTACCCATGAACGCCCGTCTTCACTATGCCTTTCTTTTTTTGGCTGCCCTAGCACAAGTATATGGCACAAAAGATCGTCTTTCTCTTCAGGCTTTTTCCACACAAACAGGCTTTGTTCCTCAAGGATATTTGGAAGAGATTGCCTGTGCCCTCCGCAAAGCCAAAATAATCAAAGCCAAACGAGGAGCTGGTGGGGGTTATCAACTTTTGCATGCCCCTTCAACCACCAATCTTTATGATGTAGTCGTGGCTTTGGAAGTTTCCACTCCTCTTTGCAGAGGAATGTCTTGTGCTAGGCGCGGATGTCAACTCAAACAAATTTGGCAGCGTCTTCAAGAAGGGGTGGACACACAACTACGATCCATGACCCTTCAAGATCTCATCACACTATGAATTGTCCTTGCGAAAAATTAAAAACCCTCATGCGTCAGGTTCAGAAAATGTGGTTTGGCGCCCCCCAAAAATCTACTCGTTTTATTTATCTTGATCATGCGGCGGCAACTCCTCTTGATGCTCAAGTAGAAAAAGCGATGCAGCCTTACGTTCAAAATATATTTGGAAATCCCTCCAGTCTTTATGAGCAAGGGGTGCGTGCACAACAAGCCGTAGAAAATTCTCGTAAGAACGTGGCACAAATCCTTGGTGCTCTTCCGGAGGAAATTATTTTCACCTCAGGTGGAACCGAATCAGACAATCTCGCCATTTTGGGATATGCGCGAGCGCATGCTAAAGAAGGCAAACATCTCATCACAACCACAATAGAACACCATGCTGTTTTGGGAGCCATGAAACAATTAGAAAGAGAAGGATTTGAAGTGACCTATCTTTTGCCTGATCAAAATGGATTTATCACCACAGACCAGGTGAAGCAGACATTGCGACCGGACACGATTTTTATTTCGATCATGTATGCCAACAATGAGATAGGAACCATTGAGCCCATCACCGAGATTGGAAACATGTTGCAGAAGTATAAGCAGGAAACAAAAAAAGCATTTCCTGTATTTCACACCGATGCTTGCCAAGCCACAGGGTATCTTGATCTGCAAGTGGAAAAACTTCATGTGGATCTTTTGACCCTCAATGGAAGCAAAATGTATGGCCCAAAAGGCACAGGAATTCTTTATCGTCGTCGAGGAACAAAACTTCAACCTCTTCAGTTCGGAGGATCGCAAGAACATAACCTCCGTCCAGGAACCGAGAATGTTCCTGGGATTGTCGGGTTGGCAAAGGCATTGGAAATCGCTGAATCACTCCGCGCAAAAGAATCCGAACGCCTTTGTGCACTTCGCGATTTTTTCATCAAAAAAGTTTTGACCTCAATCCCGCACGCACATCTCAACGGTCATCCGATTTTACGTCTTCCCAATAATATCCACATCTCTTTTGTTGGAGCGGAAGGGGAGGCCATGCTCCTTTATCTTGATCACGAAGGCATTGCTGTTTCTACAGGATCGGCTTGCACAAGCCAGTCCCTTGATCCAAGTCATGTGTTGGTGGCCATTGGTTGCACACATGAGGAGGCACATAGTTCACTCCGTTTTACTCTTGGCCGATCCACAACAAAAAAAGATCTCGAACACGTTTTAAATATTCTTCCCAAGGTTATTCAAAAACTTCGTGTGTTAAGTCCTTTTGTATGACTTTTTTATCTGACGGCAAATCAAATCCACAAACTCCTTGGGTGTATTCTGACATAGTGAAAGACCATTTTTTTCATCCGCGCAATTTTGTAAAAGATGATGAAGAGGTGAAGGATTACGATGCCCATGGCTCATATGGATCTCCGGCTTGCGGGGATGAGATGCATATTTGGATCAAGGTGGACCCACAGACAAAACGTATCATCGGATTTAAGTGGCGGACATTTGGATGTGCAAGTGCCATTGCTGCAACCTCGATTGCCTCCGAGATCGTGACCAAAGACGGGGGAATGACCTTGGAAGAGGCGAAGCATCTTAAGCCTCAAACCATTATTGAACATTTGGGAGGATTGCCTGATCGCAAAATTCATTGTTCGGTTTTGTGTGACAAAGCACTTTTGGAAGCAATTCATTATTATGAAAAAAATTATTCCTAATTCTTTTGTATGCCACGTTTAACCATCAAAGTAGACCCTGACCTTTGCATTGGCGCAGCCTCCTGTGTGACGGTTGCCCCGGAGACGTTTCGTTTAAACGACGAAAATAAAGCCTATGTGCTTGATCACGGGCAGGAGCCTGAAGGTTCTACCTATGAACGCACAATAGAAGTCAGTGAGGAAGAAAAAGAAAACATCATTCTTTCCGCACAATCTTGCCCCACTCTTGCCGTCATTATTTCAGACGAAGAAGGAAACCAAATCTATCCTATTTAGTCTATGCGTTATGTGATTGTGGGCGGAGGGATTGCAGGAGTAAGCGCCTGTGAGGTGATACGCAAAAAAGATCCCAAAGGAGAAATTGTTCTTATCGATACAGAAGAACATCCTTTGTATTCACGTGTTCTTTTGGGTGCCTATCTTGTGGGAAAGATTCCTCGAGAAAAGATTTTTTTGAAAACCGAAAGCTGGTACGAAGAACAAAAGATTGAGTGGTTAAGAGGATTGCATGTGACAGCGCTTGATTCTATCAATCATCACGTCGCTCTTTCTGATGGGCGAGAGATCTCCTATAACAAGCTTCTTTTGGCTAGTGGGTGCCAACCACGGCTTTTAGGTGAGGATCTGCGCGGAGTGAGTTATTTGCGCACACTTGACGATGCAGATCATCTTCTTCAGCTTTTGCGTGAACAAGAAAACAACACATGTGGATTTATTTATGGGGGAGGATTTATTGCCTGCGAATATCTTTGGATTTTTTATCACCATCATATTTCTACAACCATTGCATTTCGCGGTCCTTGGTTTTGGTCCAAGGTCCTTGATGCGCAAAGCGGCGGGATGATTGAGAAGTGGCTTCAAAAAAATGGTGTGCGTGTTGTCCCCGCGGTTTCCATTCAAAAATTGTTGGGACAAGAGACTTTGGAGGGCATAGAAACAGGGGAGCAAATTTGGGAGAGCACGCTTTTGGGAGTGGGGATTGGAACAACACCAGAATTACATTGGATAAAAGAAGCAGGGGTACAGACGCAAGAAGGCATTTGTGTTGATACGCGCATGAAGACAAATATCCCTGACATCTATGCAGCTGGTGATATTGCCGAAGTGAAAGATCAGATTTCAGGAAGATCTCTTGTGGCGCGCACATGGACCAATGCAGTTTTGCAAGGAAGAATTGCCGGAGCCAATATGATAGGAGGTTCTGAAACATTTGAAACTGTTTCCTCTTATTCCATGAGTATTTTAGGATTGGATGCTGTCTTTATTGGAGATACATCCAGAAAGGCTGCAGAAGAAATTATCGTGGAAGGAACACAAGAAGTAGGAATTGCTCAACATTTTATCCGTGGCGGAAGAATCGTTGGTGCTACTTTGGTGGGGCGATCACAAGAACGCTCTCCACTCACAAAAGCAATACAGGAAAAGAAGAAAGAGCTTTTGTAAAAACAAAGAAGAATATCTTGAGACAGATGTGTATGAATGTTTCCGTTCATACACATTTTTCGTTATAATGAATGCACCTATGGCTATTAAGAAAGCGATTATTCCTGTGGCCGGCATGGGCACACGATTCCTTCCCGCTTCTAAAGCACAACCCAAGGAAATGTTGGCAGTTGTTGATAAGCCTGTTATTCAATACATTGTCGAAGAAGCAGTTGCGAGTGGCATTGAAGAAATTATTTTCGTAACTGCGATTGGGAAGCGTGCAATCGAAGATCATTTTGATCGCAACTTTGAGCTCGAGTATCGGCTCAAACAAAAAAATAAGACAAAAGAGTACGAGGAAATTTCCGCAATCGGAAAGCTTGCGAAGTTTGCTTTTGTGCGTCAAAACAAACCGCTCGGAGATGGACATGCTATTTTGGCCGCTCTTCCGTTTGTAGATCAAGATGAGCCCATTGTGGTTTTGTTTGGGGATGACATTATTGATGGAAAAATTCCCGCGATCAAACAACTCATCAATGTGTACGAGAAGTATGGCGATCCTGTGGTCGCAGTGATGCCAGTTCCAAAAAAAGAAGTCTCTCGGTACGGTGTGATTGACGGCACATTGGTTGGAAAAAATGTTTGGGAGATCAAACGCTTTGTGGAAAAACCTTCTCCTTCCGAGGCACCTTCAAATCTGATTGTCGTTGGTCAGTACATCATTACGCCCGACATTATGCGTCTTTTAGAAACACAAAAACCAGGGGCAGGAGGAGAAATTCGATTAGCCGACGCGTTTATTACTCATCTTAAAAATAAAAAAGCTTTGTACGGATGTCAGTTTGAGGGAGATCGGTATGATTGCGGGGATAAACTTGGATTTTTAAAAGCGCAGATTCAGTTTGGGCTCAAACATCCGGATATTGGTAAAGAGCTTAAGCGTTATCTCAAAACTCTTTGATGTATGAAACGTCTTTTTCCTTTGTTTCTTCTTTTCATTTTTTTGATCACCTCTGGCGCAGGGTGTGGAGGATCTTCGGCTGCCGAGGAAGCGGCAAACATTCCAGTCAAACTCACCATGTGGCGCGTATTTGACGATGATGAGACCTTGGGAGAAATTATGAATGCGTATCGTACCATCCATCCCAATGTGAGTTTTGAATATCGTGAGCTCCGTTTTGATGAATACGAAGATGAGCTTATTCGCGCGCTGGCCGAAGGAAATGGTCCGGATATTTTTTCTTTGCATAATACGTGGATCGGAAAGTATGACAGCCTCATTTCTCCCATGCCTGATACAGTCACGATTCCATTTACCGAAATCAAGGGTTCTATCAAAAAAGAAGTAATAACCACCCTGGTAGAAAGTGCCACACTTAGTAAACGTCAACTCGAAACAACTTTTGTGGATGTCGTTGCTGATGATGTTTTGCGTTTTTATCAACCAACAATCAAGGAAGAGCCTGTAGAAAAGATTTACGGACTTCCTTTGTTTGTTGATACCCTTGCTCTATTTTACAACAAAGACCTTTTGGACGCTGCAGGGATTGCAAGTCCTGCCACCACATGGGACGTGTTTCAAAGCGATGTGACCAAGCTCACCTTACTTGGAGCCAATGATGCGGTTTTACAATCTGGTACTGCTATGGGAACAAGCGACAATGTGGAGCGATCGTTTGATATTCTTTCTCTTCTCATGATGCAAAATGGTACGGAAATGGTGAATGATCGTGGAGATGCTGCCTTTTCTGGACGTGGAGAAGAAGTGAATTTTGGGCTTGATGCCTTAAATTTTTATACGGATTTTGCCAATCCAATGAAGCAAGTGTATTGCTGGAATGAAGAGCAAACCAATTCTTTTGACGCATTTGTAAACGGTCAAGTCGGATATTTTTTCGGCTATTCTTATCACATCCCTTTGATCCAAGCGGCCAATAGCAAATTGGATTTTGGGGTCACGACGGTGCCACAAATTTCCGGAGGCCGTATGGTGAATTATGCCAATTATTGGGTGGAAACAGTTTCCAAAGATACTAAGTACAGTAATTGGGCGTGGGATTTTATCTTGTTTGCAACTGATGCAGATCAGGTGGGAAGTTATCTTGCAAGCGCTAGGCGCCCAACCGCGCTTCGATCCCTTATCGAAAGTCAACTTGACGATGAATGGTTGGCGCCATTTGCCAGTCAGCTTTTGACTGCAGACAGTTGGTATGAGGGAGATGATGCAGCTGTGGCCGAGGAGGCGTTTGCCGATTTGATTGACACAGCCGTTTCCGGATCCAAGGATATCATCAGGACCATGCAAGACGCGCAAAACAAAGTGAATGAGACGTTATGAAAAAGATATTTTTTGTTCTAAGCATCAGTTTTTTGTTAGGCGTCATAGCGCTTCCGGTTTTTGCCTCGCAGATTTGTACGAATGATCCTTGTGTTGAATCCGAGGTGGGAGTTTTTATGGATGGCATTTCCAGGTCTTGCGGAAACACAGGAGACTGCTCCATGGATGACATCATGCAAGTTTTTCATAATATCGGAAATTATGTTTTAGGCATTTCGGGTTCCTTGGTGCTTCTCATGTATGTGATCGGAGGACTTTATCTCATCACCTCCCGAGGGAACACATCTCAAGTTCAAAAGGGGATCAAATATCTTCAGGTTTCTACGGTCGGTTTGATTATTGTTTTTGTAGCTTATGCGGGAATAAAGACATTGGAATCGGTTTTACGAGGAGGAGATGTGCTCACAAGTGAAAGTTATATTACTTGCGGCCCCGGACCTATCAACTCAGGTGAACCCTGCGGGGAATATATGCGTTGTTCTGACATAGGCACCTGCGAGAGTGAATGTGATCTTAGAAATACCGAGGGTGATATGACAGGGTCATGGATGTGTTCAGATGTGGATGCGATTGAAGCTGCAGGCGACATACCAAATTGCGTGACTAATCTTTGTTCAGGAGATGAAAGCATGCAATGTTGTTACATTGAGCTTTAAAAAAATCATATGAATATTATTCGTCAGCTTCCTTTTTATCTTTTAATCCTGCTTTTGCCTTCAGTCACTCTCGCCGCAGGTGCGCTGGTTTCTCCTTTTGGTGGCACCACCGATGTTCCAACTATTGTGGGATATATTATCCGCGCTATCTTGGGACTTAGTGGTGTACTTGCTCTTGCCATGTTTATTTACGGAGGAATTTTGTGGCTTATCTCGGGAGGAAATCCAGGCAAAGTAACCAAAGGAAGGGACACCTTGGTTTGGGCGGCTTTGGGACTTGTGGTATTATTTACAGCGTACACTCTGGTTGCCACGGTTGTGTCTTTGATAGGAACAGGCACTATCACTGGCGAAACAACTGCTGAAACAACAACACCATAACATTTTAAAAAATTTCTAATTAAGTAAGTAGAGTTCATCCTAATGGGCTCTAGGATAGTTATGAAAAAATATTTTGGATATCTCTTGGGTGGTCTTGTGGCTTTTGCCATTGCCATGCCGGTTCTCTTTGGTGGGTCTTTGGTCCATGCGCAGGCATTAAGCGGAGCGGATGATTTTTTTGGCGGGACTGACGCTTCCACATTTGCTGCTACTGCTGGTCTTGGATCAGGAGACTTGACAGACACCATTGCTTCCATCATCCGCGTAGCTCTTGGATTTTTGGGAGTTGTTGCTGTGGTGATCATTCTCTACGGTGGATTTAAGTGGATGGTTGCCGGAGGCAATAACACCAAGGTGGATGAAGCGCGTAAACTCATTTTTGCAGGTATCACAGGGTTGATTATCATTCTGTCTGCCTATGCGATTGCTTCTTTCGTGATCGGTCAGATTTCAACGGCTGTTTCAGGCACTGTTATTACGGAATAATATCCTTGTCCCCCACCTTTGTGGGGGCCTGGGGCGAGGGGCTTTAGAGCCCTTCACCTCATGCTATGAAATGTTTGCGATGGATTTCCCCCATTCTTTTGACCATTTTTCCTGTCGTTGTTTTTGCAGATGATGCTTATGATGCCGTGACCGCAGGGTTAGGACGTGCAGGAAGTGAGGCCGGGTATACAACAGCGACCAGTTTTGCCGAGGTTGTGGGTGGTCTCATTAATGTTATTCTTTCGGTTTTGGGTATTGTTTTTTTGATTTTGCTCATCCTTGCCGGGTTTAAGTGGTTGACCGCACAAGGGGATTCCAAAAAGACGCAAGACGCAACCAAGATGTTGGTGAATGCTGTGATCGGCATCCTTATTATCATTGGCGCCATGGCTTTGTCCCAGTTTATATTTGCAAGTCTTGAAACTGCTGTTTAAATTATTATCAAAAATAGTCATTTAATCTTTTTTTATGAAACAATTTTTTTCAAAGTTCGGAGCATGGGTCTCGGTTTTGCCCATCCTCCTTTTGCCAGGAGCCGTGTATGCGCAGATATCAGCGTCAGGGGATACATTGGCAGATATCCAAGGACAACTTACCGATACAGGCGGAGTTACTCTTCCTGTGCTGATTGGAAACATTATCCAAGTCGTGTTATCAGTTCTTGGTATTGTCTTTTTGATTTTGATTATTTTTGCAGGATTCAAGTGGTTGACTGCGCAAGGAGATCCAAAAAAGACACAAGAGGCGACCAAGATGCTCACCCAGGCCGTGATCGGAATCATTATCATCATCGGCGCCTTTGCTCTTGCTGATTTCGTGATTGATTCATTGGCAACGGTTGCAAGCTAGAGGCTAGGAAAAAACAAAAAAAGAAATACCCGGGGCGATTTTGCCTCGGGTGTTTTTTGGTATAGGTCACATTGGTCTTATAGGACTTATTTACAGACAATAAAACCCCCGGAGCAAAGCTCAACGGGGGTCGTTTTTCGTATCGTAAACCGGATGGATCAGTGGCGGTGGCCGCGGGAACCACCAGAGGCGGGAACCTTGCGGATCCCGTAACTGGTATTGGGGTAGGTCACGGAGACCGACCCGGTATTGGGACCCCCGTACATGGGGGTTTCCTCGAGTTGATCGGCGGCGCTGTCGCCATCGGTGTCGATCGCGGTTCGGCGGTTCATGCCCGTGTCCCGAAGGTACACGAGCGTGATCGCCTGGCCATGCTGGGAGGGGAGGCAGATCTCTTCCGCGTTTGGGGAAAACGCGGTGAACATCTGGTAGTTCCCGTTCCCTTCGATGTCAGCGAGGGTCGGATAGGTCATCACGCTCACCCCGGCATTGGGGATGACGGGGATCCCATCGGCGCTGATTGCCACGATCCGCACGCTCGAGATCTGCACGCTTTGTCCCATATGCGTCCTTACCCCGCCATCGAGGTTGTAGACACACACCTGGGTGGGCGCCAGGCTCGGGGAGACCTGGCGACCAAGGAGCGCAGCGTTTTGCACACCGCGGGGGGTGATCGTGGTCTCGACGACACGGGGAACGGTGGTGGGGGCAGCGGGAGCGGCGACGGGGGCCACGGTGTCGCGGGCAGTAGCAGCACGCGCCGAAGTGACCTCGGCATAACGTGTGGCCGCCTCAGCACGAGCTTCGGCCAGCACAGCACGCTCCTCGGCTTCGATGCGCTTGGCATCGGCCTCACGCGCGAGCGTCACTGCTTCGCGCACGAGGCAGGAGGCGTAGACTTCACGATCCGCCTTGAACTCCTCGCACAGGCCATGGGTGGTGTCCTGGGCAAAGGAGGTGGAGGAGATGAAGAGGAGGACGAAAAGAATGAGAGCGAACATGGGTGGACTCCTGTGGGTTTGGGTCGGCCTTGCAGCCGAGAAGGTTTTTGGCCGACCCGATATACTCGGAGTCGACCTAGGGAGTGGATTCCTGTGCGCCGATCCATCGCTGGATGGCGCGGACGTCTTGTTCGAGCTGCTCGACCTCGGGCGCGACCTGGGTCACACCCTGGATGATCGGCACCTGGGCTCGGGCCTGCGTTCCGTACGCCACCTCGGCAGCGTTTGAACTTGCTGCCGCAAGAGGGTCGATCGCATAGGCCATGCCCCCGGCGCCGTAGAATGGGAAGTTGTTGTACATGAACGGCTTGTCTCCGCCCACTTTTGCGAGCGGCAAACCCTGGTCCCAGATCGTGGCAGGGACGCCACGTTCGAGTGCACCACTCATGGTTTCCCGCTGGGTCAGACCCTGCAGAAGATCGAGTGTGCGCCCCGAGGGGACGTTACTGTTGATCGTTACACCGTTTTCTGTTTCGGTGACCTCGAGCTTGATCGGCTGGAGGTGGGCGCATCCGCCAAGGATGAACAACACAAAAACCCAAAAGTTTTCCATGACTTCTCCTGTTTTCCGGTTTTGGTTGGAAAGGGCAAGAAAGAGAACAATGATTGCACTCTTTCTTGCACGTTTCAACGATAAAGCATTGGTTCAAAACCGCATGTTTTACCTAGTTTTGAACGAGTAAATATAGCATAAAAAGGCCATTTTGTCAACGCTAAGCCAAAGTTTTTTGGCTAGGTTCAGCACCCATAGGTCCTATATGACCTATAAGACTTGCAGGTTTCAAAAAGGTTTCAACCGATTGACAAAATCGCTAAAAATTGATACAAAACCACGTCTTCTGTGCGCGGGAAACCCCACGCAAAGAAGCTTGTAAAAAGCTCTTTCAAACACCACAACACCATCCCCCTTTGTTTAGCTTCGCTAAGCTTCGGGGGACAAGCCACCACACCATCCCCCTTCGTCCCGCCATTGGCAGGACTTCGGGGGATAAACCACCACGCACGGAGAAAACCATCATGTCCATTTTTGACCTTCACAAAGTACTGACCGATTCCGGCGGACTCATCATTGGCGAAAGTGTGGAAATGGCTGCCACTGATGTGGCCGAAGCCCTTCCAGGAAAAGAACTCGTCAAGCAGCTCCTCAAGAAGATTCCCGGAGCAAGGCCTCTTGCTGTCCATGCGGCCAATCCGCTTTTCTTCAAAGGCCTTGGTATTGCCATGGCCGCGGTTTTGCCAGCAATGGCAGACCGCGTGCTTCCCGGAAACAACAATGCCAATGTGGCCAGAGCTCGCGATATCATCAAGAAGCTCGGGCCGCACCTGTCGATCGGCTTTGGTCACGGGATTGCCAACCAGTTCGACGAGTACGAGCGTGCGGTCAATCAGGCCGTTGATGATGCGGACGCTGATCGCCTTCCCACGATCGTGATCGCAACTGATGGTTCTGCCCCGGTCATGGTTGCCTGGAGCCCAGATCTTGAAGGGTACCACCCTTGCATGCCCAACGACTCCAAGGATCCCGATGCAGTCAAAAAGGAACCCTATGTTGTTTTGTGCACGATCTATCAGCGCATGAAGCAGCGGATGGGCGCAGGATTCAAGGAAGTCTTCATGACCAAGGATGATGCCGAGTTGCGTGGATTCCGTCCCGCCAGCTGTTGTCAGGTTATGATCTCCGCGATCGAGGCCGGAAAGAAAAATGGGAAACCCGGATTCTTCGAGGCAATCGGTGAAGACGGCCGCGCGCTCACACGCGCGTTTGTGAGGACCGCGATTTTCAAGGATCCCACAGGCAAGCAAGTCGGCATTGATTTTGGTAAAGAGATTTTGCCCCATATGCCCCCCGAGCATTGGGCATACCTCGGAAATCACATCAAGGCAGATCCGGCCACCGGTCTTCTGTCCGACGAAGATTACGATGAAGTCGTAGGCCATATCCGAGTCTTCGGAAAGGGGACTTTGGAGTTTGGCACCAAGATCCTTCTGGCCATTCAGTGGGCATATAGGCAACTCAATGCGTATCCGAAGATTGCTGTGGCAGGAAAGATCGTAGGCATCATCGTTATCGTGTTGACCGTTATCTTCGGTATCCTTGCGGCCATTGCCGGTTTCGCGACTGTTGTCGGATCGATTGTCCTCTACCTTGTGGCCTCCTTGGCCATGCACGGTGGTTGGGCGGTCGGCCTTATGGCGCTGGCGATCGGACTTCTCTTCCTGTGCCGGGTTCCCCTGACCTCCAGTCAGGCGATGACCAATTGGATCGCAAAGTGGATTCCCGGTGAACAAAAGACTGTGATCTGGATGAAGCAGGTTGCCGATGAGGCGTTCGCATTTTTTGCAACCTCGTCGTGGTTCTTTTTCTGGCTTGTGATCTTTGATGCCGGATTTGTCACACGTATCTCGATGTGGTTCCTGTATTTCCTGACCTGGGCAGGTCTCCACTATGCAAACAAGAGCCTCAACTTCTCTTGGGTGCGCAATGTGGAATTCACTCGGGCCAAGATTTTCCAAGTTCTCACCATGGTGCAGATTGTCCTTATCTTCCTCCTGACCATCTCGGGTTGGCCGGAAATTCCCACAGCTGACCTCATGATCGAAAACCGTATGGTTTCTCTGACCAAGTCAGATGGGACAGTTTACAATCCTACGATGGCCTTGATCCCCACCCCCCAAGGAACCTATTTCCTGGCCGAGGATGTGATGGGTCAACCCAAGGCCATCCAAATGGCACAAACGAGTGGTCCGATCATCCTCGATTCTGGAGCGCGTTTCGATCTACCAGGTTATCAGCTCAAGAAAGTGGATCTCGGAAACGGGAAGGTGACCTACAAGGTTGCCACCGCGCCCAAGATTTTTTTCTGGGAGTGGATGCCGTATTGGATCGGGTATGGACCGCAGGAGTTGGGAAGCAGTGAGGAAATTATCGCGCGGGTGCTCGAGATCGATGCTGGTCGTCAGCTTACCTTGGCTTCGGCTGAGGGGCTTCGGGCAGCAGAAGTGGATCCCGCACTCCAAGATACCAAGGCTTATTACCTCGATCATGCCAAGCATAAAGATCACGTGTGGCGGTGGGTGGGAACTTTCCTGCTTCTGCCCCTGACTTTTATCGGGTACTGGTTCTTGCGAAAGACTGAAGTGGTCGAAAGCAAGTTTGAAAACTCGGTTGCGGTGAGCAATCAACCCAACAATATCGGTCGCAGTCTTCTCTTTGTTATTCCGCTCATGGCCATGTTTGGTCTATGGAGCGGTCCGGCAAGGGAAGCAGGATGTCATGGATGTGGCAGCTGCAGTTGTGAGCATGATCCTGCAACCGTTTCTCATGGTTGCGGATGCAGTGGATGTTCCTTGCCCATGCCAAACACCCCGTCTTCCCAAAGGCCCAAAGCCAAGAGAAACGGGGAGACCTCTGGTGTAGAGAATGAAAATTTCAATCGGCTTTGCCGCGAATCGACCCCAGAAGGTCGACAGACCCTCGGTTGCCCAGAGCCTTAGGGAACCAACGAGCCTCGTGCATGCACGGGGCTTTTTCTTATCCTCTATTAAAAAATTAAAAATAAGAATCCCTCCGAAGTCCCCGTCATCGGCGAGGACGGAGGGGGATAAATCCTCCTTCGTCCCGCCAACGGCGGGACTTCGGAGGATAAACCCTCCTTCGTCCCGCCAACGGCGGGACTTCGGAGGATAAACAAAACCGCTACGATTGCTCGTAGCGGCTTTCACAATTGGGTTTACCAGTTGCTATTGTTACTTTGCTGATAACCTCCACCACCACTTGGGCGGCGGTTGTTGTAACCACCACTTGAGCGTGGGGGACGATCAGCCATGGGGCGGGCTTCATTGACAGTGATGGCGCGGCCATCAACCATTTTTCCGTTTACGCCGTCAATAGCGGCTTGCGCTTCCTCATCGGTGGTCATTTCCACAAAGCCGAAGCCCTTGGAACGTCCAGACATCTTGTCCACGATAACCGTGGCCGAGACGATAGAACCGAAAGCAGAAAACGCTTCGCGTAGACTCTCTTCCGTAGTGTCGTAAGAGAGGTTTCCGCAATATAACTTCTTTGCCATAGATCTCTAATGTGAGTTTTATAAAAGGTGAGTTCGACCTTTTCTTTCCTGCTTCACATAAGTAACTATGGAGAGAGAAAAAGAAAAACACTCGTGAGCAAGGATAGCAGATTTTGTAGGAAAAAGCAAGGGCTTGGGCCTTATTTGTTCATTTTTGATAGCAAAAAGGCGCTTGCCAGAGCCTGGAGAAGGATAGTGAAGCTCCAACTCAATGTCATAACAAGCGAGATTGGGAAGCTGCTATAGGACATGATCATGCCAGGGATTGTCAGAGCCCAATATCCAAGACCAAAAAGAATCCAAGGGCGATGACATTTACAAACTTGAAAATAAAATTTTGTCTTGTTCCAAACCCATGCGAGGATAATGCCGAGGACAAAAGGCTCGATAAATATAAGAGACATGAGCGGATCAGACCAAGAGCGGAAAATTCCAGACGCCTCATATTCGGCCATAAGGGAGGGAAGGAGGACGCCCGTTAGCGCATTGAGAATGAGACTGATGGCGACCATAACAAGGCCGACCAAAAGTCCCGGAAGAAGGACCTGTTTCATAAAAAAGAAACTCAAGAATATTTTATATCGGAGAAAGAACTTTTTCCACTGCTTTGCGGAGGGAAAGAAGATGCTGTTGTCGTGTGGAAAATGTATTTTTTTGTTGGGTAATATTTTCAAAAAAACGTTGTAGAGACTCTTCTTCCAAATCTGTTTCACTTGTCAATCTGTCCATAAGCGCGCGTGCTTCTTCTTCATCCTTTTTTGTTTTAAGTCGTGCGGAGATTTCCGGATCAGCGGAAAAAATTTGATACAGCCTTTCGCCAGTCATCCCTTTTTTGATTTGTGGCGCAACACGCCGCACCACAGATTCTATGCACTGTTTTGCTATTTCTTCTTCCTTGCGCAATATTTCTTCAATAGTATCCATGTCTTCTAAAGTGAGTGTTCCTGTCGCAGCCAACTCTTGCAAGTCCACAAGATCATAAGGACGTCCGTAATGTAATTTGAAATAAGCGAGTTTTGCCGGATGGGATAAAAAGAATTTTTTCCCCTGATAGGTAAATGGTTTTGGCATGTACCAAGATTCTGGAAGTTGTACTTGCTCATACCCAAGTGGTTTTCCTTCCACATTTCTTTTGACCAAATGAATATCAATAAAATTGAGAGGATGATCAAAATTGATTTCCCCTTTTGCATCGATCGCCACCAAAGAACGATCTTCCTTTGCCTCACGAATCTCACTGGCTGTTGCCCAGACCATCCCTTTTTTGTTTGGATCCTCATGTCCTACAGTTAAAAAAAATGCATATCCTTGTTTATAGAGATGTTCTTCCAAAGCCTCGAGATCTTCTGGTTCCACAAATAAATCCACATCTTTGTGGACGCCGATATAGTCTCCCTTCAAAAGAGAGATATTAAGAGCACCATCTAGTTGCCAGCGCACAGGAGCGCCAGAGAGAAGATCGCTCAATAGATTCAATTTTGTATCCATTTCTTTGCGATCTTCTGGCGTGGAAATACGTCGTTTTTCAAAGGCTCCTTCTGTTTCATCACGAAAAGCCGGTCGTTCTTGTTGTCGTTTTTGCACTCGTAAATCTTGAAGGGGGATAGGGGCGCCTTCTTTCATAAAAAAGATGAGGAAATGAGAGTTTGTTTTTTGTCTGTGATCAGAAGTGCTTGATCATCTGTGAGCGTCACAATCGGATAAGAGACATGTGTTTGGAATTCTTTGACTTCCTGGTCTTGTTCTGAAGTGTAATGAGGAAAAATAGCAGTATTGGTAAAATCAAATCCTTGTAGATCTTGAAGACCAATTTCATTTAGATCTCCCAAACTTCCCCAACCAGCGATTTCAATATCTGGTCCAGCAATAATACTTCCTGCGCTGATACCAATATAAACAGATTGATCTGATGTGATAGCTTGTTTGATTATCTGATCCATTCCGGTTTTTCGTAAGCGATCAAGATAGACAAAGGTATTGCCTCCACAGACACAAAGGACATCCATGGAGATTTCCGTCGGAGAGGTTTTTTCAAGAAGATTGTAAATAGAAATTTTTTCTATTTCCATTGAGTGCAATTCTTCTTTTTCCGCATCAATCCAATGTTGTTCCTCAAGAGACTGAACACAAGCGATCAAAAGGATTGAACATTCTTGTGGAGGTTTGGGAAGCAGAGAAAGAAACACTTGTTTGATCGCATCCGTTGACCAACCTGCGGAAGTAAGGAGCAATTTCATAGCTTTTATTATTCGGTTGTTTGTCCATCAAACCCCGCTTCATTTGCCATGGCTTCTTCTCTGGTCGCGCGGACAATACCATCTTTATGATGGGCAGGGGAGTAGATGGTGTAGAGTTTAAGATCTGTTGTATCAGAGACATTGATCACATTATGTTCTGCTCCAGCAGGAACAATGATCACCGAGCCGTCAGTAACATCATAGGTATTTCCATCAATGACACATTGTCCTTGTCCTTGTTCAAAACGAAAGAACTGATCATTGTCCGCATGCACTTCCAAGCCTATTTCTTCTCCGGGCTTTAAACTCATCAAAACCAACTGACAGTGTTTGCCCGTATAAAGCACCTTTCGGAAATGGACATTGTCCAAGCTATCTTGTTCGATATTTGCGTGAAAACCTTTCATAGATTGGAATGATTAGATTTTTATACCTTCATACTACCTCGTCTTGTTTATTATACAAAAAACTCCAGGATTGAACCTGAAGTTTTTTGTTGTATGCAAATAAATCTAGTCCACAAACTGCCAAGATCGAATGCGTCCGAAATAATTTGTTGTGACACTGATGAGTTGGGTTGAGTCATAGGTGTCTTTCACCCGCTCGCCAAATGTTTGATCAGCGTTACAAAAATCAGAACTGTACCAAGTGTCTATTATTTTTCCTTCTGCATCAAACACGTTTATATGACTTCCTTCATATCCGGCTATAGGAAAAAGAAGTGTTGATAGGTCGCCGTCTACATTTTTTACTTTTACTATACCTGGGAATATTTGTGATCCCGAATTACAGATTGCGTCAGTTATCGTCACCTGCTGTGTTTTTGTTGCAAGGGAAGCCCAAACAAAAATTCCACACAAGAAAAAGAAGACAACAACTCCGGCATCAATGAATTTTCGCATTTTTGGTTTGTTTTGACGAAGCTTCATGATCCCAAAAACAATAAGAGCCATCACGATTAAAATGATGGATCCCACAACCCCGATGATGATAGGCCAAGGGTTATTTGTCATGAGTAGCCCGGTTTGCATAAGGGAAATATTTTATTTATTTGCACAACAGCGACATTAAGAATGAGGTTTTTCAGAAGTTCCGTGTTCTTCTTTTTTTGGTTCTTTGCTAAATTCTTCCGCCAATCTTCTGAACGAACTCTTTCCTAGAATACTTTCTACAATTCTGGCGAGTGACAAGTAATTTCCCGAAAAATGGGCTTTGGCGAACTCAGAAAAAATTTCATCTCGATTTTTGAATCTGCCACCAGAATTCTCAATGAGTGTATCAAGAAGTTCATATAATTTTTTTCGTTCCAGATATCTTTCAACTGTTTCCACTTTTCCTTTCTCACACATAACCCTGAACATTCCTGCCGCATAGCCTCGTCTTTCTTTTTCATCATCAGAAAAAGCAAGCACTTGTGCTACCCTGTCTTGTGCTTCAGAAATGTATTTTAGTTCTCTTTCAAGTTCCTTAGCTTTTTCTTCGGGCATTCCACCACCACGATAGAATGCTACAACCCAACCCCCAAATTTTTTAATGGCTTCGGCTTCCTCACGAAAAATAGCATCTTTACTAATTTCATCAAGAAATTTTCCAGTACACTCAGTGACAATAGCTTCTTCAAGCATAGCAAAATATTTCTTTTCTTCACCCGGTTCTTCATTGGGGTCCTTCTGATCAATCATGGAAATTCCATCTCGATAAAGATGCACGTCTTTGCTCGACTTATCGACACGCGCAGATTTGTATGATTTCAAGTGAAATAATTCATGAGCTACGCCGCTTGCAAATAAGAATTTGGATTTTTCTTTTTCGACACCGATTTTGAGTTCTATCGGGTTACAGATGCCTCCAGCAAGTCTCCCTTTTGTCATTGCTAAAACACTGCCGGGCTTCAGAATATAGATATGATCTAGCGGAAGCCGTTTTGGTTTGCCACCATATTGCGCGACCATTCTATCAATAATCGATTCTATCTTCTTAAGAATTTCTAAATCTTCCGGACTTTTTTCAATTTCATACTCGGCGAGTTCCTCACTTCGTTCTTCAAAGACAACTTGAAGCTCCTGAAGAGCCACCTCCTTTTCTTCTGGGGTTCCGCCGATTATTCGTTCGTAATGCGTTTTTCTTTCCATAAATTTATTTCAATAATTCCTCACTGATTTTACTCTTTGGCGGCAAATTCTTTCTCATATCCTATTGATTTTGCAATCATTCGCTTAACTTCGTTGTAATTGGGCCAATCCAACAAAGTGTGCATATCATGCTCAACCGCATATAAATCTAACCGCTTGTCCAAGTTTTTGAAGTCAAATAAGTCAGGATAAAATTCTCTAAACCAATCCAAAAGGTGAACGTAATCTTCTTTCTTGGCGAATTTTTCAAATTCTTCGGACATATATTTTTTTGGATACTCGACCATTCTTTTTATAATATCCAAAGTAAAATCGAGAGAGGAGAGTTCGGTTCTTTCAAAATCCAAAATCCCGACAATCTTTGTGTTCCAAACCAAGATATTGTCGAAATGAGCATCCCAATACACGAGCGCCATTTTTTGCTCGGTGAGAACATGGCTATTTTGTTCTACGAAATTTTTGATTGCCTGTATAAAATCAGACTCGAGTAGTTGTCTTTTTTCGATTTCACTCAAAGACTTTTTTATTTGATGAACCATTTTTTCTCGCCAACGGACGGAGACATCGAGATGGAACTTTTTTACAAACTCGTCATAAGGCGACGTGTGGATGATTTTTAAAATCTCACAAAGTTGTGCGACGATATTTTTTCGCTCACGGTCATTCAACAAATGCCATTTTGAATAAAGATTGTCTCCCTCTATTTTGGGATAGATCATGAAAAATTTGCCGTATAGATTTTTGGAATTATCATAAACGCAAATGTGAGGAACAGGAATTTTATTCTCGAAAAAATGATAGAAAAATACTTCACGTTCAAATTTTTCTTCATTGGTTTCATCTTCGCAAACTTTGAGAATAAATTTGTCGTTTACCAAATAAACTTTATTTGTCCAGCCAATCTCAATTTTTTGGAAGGATGTAATCTCTCCCAATCCATAATGAAGAAAAATTTGTTCTGCAATTTTTTGGTCCATATCATTTCAGTAAATCCTCAATAGAAACACCGAGCATTTTAGCAATTTTTGTGACCATCTGAACACCGGGCTTTTTTACGAAAATACCCTCAATTTTCGCAAGGGCTGAATAGGTAAGCTCAACTTTTTGAGCTAAATCTTTCAATTTCGCTGAATGTAAAACTTGGCGGTGTTTTTTGGACGAAGTTCGAACTTTCTTTGAGCAAACCCCCCTTCCGCTACACCCTCGCTGGAACGATTCTTTTTTTTCGGCGGAATTTGAGGCTGCGCCAATTTCATTGACGCGCCACCTTTTATTTTAACTCAACAACTGTTTTTCAAACACTTCTTCAAACTTTTCACGCAAGGCACTATTCACTTGTCCTTCATTAAAGAAAGGCAAACCAATCAAACGAAAATCCTTATTTTCTATCTTCAAATCGACTGTATGACTTTTTTCAATTTCAATCAATAGTTTCTGCTTCCAACCTTCTTTTGATTGCTCAAAAGTATTTTGTGCGTCCAAAAATTGATCGCCCTTTGGCTCAACAAATATCTGATACATAACTTCTTGTTTTGTCTTCTTTTCGGTCAAAAACAAAACGAAATCTGGATAAAACGGCTCGCCGTTTTCAAAGCTATAAATTTTGAAAAACTGCTCATTGCGAAGCAATGCAATATCTTGATATTTTTTCTTTAACTTTGTTATTACCTCATCAATAAAGCGCAAAAAAGATTCTTCCTCGCTCGTTCCCCAGATTTCGTTTTGAGCAAACCAATCACGAGTACCGAAATCAAAATCCTGCATATTTTGCGCTCGCGGACTTTCACCGTCCAACTGCAATACTTTATCATTTTCAAATATTTTTTGGATCAAATGGGCTTTGAATTCCTTTGTTCCGTAGTATTCTTTTTTCTCTTTGCCGGCAATTTCCAGCACTTTATCAATCACAAATCCGGCAATATTCAATTTTTCAATCCGTAAAAGATTTTCTACTTGCTCACTTGTGCCTTTCACCTTGATTTTGATTCCGCCAAGATATTTTTCATTTGAAATAAAATCTTTTGCGGATTCTATATTGCCGAATATCTTTTTTAGCTCATCAAATCGACCGGCAGGTATTTTTGCCAAAGCGGTGCGGACAATATGCGTTCCCAAATCAGCAATTTTATAATCCATAGTTTCTATTTTTGCCTTTACTCCAGCGCCAGCCCCCGCCACAAACAAATCTTTTTCTATCGCTTCTCGTGTGGGAAGTTGAAAAATGTTTATTTCTGCATTGTGATTAAATTCCGCTTTGGCGTCCGAGAGCGCAAAAACATCCTTGCCCAAATTCTCCTTGCGAGAATTTAAGAAAATATAACCTTTCTTCCAAAAATCGCTATTCTTAAAATCACTTTTGATCTTAATCTCTTTTTGCACTGTGCGTGACGGCATAATACCTTCACGAACCAAAACACTTTCCAATTCTTGAATATAGCGGGGATTCGTTACGCTATGATAATAAAGCTGTTCCAAAATTCGAAGTTCGTTTTGTGTATCGGTATCAAATTTTCGTCTGTATGTGTCAGTAAATTCGCCAAGTGTAAACGGATAATATCTCGCGCCTCGTCCGATAAGTTGTGCCTCTTGCACAGTTGTTTTACCCGGCTTGTTGCTTTTGGCGTCACGGCTATTATAAAGCCGGACAATATCAAAAAGATTCAAAACATCCCAACCTTCATTCAATTTTTCAGTCGCAAAAATAGCGCGGATTTCATTGTTTTGATCTTCCAAAGAATTAAGTAAAATTTGCTTTTGCTCTAAATCCTTATCTTCATCAACAGTCAAACACTTTTCCGGCGCAAAATCACTTTTAATTTCCAACACTAAATCCGCCAAGGATATTTTTTGCTCATTGAAAAATTGAAATGCTTTTTGCAATGTTACGTCTTTAATGGCTGTTTGTTGTTTTAGGTGTTTTTCGCCGAGTTCAGAAATAAGTTTATGAAAAGAATTTTTGAAAATGCTTGAAACGACAATTTGCGGATTATGTTCTTTTGATATTCCTTCTTTGGGGATACTTACTCTGTTAGCTTTAAACATCACCACCGGCTTCAATGCGATTTTGTACTTTTCTGCCACCTTACGACGATATTGCGAAATAATCACCGCCGAAAGTGCGCGTTCCATAATCGGCGCGTTAATTTGCAAAGTTCGCACATCTTTTGAAAACCCGTCCAAGCGGTATTCTTTGAGATCATAACGATAAATCGCTTTGTCTTTGTATTTTTCCAAAATTTCAGGATATTCCTGCTCGAGCCGAGCCGTTGCCGTAAATTCCAAAAGTACATTTTCCTTTTGGCTGTTAGCGTTCAAAATCCGCATTACCGTATTTTCCCAGTTCCGGCGGTCTTCTTCTTCGGTTTTACTTATTTTGCCATTTGTTTCCGCCGACAGGTTGTGCGCTTCATCAGCAATCAAAACAATTTTCTTGTCAGCAAAATCTTCATAAGTCAAAACATTTTCGCGCGCAAAATTAAAACGAGAGTGTAATAGTGCCGTAGTAGAAAAGATAATGTTTATGTCATCATCGTTTACGCCTTCAAAATTATCCACTTCTTTGATTTTTATCTCCTGTCCGCCCAGCGTGATTTTGTCGGCAAACAAATACTTTTTGGAATTCGGATTAAGAAAATTGGCTTTGGTCTTTTGGATAATGTTGCCAAGGCGAGTAAAGAAAATAAAATTGCGATAGCCCTTTTGATAAAAATACAAAAGATTGGCGGCCATTATGAGCGTCTTGCCCGAACCGGTTGCCATATTAAACATCAAGTGAATCGGTTTGAGCTTTTGGTGATATTCCTCGCAGTAATAATAAAATCGCCCCAATGCTTCTTTTTGGTATTCGCGCGCCGGAAAAGCCGGATTGAGATTTTTCAAAATATCCGTTTTTTCAGTCGCCTTGTTTTTAAAAACATCAGCGCCAGCGAAATCTTTATGATTGTTAAATTTTTGGTAAAGCATAATTATGAACTTTTCAAATTGTATTTATCTCTTCTGTGTTCAAAAGCAATTTCACCACCATCTAAGACATCGCAAGCGTGTTCTCTGATGCCTTGTGATTTTAGTATATCTATTTTTTCTTTTTCGATATCCTTAACCTTTGTATTCTCAATACTTCCTGAAAAATAATTAAACTCCTTACCATCCTCATTGGGTCTATCATCTCCGCTTCTATTTGAGACTATAATTTGCTCTGAATCAGAGCCGATTACTAAATTAGCATTATGACTAACCATTATAATTTGCCTTTCCTTCTTTTTCTTTTTAAGAAATGGAACTATATGATCATATATTGACCTACTATCCAAATCGTCTTCAGGCTGATCAATAAGCAGTGGCCATTTATCTTCAGACTCTCCGAGAATTAATTTTAAAGCAAACAAAGCTTGCTTCCCAGCGGTCATCGTAGATTTTTTAAAACCACCAATTTTATCCCTCTCCATTTCAGCAGTAAATAATATTTTTTCAGTTAATATTAAAACATCTTTTACTACATCCTTTTTATCATAACCCAAATTAATTTTTTGCTCTCCCGAGTAAATTTTAGTAATAAATTGTATTGGATTATTTCTAATTTCATTTAATTTTAATTTCCCTTTGTCAAAAAAATCGGAAGTTTCTAATTTATTAATTTTTTTAACCAATGCATCTTGAAAAATAATATCTATTTCACACTCTATACCAAAAATTATGTCAAAACTATCTTGATTTAAACTTTTCAAATACGAAGACAACCTGTCTAAAACAGATTTTCTTTTTTGAACATCATCCTTTATGGTTTTTTCATTAATTTGTTGTGTAGCTAAAATTTCATTTTTTAATTTTTCTAAATTATTAATTTTTTCTATTAAAATATTTTGATTATTAAGTCCCTCTATTAATTCTCTTAATTCATTATTTTTCTCATTTTTTTCAATTAACTCTTTATTACTAATTTTTTCCTTCTCCGTATCCTCTTTTAACTGAACTAGTTCCTTTTCAAGTTCTTCTCTATAATCTTTAACAATCAAATTTACTTGATCTAAAATATTATTTTCGGATTCAGTAACTGTACTCGATATTCTTTTTCTTAATGTTTCAGACAAATTATCTAACGATGGATTAAAATCAAGAATAACTTTTTTGAAAAAATTACTGCCATCTTCTGTTTGATTTTCCGATTGGGATAAAATTTGAATTAATTCAGAATTGATAACACGGATTCTCTCCTCCTTTATTTTCAAAATATTATTAATATTTTGATATTTTTTAATATCTTCTTCCGTTAAACTAAATTTCTTTTTAATTTCTTCAATGTTAACCTGTAAACTTTTTACTTCTTTCTCAATAGCGCTTTTATCGCCAAAGGATTTAGTTTGCTCCGCTATGTTTTTTATTTTATCAGCGTTTAAAAACCACGAATTAATAGTATTATCAATGTTTGTGTTATGATTTTTTATTGCTTCTAGCGAGGCTACGTAACGATTTTTAAAATCTGGCAAAAGATTAAAAAGAACTGGCTCAATTTTTTCCTTTATTTCATCGGGTTGGCTACTTATTCTAAATAAATAATTTTGAGGTATGTAAACTATCTTTCCTAAGCTTTTTTCATTTTCTAGACCATTAGACCATTGGACTTTATAAGAAAAATCAACATCCCCCCAAGATATGCCCGCCCCCGGTCCGTCTGGCATTCTCGACTCTGTAAATTCCTTATCAATTCCGTGCGCCACATACGCCAAAAGTGCCGATTTGCCTGAGGAACGACTCCCAATTATTGAACACAGATTATTATTGAATTTAATCTCTTCAGGAAATTTACATCCAGCATCAAAAATGATTTTATCTATAACCTTATATTTATCTTTTTTGTCTGGCTTACTCTGTCCGATAAAGACCCTTTCTCCCTGTTCTGGCTCAAATATGATTTGTTTCAATCCTTCAAATGTTGGATCTGCCTTTATCCAACAATTGCTCTTAAACAAATAATCTTTTACATTATGATTATCGGAACAAATAATCATAGGCAAATGTTTTTTTATATCAGGGAACACAATATTTATGTAATCGGAAATGTCATTCTCCACACCTATTTCTAAAATATCAATTTTGGAAATATAATGATCTTTCAAAATTTCTTTTAACTTTTCATAAGAGTTTGACTTACTTCCAGCATGAACAGCCACCAAGCCACCTAAATCTTTGATTGTTTTTAATATTTCTCCTATCTCACAAAAATGCTTTTTGTGACCTTCTTTAATATCTCCGTTGCCCAAAATTGATAAATCGCTTTCTTTCAATTTTAACCTTACTTCAATTTCTTTTTTTAGATCTTCTAAATTAATATTTTTCTCAGAAAAAATTCCGGTAAAATGAACTAAATCACTACCGCCTAAATTAGATTTTAATTCTATACCTGGAAATATAGTCAAATCTCCACCCGCTAATTTTTGAAGTTTTTTAATTCGATCTGAATCTATAACATTATGGTCGGTTATTGCTACAGCTGAAACACCATTGTCTTTTAATGCTTTGATAATCGCTTCATTGTCAATCGAAAGATCAGCATAATCATAGGAGCTAGGGGTATGAAAATGCAAATCCCATTTTCTCCATTTTGAACCTCTTGAATTATTATTTATTTCCATAAAAATCTTTATTTAATTTAATATCTTCCCTGCTCACTCCATACTCTTTATCCTCAATTTCGCTCAAATTGACATACAGCTGATTTTTATCCAAGCACTCAATCAAAAACTTCTTCTGATCGGCAACACTCAAATCCGCAAAATCTTTTACATTCGCGTCAATTGTTTTCGGCTCTACTTTATAGCTCAAAAATGCCGTTTCTTTCATCTCGTCCCAAAGTTTAACAAGCTCCTTGCTAGTTTTTGCATCGCGAATTTTTTCCACCCATTCCTCATTCCATTTGGCGAGTTCCATATAGACAAAATCCCCGCCACCTTTCCAATCATTATCCTTACTTACGCCACTCTGCTCTCCATTTATTACATTTTTTATTCTTTCAATAGATTTATTGATATGGTCATCTAGTTGCTCAACGAGGATATACTGCTTTTTCAATTTATGAGCGACAGCACCGGTCGTTCCTGAGCCACTGAAGAAATCCATGATAATGTCATCCTCTGAATTTGATATTATCTTTATTATTCGTTCAATCAATTTTTCCGGTTTTTTGCCAAATCTTAAATCTACTCCGCCCTCATTTGAAAGATTGTTAATTCCGATATCAGTCCAAATATCCCCCAAAGCAACAACCGGTGTTAATTTGCCGTTTGTAGAAATAACCTTGTCCGCTGCAAAACTTACATCCTCTCCTTTGTAAACAAAGTAATATGACTCATCTGGATTGGTGATTTTATTAAAACAATCAGGATTATATGACGAATAATCTGCACCTCTATTTCTAGCCGTTCTAAATATTAAATCTGCATTTTTTAATTTGAAATCTGTTACTGCTTTTTTGTCTTTCGTATCAATGCCACTTTCTTTCATTGCTTTATTTAATGGAATAATTTTCCATTTTTCACACTCATCATCAGAATAATTCTCTTTAACTATGAATGAAGAATAGCGTTCTAATGCCTCATCCCAACTGGCAGGAACATATTGCGGATTAAGCTTAATTTTTGGTGAGTTTGTATAGAACAAAACATATTCTTTAATTTTAGGTAATTTCTTATCTTTATGCGCCATTTTCACACCGCTCAAATGAGACATCTGTACACAAATGCTTGTGTGGAAGTTTTCCCGAGTAAAGATCTCATCACATAACACTTTTAGATATGCTTCCTCAATATCATTAATCTGGATAAAAATTGATCCGTCCTTTGTAAGTAATTTTCTAGCTATTTCCAACCTATTCTTTAAGAAAGTCATCCATGATGAATGATTGAATGTGTCGTTATAATTAAAACCGTCGTCGCCGGTATTATACGGTGGGTCAATGTAAATCAATTTTACTTTTCCGGCGAATTCTTTTTTGAGCGAAGCGAGCGCGAGCAGATTATTGCCTTTAATAATCAAATTGTCTTTGATTATTCCTTTTTCATCGCGGTTGAAGCCGTCCAGTTTGTGTTCGCCTTTTTTGTCTATCCGCTTGAAATTGGTAAAAACCTTGGCGTCAAGCAAACGATTGATGTCGTCCGGTGCAAGTGTTTCATTGTAAAAAATCTCATCGCGCTTCTGGTCTTCTTTGGTCATTCCACCTTCCAAAACACAATCTTTGTAAGGCCACGCCAAAACAACTTCTTTGTTTTCGCTTAAATATTCATCGCCGGCAGTGAGGCCGATTTTGTTTTTGAAAGCAGTATATGAATCCGGCAAAAACTGCTTATTGGATACAAAGCGGATAAACTTTTCTTTATCGAAAATGAGTATCTTTTCTACTTCAAAAAAGAAGTGTTGTTTTGTCGCTTTGTCGGAAAGCAAAAGTTTAATCAGCGCCGGATCGTTCTTACGCGCCAATTCCTGCGTTTGATTTTTCAATAATACTCCGTCTTGCGAAGCAAGACGCTCATCTTTTTTTAATAAATCTGTAAGTTGTTCAAAAATGTTTTTCATAATTTTATTTTATTAAATCATCAACGCCAACTTCAAGCGCTTTGGCAATTTTTTTCAATGTTTCAATCGTAGGATTATTTTGTTTTCCTGCTTCAATGTTAATAATCGTATTATTAGACACATCAGCAAGCTGAGCTAACTTCTCTTGAGATAAGCCCGTTTTCTCTCGTAATTGCTTTACGATTTTGCTGAAAGTACAATTTGGCGGAGAGGGAGGGATTCGAACCCTCGATACCCTTTCGGATATACATGATTTCGAGTCATGCGCTTTCGACCACTCAGCCACCTCTCCATGATTATTTTTTATCTACCAATTTTTGAAATGCTTCCCCACCTTTGTAGGATTTGATTTGTATTTCTCGTCTATAAGCATCTTGTTTAGTTTGGAAGGATTCCTCATAGACGACCTCCCAAGGGATACCGTATTTTGTAGAACAATTTCTTCCATTGTTATGTCGTATCAATCGAGATACAAGATCAGAGGTAGATCCGATATAGTATCGTTTTTTGATCTTACTTTTGAGAATATACGTTACAAACATAGATTAAGGCGCTTTCGACCGCCCACCGCCTACGGCGGGGTCCCGCCAAAGGCGGGATCAGCCACCTCTCCGAGATATATTTTTTTGAGAAGCTTTTGATCTGCGCCAGATCAGCCACCTCTCCATGCGCCAAAATATCATTGCCCCACCCCATCGTCAACGGAAATTTCTCGCACGGCTTGTTTTGCGATTGATCGTGCCATAGCGATCATTTCCCCCCGAGTCATTTTTCCACTATCAGAGGCTATGGTCGCAATCAAATTTCCAGCTTCAAATAAGATGACTTCAGAAAACTGACAAACCCCAGGGAATCCCTCCGTATTTGTTTTACACAAGGGAAGAACGCCCTGGATCGGGAACAAGTAAGCAGTCTTTTCTTCTACCATCACTTCATCTACAGCTATTGTAAGATATTTTGCTCGTTCTTCTCCCATGGTTGTATTCGGAACAAAAGTAATCTGTCCTGTACGCCATCCTTCTTTGACAAAGACAACCATCACCATTCCCTTGGGATAGATTCCCACAACAAACACTTCGTTGCCAAATAAATTTTCAGGCAGCCAGACAGGTATAGTTGTTTTTGCTAGCGCCTTTTCCCACGAGGATGTTTGAATGACTCCATCCTCTTGAAGCAAAAGAGGAATGGGAGAGTCAGGGATCATCCATTGCACCAGGCGAATAATGACTGCAGTAAAACAAATAAACGCCAAAAGGACGAGAAAAAATTTTACACTTCCCTCATGTGTTTTGTTTTGATGGCGCAAGATGCGATTGAGAATCATAAAGAAGAAGAGCAAAGAAAATCCACACAAGAATCGAAAGATCGTTTTTAAAATAAGGAACATCCACCAAGCCATGAATAAGCATTTCAAAAAAGAGCGCAAGGCACAAGATTCCAACCCAAGAATGACGCACGCGAGGAATAACGCGAATCAAAAGATAGCCAAGATACCCAAAAAGAATCACACCCAAAATTCCAAGCTCCACCCAAGCATTCAAAAAAATATTGTGCGGATATTGGAAAATTTCAATGTGAGTATAAGTGTGATAAGGAACAAGCGCGGTAGGGTATCCCGCAAGTCCTGCACCAATAATCGGATGATCTTTGAGAAGCTCCCAAGTTTCTTCCCATTGCGTCAGTCGGACAGATCCGGAGTAATCTTGCAAAGTCAGTTTTTGAAAAGTAAAGGTTCGTGCCGATGGGATGAGGGCGATCAGAATGATCGCGAGGACTGCAAGAGGAAGAGAAATTTTTCGCCAAAACTTTGAAAGAAGAGATAAAAGAAAAAGTGTGATCGCGACAGCGAGAATTGCCGCTTCACTTTGTGCAAACACAATCGCTATGCCACACAAGATGATAGTGGTTATCCAAAAAGTGAAAAGTTTTTTGCTTTGTGATAACCAAGCTTGTCTTCCAGCAACCACCCCCAAGATAATCAAAGGTCCAAGATAAAGTCCGACCGCGTTAGGATAAGGAAAGAAACTTGTGACGCGCCGTTCAATATCCCAAGGAACAGGAATACCGATTTGGAAGACCCATTGGATGATGGCAAACAGAGCCGTCAGCAAGGCACCACTTCCTAATGCGACAAGAAAACAGGAGAGGTCTTTTTGGTTTTGAAGAAGAACACGAACAAGAAAGAACATAAGGATCGGTTCCACAAAATACGCCTTCCAAACTCCAAGAGCCGCAAGAATATCTGAAGCAGGAAGAAGAGCAAGCAAAGCTATGGCAACAGTTCCGATCACAAAAATTTTCCAGGGCAAAGGAAGAGTGATCCAAGCATGCAAGAATGAACGCGGTTGTTTTATGAGCGCCACGATTGTAAGGATCAAAATCATCCCCTCCAAAAATGTCATGGGAATACTAAGGATTTCAAAACGCAGAAGATATGCAGGAAGCCCAAAGACAATCAAATAGAGTCCGTGTTTTGGTTCGCGCCAGCAGATGAAGGTAAAAAGGAGAAAAAGAAATTCAAGAAGAAAGGGATACATATCTATCGTTTAGTTGGGAGAAAACGTGAGGGGATCAATGCTTTGATTTCTGCCACACTTATTCCTTTGATTGCAAACATAACAGCCAGATAGATGATAGCTCCGAGAATAATATCCGTGAGCACATGGAAAGAATGAAAGTGTGTCAGGAAAAGATACATGATAAGGGAAGCGAAGAGCGCTTTTCCCGTTGGGATAAAACGCGGGAAACAACGAGAAGAAAAAGTCACGACAAGGAAAGTTAAAAGTGCGATCGCAAATTCGGAAAAAATCGTGACCCCCACGGCGCCCCACACTCCATAAAGAGGAATAAACCAAAGGTAGCCTACGACCGAAAGGAGCGCCACACTCGCATATCCCCACATCATAAGCTTTTGTTTTTGCAATGCGACGACAATGTGGCCATACAAGGTGCCGATGAATACTCCCAAAACAGCGATGATGAGATAACGCAAGATCGTACCGGAAATCACATACTGATCTCCGGCCACAAAGGTCATAAGCGCGGTTCCAGTTGCTTGAGCACCAACTAAAATCGGAATAACCGCGATCATAAAAATATCAAAACTGCGTCGTAGCATGCGATTAAAATCTTCCGTGCGTTTTTGGCTCCATGCCGCAACCATCGTAGGAAGAAGGAGCCCCATAAACATGGTGGGGATGGCGGTTAAAATATCCAAGATGCGGTAGGTGACGCCGTACAGAGCGACTTCTTCTTGCGTACGGAGTAAAGAGAGAAGAATAATGTCTCCTTTGAGATAGAGGAGATTAAAAAGAATGGAAACCGCGATAGGCCAACTGCGGAGAGCTGCTTGTTTCCAGATCGCAAAATCAAAGCGCGGTCGGACACGAAGAAACGGTTTGGCAAAAAAGATCATGGCAATAAGCCAGACGATATTGGAGAGGATCAAAGCTGCCACCATGGAAACGACACCCAAATGAAGCCAGACAAAGAGGAGAATGATGGCAACCAAAATTGTACGATTGATAAGTTCAGCAAGTGCAGGACGCCACATGCAGGCATGTTTTTGAAAAACGCCCGTCAAAAGATTGGCGCCCCCCATGATCCAATAAGCGATCGCTCCCACAACCACGGCCTGTTGGATGCCCAAAGACCAAGGGAAAAGGAACACAAGAAGTGCGGCAAACGCAAAAAGGATTCCACCCGAAAGCATCCGCATGGTAAAAAAGTTTCCCACGATTTTTTCCTCTTGCGCATCGGGTTCAGAAATCATCACAATCAAGGTGAGCGTGAGCCCAAAGTCCACAATCACTCCAAAAAATTGAAGGTAGGTAATGGCTGTGGTGTAGGATCCGAAAGCGCTTGTCGAAAGATAGCGCGTCAAAATCGCAATCACGATAAGACCCACCAAAAGTGATCCTATTTTTCCGAGAACTTGAATAAAAAAGTTTCCTGCAAATGTGTTAGCTTGAATCATAAACGATTATCCGTAGTGTAGCATGCGTAAAAGATGGGAGGAATGATTATTGTTTTCAGTGTTATCTCTTTCTTGTGTATAGATATGGTTGAAAAAAGGTGCGTTTTTTGCTAGGATAAAGGTAGAAACTATGCCCATGTTTTCAAAAAACAGATTAGCTGTTTCTTCTCAAACAAAAATACAAATCCATAAAAAAAACGACAAAAAAAGGATCCTGCCGAGAGTTTTGGCAGGTTTTTTTATTCTTCTTTTTTGCGGAGGAATCTTTTTTATAGACAGTTTCCCCGTACAAGCTGCCTCCAAAAAAGGATATGAAGCCTTGCAGGTATCGATGACCAGTGGAAGTGTTTTTAAAATGAAATCGCGCGAGACGAAACAAGTGACCATTCAGTTTCAAAACAAAGGACCAAATACCTGGGTCAATAATGGAGAGGCATTTGTTTCGGTTTATACTTATGGCCCTAAATATCGTACATCTGATTTTGAAAATGGATGGCTTCACTCTGATCAACCAGCCGTACTCAAAGAATCATCCGTAGGTGTGGGAAAGATTGGAACCATCACCTTTGCTCTTACCGCACCTTCAAAGACAGGAGTTTACAAGGAAACTTTTGCTCTTGCTGCCGAAGATGTGACCTGGATTCCCGGAGGAGAGTTTACTTTTACAATAGATGTTCGTGAGACTGTCTCCTCTTCCGCACCGACCCCCACACCAACCTCAACCTCTCCAAGCATAAGCACAGCTTCCCCCCTTATCAATGGTCTATCTGCCACACTACAAACACGTACTCCTGCCTCGGTAAAAACAGGACCTGGAGATGTTGTGGATTATAAGGTGAAGATTTTGAATTCAGGCACAAAGTCTTGGACCATTCGTGAGATACGCACCTTGGATATGCGTGTGGCTTCCTCGGTCACCTTGGCTTCCATGGAAACACGCCATGGGTCTTGGATGGCAACGAATCGTGTTGCTTTGAATAAAATCGACATTGTGGATCCTGGAGAATCTGACACCTTTCGTTTTAAGTTCACCACTCCTACCAAGGAAGGCGCTTATACTGTGCGTTATCGTTTAGCCGCGGATGACACCATTCTTCCAGATTTTTACATCGACATTCCCGTGGACGTGACCACAGGATCTCCACAAGCAAAAGAGAGTGAGGTCATTGTAGAGGAGGAACAAATCATTGATGAAATTGAAGAACCTGTGATGCGCATTGGTGTTTTGATCGTGGATGATGAAACACAACAGCAAGTCATCATCAGTTGCGATCACCTTTGGGATCTTACAGATGGAGAGGGAAAAGTTCTCGAAGAGATGGGAGCGGAAAAAAGCGTGACTGCTTTTTATAAAAAAGGATTGTATACCTATAATGCAGGAAAAGGAGCGATATCTTCTTCATCATATCTCCGCTTTGTTCCCAAAGACGATGAGGCGATTTGTACCATTGAAAATTTTGATCGACGCGTGACGCGTGGCACAGCGCATGCGGATAATACATTTCGCGACATCCTCGAACTTCGCTATAACAGCACAAAGGATCGTACTTGGGTGATCAATGAGCTTCCGATCGAAGAGTATTTATATGGAATCGCGGAAACTTCTAACGATTCTCATACCGAGTTTCAAAAGACTCTTGTGACGATCGCGCGTACCTACGCGCTTTATCATTGGGAGCGTGGGACCAAACATGCAAAAGAATTTTTTCACATGACGGCGTATTCGGGCGATCAAGTGTATAAGGGGTATGGATATGAGCAACGGATTCCTCGTGTGGTAGAGGCTGTCAAAGAGACGCGTGGGATTACGGTCACCTATGAGGGAAAGACAGCGATTACCCCGTATTTTTCTCGTTCAAATGGCCAAACCTATGATTGGAGTGAAGTGTGGGGAGGGAATGTTCCTTGGGTCAAAGGAGTGGCTTGCCCTTGTGATAAAGGGAAAACTCAATGGGGTCATGGGGTGGGACTTTCCGCAAGCGAGGCATTATGTCAGGCAAAGAACGGAAAGTTTTGGGAGGACATTCTCCATTACTTTTATACAGGAGTTGATCTGACAAAACGTTGGGAATAAAAATAGTGGTTTCAAAAAAGCCCTGGATTATTCCAGGGTTTTTGTTTGGACTGCTTGTGTCATTTCTTGTCGTTTGCGTTCCCGATTATCTTCGACCACACGAATAATTTGTTCTTTGATTTTTTCCGGAGCAGGGATTTCTTTAAAATGAAATTGTTTCATTTGTCCTGCTGTTTGAATCACAACATCCCCATAATCAAGCATGGTGCGAACAACTCCTTGGACATCAGATGTGACATCTTGCACCGCATCTAAAGGAAGTTCGGAGGCAATACGGCTGAACAATCCTTTTTGTTCAATGTTGATGACACGTTCGTTGGTGACGATCCAGGTATCCAGATAAAAATCCGTAAACTCCATAAAGGCAAAAAGCCAAACCGCAAGAAAATAAATAATCGCAACCGTAGAAACAAGAGGTCCGAGCAGTGGGTGTTGATACCACTCCTCGATTTCATTCGCATATACGGTGAACCCTGCGATCAAAGGCGCGCCAATAAAAAAGAGAGAGACTAAAACAAGTCGGGTATTGGTGATCCAATGACGTCGGAGAAATAAAATAACTTTTTCATCCTTGCGTTGATTGGGAAGGTGATCAAGGCGCATCATAAAGGAAGGATGGTTTGTGAATAATCTTCAAAAAAGTTTCCCAAAGAAAGAGAGGCAGACCAATCAAGATCCAATACCACCCACAGAGCCATGCTGATCAAGGCGACGGTTCCAAGAACATAAATCGTAGAAATGATATAAAGACCGAAGTTGTACACACCAAAACGGAAAAGATGGTACATGTTGAAAAGGCTGTAGATGACAAAGACGATAAAAAAGATTCCCAGTGGAAGGAGAAGCCAAGAGACAGAGAGGGAGAAAGAAGAAAAAAATTCTGGATCCATATAAAGATATTGTAACATGAGCTAAAGCAAGGTGGCAGGAGGAGTTATCCCAAGATGTTCATAGGCATGGCGCGTTGCGAGGCGTCCGCGCGGCGTGCGCTCCAAAAGTCCCAGTTGTAACAAGAACGGTTCGTACACTTCTTCGATTGTATCAATTTCTTCTTGGGTTGAGGCGGCAAGGGTATTAAGCCCCACAGGGCCTCCATGAAATTTTTCAATAATAGCGTGAAGAAGCCGACGATCCACATCATCCAAGCCAAGCGAGTCAACATGAAGAATGTCGAGTGCTTCTAAGGTAACAGAAGGAGTGATCGTTCCTTGTGCGCGTACTTGGGCAAAGTCGCGCACGCGGCGCAAGAGGCGATTAGCAATACGTGGAGTTTTGCGCGCACGGGACGCAAGAAGCTCACAGGCATCTTTTGCTATTTCCACTCGAAGTTTAGTGGCATTACGACGAATGATATGAGCAATATCTTCATCTGCATAAAAATCGAGGTGGTGGGTGACTCCAAAGCGATCTCGCAGAGGCGCAGAAAGAAGTGAAAGTCTAGTAGTAGCTCCGATGACGGTAAATCGTTCGAGGTTGAGTCGAAGCGTGCGAGCTGTTGGTCCTTTGCCCACAATCAGATCAAGAGCATAGTCTTCCATGGCAGGATAAAGAATTTCCTCGAGCGTTTTATTGAGTCGATGAATTTCATCAATGAAGAGCACATCCCCTTTTTGAAGGTTAGAAAGGATTGCGGCCAGGTCTCCCACGCGCTCAAGGGCAGGACCACTGGTGACTTTGATCTGCGCTCCACATTCATTGGCAATAATGTGCGCAAGAGTTGTTTTACCAAGACCAGGATTTCCATAGAGAAGCACATGCTCAATGGGTTCTTCACGTTTTTTGGCTGCTTCCAAGAAAATAGAAAGGTGCTCTTTGATCACAGGCTGCCCTACAAAATCCCCTAGGGTTTTTGGACGCAAACTTATCTCTTCTTCACGTTCGGTTTCAGAGGCGGTTGGAGCAGTCAAGGGATTTGCAGGGTTTATTTGTCGATCATCTCTTTCAATCATAATATCTGTATTATGCGGGAAAGAGAGGGGAGGAGCAAGAAAAATAATGGGATCGATTTGACAGAGAATGACCGAGAGAGTACTTTATCCAAGTAAAGTCTATGTCTATCAAAAAAGATCCTTGGAATGAGGCAGATGCACAAGCGTTACTTGAAGCCTTGCTGCTTTTGAAAGATCGAGAAGAGACGCAATATTTTTTACGCGATTTACTGACGGAAAAAGAAATCGCAGAGTTCAGTTTACGATGGAAGGTTGCCAGAATGTTATCAAAAGGGATGCCATATACCACGATTGTAAAAGAGACCGGCATGAGTTCGACAACGATCGCCCGCGTTCAGAAATGGCTTACAGCGGGTAAGGGAGGGTACCGTCTTATTCTTGATCGACAAAAATAAGGTATGAAAAAAGGAACACGCAAATGGCAAATAGGAGTCATGGGTTCAGCAGCTGATTTGGCATATGCAAAAGATTTAGAATATTTGGCTGAAGAAATAGGAAGCGAAATTGCTAAAGCTGGCGCGGTGTTATTTTTTGGTGCGGAAAAAGATTACGACTCTTTGTCCACAGCCGCTTGTCGTGGGGCAAAAAAATCTGGAGGAATGACGATCGGGGTCACGTATGGCAAAGGATTGGAAGTGTACGAACAAACGAGTGCGGATGTGATTATTGCCAGCGGGCTTGAACGTGGAGGCGGGCGGGAATTAACTCTTGTATTGAGTTGCGACGCGATCATTGCCCTCAATGGAGGATCTGGAACTTTAACCGAAATGGCGATCGCTTATCAGGCAAATATTCCGATCATTGTGCTGGAGGGAACTGGCGGATGGAGCAATCAATTAGCCGGGCAATATCTTGATGCGCGCAAACGTGTGAAAGTGGAACAAGCTCAAACTCCAAAAGAGGCCGTCGCGTTAGCTCTGCAACTTATCAAACAACACTATGATGACAAATCCTAATATCACCATTCTTTCCACATTTGCCGGAGATATCCTGAAAGATGAACAAGGAACCATAAAAAGCGTTCAAAGAGGAGGCCCAGCCCTTTATCTCACACAGGAAGCAACAAAATCTGGCGCCTCTTTTATTTTGCAATCCGGTCCGGATATTTCCGTAGAAATATACGTGACCTCACAAGGAGAACAAGGACGCGTTTCCTCCCACCCAGCAAATGTTCCTGTTTCATTTTCGAAAATTCTCACTCCGTACCTGCTCATTTCAACCGTACTGGATGAATATGATTTGACGGATCTTCCTTCTTATTCAGGTGAGGTGTATATGGATATCCAAGGGTATGTTCGCGATGGAGATTATTTTGGAAAGAAAAAAATGTGGAATCCTGATTTGGCCATTCAAAATAAAATTTGGTGTTTGAAAGGGACACAACAAGAAATTTCTTTTTTACCAGAAGATTTTTTGGCGGCGCAAAAGCAAAAAATTCTTCTTGTGACACGTGGGAAGGATGGATGTGAAGTTTTTATGCAAGGAAAATCCACCATGTTTCTATCCCCAAAAGTGGTTCAAGGCGCTCAATTTATTGGGGCAGGTGATACTTTTTTCTTCGCATTTATTTTTCAATGGACACAAACAAAGGATGTGCAAAAAAGCGCTTCGTATGCCAATCAACGAGCAGGAGAATTTCTTGCTTCTCGTCATTCCCATCCCACATTCTTTGGGGAAGAGATGGGTGTTGGTTTGCCATAACAAAAAATTTTAGCAACCAGAATCGATCCCTTCCCAAAAGGGATTTTTCTTTTGGGAAGGAGGCGTTCGCACAACAGGAGACGGTCATGGTTCCTTACATCGTGTCTGAAGATGTCGCCTTGCTTCTTGGTGTCTGGGCTCAAGATCGAGGATTTCGAGTTCCTTCCACCGTCTTTTTTAAGGAATGGCGAGAAGAATTTGCTCTTTTTATGCAAAGGATATTTCCGAAGTTCATTTCCGTTTCTGAACAAGAAATGAAAGAGGGATTATCAGAACTGATCGTTCAGACTGATCTTCCCGTGCTTTCTTTGGACGGAGTCTATGTGCAAGCGGATTTAACGCTCGAACTTGCAAGACAAATCGACGGGGAAAAAAGAGACGTAGGGATCGGACATCGTCCGGGAACTCCTTCCCTACTGCATCAAGTGCGGAAGATTCGAGAAAGTGGGGTGCGCGAAGTCGTGCTTGCAGATGATGTGATTTTTTCCGTATCGCTAATCGAGCGAGTAGATCATCTTTTAGATCAGTTAGGCATACATGTTTGTGTTGTCTGCGCAGGAGTGGGGATCGGAGAAGGGATCGGAAGATTGACATCACAAGGATATGACGTGCGCTGTGTGCGGAGGTTTGAGAAAGTCGTGGATGAAATTTGCGAGCGTGATTTTGTTCCAGGAGTTCCACAATCTGGCCGTGCTATTTTGGGGAATGATCGCGTTGGTGTCCCTTATCTGTATCCGTTTGGGGATCCAGTAGGTTGGGCCTCTATTCCTCCGGAACAAGCGGAAATATTTTCTGCCTTTTGTATCGCTCACACCATAGTTCTTTTTGAGGAAATAGAGCGCCTGTCAGGTCGGATGGTGAGATGTTGTGACCTAGCTCGTTTGCCCATTGGCGTGCCACAAGACAAAACGCGTTTTGTGGATGCTCTGCGTTCTTTACGTTAAACCAGGGAATACGTCCCTGGTTTTTGTGTACAAAAAATCTCCCTTATTGTTTGGGAGACGAATGATCACAGGTGTTTTGAATATTCAGAGTCCCCCTTTGCTCTTTCCATCTAGTAGGGGTGGCTGTGCCAAGCCGAAACCTTGGTGAAGGCTGGCTGTGCCACCCGTCCGCCCGGATAAAACTGTGGCGGATCCGCCTTTGGTAGAAAGCTCCGAAGGAATAACAGTTTCAGAGTCCCCCTTTGTTCAGCTTCGCTGAACTTCGGTGGGACATCCCCCATAGCTCCAACTTTGTTGGAGCGACGGGGGATGGTGGGCGAGGTGGGATTCGAACCCACGAGACCTTTCGATCAGCAGATTTTAAGTCTACCGCGTATACCAGCTCCGCCACTCGCCCAAGGTAAACAGAGCATAGCAAATCGTTTTCATTTTTTCAACGAAATTTTTTTTGGGAAACAAAAAAGACGCCTTTTGCGTTTAGACGTCTGGGTCAAAGTGCAAGGTGCAGCGAGCCTCATAGGCATCTTTAGCGCCGACGAGAACGAGCTCCTTTGCAAGGACAATGCGTTGACTGTGATAGGCAGGCTGTCCGCAGATGCTGCACATGGCGTGTTGAGGATAAATCTCGAAAGCCTCCACAAGGAGTCTTCCCATGGGTCCGAAGACTTTCCCGCGATAGTCGCGGTTGAGGCCTGCCGCAATGACCCATTTATGATGGGTATAGACGAGGGTACGGATCACCTCGACGATTTCCTCATCAAAGAATTGCACTTCCTCGATCCCAATCACATCCACATCGTGCTCAAGAGCATAGGCGAGGATTTCCCTTGCTGTTTTCTTGATTTCAGCTGGGAACCGATCTCCATTGTGCGTTGCTGTGCACGCATCATCTCCACAACGGTTGTCTACTTCAGGCTTGAACAAGACCACGCGTCGTTTGGCGTGAGAGGCACGGCGCAGGCGCCGGATCAACTCTTCGGTTTTGCCGGCATACATGGGGCCGACAATGAGTTCGAACATGGGCTGAAGAGGGGCGGAACAAGGAGCTGTCATCATGGGATCACCTCATAGAAAAAAAGAACCGCCTGTATTATAACAGACCGCGCTTTTTAGTGGTTGTGGATGGATGGGGGATGAGAACCATCATTTTTTTATTTGTTGAGCATCCCGAATTTCACGCCAAGAAAGTCCTAAGAAAATAAGGAGGAGAAGGGTGGTGTTAAGAGGAGCGATCCAAAATGGATAGTCTTTCCCAAAACTTTCAAGCACCATAAGTCCTCCTAAAAATCCAATCGAGTACATCGCGCCATTTTTGAGATAAGCAAATTTGGAAATGAAGTGAATACCACGCACCGTGAACTCTCGAACCACAAAAGCTCCAAGTCCATTTCCAAGCAAGATAAGCGGAACCGAAAGTGTAAAAGCAAAAGCGCCGATAACACCATCAATCGAAAAGGATGCATCTAGCACTTCAAGATAGAGAAGTTTGCTCCAGGCGCTCATGCTACTTTTCTTTTCCAGTTTTTGTTCCGCAGCTTCTGCATTTTTTCGAAATCCATCTGTGATAAAGAAAGCAGTAGCCCCGATAGAAGCCGCTAATGCCAAGAGAGAATTTTGTTGAATTGAGAAATAGATAACCGCGGTAATAAAAATGGAAGAGATCGCATAAAACCAAACGCTTTGTCTATGGAGAAAACTTTCCACAAGAAAAGCATATTTTTTCTCTTCCAAAAAAAGCCAAGCCAAAAAAACAAAGAAGAGATAAACTCCGCCCCCCAGCAGAAGCAGAGGTTTTGAATGTTCAAGAGATTGTTCGACAAGTTGCGGATCGGAAAAGGAAAGTCGGAATACTTCAGGAAGAGAGAGACTGGCGTTTGCAAGCCATACAATGACAAAGGGGAGAATCCCACGCATGACAAAGACTGCCAAGAGTAATCCCCAGAAAAGAAAAATTTTTCGATATTTTTCTGGTACAGTTTTGAGAACATGCGCGTTGACAAGAGCGTTATCAATCGAGCTAATGATCTCAAAGAGAGCAAGACCAAAGAGGATGATGAAAAGTTGAAGCATACGTTGCCTTCATTATAACACCACAAACAAAAATTTTCGTTTTAGGAAGATCGTTTTTGTTTGAGAGATTGTTTTTCTGATGGAGTCAGTCGTTCAGTCGCATAAGAGAAAGCGATCGCAGAAAGAGTGCGGGTATGAGTATGGAAAAATGTAAGCGTTTCTTTCGGATAGAGGGTGTGACATTCTCGCAGGGTCCATCCCACAGCCTTTTGAACATAAGGATCTGTATCTTTAAGAAGAGATTTTACCAAAGGAAGAATGTGGGAGGCGGGGAGATACGTTCGTTTTGGGGAAGCGTAGAGAATGAGAGGAACAATAGAGTTTCGACGTTTCCATGGATTGGGGGAGTGGTTCCATTGTTTGAGAGTTGGATAGACAAGTTTTGGGAAACGTTCAAGAAGAAAGGAATAGATTTTGGAGAGCATGTCCGAGTGCTCCCATCCATCAATGCGGGAAATCCATGTTGTAAGAAGTTTCCAATCTTTGGGGGTGAGTTTGTGTTTACGTTCTTCGAAATAAAAAAGAGGAAGATGCATGACTTCGTGGATAGGAGACTTTCGCCAAATACTATTCCAGATTTTTGATTGTGCCTCGTGAGACTTATGAGAAAAAGAGAATCCTTTTTTATAGATTGCGCGCAGATAGGGGAGACGAATGCCCCAGCAAGAATAGCGCGTACATTTTTTGCGAAAGGCATGGTAACTCGTATCTGGATCTGCAAGAGGTTTGAGCGTATCAAGAATTTCTTGAAGAAAATTATTAAAGGAGAGAGGCGACATAGTTCCAGTTGATATAGTTCCAAAAATTTTCAATAAAGCGCGCTCGATCATTTCGATAATCAATGTAGTAAGCATGCTCCCAGACATCGAGGACGAGAAGAGGTTTGTCCGCGGTGCCCACAGGAGTTTCCGCATTTGGAGTAGAAAGGATTTTAAGTGTCTGATCTGGCGCTTGTACAAGCCAGATCCATCCCGATCCAAAGAGAGATGTTGCGGTATTGGTAAAGAATTTTTGAAGAGCATCCAAAGATCCGAAAGAGGAGATGATAAGTCGTGAGAGTAATTCTGGAATCTGTTGCGTTTGTGGAGAAAGACAATTCCAGAAAAACGTGTGGTTAAAATGTTGAGCGGCAGGATTGAAAATACCGGGAGTATTTCCACGCGTACCCGCAATAATTTCTTCCAGGGTTTTTTCTGCCCAGGGAGTATTTTCGATCACGATATTCAGTTTGGCGATATAACCAGCATGGTGTTTACCATGGTGGTAGTCAAAGGTTTCTTTGGAAAGAAAACCTTGGAAGGCGTTTGGATCAAATGGGAGAGAGGGGAGGGAGAACATAAAGATCATGTGAAGAATCTTATCTGTACTGTAGCGGAAAAAAGAGGAAACAAAAATATCTGACCAAAGCTGGATAGTTTTTAGTGTATCAAGAGTATAAGTTAAATCGGTAACGATCAGAACGGGTTCGATCCCCGTTTTTTTGAAACAAAAAATCCCACATAGCTCAACATAGTTGAGCGACGTGGGATGGAGCGGGAAACGGGGATCGAACCCGCGGCCTTCTCCTTGGCAAGGAGACGCTCTACCACTGAGCTACTCCCGCGCGGTAGTGGAAAAAATATAACATTCCAGACAAGGAGTGGCAAGAGGTTTCAATAAAAGATAGAGGAAGACTTAAGCTGGGATTCCTAAAAAAGCATCAATCGTTCCAAAACGTTTATCTACAGATTCAAATCTCTTATCCACAGAATCGAATCTTCTATCCATAGAATCAAATCGTTTATCCATGGTTCCAAATCGTTCATCCACAGAATCGAATCTTTTATCCATACCATCTAGTTGATAATCGATTCCTTCCAAATGTTTATCAATATCTTCTAAACACTCATCCGTTCTCGCCATTTGAAGTCTCATAGCGGCTGTTTCGCTATCAAGTTTCAGGGAAAGACGAGCAATAGCATCGCCATTAGCTGCTGTTTCATGTTTAAGAAAAATAATATGATCTTCCACACACTCAAATCTTTTATCTACTCGTTCAAATTGTTGTTGTGTAATGATGATAAAATCATCTAATATCTGTGCAACGCGATCTACTTTGTTTCCAAGTTGATCTATTTTTTCTCCAAGAACATCCACTTTATCACTAAGAAGATCGAACTTTATTTCAAGATTACCAACCCTATCTCCAAGAAGATTTACTTTCTGTTCAAGATGATCTGTTTTTTCTCCCCAAAAATCTACCTTATGTTCTAATGAGGAAGTAGTGGTAAAGAATTCTTTTTGTGTGACAAAGGATTCCATAACGAAGGTATTATAGCACGCCCCGACATGTGCCAAGGGCGTGCTATTTTTAGGCCTAAGAAGCGGGTTGTTGGTTACGTATTTGTTCATGTACCCAACGGATACCAGAGCGGTTTCCCGCACGATATTGTTCTTTGGCAACGAACATGACGAAGTCACGTAGTTTTGAAGTGTGGAAATCATCGAGTCCACATTCTTCCGCGAAAGCTTGTACACGTTCGATAAAAGGAAGATGCCATTTATGAGCTTGAGGAGATTCGTTCATAAGAAGAAGTTAATGGTGAAGCAGAAGCTGCGCGTAAAATCTCAATAACGTATTCTCCCAGGAGGGTTGAAACGACCGAAGAGACTCCATAGGCAAATGCTTTAGTTTCAATGCGTTTTTTGAGTTCCGAGGCGGATAGGGCGATGGGTGACATAAGATTTGATATGTGGTGCGTAATGAGAGAGAGCAAAACCCGCGAGGATGATTATGGTGATGGATGCAAGGGTCAGAGCAATACGTTGATACGTTTGCTGCTGTGCAGTTAAACCAGAGATCGTTACTTCCTCGGCAGTTGATGCAAGAGTTTCAACATCTTTGATAGAGCGCGGGAGCAAGACAAGGTCATCATTATATTGAGCAAGAATTCCTGTGACCACCACACGCGCGCCTGTAGAAAAATTTGCAGGCGTGAGTCCGGTTGAGGAAGCAAGACGCACCGTGAGTTGCGCTCCATTTTCTTCCAATAAAATAGATGAATTTTCTTTGGACACGACAATCCCAGAGATACTTACAAGTATTCCAGCTTCTTTTTCTGAAATGATATCAAGAGGGATAGAGACAGATTCAGGAGCAAGAACAGTTTCTTGAAGAGTGATGTCTTGTTGCCCACTCACTTTAATACGTCGTTCTTCTCGACTTGTGCTCATGATCCCTTTCAAAGTCACAACATCTCCTTCTTGAAGTGATGGAAAATCAGCATCGTACTGATAGATTTGAATGCCACCAGTTTCATCTTGGAGATAAAAGATTTGTTTTCCAAGGACACCCGGAACCACACTGACAATACCAGTCACTTGCACACGGGTATCATCAAGAAGATTTTGTGCTTGTCCAATCGTTTTTAATAGGTAGAGAGAAGTGGTGTTGGACCGATCCACGGAAGTAGTGGTGGTTGTCTTCGCTCCGGCGGAGATGATGGTGCTGGCAACTGTGGTTGTAACAGGGATGTCCACTTGAGCCGTCGGAAAAGTGTTTGGTTCATTTGCTGAAGGGTTGGTAGTCCAATCCCAGGATCCATGGATACGTGCCAAGGATTGGCCTTGGTTTGTCTTTTCATAGGTCACCTGATCAAGAAGTTGATAAGAAGGATCATAGAGTAAGACGGTATCCCCGAGATTATTAAGCGCAATACCCGTCAGAGCTCGTGTGAGAGTGATCATCGAAACATTGAGAAGATTTTGGTGTTCGGAAAAAACAAATTGTTTTCCTGAAGCATCTTCTAAAATCACTCCAAAAAGATCTATGGTTGTGTCTCCCACATTTTCAATTTCGATAAATTCCTCAACTTCATCAGACCCATCTGTATTGGGATAGATTTCAGAAAGACGGAGCGCAGAGTAGTCGTAGGAGACGGCAGTTTCTTCTTGGGTTTCAGATGCGCTTGATGACGCTGTGTCGGTTGTTGTTTCTTCTGTGGTTGAAAGAGTGTTCACCGTTCCGGGTGTAGAAGTTTCTGTTTCTTGCCAAGTTCCTTCTGATGTTTTTGCAAGGGCATATCCTTTTTTGGGAGCGGGAATTTCCGCGGTTCCATAGACAAGGGTATCAATGACATTTCCTTGTCCATCTTTGAGAATCAAGGTGTCGCCATCATTATTGAGAACACCTTTAGGAGAAGTAATGATGAGATAAGACGCAGGTGAGAGCATTCCTTCACCAAGTGCTGTTTGTTTTCCTGTTGCATCCTCAAGTGTCCATCCGATCAAAACAATTTCTTCTGTTCCTGGATGATAGATTTCCACCCATTCCACCTCTCCTTCTAAAGGGCTTGAGACAAATTCATTCAAAAGGAGATCATTGGATTGGTAGGAGAGAACCGATGTTGTGTCTTCAACATTTTCTGTTTCAATGATGGTTTCTTCCTCGACGGATTCTTCCTCGATTGTTATTTCGGGAAGTTCGGTCGTGAAGAGATTCATTGTTCCTGGCGTTGATGTCGTGGAGGCAATGAAGGTGTCTTCTTGTGTGCGAGCGTAGGCAGAAGGATCACTCAATGAGGGTAGATCATCAGTTCCGTAGACAATTGTTTCGACAATAGTGCCATGAGGATCAGCGAGAACGATCGTATCTCCATCATTGTTTAATTTCCCTGCAGGTTCAGAGACAAGATAATAATTTTGTGCAGTTACGGTTCCCTCGAGCGTAGTGATTTTTCCAGCAGCATCTGTGATTGTGTAACCGGTGAGATCAAGAGGAAGATCTGAATTGTTATAGAGCTCGATAAATTCGACCTTGCCTTCGGAGGGATCAGAGACGAACTCGGAAATAAAGAGGGAAGGTTCCACTGCTTCTTCAGAGATATCTTCTGCAGCGATTTCTGTTGTAAAGATATTTGTCTGTCCTGGTGTTGGTGTTGTCGTGGTGGCAAATATTCCTTCTTGTGTGCGAGCGTAGGCGGAAGGATCATCCAGAGCGGGCAGATCATCAGTTCCGTAGATGATGGTTTCGATTACAGTGCCAGAGGCATCAGTCAAGATGATAGTATCTCCATCATTATTTAATTTTCCTGCAGGTTCAGAGACAAGATAATAATTTTGTGCAGTTACGGTTCCCTCGAGCGTAGTGATTTTTCCAGCAGCATCTGTGATTGTGTAACCGGTGAGATCAAGAGGAAGATCTGAATTGT
>Ga0082335_1001618_pt1 | contig 46251 bp, 43 predicted proteins | sample Subgrocontami58m_FD_72375 | JGI IMG/M metagenome (GOLD analysis project Ga0082335, IMG submission 72375) | Subsurface groundwater microbial communities from S. Glens Falls, New York, USA - GMW37 contaminated, 5.8 m (SPADES assembly) (version 2) ...
CTCGACCAGCGTGGTCCGCAGCGATCGGAGCGCCTCGTTGAAATTCCGCTTGCCCGCCGACTCGCCGCCCGCCAGGAACTCGTCCAGCGAGGCGGTGATTCGCGTCACGTTGTCCAGGATGCGGTCGCCCTTCTGCAAGAGCCGCGAGTAGTCGGGCGGATCCACGCTGGCCAGCTGCGCCCCCGGGGAAAGCGGCGGCCGGTCGAAGCTCCCCACGGTGATGTCCAGGACCTTGTCGCCCACGAGACCAATGGTGCCGATGCTGGCCACCGAGTCCTCGCGGATGCGATCGCGGACCCGCTGCTCCACGGTCAGGGTCAGGATGATCCGGCGGTCCTTGGGGTCGCGGCCGAAGGCGACCCGGGTCACGTTGCCGACCGTGACCCCCGCCAGCCGGACGGGCGCCCCCACCGTCAGGCCTTCCGTGGAACTGAAGGAGGTCCAGAGCGAGTACCGGTCCTCGAACAGCGCGCTCCGCCGTCCGATGGAGAGGACAAAGCCCATGAAGAGCAGGATGGCCACCAGGACCAGGGCCCCGATCCGCAGTTGCATCTGCCGTTCCGTCATGGACGTCTCACCCCTCGTTCATCCCGAAGAGATCAACCGCCAAGCCGCTACCCCTCGACGCGCCCGATCATGAAATCCCGGATCAACGAGTCGTGGGTCGCCTGGATCTCCTGGGGTGTGCCGACGGCCGCGATCCGGCCCTCGTGCAGCAACGCCAGGCGGTCGGACACCTTCAGGGCGCTCGCCACGTCATGGGTCACGACCACGGAGGTCACCCCCAACTTGCCCTTGAGGTCCAGGATCAGCTCGATCACCTTCTCCACGTTGCTGGGATCCAGGCCGGTCGTGGGCTCGTCATACAGGAGGATCCGGGGGGGCAGCGCGATGGCCCGGGCCACCGCCACCCGCTTGCGCATCCCGCCCGACAGCTCCGCCGGGTCCATCTGCTCGACGGCGTTCAGCCCCACCAGGTCCAAGACCTCCCGCACGCGGGTGCGGATCGCGGCCTCGTCCCACGCGGTGTGTTCGCGCAGGGCATAGGCCACGTTCTCGCCCACGCTGAGCGAATCGAAGAGGGCCGAACCCTGGAACACCAGCCCTACCTTCCGGCGCACTCGCAAGAGGTCCCGCTCCGGGAGCGGCACGATGTCCTGGCCTTCCAGAAGGATCTGGCCCGCCTCCGGCTTCAGGAGGCCGATGATCAACCGCAGCAGGACGCTCTTGCCCGTCCCGCTCCCGCCCATGATGGTGAGCGATTCGCCCGGCCGGATGGCCAGGTCCAGCCCCCGCAGGACCGCATGCCCTTCGAAGCTCTTGACGACGCCGCGGAGTTCGATGGCGGCGCGGTTCCCGTCCTCCGCGCCGGAGCCGGTGCCTGCCCGCGCGCCTGCCGCGGCGACCACGTCGGATGGCGTTCTCACCACCCCTCCAGCCACCAGAAGAACTTCGTCAGGAAGAAGTCGGAGATGAACACCAGGAGCGAGGACGTCACCACCGTCCCCGTCGTCGCCCGCCCCAACCCCTCCGTCCCGCCCCGGGTCGTGAGGCCGTTGTAGCACCCCACCAGGCCGATGAGAAAGCCGAAGAACACCGTCTTCCCCAGGCCGCTCAGCATGTCCGCCAGCTTCACGTACTGCGTGAAGGTCGTGTAGTACTGGTGGTAATCCACGCTGAACTCGTACTGGGAGATCACCATCCCCCCGAAGACCCCCAGCGCATTGGCGATGACGGTGAGCAGGGGCAGGGCCAGCATCGTGATCAGCACCCGGGGCACCACCAGCTTCTTGATGTGGTTCACCCCCAGGGCCCGCATGGCATCGATCTGCTCCGTGACTTTCATGGAGCCGAGCTCGGCTGTGAACCCCGAACCGACGCGGCCGCCCACCAGGATGGCTGTGACGACGGGCCCCAGTTCCCGCACCATGCTGAGCCCGACGATGATCCCCACGGTCCCCTTGGCGCCGAAGCGGGCCAGGCCGTAGGCCGTCTGGAGCGCCAGCACCAGCCCGACGAAGAGCCCCGCCACGCCGACGATGGAGACCGACCGGACGGCGATGTGATCCATCTGGGCGATCAGCAGTCGCGGCTGGAACGGGGGCGTCACCGCGTGGTAGAGGGTGCGGCCGGCCAGGAGGGACATGGCGCCCAGATCGACGATCAGGCGCAAGGCGCGCTGTCCCAGTTCCTCGACCAGGCCGCGGAGCGAAGGCATCAATCAGCCAGACTGGCACTCGGCCGGAATGGACCGCCGGAACGGGTCACCGTTCGGAGAGGGGTGCCCAACTCTGCACGAAGGCATCAAAATCCGGGTGGCCCTGCGGGAAGGCGGCCGGGGGAGCAACATAGATGAAATCGTACAGGCATCGCGCGCGACGGAACGTCACCCCCTCGACCTCGACCGGCACATCCTCCAGCCGGGCGCGGAGCCGGGTCCGCACCCCGGGGGCATCGTGCAGGCGGATGGCCTCACGGGCCTCGAACCGCTTCCTCTCCAACCCGAAGAACAGGTGGCGCGCCACCCCCGGGAGGTCGCCTGTCTCCGGCGCGTGACACTCGACCAGGAGCGCCAAGGCCGCCCGTAAATCCGGAGACTCGAAGGACAGGGTCGCCCCGTCCAGTGGCCTGGGGATCCAGCCCGCAGGCGGCAGCCGAACCTGAAACCCATTTTCGGGATCGCGATAGGTCTCCCCGACGATCCGTCCGGCGGCACAGGCTGCAAAGAAAAACAATGACCCCAGCAGGAACCCGCCGAACAGCCACGTCCTGAAATTGGGAATCCTCTGGGTCCTCCACCAATGGCCCCGAGGGAGAGCCCTCTCCCCTGGAACCGGCGTATTGTGCTGCGAGCTGAGCCCCGCGCCCGTGAACTCGATCTGCGGTGTCTTCACGACCCGTGACAGGAGATTCGCCCCGCGAAGAGGCGCCTACATCCTACTGGAGAGCGGAGGTGGCGTCAAGGCGACCAGGCTGCGAACGCCACGTCCACCGCACGCTGCAGCCCTTGGGCGGCCTGGCGGGATGCCCGGTGGAGCCGCCAGAGCGTGCGCCGGCGTCTGGCGGAGGCGAGGTTCGAGAGCAGGCCTCGCCAGCGGAGCTCGCCCTGGGCTGTCGTGCAGCCGGCCAGGAACTCCGGCAGCGCCTCCCCGGCCGCATCCACCACCGCCTTGATGGCCAGCCACGGAATGCCGAGCTCGCGCGCCGCCTCGGCCACGCCCACCGCTTCCATGTCCACCGCGACCGCGCCGGTGCGCCGATGCGCCGCCCGTTTCACTTCTGGGGTTCGCAGGGGATCATCCACCGTGAGGAGGGGCCCGTCATGGATGCGGATTCCGGCGGCGGCGAGGGCGGCGCACACATCCGCCTGGGCGGGGGCCACGCCGAAGGATTGGCCGGTCCGTCCATCGTCCTGCAAGACCGCGGCCGGGCAAACGACATCGCCGACACACAGGGTCTCGGCCAGCCCACCCGCAAATCCCAGCGACCAGGCGGCGTGAAAGGAGAACTGGTGAGAGGCGGCGAGGAGGGCGCGGCGGGCGCGATCCCGCCCGATGCCGGCCTGGATGAGGACCACGGCCCGGCCCGCGAGTTCGCCGACGACCACGCGAAAATCGCCCGCTCGCCCCTGTCGTGCGGCAGCCAGACGGCGCTGCAGCGGCCGGCGCTCCTGGGCCAGGGCCACCACCAGCGCGACGGGGCGGTCCACCGCCCGCCTACCCGCGAGTACCCGCCACGGGGAATCCGGAGACCCCAACGGATTTCCCCGGTGCCCACCCGCAGCCTGCCGGACAGGGACGCTGCGGGCAGGGCGGCAGGAGGGAGGCGTCTCTTCGGCGGTCCGGGAGATCCTTGCGGCTCACACCCGTGTCTCGGGATGCCGGAGGCGGGTGACGGACGCCTGGCGAGTCCCCGTCGCGGACGACAGGCGGCGGCGATACAGGGCCAGGGCCCAGAGGGGAAAGAAGACCGAGTAGCCGTGGTACCGAAGGTAGAAGACTCGCGGGAAGCCCGTTCCGGTGAACTCTGCCTCGTGCCAGAACCCGTCCGGCCTCCGCGTCTCCAGGAGGAACCCGATGCCCCGGGCCACGGCGGGATGCGTGGCTTCGCCCGCGTGCAGCAGCGCCATGAGCGCCCAGGCGGTCTGCGACGCCGTGCTCTTGCCCATGCCGGCCGTGCGGGGATCGTTGTAGGAATAGCAGGACTCGCCCCAGCCACCGTCGGGGTTCTGGCGGCTCGAGAGCCAGGCCACGGCCTTGCGGACGTAGGGGGCGCGCATGTCCTCGTCGATGGAGTCGAGGCCGGCCAGGACCGACCACGTGCCGTAGAGGTAGTTCACCCCCCAGCGCCCGTACCAGGAGCCGTCCCAGCGCTGGCGCGTCTTGAGGAAGGCGATGGCCTTCGCCGCCGCTGGCTCGTCCGGCCGGAACCCCAGGTACCCCAGCGCCTCCAGGACGCGGCCCGCCAGGTCCTCGGTGCTGGGATCCATGAGGGCGCCGTGGTCGGCGAAGGGGATCAGGTTGAACACCATCCGGTTGTTGTCCTTGTCGTAGGCCCCCCAGCCCCCGTCCCTCCCCTGCAGGGCGAGGATCCAGTTGAGCCCGCGGGCGATCCCGCGGGTCTTGGCCTCCTCGTCGGGGATGCGGATCTTCCGGAGGGCCATGAGCACCGCGGCCGTATCATCCACGTCGGGATAGAACTCGTTCTCGAACTGGAAGGGCCAGCCTCCCGGCGGCGTCGCGGGCGCCTTCAGCCGCCAGTCGCCGGCGCGACGCGTCTGCTTGCCGAGCAGCCACTCGCCGGCCCTGCCCAGGGCCGGGTGATCGGGGGGAAGCCCGGCCTCGATCAGCGTGTTGATGGTCAGGGCGGTGTCCCACACCGGCGACAGACAGGGCTGGACGCGGAGCGTGTCGGCCGTCTCGACCCGCTGCGCATCGATCTCGCCGAGGGCCTTCCGGACCATGGGATGGTCCACGGGGTACCCGAGACAGGTCAGGGCCACGACGGAGTTCGCCATGGCCGGGTAGATCCCGCCCAGGCCGCCCTCGCCCTGCATGCGCTCCAGCATCCAGCGCGTCGCCTCCCGGATGGCGCGCTGCCGGGATGCGCGGGGGGCGAACCGATCGTGGAATCGCAGGATCCGGTTCACGACCAGGAAGAAGTTTCGCCAGGTGAAGATCTGAGGATCCCGTGGCAGCGAGAAGGTCGTCTGCTCTCGGGGGAGCAGGTACAACTCGTCCAGCCGGGCAGAGGAGGGTGCGGGCCGGACGGGCCGGTGCGCGAAGATGATCAGGAGCGGCACCAGGACCGTCCGGGACCAGTAAGAGATCTCGTAGAGGTTGAAGTAGAACCACCGAGGCAGCAGGCAGATCTCCACCGGCATGCAGGGCACCCCGTCCCACGGATACTCGCCGAAGAGCGCCAGCAGGATCTTGGTGAAGACGTTGACCCGGGTGATCCCGCCCAGCTCGAGCACCGTCTGGCGCGCCCTCGCCATGCCGGGCGCGTCGGGGGAGACCCCCGCCATCTTCAGGGCGAAGTAGGCCTTGACGGTGGCGCTGATGTCGGCGGGCCCGTTGTGGTAGATGGGCCAGCCCCCCTCGGGGAGCTGGATGGCCTGGAGGTGCCGGATCGCCTTGGCCTCGGCGGCGGGGTCGGCGATGTTGAGCCACCGGCGCAGGAGGAGGTACTCGGAGGTGATGGTGGCGTCCGCCTCCAGCTCGTGGACCCAGAAGCCGGCCGGGTCCTGGCCCTGGAGGAGGAGCTCGACCCCGCGCCGGATGACCTGATCCAGGGCGGCCTCGGCCGGCGGGATGCTCTGGGGTCGCGGGCTGCTCGGGATGGGGGGAGTCACGGGATCTCCTCAGAGTTTCACGCGAGGTTCCAGCGAATCATCTCACAGAGATCCTTCCAACTCTTCCCCACCTCCCGGATCACGGTGGGCTCGAACCCGCTGTGCATCATGCAGTTGGTGCAGCGGTCGTCCCGTTTGTTCTCGTACTTCTCCCAGTCGGTCTTGGTCATGAGCTCGTCGAACGTCTTGTAGTGGGCATCGGTGATGAGGTAGCAGGGCCCCTTCCAGCCCTGGGGGTTGAAATTGGGGTTCCCCCAGGGGGAGCACTTCAGCTCCCGCTCTCCCTTGAGGTAGCGCAGGTACATGGGCGTGCTGAGGAGGCGGTACCGCTTCGACATCTCCCAGACGCGCTGGAACTTCTCGTGGGTTTGCCGCTTCTCCAGGAAGATGTCCCGACCCTTCAGGACCGTGTACTGATACGCCGGGGAGACGAGAAATCCGTCCACCCCGACGGCCTCGAGTTCGGCGAAGAGCTGTTCGATCTCGTCCATCTTGGTCTCCTTGTAGACGGTGGTGTTGGTGACGATCCGGAAGCCCAGGGACTTCGCCAGCTTGATCATCCGGATATCGATCTGATACAGCCCCTTCCGGGAACGGACCAGGTCGTGGGTCGGCTCCAGGCCGTCCATGGAGACGTTGATGGTCATGTAGGGACTGGGTTTCCACTGGGGAAGCCACTTGTCCAGCTTGATGGCGTTGGTGCACAGGTAGATGAACTTCTTGCGCCGGAGCAGCTCGTTGACCAGCTCCCCCAGGTGCGGGTAGATGGTCGGCTCGCCCCCGCAGATGGAGACGATGGGAGCCCCACACTCGTCCACCGCCTTCAGGCAGGTCTCCAGGGAGAGCATGTCCCGGATGGTGCTCTCGAACTCCCGGATCTTGCCGCAGCCCTCGCAGGCCAGGTTGCACAGGTGGGTCGGCTCCAGCATCAGGACGAACGGGTACCGCCGCTTCCCCCGGAGGGCGTTGGTCGCCATGTACTTCAGCAAGGTCCAGTGCAGCTGAATGGGAAACCTCATGCGCGTATCTCCTCTGGCCGCGGTCTCCAGGCGAGCGCTCGCGGCCTCATGAGGATGGCTATGGTCCAGAGGAGAATCGGCAGCGTGAGCAGGACCCCGGACAGCCCCAGCCGCCATTCCCCCAGGGCAAACGAAATTGCCAGATTGAAGACCAGGACGAGGAAGTACAGCGCGGGGCAGAGGACCGCCCGGCCCTCAAACCGCGCCACCGCCACCGCAGGCTGGCGGCGTTCCCAGGCGTGATACAGGGCCATGGCCGTTCCGCCGACCACGCCCCACCCCAGGAAGTTGGCCAGGGGCACCCCGAAGTAGATGCCCGGCTCGGGATACCCGTAGATCTGGCCCAGGAACCACCGGTCGCCCCGCAGGGCCACCGGATCGATCACCACGTCCACCAGGACGAACAGGAGCGACGCCAGAGCCAGATGGCGCATCCGGCCTGGCCGCGGGGTGACCCCCCGGCCGCTGGCAACGGATCCGCTCGATCCATCGGAGACGGGGCGGCCGCCGGCCAGGAGAAACCAGGCCAGGCCGTAGCTGGCCACCAGAAGAAACGAGAACGAGAGTGAATCGAAGAACGGGATGCCGGCAATCCACAGCTCCCGCGTGGCCGTCCCGGGGATGTAATAATACCACCCGAAGGGGATGCCTGTCCTGATCGAACTATGCTCCGCCGCGAATGCCACGCCCCAGGTGATGAGCGTGAAGGCGCTCGTGCGCCGCCAGCCGAGGAGCGTGCTCGCCCCCAGCAGGTGCAGCAGCAGGAAGGCAAAGACATAGGGGCGAAGCAGCAGGCTCCCCAGGAGGAGCCGGGGAATGTCGGCCATCTCAACCCAGCCACTCGCGCCCACCTGATGCCGACCCGACCGCCGCGGGCGCATTGTCCGCTGATCCGGGTACCCGCCTGGCGGGTCCGCCGCTCAGCCGGGTACCCCGCTACCGCCGGGTGGGCGCGTAGCCGTTCTCCTGAAACCATCGCACCGCCTGAGCCAGCGCGTCTTCCACCGGGGACTGGGGCAGCCCCAACTCGCGGATGGCCTTGCGGCAGTCGAAGAACATCGTCTTTTGCGCCATCCGGACCGCATCCACCGGGATCATGGGCGGCCGGCCCGTGAGGTGATCCGCGATCCACTCGGACAGCCGGGCCAGGGGCAGGATCAGGCCAGCCGACACCTTGAGGCGGGGCGGCCGGATGCCGGTGATCCGTCCCAGGAGCTCGAAGATCTCGCGGAGGGTGAGGTTTCTGCCGCCGAGGATGTACCGCTCACCCACCCGCCCCCGCTCGGCCGCCAGCAGATGTCCCGCGGCCACGTCGTTCACGTCCACCAGGTTCAGCCCGGTGGGGAGGTACGCCCACATCCGGCCGCGGAGGAAATCCACGATCATCTGCCCCGTGGGGGTGGGCTTGATGTCCCCTGGGCCGACCGGGGTGCTGGGATTCACGATCACCAGGGGCAGCCCCTGCCGGGCGAACTCGCGCGCCACCTCCTCGGCCAGGAACTTGGACCGCTTGTAATCCCCCACCATGTCCGTCAGGCCGACCGGCGTCTCCTCGGTCCCGGCGCCGCCCCCTGGGGGGATCCCCAGTGCGCCGACGGTGCTGGTGTACACCACCCGGCTCACGCCCGCATCCGCCGCTGCCCGGAGGATCCGGCGCGTGCCCTCGACATTGATGTCATAGAACACCCGGCGATCCCGGGCCCACAGACTGTAAAAGGCGGCCACGTGAAACAGTCGCCCGCAGCCCTTCAGGAGACGTCCGAGGGAGGCCGCGTCTTTCAGGTCGCCGTCCGTGATTTCGACGGGAAGGTCGGCGAGCAACCGGCGATCGCTGCTGGGGCGAGCCAGCGCTCGGACGTGATGCCCGGCCGCCGCCAGGCGGCGGATGACCGCGGCCCCGACAAAGCCGGTCCCGCCCGTCACGACCGTCACGTCGCCCATGGACACCTCTGGCAAGGACGACGGCGGTCCCCGATCCCGATCCGGCCCGGCGGAGGCCCAGGGCCGTCGCCGAAGTAAAGCGATTTTTTACCACAGGACACCAGAAAAATCAAACGGTTTCGCCCTTCGCAGCGAATTATCTGGGCTCGATCCCAGGAGAAAAATATTCGAAATGACGGGCAAAACGGTTGACAATGGCGCGCCGGAAGTGGTATGGGATGCCAATTCGACGGGCGGTCCCAGCCAGGGTCACGCCAGTCCAAGGCCACTTCAAGGCCAGTCCAAGGCCAGTCCAAGGGAGGACAACCATGGCGATGGAAGAAACCTCGGTCAAGGTCCGGTTGGTGACCGTGGCCGGCGTCCTCATCGGCAAGATGAGCAAGCCGAAGAACATCCGGACCCTGGACGCCCTGAACCTCAAGGGAGATTTTTTTGCCCTGACCGACGCCGTGACCGAGGGGCAGGCTCAGTCCCACTCCGCATTCATGGCCATCAACAAGCGCCAGGTGATCTCCCTGGAAGAAGTCGTCTAGCCGCCCGTTCGCGTCTGCCCCAGCACCCTCTCCGCGTTCTCTCAGGATCGAACAAGCTATCCTTATCCTTTCCTCCCCGGACCACCCCGGAGGGACTCGTCTCCATTTGCCCGACGCCGCGGCCGCAGGTCGGTTCCCTGTCCGCAGGGACGGCGACGGTCCGTGGATTCACGCACGAGCGGCTGGAAATGGGTGTGAAGCGAGACGGGGAAAAATGCGCGGGGGGGGTTACGAGCGGGGGGCCGCCTGTCCCAGGGCTTTCCGGATGCCCTCCAGGACGGCCTGCTCGCGCTCGATCTGCCAGGAAACGCTCCCCTCGTCCAGGCGGTCGACCACGGCGATCACCGTCACGACGTCGCGGTGGGGGAACAGGGAAAGACGCACCCGCTCCTGGCTGCCCATCCAGAGCGTCCGCCAGCTCGGCGAGAGCCGCCTCCAGCTCGTGACCAGGGTGCGGCCCGCTTGCCGCTCCTCGATCTGGTAGCCGGCCGCGCGGACGGCGGCAACCGCGGCCGACCAGACCTGTTCCGCGCTGGCGCGGTAGTGCGCGCGGCTCACCGGTCGGCCGGGCAGGTCCGTGTCCACGAAGTAGGCGGTGAGCACCCCTGGCGTGTCGCGGGCGATGGCTATGGCGCGGGCCCGCTGCGCGTCGTTCTGGGCCAAGCCCGAGACGAAGACCTCCCGGCGGTACGTCTCGACCCGGAGCCCCAGGGGCGCCAGGACGCGATCCCCCTGGAAGCGGATCTGGACCGTGTTGCTGACGCTGATGCTGTGGATCGTTTCGCCCACGGACTCGCGGGTGGAGCCCGACGTGACGGCGCACCCCGCGACAGTGAAAGCGGCCAGGGCGAGGACGGCCGTGCCGAGCAGTCGCCTCATTGCGCGCGCTTCTCCCGTTCGATCTGCACGATGGATGACGCGATGTCCAGCGGCCCCTTGCCCCGGATCTGAAGGAAGGCCTGCAGGATGTCGGTCTCGGTGATGATACCGCAGAGTTCCCCTTCCCGCACCACGGGCAGCCCGCCGATTCGATGTCCCAGGAGCAGGAGGGCCGCCTCCTCCACCGTCTGCTCCGGCCGGATGGTGACCACCTGTTTGGTCATGATCTCGCGGACCGTCACCCTTTCCAGGATGTAGTGCAGCTCGTGGATGCTCAGGCTGGTCGCCCCAGACGGCGCCGCCTGCCGCAGGTCCCGGTCGGTGACGATGCCCACCAGGCGTTTCCCTTCCGCTACCGGGAGGTGGCGGATCCCCTTCTGGCGGATCAGGTGCATGGCAGTGCGGAAGCTCTCGTCAGGCGATACCGTCACCAGATCCCGGTTCATCCACTGTTCAACCTGCATGCCCACCCCCTGCTCAGCCAACGAAGGGATTGTCGCAACGGGGCCGGCATCGCCCGCGACCGGACCGCTACCGCACTCGTGTCGGTGGACCTCCTGCAGTCCCGAACGCCGGCCAGGCGATCAGGCCAACTGCAACGCCTTCAGCCGTTCCCGGGTGGGAGACCCCTTCTCATCCCAGCCCCGGATGCGGTAGTACTCCGTCAGCATGCGCTCCATGCCCTGGGGATCCACCGGCCCGATGTCATCCCGTTGCGGCACGGTGAGCAACCGCTTGGGCAGGCAATCGTCCTTGCGGGAGAGTCCCCGGGCGACGTTGATCAACCGCTTGACGTTGAAGATCCGCTCGGCCGTCCGCATCAGCCCGTCGGGCGTGACCTTCCAGCCGGTGCAGTAATTCAACCATTCCGCCATGATGGTCGGGCCGTAGGAGACCACGATGTAGAATTTACAGATCCCCAGCCCGTCGTAGATGACCATCAGATCGTGCATCTTCACCGCCAGCTGCGCCTTGCCGTCGGTGATATAGGGATCCATGGGCGCGGTGTACCCCAGGTCCGGGAAGGGCAGACCACTCTCCACGGTGAACGTCACTCCCTCCATGTGGCAAGCGCCCCGGTTGGCCACGGCGTAGTTGAGGGCGTTGGACCAGTAGGCGCGGGGATCGTGCATCGGAATCTCAACTCCCTTGACCTCGACCACCATGTCCCCGAAGTCCTTGCCCAGTCGCTCCGCCGCCGGCCGCGTGCCCTCCGCCAGGATGTCCCCGATCCCCTCGCGCCGTCCGATCTTGTGCAGCAGGGCGATCATGGCCTCACCGTCCCCCCAGGTGAGCCGGATCCCCCCCAGGTCGGCCTCCGTCAGCAGGCCCTTTTCGAACGCCTCCATGGCGAAGGCGATGGTGTTGCCGGCCGAGATGGTGTCCAGGCCGTAATCGTTGCACAGCTCGTTGCACTTCCCGATGACCTCGAGGCTGTCGTTTTCGCACATGCTCCCGAAGGCGCCGATGGTTTCGTACTCGGGGGCGTGGCCCACGGCCGTCCCGGGGATGTCCACCACCAGGGTGCAGTTCGACGGGCAGGAGAGGCAGGACCGCTCGTGCTTCCCGTACTTCTTGAACATAGTCTGGCCCGAGATCCGCTCCGCCTTCTCGGTCCAGCGACCGCCCATGAAGTTGTGGATGGGCATGTCCCCCACCGCCTCCACGCCCATCACCCCTCCGGCCGTCCCCAACTCGAAGTTCCGCTTAAACCGCTGTTTCTCCTTCCCGCCGTAGGCGGACGCCCGTTTCATCAGGCCCATGGGATCGGCCACGGGGACGCCCCCGGTGCCGCGGACGACCACCGCTTTCAGGTTCTTGGAGCCCATGACGGCGCCCATGCCGGTGCGGCCGGCCGAGCGGGCGTACTTGCCCTCGAACATGACGCAGGCCATGCGCGAGAGCTTCTCCCCCGCCGGCCCGATCCCCCCCACGATGGCGTCCCGGTGGGTCTCCTCCAGCAGCCGCTCGTCCGTCTCGTAGAACCCCTTCCCCCACAGCTTTTCCGCCGGACGGATCTCCACCTGGTCGTTCTCGATCCAGACGTACACCGGCTTCTTCGCCTTCCCGGTGAAGATCACGCCGTCGTAGCCGGCGTACTTCAGCATGGGGGCCCACGCCCCGCCGGCCCGCGCCTCGCCCCAGGCGCCTGTCGCCGGCGACAGGGCGCAGACGGCCGTCCGGTTCGCGCCCGGGACCATCGTCCCGCATAGGAGGCCCGGCATGAAGCAGAGTGGATTGGACGGGTGGAGGGGATTCTTGATCGTCTTCAGCCGGTCATAGATCAGCTTGGCACCCAGGCCGCTTCCGCCCAGGTACCCCTGCGCCGTCGCCTCGTCCAGAACGGTGGTCGAGATCTTCCCCGAAGCCAGATCCACCCAGAGCAGTTTTCCAACGTAACTTTTGGGCATGGCGCTCCCCCTTGGGCCAGCGAGCCTCCAAGAGTTGTTTCCTCCCGGGCCTGGTCAAGGCAGGCCGTCCAGGCGGCTGGCATTCTTGCAAAAACGTGGAGCCAGTGCAAGCCAAATTCCCCCTGGTCCAATTTCGGATTGTGGATTTCGGATTTCGGATTGCTCAAATTCGAAATTCGACATTCGAAATTCGAAATTGCGGCGAGACCGTACCCCGTGGCGGCTCTAGGCTCTCGTAGAAAAGCGAGGCCGCCTGCCCCGCGGAAGGGAACAGGCGGCCTCGCGGGATTCCGAAACCCGGAGTGCTTACTGCCCGGTGATCACCATGTGCCCCCGGCGGTTCCACTTCCAGGCGCTCTCGTCGTGCCCGAGGACGAAGGGGCGCTCCTTGCCGTAGCTGATGGTGGCGACCCGGTCCGCCGCGATCCCGGCGGCCACCAGGTAGTCCTTCACCGCCTTGCCCCGGCGCTCCCCCAGGCCCAGGTTGTACTCGGCCGTGCCCCGCTCATCGGCATGGCCCTCCACGGTGAGCTTCACCTTGGAGTTCCCCTTCAGCCAGGCGACGTTGTCGTTCAGGGCCGCCTTCTGGTCGTCCCGGATGTTGGACTTGTCAAAGTCGAAGAACAGGTCCTTCAGGGGGGAGGCGGCCGGGACCGCCGCCGCCGGGGCCGCCGAGACGGCCGTCTCGGCCGGCGGGGTCGCCCGGGTCACCGGGGTCTCCCCCGCCCGGGGGGTGGGGGCCGCCGGGCCGCTTGGCGCCGTCGCCGCCGACGGGCCCACGGCTCCCGGGCCGGCCTGGCCCACCTCGGGCCGCTTGGGGCAGCCGAGGAGCGCCAGGGAGCCCACCAGGACACCCACCGTGAAGAGGATACGCATGCTTGACCGCTCTCGCATCAGATGCCTCCTTTCTCGATCCGTTGGACGCCAGGCGCGTATCAGATGTCGCGAATTGTCATCGAGCAAACCTGGGCGCCAGCATATGCAACGCCGCCCCCCTGTGCAAGAAAAAACACTGTGGGTAGCCAGCCCGGCGGACGTGGACCGACCACCACGCTCTGCCCCGTGTGTCTCAATCCCCTCCTCGGGAGGCGAGCGCCCCTCACCGGGGGCGGCTCCCGTTCCCCGGGCGCCGCGACGAAGAATACCGCGCGGCCACACCCGCGGCAAAGGCGTTGATGGGTCCTCTGAGCGCGGCCGGCATGCCCTGGCGGCCGCGCACCAACATCTCGTAGGAGAGGGTGCCCGCCACGAACCCGGCAATGGCGCAGGCCAGATCCTGGGCCTCTGCCTGGCTGAGCCCGGGCTTCCCCAGAACTTCCCGGCACTCCTCTGCCAGGAACCGGACGTAGCGTTGATACTCCTGGCGGAGGCGCTGCCGCGCTTCGGGCTGCAGGATCAGGAGCCCCCGGACCTGGTGCAGCAGGATGACCAGATCGCGGCGACGCCCCAGCACCCGCAGTTGCTCCTGGATCAGCCCCGCCAGCCGCTCGGCCGGTGTCCGTCCAGCCGGCGCCCCCGCCCGCCCTGCGGCGATGAGTTCATCGAAGCCATGCCGCACCAGGTGATGGATGAGGTCCTCCTTGGAGGGAAAGTGGGCGTAAAAGGTTCCCTTCCCGACGTCGGCGGCCTCGGTGATGTGCTCGACGGTGGTTTCGTACAGGCCGCGCTTTGCGATGACCGCGAGCCCCGCCTGGACGAGGTTCTCGAAGCTCCGAGCGCGGCGCCGGTTCGCCCGGCTTTGCTTGAGGGCCAGTTCAGCCACCATCGCCTCGAATCGGCCTTCCGGTCACATCCGACTGATCAGTCGAATTCGACTGGACGGACGTTACCAGACGCCTTCGGGGCTGGCAAGAAAAAAATGCACGCAGGGTCCCTGACGGGAACCCGGGGTCGCCTCCCTTGACGCCCCGTTGCGGCGTGTGCGACACTCCAGCGCCAACGGGGTTCCTGCCAGACCTCGGACCAGGGCGGCATGATCCTGTCCCGCCTGCGGCCTATGCGATCCGGATGCCGTTCATGACCGGCAGACACGTGACGACGACCGAAGGAAGACTCCAGGCGCGAGAGCAGGCACTGCGGTGGGGCCGGAACTTCCGGCGCTGCCACGAGGTCTAAGGATGCAGCGGCCCGCTGCGCCGGGAACGGGTTCGGCGGCGTTGCCGGCCGCGGCCGTAGCGGACGAGGACCGCCGGCTGGTGGATCGGGCGCAGGCCGGGGATGCCGGGGCCTTCGAGACGCTCGTCCGCCGCTATCAGGGGTGGGTGTTCACGCTGGCCCTCCGCATGCTTGGGGATCGGGCGGAGGCCGAGGACATGGCCCAGGAGATCTTCCTGAAGGCCTACCGGGGCCTGAAGGGATTCAAGGGCGCCTCCCGGTTCTCCACCTGGCTGTACAGCATCACTAGCCACCACTGCCTGAACCACCTCGAGGCCCGCCGGCGGCAGTTGCACCATCTCGGACGGGGAGGCGACCGACCGGGCGCGGTCGGCAACGACCCCCCGGCTCCTGTGGACCGACTGGTGGACGAGACACCTCGAGCCGATGCCCTGCTGGAACGGGCGGACCTGGCACGGATCGTCCAGGCCGAGTTGGCGCACCTCTCGGAGGAACACCGGCTGATCCTGGTCCTGCGGGATATCCAGGGGCTGTCCTACGAGGAGATTGCCCAGACATTGCGGCTGGAGCTGGGCACCGTCCGCTCGCGACTGCATCGCGCCCGGATGGAGATGAGGGCCCGGTTGACCCCATATCTGTGAGATGAGCGACCCATGACCTGTGACGAAGCCCGCGAGGCCTTCTCGGACCTGTACGACGAGGCCCTCTCCGGCCCTCCCCTGGTTACGATTACCCAGCACCTGGCCAGCTGTCCGGCGTGCCGGGCAGAGTGGGCTGCGTTCCAAAAGGCGATGCGCGCCGTATCGGATCTGGGCGGGGCCGAGCCGTCTCCGGGGTTCGCGGCGCGGGTCCGCCAGCGGATCGAGGCCCCCACCCGGTGGCAGCGGGCCGTCCACTGGCTCTTCTTCCCCCTCCGCGTGAAGGTGCCTATCCAGGCCCTGGCCCTGGTCCTTGTGGCCTTCGCGGGCTTGCTGGTCTACCAGCGCTCGCCGGAACTCCGCCGAGCGGCCGAACCGCAACCGGCCGCGCCACCTCCCGTCACCCGCGAGGCGCCGGCCCCGGCGGCGCCTCCCGGCCTCAAGACTCCGGATATCTCCGGAGCAGGCAGTGAGCCATCCCAGAGGACCGAGGGCACCCGCCCCCTGGCAGAGACTCCAAAGGCGGAGAGAGCTGAACTCCCCGCGGCTCCGGCCGATGCGATCGGTCCCCCACCTCAGGCCGGCCTGGAAGCCGAGAAGGATCGCGCGACGTCGGCCCTCCGCGATGAGGCAAAGGAGTTGGGGAAGACGACCGCTCCGTCGGAATCCCCGAAGACGGCGGAACCATCCAGGGATGCCCGCCCCAGGGCTCCAGAGTCCGGCACGGCCGGAAGGAGCCTTCAGCAATCCGCTCCAGCCCCCGCGCAATCACCGACTCGGGCAAAGGAGGGTTCGGTCTCCTCGATCCCCACCAAGTCGGCGGACGAGCTTTACGCTGCCGCGCGGACGGACATGGACAGCCAGCGTTACGATCGGGCCATTGAGGGTCTCCGCGCCTTCATCACGCAGAACCCGCGCGATGCCCGCATCGCCGACGCGCACCTGCGCCTGGGGGATGCCTACGTCGCCCAGCGCCGCTACACCGAGGCCATTCCCGAATACGAGGCGCTAGTCCGCGAGTTTCCTGACAGTCCCCTCATCCCCACTGCCCTCTACCGTGAGGCTCAAGCCCGCCTGGCCCTGGGCGACCGGGCCGGATGCCGGATGCTTCAGGACGTCGCCGACCGGTACCCCCAAGCCGCGGAGGCGGCCCCGGCCCGCGAGGTCCTCTCCACCCGCTGCCGCTGATTCTCTCGCTGGGATGCTGGAAGGCTAGGAGGCTGGGTACGAAATGCGCCTCCGCTCTCCAGCCCCTCTGCTCCTCGGCTCCCCTGCCACTAACCTTGGCGTCATGGCGGTTCAATCGGAACTTTTTCCACCGGCGCCTGTCTTACCCTCCAAACGGACGATCTGGCGGTCCCAAGGCCGCCAAGGAGGGAGACAGATGCGAAAGATAAAGTTGTTCAGCCTGGTAATGTCAGTGGGATTGGCTGGGGGCTTCCTGTGCGTGGCTGCGGTCCCGGCCGCGGCCGGAGTGAGTCGCGCCGCAGTGACGCAGGAGAACCAGAAGGAAGTCGCCATCACCATCTACAATGGGAACCTGGGCTTGGTGAAGGATGTCCGGGACCTGGTGCTCGGCCCCGGGATTCATGAGGTCAAATTCATGGACGTGGCGGCCCAGATCGATCCCACCACGGTCCACCTCAAGTCCCTGACGGACGCGGCCGGCGTGCGCATCCTGGAGCAGAACTACGAATACGACCTCCTGAACCCGCAGAAGCTCCTGGACAAGTTCGTGGGCAAGCCGGTGAAGCTCATGGTCGGAGACGGCAGCCTGATTGACGCGATCCTGTTGAGCAACAACAACGGGCCGATCTACAAGATCAACGGTCAGATCCACCTGGGACACCATGGCCGGGTGATCCTCCCCGACCTGCCGGATAACCTGATCCCCAAGCCCACCCTGGTGTGGCTCCTCCAGAACCGCACCGGGCGGCCGCAACGCGTGGAGGTCTCGTACCTGACGGGGGGCATCACCTGGAAGGCCGACTACGTGGTGGTGCTGAACGCGAAAGACAACGGCGGCGATCTCTCGGGGTGGGTGACCATTGACAACAAGAGCGGCGCCACCTATCCCGACGCCGCCCTGAAGCTCGTCGCCGGCGACGTCAACCGCGCCGTGGGCCGGCGGGAGCTGCGGGACGGACTGGAACTCGCCAGCAAGGCCGGGGCGGCCGAGGCCCCGCGGCAGTTCCAGCAGGAATCCTTCTTCGAGTACCATCTCTATTCTCTCGATGGCCGCACCACTATCAAGCAGAACCAGACCAAGCAGATCAGCCTGCTGGATGTGGCCGAGATCCCCATCAAGAAGGAGCTCCGGTTCTACGGCGCCAGCCAGTACTACCGGGGGCAGTTGGGGACCCCGATCTCGAACCAGAAGGTGAGCGTGTTCCTGGAGATCGCCAACAAAGAGCAGCACCGGCTGGGCTTGCCCCTCCCCAAGGGGATCGTCCGCGTCTACAAGGCCGCGTCCGACCGGAGCCTCCAGTTCATCGGCGAGGACATCATTGACCACACGCCGAAGGACGAGAAGGTGAAGATCAAGATGGGCGAGGCCTTCGACGTGGTGGGCGAGCGCACCCAGCGGGACTGGCGCAAGATCGCCCCGGGCCTCTACGAGACCGAGTGGGATGTGCAGATCCGGAACCACAAGAAGGAAGACGTGCAGGTGACCCTCATCGAGCCGGTCCCGGGCGACTGGGAGGTGATCAAGAGCAGCCATCCCTACGAGAAGGCCGAGGCCCACACCCTCCAGTACGCGGTCCAGGTGCCCAAGGACGGGAAGACCACCGTGAACTACCGCGTGCGGATGCGCTGGTGATCCTGCCCAACGACATTAGCACACGGCCCGGGTCTTGCCACCCGGGCCGTTTCGCCTTCTGGGCCGCGAGGCGGCAGAGATGAGACGGGCTCCATATGCAATGGCTGTTGACCCGACCCAAGGACTGAGACGGGTTGCTAGATTCTCTTGGTCCGTATATCCTGCCGCGTATGCAGCGGGAGGAGTCAGCGATGAAAACGGCAAAGAAATTCCGCAGTGGAAATAGTCGGGCGGTAAGAATCCTCAAGGAATTTCAGTTGGAGGGCGAAGAGGTGAAGATCCAGCGGAAGGGCAAATCGTTGTTGCTCCGGCCAGAGAAGAAATCCTGGGCTGCCCTCGGCGAAAGCCTGGACAGGTTCACGGATGACTTCATGAAGGACGGTCGGAATCAGCCGCATATCCGGAGAGGGGCCGCCCCATAGGCGCAATGGACCTGTTGATCGCCGCGCACGCACTGAGTCTGGGTGTGCGCATCGTCACCAACGATGAAAGGAATTCCGGCATGTGCCGGGCTTTCGCGTGGAGAACTGGGTCTCAAGGGCATAGGAAATGCGGGGCTGTGTTGACGGACGCAGTATGAAGCCGCGGAGTCGAGAAGAGAACTTCCCCCGCGGGGATGAAGGAGGTAGAAAAGGCCAGCGGATGCATGCTCGCCCCCAATCATCCCAGCGGTGATCCCACTCCCTCGTCCCACGACCGCGAGCTGACCCAGGCGATCCAAGCTGCGGCGACGGTCGTAGGCGTCTGCTTCCTGGCTCACCTGATAATCGGCGACGCCGCCCCCTTCAGCTTCAAAGCCAACGGATTACTCTAAATGTTCCGCTGGCCAACGGCCTGCCCCTCCTGTATGCTCACGACAGCAACGGGGTGCGCCCGCTGGACGCCAGGCGTATGCTGCAGGGGGGAAGGCAGTTCCTGTGACACCCGACCCGGTCACGGACTATGTGATCACTCCACACGCGGTATTCGAGATGGAACGGCGCGGTTTGAACGAGCAGATCGTCCGATCCGTCCTCTCCGCGCCGGAGCAGCGATTGGAGATACGGCGCGGGCGAGTTGTCCTACAGTCGAGAGTTTCCCTCAGTGAACCGGCCAGGACCTCATCCGGGTCATCGTGGACATAGACCGTCAACCTCACAGGTAGTCACAGCGTATTGGACCAGCAGGATTTCCAAGTATTGGAGGGGAAGCTATGAAGGCTAGGTACGATCCCAAAACCGACACGCTCAGCGTCATCCTGAAAGAGAACGTGCCGGTCGTCGAGAGCGATGAGGATAAGCCGGGCGTCATCCTTGACTACGATGAACTGGGCGATCTGGTTTCGCTAGAGATCCTAGATGCTTCCCGGCGGGTGACGGAAGCTCGAAAGATGGAGTTCCAGCTCACAGACTAGCCGCAGGGTTCAAGATCCCTGAATCCTGACTGGTGTCCTCCAGCGGGCCGCACCAAGCCCCTTGGGGGACAGGTCAACGATGGCTGTGTTCGATATCGGAGAATTCTTGCGAGTGCTCCCCGCCGTGAAGGAATCATCACAGCGCGTGCTGTGGCTGTCGTACGATCAAGAGGCGGACACCCTGTACGTCAACTTCAAGAAGCCCAGCCACGCCACAGACAGTGAGCTGACGGACGAGGATGTGATCGTGCGGTATGAGGGGGATGCGGTTATCGGCCTGACCATCCTGCATGCCAGCCAGCGATAGACTTTTCTGCAGGCGGGCCATCAATCTTCGCAAGCCGCCGCTTCATCTTCCGCTACTCCAGGGGCGTTCGGCTCAGTCTCTTCGACTTCGCACCTCCACTCCACCGGCGCGGCCGATGATGACCTCGTGGGCGATGCCGACGAAGAGCCCCGTCCCAATCACACCGGGCCGGCTCCGCAATCGCGCCTCGAGGCCCGCGGGATCCGGAATCCCATCGAACCGGCAGTGCAGGATGTAGTTCCCCTCGTCTGTCACGAACGGCTTCCCGTCAGGATTCTTCCGCAGCTCCGGCTTTGCCCCCAGCGATTCCACGAACGGGATGTGGGTCCGCCAGCCGAACGGGATCACCTCCACCGGCAGCGGGGCCTTGGTCCCCAGGCGATCCACGAGCTTGGATTCGTCCACCAGAATCACGACCCGCTTGGAGGCGACCGCCACGATCTTTTCCCAGAGGAGCGCCCCGCCCAGCCCCTTGATGAGATCCAGGTTCGGATCCACCTCGTCGGCCCCATCCAGGTCCAGGTCCAGGACGGGATGCTCGTCCAACGTCGTGAGGGGCACGCCCGACTCCCGAGCCACGGCAGTAATGGCGCTGGACGACGGCACCCCGACGACGTTGCGCAGGCTCCCCTCGCGAAGCCGCCGACCGATCGCCTGGACCACCAGCGTGGCGGTCGTCCCGCTCCCCAGCCCCAGCACCATCCCGGATTCCACCAGGCCCGCCCCATGCTCCGCTGCCAACTGCTTCGGGTTCATGATTCCGATCCTCTCCGTGGTGTTCGTATCAATCTGCGTAATCTGTCCCGCTGAGCGGGATCTCGCCCGATCGTTAGATTGATAGTTGCGACGGGTCAACTCAGGGCTCGACGTAATCTGCGAAATCTGCGTAATCTGCGGATAAGAAGAGTCGGCCCTTTCCTCATCTGCGGTTCAGCGCACTTCCCTCACTGCCTCCAGCACCCGCCGCAATCCCGCCTCGATTCCGCCCGTGATGTGGATGCGTAGCGCCCGGCGCTTCCGACTCTGCAACGACTGGAGGTCACCCAGGGCCTGGGCCGCCTTCATCACGCCGAAGCTGTGCCACTCGCCCGGGATGGGCAGGTCCACCGGGTCGTCCGCCGTGAACTGAAGAAAGACCCCGTTGTCCCCCCCGCCCTTGTGCAGTTGACCGGTGGAGTGAAGGAACCGCGGCCCATATCCCAGCGTGGTCGCCACGCGGAACCGATCCCGGATATGAAACCGGATCGCCGCCAGGGCCTCCGCGTGGGCGGACGTCGCCTGCAGGTAGGCGGTCAGCGCGACGTAATCGTGCGGCCGGATCCGCGCCAGGTGTGCCTTCAGGACATCCGCAAGCGTCTTCGCATTCCGGAGGCCCGCGGCGCTTGCGGCATCTCCGTAGAGCCGGATCGGACCCTCGCTGAAGATCGACTCCCCCTCGGGGAGCCGGCCCTTCGCCTTGAACTCGGCGAGCAACCGCTTGGTATTGTCCTTGCTCTCCTGGACGTTCGGCTGGTCGAAGGGATTGACACCCATCACCGCGCCGACCACCGCGGTGGCGAACTCCCAGCGGAAGAATTCGGCGCCGAGGTCGTACAGATCCTGCAGGCCGATCGTCACGATCGGATGCCCCGCCCGTTCCAGCGCGTTCACCTTCCCGTCGAGTTCCCGGTCCATCGAGTCGTGGAGCCTGAGATGCACGAAGACTCGATCGTCCCCGTACAAGCCGGGATCGCCCAGCGCCTCACCTTCCACCGGCAAGATTCCCGTCCCGTCCTTCCCCGTGCTCTCGGCGATGAGCTGCTCCACCCAGTAACCGAAGGAAACGATCTCCGGCGAGCAGACGAACGTCAGCTTGTCCCGACCCAACCTGGCGAGAGCGCCCAGGATCGCCCCCAGCCACACGCCGGGATTCTCCCGGGCTGGCACGCTGGCCCGGCAGGTGTGCGCCATCCGCTCGACCCGCTCCAGCAGCCGCAGCACGTCCAATCCTATCAGCGTCGCCGGCACCATCCCGAAGAACGAGAGGGCCGAGTAGCGGCCGCCGATGTCGGAGGGATTGAGGAAGACGCGCCGGAACTTCGCCTCGGCGCCGGTCCGCTCCAATGGCGTCCCGGCATCGGTGATGGCGATGAACTGCTCCCCGGCCCGCTCACCATTGAGCGCCCGGACCTTCGCGAAGAAGTACTGGTAGAAGGCCGTGATCTCCGGCGTCGTTCCCGACTTGCTGGCCACGATGAAAAGCGTCCGCGGCAGGTCCACCGCCTGCTCGAACGCCTGCACGCTGGCCGGATCCGTGGTGTCCAGGACCGCCAGCATGGGAAACCCGGCGGCCCCGCAGAACGTCAGACGGAGGACATCAGGACACAGGCTGCTTCCACCCATGCCCAGAAGGAGCACATGAGTAAATCCGGCCTGTCCGACCTCGACGGCAAACCCGGCGAGATTCGCGGCACGCTGCCGGATCGTGGTCGTGACGGTCAGCCAGCCCAGGCTGTTCCGGATAATTTTCTGATGGTCGGGGTCAGCCTTCCAGAGTGCGGGGTCCCTGGCCCAGATCCTGGCGGCTGCGTTCCGCTGCGCCAGATCGGCAAAGGCCGCCTCTACTGCCGAGGCATACGGACCCAGCCCACCGACCTGACAGCCCTGCAGACTCAGGCGCGCCATCTCGTCCCTCCCCGCTTGGAGGTTTGAATTTCCCCATCCAGGGCTTCGCTGGCCATCGCCCCCGAAGGACCGGGGGGTGTTCGAGTGTTCGGGCGTCCGGTGGTTCGGTGGTTCGAGGAACACCCGAACATCCGAACTGTCGAACAGCCGAACGCAGTTGAGCTGCTTCTACTGTCCCAGGACAGCGAGGGCCCGCGCAGCCACATTCTCGGACGTGAAGCCGAACTCCTCGAAGTTGACCTTCCCCGGCGCCGAAGCGCCGAAGCGGGTTATGCCCACGATCTCCCCGCTCGTCCCTACGTACTTGTACCAGCCCAGGGGACTCCCCGCCTCCACCGCGACTCGTGCCGTGATCAGGGGCGGCAGGACGCTCGCACGGTACTCCGGTGGCTGTCGCTCGAAAATCTCCCACGACGGCATGCTGACCACGCGGGCGGCGACGCCCTTCTCCGCCAGAAGCTTCTGTGCGCCCACTGCCACCGACACCTCCGAGCCGGTGGCGATCAGGATCACCTGCGGCTTCCCTGTTGGCGGATCCGACAGAACGTAGGCGCCACGCTCCACCCCGCCCCCTGCCTGCATCCCGGCCCGGTCCAAAACCGGCAGGTTCTGCCGGGTCAGGACCAGGCAGGTCGGGCCCTGGTCTGCGAGGGCCGCGCGCCAGGCCTCGACCGTCTCGTTCGCGTCTGCCGGCCGGATCACCGTGAGATGCGGAATCGCCCGCAGGGCCATCAAGTGCTCGATGGGCTGGTGCGTCGGCCCATCCTCGCCCAGGCCGATGCTGTCGTGGGTGAAGATGAAAACCACAGGAACCCCCATCAGCGCCGCCAGGCGCACGGCCGGCCGCATGTAGTCGGAGAAGATCAAGAACGTCGCCGTGAACGGCCGGACCCCTCCGTGCAGCGCCATGCCGTTACTGATGGAGCCCATGGCATGCTCGCGGACACCGAACCGCAGGTTGCGTCCCCCGTACGACCCTGCCTGAAATTCCCCGTACTCCTTGATGTAGGTGTTGGTGGACGGCGCCAGGTCGGCCGACCCGCCGATCATGTTGGGGATCTTCGAGAAGAGAGCCTGCAGGACCTTGCCCGAGGCCGCCCGCGTCGCCATGGCCGGATCGCTCGGTGCAAAGGCGGGGAGATCGGCATCCCAGTCGTCCGGAAGCTTCCCATCCATGAGCCGGTCCCAGCGCGCCGCCTCCTGGGGATACGCGGCAGCGTATTCGCTCAGGCGCTGGCGCCATTCGGCCTCCCACGCCCGGCCCCGATCGAGGGCCTTGCGGAACTCCTGCCGCGCCTCCTCCGGGATGAAAAACGGCGGCTCGAGCGGCCAGCCCAGCTTCTGCTTGGTGAGCTTCACCTCGTCCTCGCCCAGCGGCTCCCCGTGTGCCTTGTGGGAATCCTGCTTATTCGGACTGCCGTACCCGATGTGCGTCCGGGCGATGATGAGCGACGGGCGCGACGTCTCGGCCCGCGCCGCCCGGATGGCCGCCTCGACCGCGGCCAGGTCGTTGCCGTCGGCCACCCGCTGCACGTGCCACCCGTAGGCCTCGAACCGGCGGCCGACATCTTCCGTGAACGCCAGATCCGTGCTCCCTTCGATGGAGATACGATTGTCATCGTACAGGTAGATCAGCTTGCCGAGCTTCAGGTGTCCGGCCAGGGACGTTGCCTCGGACGCCACGCCCTCCATCAGGTCCCCGTCGCTCACGATGGCATAGGTGTAGTGATCCACGATGGTGTGCCCGGGACGGTTGAACTGCGCGGCCAGCCAGCGCTCTGCGATGGCCATCCCGATCCCGTTCCCCACGCCCTGTCCCAGCGGGCCCGTGCTGGTTTCCACGCCGGGAGTGTGACTGTATTCGGGGTGGCCGGGCGTCTTGCTCTCCCACTGGCGGAAATTCTGGATGTCCTCCAGGCTCAGGTCGTAGCCGGTCAGGTGCAGCAGCGCGTACTGGAGCATGCAGCCGTGTCCCGCGGATAACACGAAACGATCCCGATCCGGCCACTTGGGGTTCGCGGGATTGTATTTCAGGAAGCGCGTCCACAGGACGTAGGCCATGGCCGCTGCCCCCATGGGCATGCCCGGATGGCCCGACTTCGCCTTCTGGACGGCGTCGGCGGCCAGCATCCGGATGGTGTTGATGCAGAGCTGGTCCAGTTGCTCCTGGTTCGCCATTCCCAGTCTCCCTCGTAGCCAGCAGATCGTAGTAGTGCAGGTGGCAGGTCTCGAACGCTTGATACCCTAGCACAGCGGGCGGGGAGTTGTCAGGCAGGATTCATATCTGGGTGTGCAGAGGGATACGGAGTTTCCTACCGGTTCCGGAAAGTCTTCGGCCGGAAGCCCGTCTCCTTCTGCGCCGGCGGCAGGTTGGCGGGGTGAATGTGCCCGATGGGCAGGATGGTCTGGAGCAGGAACGGGCGGATGGATCGCCGCGCGCCCGTCAGGCCATGCGCCGTCGTGTCCCTCTTCACTCCCATCCCACGGGCCGGGCCGCTACCCGCTCCCGCCAGGCCCGCGCGCCTCGAATCAGGCCTGCCAGGCTCAGGATGTAGGTTGCCGTCGCCAGGAAACTGTCTGCAAAGTAGCCGACCGTCCTCCCCAGCACCCGGGCGGGAAAGGCGACGACGACGAGGGCCGCCACGATCGGGAACAGATTCACGACGACCAGCCACGGAACGCGCATGGGCACCTCGGCGTCCAAGTGGGCGCGCCCGACTCCGGCCAGGGCGACGAAGGCGACGACGGCGCCCAGCACGAAGAGCATCACATCGAGGGCCGACGGCGGCCCGATGCGGGTCACCGTCAGGGCCCCAGCCGACCACAGGGACACCGTGTAGCCGTACGGGATGGACAGGATGCTGGTCACCCGGCCGATCGAGTTGGTCATAGCACCTCCGTCCCACGCTTTCCCCCCGCATAAAGCGAGGGGTTTGGGGCTGCGCGGATGATCCTCCGGCGGGATGAACCCGCCGGCTTCATCCGACGTCTAGCGGATCATCTGAGGCGACTCATTCGTCCTGGACGTGCACGTTGAGGCCGAAGACCTCCGCCCGTGTTCCGCCGACCTCCACCGATCCACGGACCATGACGTTCACCGCCACGGCCGTCTTGCCGGCATCGGTCTTGTAGCGCACCAGGTTCCGCCCCCACTCGGTAAGGTCGGCCCTGATCCCCACCTCCGGCGCCTCGATGGCCCAGGCGGTGGGCACATCCCGGCCGGACTCCTGGTCCCGCCACAACTTCTGCCAGGAGACCTGAACCTTGCGGGTCTGCCGGTCTCCCTTCCCGTCCGGAGTGAGGAGGGCAGCCAGGTTGAAGCCCGGCCGGTTCCGACTGTGGTACACGACCAGGATGCTTCCCGACGGGAGCTGCAGCGAAATGTGATCGTAGAGGCCGTACCGCCCGGTGGCGTCGCTCCTCGGTCCGGGCGTGACGATGGCGGAGACCACGCGTCCCGCCACCTCGTGCCCGTTGACATTGAGCCGCGCGTCCGCCACCCCGAGGGCCAGGCGGCCTTCGGGATTCTCGAGGGTCACCCGCGGGACGAGGCCTTGCGTCTGCATGTCGAAGCGCGTCAGACCTTTGTCGTAGTTCAGGACGAAGGCGTTATCCGACGCCTTCCGGACATCCAGGTTCGTCTCTCCTTTGATCTGTCGGTAGCGGGCGATGATGCCGTTCAGGTCATCAGCCAGGGCGCCACCGACGGTAATCGGTTCGTAGATGTAGGGGACCCAGGAGCCGTTCCAAGCACCCCAGGCCTTGATCTCGAGGAACACCTCGCCGGGGAGCGGCTGGCGCTTCACGTCCACGGGAACGACCAGGGCGTACTCCCGGAAGAGAAAGGTCGTCCGCCCCAGGAACGTCAGCTCGTCACGGTAGGCGGCCGCCTCTGCGCGCGCAAAGAGACCCAGCACGCCTAGCACTGGGATCAACACGAGCAGGGCTCTGCGCGAGCAGAGGTTATCCCGGCGTGGGGTGAGGTGATCGCCGGGGCCTGTGGGGCGAATGCCCGTGGACATACACACTCCATACGAGATGGACGAGGGGTTCGTCCTTACCCGCGAGTCGGAATGGGCGGCAGGTCCGGACCCGTCGCTTGAACGAATGCCCGAGCCTCGGCCAGGGTTGGGATTCCTGCTCGGCCTCCCAGCTTCCGGCACTTCAACGCGGCCACGGCATTGGCAAGTCGCACGATCTCTTCGAGTGGCCATCCCCACAGGAGGCCGGCGAGGAACGCCCCGTGGAACACGTCCCCCGCGCCAGTGGTATCGACCACGTCCACCTTGAAGCCCGGAACGTGGACGGTCGTGGAGCGGTGACGGACCACCGCGCCATCGGCGGCCAGAGTGAGTCCGACAACCCTGGGACCAAGCCGTTCCAGCCGGTCCAGGATCGCCGGCACCTGCCTGCAGCCGGTGAGTCGCTCGCCAAGGGCACGCGCCATGATCAGGATATCGGTGAGGGCGAACAACTCCTCCTGGCATTCCGTGGCGTCCTCGGCGTCCAGCGACACGGGAATACCTGCCTCCCGCGCAAGACGGGCCGCCCGCGCCGCGGCCGACCCCTCGTATCCATCCAGGTGCAAGACCCGACCGCAGATCACGGCGGCGGCAGGAACCTCCTCGGGCCGGAGGCGGGCCAGCGGCTCGACACCGCGGATCAGCGTTCGCCGTCCCGACGCCTGCTCGATCAACCCGAAGGTGACCCGCGTGTTCTCGCGGGGGTCCACGACGAGGTCGGCGACGTCGATCCCCTCGTGTTCCAGGCTCTTCCGCGAGAGTTCTCCGGGGGCGTCCGCCCCCACCTTCCCTATGTATTTCGCCGTGAGGCCCAGGCGGGCGCACGCCACGAGGGCGGTCGCCACCACGCCGCCGCCCTGCTGGGTGACCGCCAGGGGATCGATCTTCGTGTCCGGCTCTGGAAATCGGGATACCAGGAACAGGTGGTTGATGACGTTCACGCCGAGGCCGACCACATCGAAGGGTGCGTTCACCCGCAGCGGGAGGTCGATAGTCACCGGGATCCCCATCATGCGGCCGCCCAGGCATCGCGGACAAAGCGAATGGCCTTCCGGAATCCCTGGTCACCTGTCCGACTGTACTCCTCCACCGAGATCCACCCGTCGAACCCGACGGTCCGCTTTAGGAAGGTGAAAATCTCCGCGTACGGCACGAGCCCCTGGCCGACCACGCAAAAATCGAACCGGCCGCGAGCCCGGGTATCATTGGCATGGATGCTGGCGACCCTGTGGGCGACCTGGCGCAGCAGCGGCAGGGGATCCTCATCGTGGACCAGCGGGTTCGCCGTGTCGAAGTTCACGCGCAGCGCCGTTCCCTCCATCGCCCGGACGATCTCTAGGAAGATCGCGGAGTCTTCGGAGAAGTCCCGATACTGCCACACCGAGGCCTTGGTGTGATTCTCGTAGGCGAAAGTCACGCCGGCCGCCTCGGCATCCGGCAGTAACTTCCTGATGCCATCGCAGACCCACGCCACCCCTTGGGCGCGGGAAACCGACGGGTGGGCCTGCCCAGCGGTGACCCGGATCAGGGGTGACCCGAGTTGGTGGGCCAGTTCGATCATCGCCTGCATTTCGTCAAATGTGGCCTGCCTCCCCGCCGCCTCTGGATGCGTGAAGTCGGGGGCGCAAGTCAGCATGCAGGCCTGCAACCCCTTGTCTTCGATCCGCCGGCGCAAGCTGTTAATGGTGGCCGGACGGCGGTCCCGGAACCAGGCCTGGCCAAAGTCCAGGCCATCCAGACCCAGGGAGGCCGACAGATCAATCCAGGCCTCAATAGTCATCCGGCCCTCGATGATGTCCACGAAATACGTGGCGGGAATACAACTCAGCCGCATGGGGATTCCTTCCGCGGGGGAAGGCCAAAGAGAGACCTGGGAAGAGGATGATGTAGGCTCATCGGGCCTCGACGCCGCGGGTCCCGGAAACGGATCCCACCACGTCGAGCTTCCGCAGGCAGCAAAAGGGCCTGAATCCCGTGCAGGGACCCAGGCCCTTTCGCTGGGATCCGCTAGGCCTTCTCGGTCTTGTCGAGAAGCTCCTGAAATTCCTTCTGGGCCTGGTTCAGCACCGTCCTGACGTCCACCCCCTCGATGGCCTTCTCGATGGCGACCCCGATGATGTCGCGGTACTCGGTGACCCCCACGATCTCAGGCACACCCAGGCGCCCGACCTTGAGGCTCTCCAGATAGGCCTCGTACCAATCTTGTGGGTACTTTCGCTTGGCCTGCACCTCGGGGGCGCTCCAGGCAGAGACGCGGGGGACACCGACCCCAGCGACCAATTGGCGTACGTAATTCTTCTTGCTCGTGGACCACTGGACGAAGTACCACGCCGCTTCTTTGTTTCGGCTGAGGCGGCTGATGGCCATGCCTGGCGTGAAGGTGGCGGCCCATTGTCCGCCGGGGCCCTTGGGAAAGATCACGTACCCCACCTTTCCGGCTGTCTTCGCCTTCTCCTTGTCCTCGAGGATGTTGGCGAAGTTGACCCCGTCGTAGTACATGGCGATCTGCCCCTGGCTGAATGCGGAGCTGCACTCGTACCAGTTGAACTGCACCACCCCCGGCGGTCCGTAGTTCCGGAGAAGCCGCGCGTAGTATTCGGTGGTGGCGACGGCCTCTTTGCTGGTGAGGTTCGCCTTCCCGTCTTTGGTGAGGAAGTCGCCACCGAAGTTGAACAACATGCCGTCCCACGTCGCGGCATTCGCATTCTTGAGACCGCGGTACACGATCCCGTACAACTGAGGCGGGTTGTGCAATTTCTTGGCGAGCTCTTCCATCTCCGCCATCGTCTTGGGTGGTTTCAGGCCCTTCGCCTGGAAGATATCCTTTCGATAGAACAGGATCAACGCGTCCATGAAGCAGGGGATGGCGCTGACCGTCCCATCCGGCTGGGCCGCCGTGGTTCGGGCGCCCTCGGTGAAGTCATTCCAGTCAAAGTCGGGGTTGGTCAGGCTGCGATTCTGGAGATAGGGATTCAGCGGCTCATACCAGCCGGATTTCCAGAACCGCTTTTTCTCCACGTGCAAGCTGCTGTAGAATGCGTCCGTCCCGGGGTCGCCGGCAGTGAACTGGATCACGTTTTTCTGTCGCTGTTGTTGATCCGGCAGCATCTCGTAGTTGACCTTCATGTCGGTCAGATCCTGAAACTCGGGGATCCACTTCACCATCTCTTCCGGCCACGGGTGTTTGGCCAGCATCAGGAACAGCTCTTTGCCGCGGAACCGCTTCCAATCAAAGGTCTGTCCTTTGGCCGAGGTCCATACGAACGGTCCCACGCCCGCCCCGAGAACAGCGGCACCGCCCAACCTCAGCAGATCGCGTCGGCTCATCGCTCCCCTGTTCCGTCCGTGATACAACCCGTTCTTCTTCATCGTCGTCCCCCTCCCCTGTTATGCGATCACGGGAACACACCCGCGTCTCCCGCTCCTTGACATCACCACCGTGGAGTACCCGTCTTCGAAGGGAACTTGCGCCTCGGGAATCATCCAAACTTCTCAACAGCCCGTGATCAAACTGATCGAGGCAGGCGCGACATACGAGACGTGATTCGTTCCAAGGCGACACGGAAGGCCTGGCGCACGCCTGACTCAGAGCAAGTGGCGATTGCGGTAGAGGTTCTCCCGGATCTTCTCCATGTGGGTGCGGATCGCCCGTTCAGCCTCTGCGGCATTCCGCTTGCGTAACGCACGGATGATCGCCCGATGCTCCGGGATCGAGGCCCGCATCCTCTCCGCCTGGAAATAGCGGATCCGGTGGATCTGGTCGGCGAGCTGCTTGTGGAATTTCACGAGGCGGGGGCTACGCGCGGAATTCACGATCAGCTCGTGCAGGGCCACATCCGCCGCCAAACACTCGTCCGCCGGAAACCGGTCCCCCATGTGGGCGAACCGCTCGAAGGCAGCGTCAAGCGCTTTCAATCGTTCCTCGGGAATCAAGTCAATCCCCCGGTGTACGGCGGCGACTTCCAGCAATTCCCGGAGGAACAGGGCCTCCTCGATGTCGGTAAGTCCCATCCGCTCGACGAACGCACCCTTGTTCCTGATCAGGCGAACCAGTCCCTCGTCGCGCAGGCGCCGGATGGCCTCCCGGATGGGAGTCCGGCCGATCCCGAACCGCTTGGCCAAATCCAGCTCGACCAGGGGAGTGCCAGGCGTGAGCGTCCCCGTAAGAATAGCTTGCTTCAGCTTGGCGTAGGCTCGATCGCTGAGCAGACCACGTTGCGTCGCCATGGTGGCGGGTAGTTTATACACAGCCTGTATACAGTCAAGATGTTTCTGGTCTTACCCTTTGGACGGCTGCAGGAAGGGATCCGGGGAATGCCAGGACAGGGTGGGTCGCGAGAGAGTGGCTCAGGTGGGTCCACGGTTGCCCGTGCAGGTCAGGATTTCCGTGTCGTCAGCTCGCCCTGCTGGTGCGTGTGGTCCTCACCACGACTTCTCCGGCGGACGTCAGCTCGAGTGCGTCGAGGCTCGCCACCGTCCAGGTGGCCCTGTCCAGCCCCACCGCCCCCCGCCTGCGGTCCACCGCTACGACGGGCATCCCGGCCGCGTGGGCCGCCGCCACGCCGGCCGCGCTGTCCTCGAGGACCAGGCACGAGGCAGGAGGCACCACCAGACGGCGGGACGCGGCCAGGAACGGGTCCGGTGCGGGCTTGGCGTGCGCATAATCCTCGGCCGTGACAATGGCGTGGAAATGGTGCGAAAGCCCGAGGTGCCCGAGGATGTGCTCCACCTCCATCCGCCGCGATCCGGTGGCCACGGCCAGCCGGATTTCGTCGGGAAGCCGGCGGATCAGCCGAACGCTGTCGTCGAAGGCCGGGACCTCGTCCATCCGCTCCTCGTACAGCGCGTTCCGGCGGGCCGCGACCCGCGTTCCCTCGGCCTCGTAGCGATCGCCCAGGAGGTCGCGCAGGCCGGCCTCATCGGTCCGCCCGAGCCAGAGCCGCATGAAGCGCTCCCAGGTCAGGGCCTCGCCGATCTCCCCCAGGGCTCGGGCGCCGGCCGTGAACCGGATGGGCTCGCTGTCCACCAGCACGCCGTCGAAGTCGAAGAGAATGGCCTGGACACGAATGGGATTCATGCCCTCCCCCTCCCGGGACGGCCGAAGACGTCCCGGCGCAACTCCCGCTCCACATCTGCGTCCCGATAGACAATTCGGTAGAGTGCTTCCAGCAGGGGGAGCCCCCGGATCCGCCGCTGCCGGACAAAGGCGTGGCCCATCCGGATGGCGGCGTAACCCTCGGTCAGCTCGTCCCGGGCGGTGAGCTCCGCCACCACCTGGTCAGTCGTCATGCCGGATCCCCGCATCTCGCCGAAGGTGCGATTGCGCCCGGCCACGCCGGTGACGAAGAGGTCCCCCACGGCGGGAAGACCGGCCACGGTGGCGGCATCGCCCCGCACCCTCCGCACCAGGATCTCGATCTCCGCGATCGCCTGCGTGAAGAGGGCGGCCTTGGTGTTGTACGTGGCCTCCCACCGCCCGGTTTTCACCAGCCCATCGCACAAGCCGATGGCGATGGCGTAGGCGTTCTTGAAGGCGGAGCAGATCTCCAGCCCCCGGACGTCGGCGGTCTCCTGGACGGCGTAGTACGGTGTCTGAAACAGCCTGCGGGCCAAACGGCGGGCCGTCGCGTCCTGCGAGGCGTAGCAGACCGCGGTCGGGACTCGGCGTGCCAGCTCCATCGCCTTGGATGGACCGCCCACTGTCACTAACCGGAAGCCGCGGCGCAGGGACCGGGGCAGGCGCTCCGCGATGTTCGCCGAGATGGTATCCACCCGGCCGGTCCGTCGGCGGAGCAACCCTTTGGCCACGCTCAGCATGGGCGTCCCCGGGGTGAGGTGCGGGAACGCGCGCGCCAGGAACGGCAGCGTTCCCTCCGAGGTCACGGCGTTCACGACCAGGTCTGCCCCGCGAAGCGCCCGGGCCAGCTCGGTGTGCGGATACACCCGGACGGACGGCGGAAGGCGGAGTCGGAGCTTCGGGTGCGCCTCTCCCCGCCGGACCGCCTCCACAATGTGGTCATCCAGCCACGTTCCCCACAGCGTCACCCGGTGCCCGTTGTCCGTCGCCGGGATGGTAAGCGCGCTCCCCATGAACCCGGCGCCGAGGATCGTGATATGGGCCACGCCATGTCTCCAGGGCCAGCGGGGTGTGGTGATGCGGACGGTGGGTCAGCGGATCGGAGTCACGATTGATCGTTGCCTGTTGTGACGCTCCGGCCGATCCCGGGGATTCGCCCGGGAACACTACAGGGGATCGGTCTGGCGCGTCAAGACACGAACACAGAGCAAGTATGAAGCGCAAACAAGGTGACGCGTGGGGGCAAATCTGTGGTCGAGGCAAATCGGGTGATCTCCGACTCGTCACGAACTTCTGCCCCGGGAATCCTGTCAGCTCAAGCAAAGCCTACCCCTCCAGCGAAGTAACGATACGTTCCCTCACCCCGACCTTGACAGGGTCACGCCCTCTGTGACCATAATCCCCGCGCTGAGGGGAACCTGTGGACCCGGCATGCAACTGACCAACGGACGTCTCGGCCGCCGAACTCTGGCGCCCTTCCGCCCAGAGCCCGCAGGGGCCCACCCGGTCGCTGCCTGCCCCCCGGCCTTCCTGCTCTTGATATCCGCTCGATGTGACCTCGACACTGCCGGACCCTTTGCCCGACCGCGCCCACGCGTCTGGTCGCTCCGGATAGCCCCGGGAATTCTTGCAACGGCATCGCCAAACGCGGTCTGAGATGGAACCGCTGCTGGCCTTGCGCGGTGTGAGCAAGCGATACGGCGGGGTGCAGGCACTAGCCGCCGTGGACCTCGACGTGCGCCCCGGTGAGGTGCACGCGCTGGTCGGCGAAAACGGCGCCGGCAAGTCCACCCTGCTCAAGATCCTGAGCGGGGCCGTGGTTCCGGATGCGGGTGACATCCACTTCGCCGGGGCGCCGCTGCCGACCGGGTCGCCGCGCGCCAGCGAGGCCTGCGGGATCGCCACCATATATCAGGAGTTCAGCCTAGTCCCGGCCCTGACGGCCACCCAGAACATCTTCCTGGGCCACGAAGCCTCCGTTCCGGGGCGCGGGGCCGCGCGGCGGGCGGCCATGCGGGCGCGGGCCGCGGCGCTGCTGACGGAATTGCTGGGAGGAGCGGAGACGGGGGGTACGATTGACCCCGAGCGGCCGGTCCGGGAGCTGTCGGTCCCGGAACGGCAGATGGTGGAGATTGCCCGCGCCCTCTCGCGGGAGTCCCGCCTCATCCTGATGGACGAGCCCAGCGCAACCCTCACGGAGCAGGAGACGGCCCGTCTCCACGCCACGATCCGCGGGCTGAAAGCGCGGGGCGTAAGCATCCTCTATATATCGCACCGGCTGGAAGAGGTCCTGGGCCTGGCGGACCGGGTGACCATGCTGCGGGATGGCCGCCTGGTAGAGACCCTGCCCGTCGCCGAAGCCACGCTGGATCGCCTGATCCGCGGAATGGTGGGACGGAGCATCAGCGAGCACTACCCCAAGGAGCCTGGCGAGCCGGGCGAACTCCTCCTCGAGATCCGGCCCGCCGAGGGGCTGCCGGTCCGGGTTCACGCGGGAGAGGTGGTTGGCCTGGCCGGCCTCGTGGGATCGGGGCGGACGGAACTGGTCCGGGCGGCCTTCGGCGCAGAGCGGTGGGCCGGCCTGACGCTCCGGTGGCGCGGCCGTCCCATCCGGCTGACCTCGCCGCGCGAGGCCATCGCCCTCGGGATCGGCATGGTCCCCGAGGACCGGCAGGGCCAGGGACTGGTGCCTGGGCTGGGCGTGGACGTCAACATCGCCCTGCCGAACCTGGACCAAGAAGCCGGCGGGTGGCTGCCGCCCGGCCGCCTGCGACACCTGGCCGCGCCGCTGATCCGGGATCTGCGCATCCGCCTGGCCGATCCCTCGCAGCCGGTCCGCAGCCTGAGCGGCGGGAACCAGCAGAAGGTGGTCCTGGCCAAGTGGCTGGCGCGGCAGGCGCGTCTCCTGATCCTGGATGAGCCGACCCGGGGCATTGATGTCGGGGCCAAGCAGGAGATGTACAAGCTGATGAACCGGCTGGTCCGCGAGGGGAAAGGGGTGCTCCTGATCTCCTCGGACCTGCCGGAGGTGATCGCCATGAGCGACCGGTTGTACGTGATGCGCAGGCATCGGGTGGTGGCGGAGCCGTCGGGGAGCGCCAAGTCGCCCGAGGTGGTCATGGCGTACGCGACTGGCACAGAAGCATGAGCGTTCAGCGACCGGAGACGGCAGAGCCGCGTGCAGAGGTGCAGGGGAGCAGGGGGGTAGAGGTGCCGGGAACCACCGAACTGTCGAGCAGCCGAACAGCCGAACGCTCTTCCTCGGTGTTCCTCCCTGCGTGGCGGACCGCCGTCGCTCCGCTGGGCAAGCGGATCTGGCGGGACTACGGATCGGTGCTGGGCCTGGTCCTGATTGGGGCCGCGCTGAGCCTCCTGTCCGACCGGTTCCTGACCACATCGAATCTCATCAATGTCGCGCGGCAGGTCTCCATCAACGCGATCGTGGCGGCCGGGATGACAGTGGTGATCATCACCGGCGGTATTGACCTGTCGGTGGGCTCCACCATCGCCCTGGCCGGATGCGCGGCGCTCCTCGTCGCCGGGCCCGCCGGTGACCTGGTGGGCATGGTGGCGGGAATCGTGGTGGGCGGCCTGGTCGGCCTCCTGAACGGCGCCCTGGTCGCCTGGGGGCGGGTCCCGCCCTTCATCACCACGCTGGCGACCATGACGATCGTGCGGGGGGCCGCGCTGGTGCTCACCAACGGGGAACCGATCGTGAAGGCCCAAGGGGCATACCTTTGGCTGGGCCAGGCCTCTATCGGTCCCCTGCCCGTGCCAATACTGCTGATGGTGATCGTCCTGCTCGGCACCCATTGGTTCCTGGCACGGACCCGCTGGGGGATCTACGTGTACGCCGTCGGCGGCAACGCCGAGGCGGCCCGCCTGGTCGGCATCAGCCTGGCGGGGGTGCAGATCCTGGTCTATGTCCTGGGAGGGGTCCTGGCAGCCCTGGCCGGGTTGGTCCTGGCCGCCCGCCTCAGCTCGGCCCAGCCGAACACCGGAGTCGGATTCGAGCTGGATGCCATCGCCGCCGTCGTGCTGGGTGGGACCAGCCTGATGGGCGGCGAGGGGGGAATCTGGGGGACGACGGTCGGCGCCTTCATCATCGGTGTCTTGAACAACGGCTTCAATCTGCTCAACGTCAGCCCGTTCTACCAGTTGATCGCCAAGGGGGCGGTCATCGTGCTGGCGGTCCTAGTGGATCAGGTGCTCAAGGCCGGGGCAGCATCGAGCGGCGGAGAGCCCATGGCGCCTCACCCGCAGTCGGTCGCGGACGCCGGCCCGGCCGGCGAGCGCCAGAGGGATGGATAACGCGCGAGTGTCGCGGGGACCGGCCCCGCGGGGGCCTCAACAGCAGGACACACAAGGAGGAGCGACCATGGGCATCCGACGGTGGCGCACGGCAGGGATCGCAATCTTCGCGGTGGGGCTCCTGGCGGTATGGGCCTCCGGCAGCCAGGCAGCCATGAAGATCGGCTTCTCGGTATCAACCCAGGTGAACCCCTTCTACAAGGCCATGGCCGATGGGGTGCGGGACCAGGCCAAGGCCGAAGGCATGGAGGTCACCGTCCTGAACGCCGAGGACAAGCTGGAGAAGCAGATCGCCGACGTCGAGGACCTGATCCAGAAAAAGATCGACGTCCTGATCATCAATGCCACTCACGACGGGGCGGCGGCGGTCCTGAACAAGGCGGCGGATGCCGGCATCCCGGTCATCACGCTGCAGCGGGGCGTGCCGGGGGCCAAGGTGGTGTCGCACATCGGCACCGACAACGTGGTGATCGGCCGCGAGGGCGCCGAATGGGTCGCCAAGAAACTGAACGGCAAGGGAAATGTGGTCGTGATGGAGGGCATCCCGGGCGCCGCCTCGTCCGAGGATCGGAAGAAGGGGTCCGCCGAGGTCTGGCCGAAGTACCCCGGGATCAAGATCGTGGCCCAGCAAAGCGGGAAGTACGACCGGGCGGTCGCCCTCGGGGTCATGGAGAACATCCTCCAGGCCCAGCCGCAGATTGACGCGGTCTTTTGCTTCAACGACGAGATGGCCATGGGGGCACTGGCCGCGGTCAAGGCGGCCAAGCGGACCGGGATCCTGATCACCGGCATGGACGCCAACAAGGACGCGCGCGAGGCCGTGGCGAAGGGCGAACTGGCCATGACCATCGCGCTGCCCCCCTACGACATCGGCAAGACGGGCGTGCTCCACGCGAAGTGGCTCCAGTCCAAGGAGAAGCCGGTGCCCGCCCGCTTCGTCATGCCGGTGAGTTTCATCACCAAGTAGCGTGTATCGGATCGCATGAATTCGGCCCGGCCTCCCCGCGGGGGCCGGGCCGTTTCGTCTCGCGCCGTAGCACCACTGCCCGGATTCGAGGAGCATTTTTGAGGAGGACCCATGCAGCGCATCGGCTTCATCGGACTCGGCCTGATGGGGCAGCCCATGTCGCGACGCCTGCTGGAGGCAGGGCATTCCCTGACGGTGTGGAACCGGACCGCGGAAAAGGCCAAGGGCCTGCTGGCCGCGGGTGCTGCATGGGGCGCGTCCCCCGAGGCCGTGGCCCAGGTCTCGGACATGGTGATCACCATGGTCACCGACTCCGCGGCATCCGAGGAGGTGATCTGTGGACGGGGCGGCGTGCTGGTAGGCGCTCATCCGGGCCTGATCCTGATCGACATGAGCAGCATCGCCCCCGAGATGTCCCGCTCCATCGCTGCGCGGGCCAGGGCTAAGGAGGTTGCGATGCTGGACGCCCCGGTCACCGGCGCCCCCAGGCTGGCCGCCGATGGCAAGTTGGGGATCATGGTGGGGGGGCCGAAGGAAACCTTCGAGGCCTGTATGTCCATCTTCGAGAAAATGGCAGCGAAGATCGTCTACGCCGGCGGGAACGGGATGGGGACCACGCTGAAGCTGGTGAACAACCTCATCCTGGGCGTGGCCATCGAGGCGGCGGCCGAGGCGCTGGTGCTGGCGACCAAGGCCGGGCTCGACCCGCAATCCGTCATCGAGATCACATCCGTCGGCGGCGCCAGAACCGGCGCCATGGAGACCCGTGGGCCACGCATGGTCCGGCGGGACTTCACCCCGCACTTCTCCGCCAACAACATGTACAAGGATCTCTCGACAGCGCTGAAACTGGCCGAGGAATGCGGCGTCTCCTTGCCTGCCGCCAGCATCTCGCGTGAGATCCTGCGGGCGGCCCGGTCCCAGGGCAAGGGCGATCAGGACTCATGCGTCGTCATGACGGTGCTGGAGGCGATGGCGAACACGGTCGTGCAGTTGAAGGAGTGAACCCGACCCGGCACCTCTGTAGGAGACCGCCGCCGCCCACGTTTTCACAAAAACGAACGCGAACAGTGTGCACCAAGAGGGGCCGAACCTTGTGCGAAGTTCTCACGCTGAGGAGCGGCGGGTTCAGAGGACGTATTGTGACTTGCGGGAGTATCAGAATTCTGATATGGTAGGCGGTGGGGGAAGGAGGGAACTATGCCAGTGATCAAGTCCATCTCGGACCTGAGGAATCGAGCGAACGAGATTGCTCGCTTGTGCCACAAGGAGGACCGACCCGTCTTCATCACCCGGAATGGCCAGAGCGACCTCGTGGTGATGAGCCAGGCCCACTACGATCGCCTTCAGGCACAGCTGGAGCTCTACTGGAAACTGGACGAGGCAGAGACCCAGGCCACCAGGGGTGCCAAGGGTATCGGCCACCGCGAGATGATGCGCCGCCTCCGGGCCCGCCTGCCGTGAGCGGGCGCTACGACGTCCGCTATCTTCCTGCCGCCGAGCAAGACCTCCTGGATATCCTGGATTACATCGCCCTGGATAACCCAGATGCTGCACGAGCCTTCGTGGACCGGGTGGAGCAGGCCATCGGGCGACTCGCGTTTTTTCCAAAATCCGGCCCACAACCTCGGGATCCCCGGCTCCGGCGTCTAGGTTATCGAGTCCTCGTTGTGGATGATTATCTGGTTTTCTACGTGCTCATCCGTCGCACGGTCCAAATCCGTCGGGTGATTCACGGAGCCCGACGATACAAATTCCTCCTGCCAAGCCGTTAATACCCCATGATACCGAGCTCCGGTGTGTGGGCTGATGGCCCGGCTCCTTCACGCCCGCAAACTAATCCAGCGCCGCTCCCGGGCGGCCACCTCGACGGTGTCAATGACCCGCTGCGTCTCCGCGCCGTCGCGGAACGTCGGGTAGTCCTGCGTCTCCCCGCGGATCGCTCGCAGGAACGCCACCCCCTGGTCGAACTTGTATCCCAGCAGGGGGTCATCGGTCAGCGAGTTTCGGGGAGAGCCGGGATATTTCCGCAGGTCGAAGGGCACCTCGGCCCGGGCCCACTGCTGGGTCCGAGTCATGGCCGGGCCAATGCTGATCTGCAGCTCAAACGGGCGGATCAGCTCGTAGATGGCCGCGCCGTTCGTGCCGTGGACCTCGATGCACTGGTAGTTCCCCCGGCCGCTGCCACCGCGGCCGGCCACGGCCCGGTTGAGGTCGAAGGTCCCGATCGCTCCGCTGGCGAATTCCACGGCGAAGGCATAGGCGTCTTCGGCATCCACGGGCTCCATCCCGGACCCGGACCAGCTCGGCCGCTCCCGGACATAGAGGCGATTGACGCCGCTCACTGAGGCGATGTCGCCCAGGAGGTATCGGGCGAAATCAATCGCGTGGGATCCCATGTCCGCCAGGATCCCGGCCCCCGCGTTCGCCCGCTGGTTCCGCCATGCGATGGGGGCGGTGGGGTCCAGCATGAAATCCGTGAAGTACGACAGCCGCCAGTGGCGGATCTCGCCGAAATGGCCCTCGCTGACCAGTCGCTTGAGATAGCGCAGGCCGGGCACGAACCGGAAGGTGAAGGCCACCATGTGGGTGATCGGGGCCCGCTCGGCGACTTCCTGAAGCTCGCGGGCTTGCTGGTAGTCCAGCGCGAGTGGCTTCTCGCACAGGATGTGCTTGCCCGCGGCGATGGCCGCCTTCGCCACCGCGTAGGTGAGGCCGCTGGGTGGACAGATCACCACGGCGTCCACATCCGGGTCGGCCAGCAGAGACCCCCAGTCGGCGTGGACGCGGGGGATCCCCCACCGCTCAGCGAAGGCCTTGGCCTTCTCCTCCGTGCGCGATGCCACGGCGATGACCTCGCACAAATCCGGGCACAGCCGGAGCGACGGCACGTGCACCATGTCCGCGATCCGTCCCGCGCCAATGATTCCCACCCTGATCTTTTCGCCTGCCATCCCTTGACTCCCTTTCCAGGAAAGAGGTTATTCCGTCCTGCGCTCTCGCTTCATATCACACCGCCCCCAACATCGCAATCGCGATTGACCCCTCCCCTGCCCCTCCGCTCCTCTGCGCTCGGCTGTCTCACACGGCTCGTGGCTCTCGGCTCTCGGCTCGGCCCGGCCCCCCTGCTCCCATACCCTCTCGCCTCCTCGCTTCCCAGCCTCCTAGCCGACAAGCAGCGCATCACCGAAAACCCTTTGACAGGACCCGACGAATGCGAAATGCTGAATATTGAAGGCGGACAGTCCAAGCCACCCTCTTGAGGCGGAGGAATCCGGTCATGCGCATCCTGAGCCGTCGCACGTTCATCGCCCTCCTCTGCGGAAGTCTGATCGTCCTCGCCCTCACCTCCTCGGTTCCGGCTGCCATCCTGGCCGAACGATCGGCCCGCCTGACCATCCTGCAAATCAACGATGTCTACGAGATCTCGCCGGTGGAGAAGGCGAAAAAGGGTGGCTTGGCCCGCGTGGCGACCCTGCGCGACCGCATCGCCCGGGAGTCGCCCAACCTGGTCTTCGTGCTCCCGGGGGACTTCTTGTCGCCGTCCACTATGTCCAGCCTGTTTCAGGGAAGCCAGATGGTGGCCACCCTGAATGCCGCCGGATTGGACCTGGCGACCTTCGGGAACCATGAGTTCGACTTCGGGCTCGAGGTGACCCGAGAACGGATGCGGGAATCTCATTTCACTTGGATCTCGACGAACGTCCTGGACCCGGCCACGGGCTTACCGTTTGGCGGCGCGGTCCCCTTCGTCTTGCGGGAGTACGGTGGGATCCGAGTCGCGTTCTTCGGCCTCACCACCCCCGAGACGCACACGCTGTCCAAGGGGGCCTCCGGCCTGAAGTTCCTCGACCCCGTCCAGGCGGCGAAAGAGGTCGTGGCGCGTGCCCGCCGGGCAAGAGCCGACCTGATCGTCGCCCTGACGCACCAGGACATGGCGGATGACAAACAGCTCGCGGCCGCAGTTCCGGAGATTGACGTGATCCTCGGCGGGCACGAGCATGTGCCGCTGGACGCCCGGGTCGGGCGGACGCTGATTCTCAAGACGGGATCGGATGCCGTTTCGCTGGGGCGGATTGATGTCACGGTCACGGCGGGCAAGGCCGGCCGCAAGGTCGAGTCCAAGTGGGAGTTGATCCCCGTCACGGACCAGATCCCCGAAAAGTCCGAGGTGGCGGCCCTGGTCAAGCAGTACGAGGGCCTCATGGCGGCGGAACTGAATGTGGTCGTGGGCGCGACCTCGGTCCCCCTGGACACGCGGAATGAAATCGTCCGCACACAGGAATCGGCCGTGGGGAATCTCATCACCGACCTGATGCGCGCCGCCCTGCAAGCGGACGTGGCCCTGATCAACGGGGGCGGGATCCGGGGCAATACCGTCCTGCCGGCCGGCCAGCTCCGCCGGCGGGACGTCCTGACCATCCTGCCCTTTGCCAACAAGGTCGTGAAGCTCGACGTGACCGGCGAATCTTTGCGCGCGGCCCTGGAGAATGGCCTGAGCCAGGTGGAGCGGACAGCCGGCCGCTTTCCCCAGGTCTCGGGCATCCGCTATACCTTCGACCCCAAGCGACCTGCGGGTTCACGCCTGGTCTCAGTCACTGTGGGGGGCCGCCCGTTGGAACCCCAGACCCGGTATGCGCTGGCGACGTTTGACTTCATCCTGGGGGGCGGGGACGGCTACACCATGTTGAAGGAGGGGAAGGTCCTGGTGAAGGCGGAGAACGGCCCCATGGACTCCGATCTCCTGGTTGATCGGCTCATGGCCGGCCCCATCGCGCCCGTGCTGGACGGGCGTATCCAGCGAGTGCCGTGACCACACCTCAAAATGAATCCACAGATTACGTCGAGCCCTGGGTTGGCCCGGCTGGACGGCAACCCTTGCAGCGGGGCGAGATCCCGCTCAGTGGGACAGATTACGCAGATTACATATACGAGAAGATTGACCCGCCCAACTGGGACGTCAGTGGCAGGCCAGGGACGCGGCTGAAACCATGAACGTTGAGATTCGCGATCCCACGTTCACTGCTGTCGTCGGCGCTGAGGTCACTTTCGAGCGCATCGCCACCGGCTGCCTTTTCACCGAAGGGCCGCTCTGGCACCCGCGAGAGCACTACCTGCTCTGGAGCGACATGCCGGGCGACCATCTGAGGCGCTGGTCGTCCAGGGACAGTGTGACCACCTTCCGCAAGCCGTGCAACATGTCCAACGGCCTCACCTGGGACCGGCAAGGGCGGCTGCTCGCCTGCGAACATGCCACGAGCCAGGTCACCCGGACCGAGGTGGACGGCCGGATCACCCCGATCGCCACCCACTATCAGGGGAAACAGCTCAACAGCCCCAACGATATCGTCTGTGCGGCCGACGGCGGGATCTATTTCACCGACCCGCCCTATGGACGCGTCGAGTACTTCGGCGTGAAAAGGGAACAGGAGCTGCCGTTCCAGGGTGTGTACCGGGTGGGCCCGGACCCCCTGCACCCGACGCTCCTGGTGGACGACTTCGACCGCCCCAACGGTCTCTGCTTCTCCCTCGACGGCCGGCGGCTGTTCATCAACGATACCGTGCGCCAGCATATCCTGGTCTTCGACGTGAAGGCCGACGGCCCGCTTTCTGGGGGGAAGGTCTGGGCCGAAACCAAGGGAGAGGGCCCGGGCGCCCCTGATGGAATGAAGATCGATTCCGCCGGCAACATCTACTGCTGTGGCCCGGGCGGCATCCACTTGTTCAGCCACGATGCGGCCTGCCTGGGCGTCATCCGGGTGCCGGAGTACCCCGCCAACATGGCGTGGGGCGACGCCGACTACCGGAGCCTCTTCATCACGGCCTCCACCTCCGTGTACCGCATCCGCGTCCACGTCCCGGGCCTGCCGGCCTTGTGAGAGAACCAACCCACGACGGACCTTCTGAGCTACTTTAGCAGCCTTTGCGTATCGGGAAAGCCTTTGACATTCTCTGGTTAGCTCCCTAGACTCGTTTTGCCTACCTCTCTCGCGGCCCTCGAGGCATCTCGAGGGCTTTCCGCGTCTTCAGGGAAGGAAAAACCACATGGCACAGGGGAAAATTGAGAAGCGCCCGGAGACTCTGGGGCAACTACGGCACAGTCGGTGGAGCGAGGAGCGGATCGCCGCCCGCTCGGTCCGGGACGAGATGCGCGAGAACCTGCTCCGAAAGTTGGAGCGCCGCGAGTCCCTTTTCCCCGGTATCATCGGCTACGAGGATACGGTCATCCCCCAGCTCATCAACGCGATCCTGTCCCGGCACCACATGGTCCTCCTGGGGCTGCGGGGTCAGGCCAAGAGCCGCATCCTGCGGAGCCTCGTGGACCTGCTGGATGACGAGATCCCGATGATTGCCGGGTGCGAGATCAACGACAACCCCTACGTTCCGCTGTGCCGGGCCTGTCGAGAGCTGGTTGCAGAGCAGGGCGATCGGACGCCCATCGCCTGGCTGCCCCGGGAAGTCCGCTACGTGGAGAAGCTGGCGACGCCGGATGTCACCATCGCCGACCTCATCGGCGATGTGGACCCCATCCGGGCGGCACGGCGCGGCCTGGACCTGTCCAACGAGCTGACCATCCATTATGGCCTGCTCCCCCGCGCCAACCGGGGCATCTTCGCCATCAACGAGCTGCCGGACCTGGCGGGGAAGATCCAGGTCGGCCTCTTCAACATCATGCAGGAGGGGGACGTCCAGATCAAAGGCTACCCCGTGCGGCTGAAGCTGGACGTGGCCCTGGTCTTCTCGGCGAACCCGGAGGACTACACCGCGCGGGGAAAGATCATCACCCCGCTCAAGGATCGCATCGGCTCCGAGATCCGCACCCACTACCCGGTGGACTTGGCCCACGGTATCGCCATCACGGAACAAGAGGCCTGGATCCGCCGGCACGCCGACGGCCACCTGGTGATCCCGGACTTCATCAAGGAGATCGTGGAGCAGATCGCCTTCGCCGCCCGGGAGAGCAAGCACATCGACCGGCGCTCCGGCGTCAGCCAGCGCCTGCCCATCTCGTGCCTGGAGACCGTGGTGAGCAGCGCGGAGCGCCGGGCGGTCCTGACCCGCGAGCGGACCATCGTCCCGCGCCCCTGCGACGTGTACGCGGCGATGCCGTCCATCACCGGCAAGCTGGAGCTGGAGTACGAGGGCGAGCTGAAGGGCGGCGAGGTGATTGCCCGGTCGCTGATCAAGGAGGCGGTGAACCGCGTCTTCAGCGCCCGCCTGGCCGGGGCCCCGATTCAGGAGACGGTGGCGTGGTTCGACGCCGGCGGCGCCGTGAAGATCGCCGACACCACGCCGGCCAGCGAGGTCCTCCGATTCCTGGAAAAGGTCCCTGGCCTGGTCGAAACGACCGCCCTGCTGGGCGTGCCCGAGAAGGCGGATTCGGGCCTCGTCGTCTCGGCCTGCGAGTTCATCCTGGAGGGATTGCACGTCCAGCAGAAGATTGACCGAACCGAGCAACGCGGATACATTGGCACACCGAAGGTGGAGCGGAAGCCGCGGGAAGAGCCGCCGACATCGCCGTCGGGGGGAAGGCGAAGAAACTACAATTGACGATTTCGGATTGCGGATTGCGGATTGAAAAGCCCGCAGGATCGGTAAGGCAGCGGGATGCGGAGAAGGCTGCGCCATTTCGAATTTCGGATGTCGAATTTCGAATTTAAGAGCAGCTGCAATGCGTAGAGCCGTAAGATGCGGATAACGAAGTACAGCCAATACACCGGGGAGTGGTGGGACAGCCTGAGCCTGGAGGATTTGCTGGGCGAGCTGGCCGACTATCTCCTCCAGAGCGGATTCCGGAACCGCTATCTGGACGAGTACCTCGACGAGGTGGATTCCGACCGGAGCCTCCAGGAGCTGTACCAGGCGATCCTGGAGGCCCTGGCGAACGGCGGAAAGATCCAGTACGAGGACGTCGAGGACTGGATGGAGGGGAAGGACACCGAGACCACCAAACAGCTCAGCCAGCTCCTCAAGGCCCTCCTGGAACGGATGCTCCAAGAGGGGTACGTCACCCTCCCGGGGGACGATTTCGGCCGGCTGGAGCGGGATCCGCGCGGCTTCATGGACGGGCAGGGCCCCGAGAGCGGGCAGGTCAAGTTCGAACTGACCAACAAGGCGGTTGATTTCCTCGGGTTCCGCACCCTGCGGGACCTTCTGGCCTCGCTGGGCAGGAGCAGCGTCGGCCGCCACGACACCCACGAGCTAGCCACCGGCGTGGAGGCGTCCGAGGCGCCGAAGCGGTACGAGTTCGGGGATACGATGAACCTGGACATCCCCGGCACCCTCTTGCGCGCCATCCGGCGCGAGGGACTGAAGAGCCCGCTCCCGCTCGAGTACGACGACCTCCTGGTCCACCAGTCGGAGTACCAGAGTTCCTGCGCCACCGTCCTCATGCTGGATTGCAGCCACAGCATGATCCTGTACGGCGAGGATCGGTTCACCCCGGCCAAGCGCGTGGCTCTGGCCCTGGCCCACCTGATCCGGACACAGTATCCCGGCGACAGCCTCAACACCGTCCTGTTCCACGACAGCGCCGAAGAGGTGCCGGTCGGCCAGCTCGCGCGGGTCACGGTCGGCCCCTTCCACACCAACACCCAGGAGGGACTGCGCCTGGCCCGGCGCATCCTGAACAGGCAGCGCAAGGACATGCGGCAGATCATCATGATCACCGACGGCAAACCGTCGGCGATCACCCTCCCGGACGGGCGGATCTACAAGAATCCCATGGGGCTGGACCCCTGGATCCTGAAGGAGACGCTCAAGGAAGTGGCGGAGTGCCGTCGCTCCGACATCTTGATCAACACGTTCATGCTGGCGCGCGACTACGACCTGGTCGCCTTTGTGCAGAAGGTGACGGAGATCTGCCGGGGTAAGGCGTACTTCACCACCCCCGTGACCCTGGGACAGTACCTGCTGATGGACTACATGACCAAGAAGATGCGCACCATACACTGATGACTGCTGGAAACTGGAAGCTGGAAAATGGAAACCGGACCGATCTCGGCATGCCCAGTTTCCAACTTCCAGTTTCCAATTTCCCTGTTCCCGTGAGCCGACGATGAGCAACGAGATCACACGACCCGAGGAATTCTTCCTGGAGAAGTTCGGGCTGACTGAACAGACCCTGGAGCGCACCCTGGGCGCGGCCTTGGGGAAGCGGATAGACTATGCCGACCTCTACTTCGAGTACCGGGTGAACGAGGAGATCGGCCTCGAGGAGGGGATCGTCAAGAAGGCGGCCCGGAGCATCAGCCAGGGCGTCGGCGTCCGTGCCACCGCCGAGGAGAAGACGGGGTTCG